>Ga0256826_1000042_pt1 | contig 55781 bp, 47 predicted proteins | sample CV79metaG_FD_185975 | JGI IMG/M metagenome (GOLD analysis project Ga0256826, IMG submission 185975) | Hydrothermal vent microbial communities from East Pacific Rise, Pacific Ocean - CV79 | ecosystem: Environmental > Aquatic > Marine > Hydrothermal vents | place: Pacific Ocean: East Pacific Rise...
GATAACTTTCTTATCTCTACCTTCAACGATAACTTCTGCTGTAACAGTAGCTTTAACATTAGAACCAGTAATTAATGTTTTACCATCGTTTACAGCTATAACGTCTAATTCTACAGTCTCTTTTGGGTCTTTACTAAGCTTATCAACATTTAAATAGTCACCTTCAGTAACTTTATATTGTTTTCCACCAGTTTTAATAATTGCGTACATTTATACACCTTCTAAAAATTTATGAAGCGAATTATACCTCGCTTTATATTAAAGTAAGATTAACCGTTAATGGTAATCCAACACTTGAGCGATAATATCCATCTCTATCATTGCATTTTTCGGCAATGTTTTAACAGCTATTGTACTTCTTACAGGTTTATGGTCTCCAAATACTTCGGCCATAATAACATTAACAATACCAAAATCGTTCATATCAGTTAAAAAGATATTAACTTTAATAATTCGATCCATAGCACTTTCATTATCTAATAATATTGCTTCAATATTAGCAAAAATTTGTCTAGTTTGCTTTTTTATATCATTCTCTAGCATTTCACCTTCTGGTGTAAGTGCAATTTGTCCTGATGTATAAAGTAAACCATTTACTTTCACAGCTTGTGAATACGGTCCAATAGCAGCAGGTGCATTGTTAGTATGTAAAAACTCCATATATTTCCCCTATAATTTTTTGCATTTTACAATAATATATATTAAATATAAATTATATAAGTTTACCTTTTTTAAGCATTGCAATTTTATCTTTTAATTCACGTATTTGTCTAAATTTCTCTTTTGGATTTATATCCTTATTTGTAATAAGGTATTGTAAATTCTTTGTATAATAAGGTATTAGCATAAACAATAATTGATTTGCCAACTCCTCTTTTGAATAAATTTTTACCTCATTTTGTATTAAAAGACCTCTAAGAGATGGATCATTTTTATTACTTAAAAATAATTTAAATTCCTCTTTATGAGTTTGAAAAATATCTTCATTTATTCTATTTAAAACCATTTCTAATAGATCATGATTTTCTAAAAGTGTTTTTATTACACTTAATTCAGCAATATCAACTTGTGCTAAATTTACCTGTTTTGGTGTTAAAATTCTACTTGAAGTAGATACATTTATTAAATTAGAATTTACTTTTAATCTACTTGCAATATAAGGTGCATATTCTTGTTGCATTATGGGACTTAATGTTTTTAAATAATTATTTATTTCAATAAGTGCTTTTTGCTTTTGATTTGGATTATTTATATCAAAGCTTTGAATTAAAAAATCTATTGCATATTCAACAAATGGTTTGAGATTTTTAAACATATTATTTAGTTCTTCAATTTTCCCCTCTTTTACCATATCAGCAGGATCATACCCTTCACCAAATATTATAACTCCACCTTCAAAATTATTATGGCTTAAAAGTGTACTTGCTTTAAAAGCAGCATTTAATCCAGCTTTATCCCCATCATAAGCAACAATTACTTCTGGTTCACCTCTGTTTAAAATAGGTAAATGATCAGCTGTTAGTGCGGTTCCTAGTGTTGCAACAGAATTACTAAATCCTGCTTGATGAAGCATAATAACATCCAAATAACCTTCTGTTATAATTATTTGCTTTTGTTTATATATATATTCTTTAGCAAGATTGTAACCATATAAAAGTCTTGATTTATTAAATACTTTTGTTTGAGGAGAATTTATATACTTTGCATTATGGCCAGTAATTGTCCTTCCCCCAAAACCAACAATTTTACTATTTAATGTATATATTGGAAATGTTATTCTATCTATAAATCTTGAATAAAGACCATTTTGTCCAGTATCTATTAAGCCAAACTCTTGAGCATCAGATAAATTTAAAAAATTAGATTTTAGAAAATTAATAGTGTCATTTGAAGAAGGTGCAAATCCAATTTCAAATTTTTCTATAGAAAATGGTGATATTCCTCTTTGGGCAAGATATTTAGATGCTACATCATTTGATGCTAATAATTTTTGGTAATATTCATTCAATTTTTCAATGCTTGAATAATCTTGCTTTTTATAATTATCGTCATAATCTAAAGTAAAATTGGCCATTGCAGCTAATTTTTCTAGAGCTTCTGGATAAGATAATTTTTCATATTCCATAACAAATTTTATACTATCTCCACCTACTCCACAGCCAAAACAATGGTATATTTGTTTTGATGGACTAATTACAAATGATGGAGTTTTTTCACCATGAAATGGACAACAAGCTTTAAAGTTTGCTCCAGATTTTTTAATTTGTAAAAATTGAGAAAGTATATCTACAATATCAAGATTATTTTTAAGATTTTCGATTGAATTTTTTGTTATCATTAAATCGATTATACCATAAGTATAATTTTGATATAATAAATCTTATAACTAAACACAACTTAGCTATAATTAAAACACAAGGTATATTTTGAACGGATTGATTTTTGACTATACAGACCCATTATTTGGAATATTTGCTATATTTGCACTTATATTTATAGTTTCATTTTTAACTCATGCTTATAATATATATATGGAAAGAAAATCGAGAAAAGAATATAGAAAATTACTTAAAAAATTTGAATTAGGAAATCTAAAAGAAGATGACTATATTCACCTTTATACAACTTATAATTTACCATTTGATTCTATAATTTTATTAGCATCATCTTTTTTACATAAAGGCGATTATAACAAAGCTATATCTGTATATTTGGCTCTTTTAGAGCATGTAAAAGATCCTATAAAAAAAGAAGAATTACTGGAATTATTAGGAAACACTTACTTAAAGGGTGGTTTTTTACAAAGAAGTAAAGATATATATTTAAAAATATTAAAATTTTCTCCACACAATATCACCGCACTTAAAAATTTACTTGTAATATCTGAAAAGTTAAAAAACTACTCAGTAGCACTAGATATTATTGAATCTTTAACTGAATTAAATATTGATATAAAAACAGAACTAGTTTATATTAAAACTTTAAAAATCATTGATGATTCAATTTTAACATTTGAGCAAAAATCATTAAAGTTGTTAGAGATATATAAAGAAAACAACTTAATACAAAGACTTGTTATTGAATTTTTATTAAAATATAATAAAACTCTTTTTTGGGAAAATCTAAATTTATTTGATTCAAAAAGTGTTATTGATTTATTGTGGTATTTAGATTTTAATGATATTGATTTTAATGAAATTGAAAAAGATAATTTTTTAAGTGATTTATATACAGCAAAAGGTCATATAAATAATTCTACAAGTAGTGAATTATTTGAACTTGCAGTTTTAATTTCAACAAATAATTCTACTTCAAAAGTAAATATAAATTTAAACTTTGATTTTATTTGTAAAAAATGTAAAAAATTACATCCAATATATGACAGTAGATGTCCCCATTGTAATAGTATACTTACATTTCAAGTAAAAGCTCAATTAACAAAAGGTTATTATGAAAAAAATTCTTCTTTACAGTGATGGTTCATCATTAGGTAATCCTGGTCCAGGGGGATGGGGAACTGTACTTAAATATAAAGATACTACAAAAGAGATAAGTGGTGGAGATCCGCATACAACAAATAATAAAATGGAACTTCAAGGTGCAATAGAAGGTTTAAAACTTTTAAAAGAACCTTGTGATGTAGAAATTATTAGTGATAGCAAATATGTTGTTCAAGGGATAAATGAGTGGCTTAAAAATTGGATTAAAAACAATTGGAAGACAGCTGCTAAAAAACCTGTAAAAAATGTAGAATTATGGCAAGAATATGTTAATATTTCAAAAGACCATAAGATAAAAGCTACTTGGGTAAAAGGTCATGCTGGTCATGAAGAAAACGAAAGATGTGATACATTAGCCCGAAATGAAGCTGAGTTATTACGATAAATAAAATTTAAAAAGGATACAAAATGAAAAAATTTTCACAATTAGAAAAGTGTTTGGATTATCAGTTTAGTGATAAAAATCTAATAATCGAAGCACTTACACATAAAAGTTATAAAAAAGCTTACAACAACGAAAGACTTGAGTTTCTTGGAGATGCAGTTCTTAACTTAATCGTAGGGGAATTCTTATTTAATAAATTTCCATCTTCAAATGAAGGTGATTTATCTAAAATAAGAGCTAGTTTAGTAAATGAAAAAGGTTTTACAAAACTTGCAAATGCTATTAATCTTGGTGATTATATATTCTTAAGTGATGCAGAAGAAAGAAATGAAGGGAGACATAAAGCTTCTATACTTTCAGATGCTTTTGAGGCTATTATGGGTGCAGTTTATGTAGAATCTGGACTTGATAAGCTTAAACTAATTATATTAAACTTACTTGATACATCTTATGAAGATATCACTTTAGATAACTTATTTTCTGATTATAAAACAGCTCTTCAAGAAGTTACGCAAGCAAGATTTGGAGCAATTCCTACATATAAATTAGAAAATGCAACTGGTCCTGATCATTTAAAAATATTTGAATTATCACTATGGATTGGTGATAAACATTATGTAAATGCAAAAGGTAAAAGTAAAAAACTTGCACAACAAGCAGCTGCTAAAATTGTTTTAGAACAGCTAAGAAATGATAAATAAATGAATACTTTTGGAGAACGATTTAGATTTACAACTTTTGGTGAATCACATGGAAAAGCACTTGGATGTATTGTTGATGGAGTACCTGCAGGTATTAAAATAGATGAGTCATTTATCCAAGAAGAGATGGATAGAAGAAAACCTGGTGGAAAATATGCTACAAGTAGAAAAGAATCTGATACTATAGAGATACTTTCAGGTGTATTTGAAGGTGTTACAACTGGTACATCTATATCTATGGTATTATTTAATGAAAATCAAAAATCACGTGATTATGATAATGTTAAAGATCTATTTAGACCTGGACATGCAGATTTTACATATTTTGCTAAATATAGTTTAAGAGATTATAGAGGCGGTGGAAGATCTAGTGCTAGAGAAACAAGTGCAAGAGTTGCTGCTGGTGCTATTGCTAAACTAGTACTTAAAGAATTAAATATTGAAGTACAAAGTGGTATTTGTGCTATAAATGGTATAACTATAGAAGATAAAGATTTTGATTTTAATGCATCTTCTAACAGTGAAGTTTACTCTTTAAATAAGAATTTTGATGAAAAATTTAAAGATGAAATTTTAAAAGCAAAGAACTCTCATGATAGTATTGGTGGTATTGTTGCTATTAAAGCAAGTAATGTACCTGCTGGATTAGGTGAGCCTATTTATCATAAATTAGATGCTCAACTAGCAAATGCAATGATGAGTATAAATGCAGTAAAAGCATTAGAAATTGGTGATGGTATCAAAAGTGTTGTACTAAATGGAAGCCAAAATAATGATCAATTAACTAAAAATGGTTTTAAAACAAATCATAGTGGTGGAATACTTGGTGGAATATCAAATGGTGATGATATTAATATGAAAGTATATTTTAAACCAACTCCATCTATATTTTTATCTCAAGACACAACAGATATAAATAACAATGAACTAAAATGTGAATTAAAAGGGAGACATGATCCTTGTGTTGCTACTAGAGGAAGTGTTGTTGCTGAATCTATGATGGCTTTAGTTCTTGTAGATATGTTACTACTAAACTTATCTTCTCAAATATCAAATATTAAAAAAGTATATTCTTAATACCATTCCAGAACTATTATTTTGGTTCTGGAATTTCAATAAAGAATTTAGCACCATTTTCTGTATTTTTTACATATAAATTACCAGCAAAATGTTTTGTTACAATATCATAAGACATATATAATCCAATACCAGTACCAGTAGTTTGATGTTTTGTAGTAAAATATGGTTCAAATACTTTTGGCAAAATATCATCTGGTATTCCACCTGCATTATCTTCTATACAGATAATATGTTTTGAATTATTTTCTTCAATAGATAATTTTATCCATTTATTTTGAACCTCTTTTTCAATTAATGCATCTTTTGCATTATTGAAAATATTAATGATAACTTGAGATAGTTCCCCTGCTATTAATCTTAATACTGTCTTTTTACTATAATCTATTTCATCAATAAGTTCAATAATATTATCTTTTAATACTACATCTAATAACTTTAATGTTTTTTGAATATCTTCTTGTAAAATAATATCAGCTAATACATAATCTTCTTTAATAAAATCTCTAAATGTATTAATAGTATCTGATAAGTATTCTGCTTGGTAAATCATAGTTTTTGTATTTTTAACCAATGTACTTTCATCAAATATACCCAGTTCTTGTTGAATTTGCATACTACTAGCACATGTCGTAATTACACTTAAAGGTTGTCTCCATTGATGCGCAATGTTTGCAATCATATCTCCAAGTGATGCCATTTTCATAGAATCAAAAATCTTTTTTTCATTTTCAAGGTTTTTTTCTATTTCTGTTGATATTTTCTCTTCAAGATTATCATTTAGATTTTCTAACTCATTTGATGAAACATTAACAAGATGAGATAATGCTTGTAATGTTGTAACACCCCTATTACAAGACTCTTCACTATTTATATTTATATCTTTTTTTGTATTTACTTCTTCACTTAATGATAATACTGTTAAAGTTTCATTTAATAGTTTATATTCACTATTAATTGTAAAAAATTCACCATATGTAAAAAATCCTGCAACATTAGCTATTTTTGAAAAGTTTTTAATATCTTCAGATGCCTGTGAATCTAGAAATCTTCTTCTTGCCATACAAGAATATATGAAAATACTTTGAGAATCTTTATTTGATATAATTTTTGCTAGATTAAATGCATCATTTAATAATTCATTTGAATTACCTACTCCAAATCTTACAATAGAGCCCTCTTTTATATTTCCTGCAAACACTAAAGAGCCATCTTCACCTTTTTCAAGTACTGCTCTTGCAATATCTATATTACCATCTTGAATAATAAGGGGAAATTCTATACCAATACCAGGTAGTAAATCTGCAACCTCATCACCTAAATATTTTGCATATAATTGAACTGGAGTCATTCCATCTATTTCATAAACTCTACCTTTTACAGATTTATTTACTTTAAATTTTCTACCAATATTTTGCCAAGCAAAACTATATCCATGGTTTACAATTAATTCTTTTGAACTAATAGACACACCAACTACAGCATTACATAATACTTCTTTTTGACAAATTACATAAGTACCTTCAAATGTAGCATTATCTCCAGCTAATCCTCCACTAATTACTATATCTTTTGCAGTACTTTCTACACCATTTAAAAACTCTTCACCATTAACATTTAAACCATCACCAAAAAGTATCATCACTTTTGTATCTTCTTGCATTAAATTATTAGCAATTTTTATTCCTGATTCTTTAGAATCATTTTTATTTACATCTTTTATTATTGAAACTTTTAACTTACTTTTTTCAAATATTGTAAAAGATATAACTACACTATTTGTGTTTACTTTATCTTCTATTATTTCACCATCTGTAGTTGAACCTATAATTTTTACATTTGGAATGATTTTTATTATATTTGTAGTTATTTCACATAAAGTATCTTTTTTCATAACACCTGAAAATATTTGCACTAACAATTCTTTACTATTTGTAATTGATTTATTATTTTTGATAAATATGTTCATTTTTTCTATTGTAGAAAAATTAAAATTATATGTTTTCATTAGCTCTATATTTCCTTTATATCTAATATTAAATTAGAAATTTGACTTAGATTTAACATTATACATAAAATAAATTAAAATAAAGTTTTTGTAACAATTACATATTGATAATAGATATCATTATATTAAGTGTCATTTAAGTTGATAATGGTTATCATTCTGAAAATAACATAAGGTCTATTATGAAACTTTCAGATTTAAAAATAAATCAATCATCTGTTATTACAAAGATATCTTGTAATGATGAGTTAAAAAAAAGATTTTATTCTTTTGGGATAACTAAAGGTGCTACCATATTAGTAGAAGCTATTAGTTTAGCTAGAAATACAATTGAAGTAAATGTTGAAGATACTTCTATTGGTATTAGAGTTGAAGAAGCAGATACAATAGAAGTGGAGAATATATAATGACACCTATGAGAATTGTACTAGCTGGTCAACCAAATGTTGGAAAATCATCACTTATAAATGCAATGAGTGATTCACGACTAAAAGTTGGAAATTTTTCAGGAGTTACTGTTGAAAAGACACAAATCTGTTTTGAACACCATTGTCACCATATAGAGATGATAGATCTACCAGGGACATATTCTATAAATGGATTTTCACAAGAAGAAAAAGTTGCAAGAAATTATTTACTAAATGATGAATATGATGTAATTATAAATGTAATTGATTCAACTCATCTTACAAGAAATTTACTTTTAACTTTAGAATTACTAAATTTAAATAAAAAAATGGTTATTGCTCTTAATATGCATGATGAAGCAGTTAAAGAAGGTATTATTATTGATGCTTTACAAATAGAAGCAATTACTGGAATTCCTACAGTTGCTGTATCTGCAAATACAAAAGAAGGTATTGATGATTTACTTGATACTGTTCACCATGTATATGATGAAGAATTAAGGGAGAGATCAAATATTACATATAGTGATACTATTGAAAATGTACTTTTTGATGTTACTAACTTTTTAGATAGTAAAAACTATAAATACCATGATTTAAACTCAAGAGAGATGGCTATAAAATTACTTATTGAAGATAAAGACTTCTTTAAAGAGATACATGATAAACCAATTTTTATGGAACTTCAACCTCTACTAGTAAAATCTATGAATACTATTTATAACTATTATGAAACAAAAGATATATATGATATACAAGCTCAAGAATATCACTCAATTGCAAGAGGGATTAGAGCTGAAACAGTAACTAGACTTGATAAAAAACAACCTAAACATTTAACAAAAAGAATTGATAATATACTTATTAATAAATTTGTAGGAATTCCTATATTTTTATTTTTTATGTGGGGATTATTTCAACTAACATTTAAGATTGGTGCTATTCCTATGGATTACATTGATGCTTCTTTTTCATGGTTAGGAGATGCAGTTGGACAAAGTATTTCTCATGAAGGTCTACGTTCACTTATAGTTGATGGTATTATTGCTGGAGTTGGTGCTGTTGTATTATTTTTACCAAATATTATTATTTTATATATAGGTATTGCACTACTTGAAACTACTGGTTATATGTCTAGAGTTGCTTTTTTACTTGATGGTTTTTTCCATAAGTTTGGATTGCATGGAAAAAGTTTTATCCCTTTAGTTACTGGATTTGGATGTTCTGTACCTGCATATATGGCAACAAGAACTTTAAAAAATGAAAAAGATAGACTTATTACATTATTTATTATTGGATTTATGTCTTGTGGTGCTAAACTTCCTGTATACGTTTTATTTGCTGGAGCATTTTTTGCCCCTGAACAAGCTGGAAATGTACTATTTTATATTTATATAGCTGGTGCTTTACTTGGTCTTGTTATGGCAAAAGTATTAAGATTAACAGTATTTAAAGGGGATGATGAACCATTTGTTATGGAGATGCCAAAATATAGACTTCCAACTTTAAAACTTATTTATATGATAGTTTCACAAAAAGCATGGTCATACTTAAAAAAAGCAGGAACATTTATACTTGCAGCTACTATTCTTATATGGTTTGCATCAAATTATCCAAAAACAAATACTGCTAATCAATTAGTTCAATTAGAAAATTCTTATTTAGGACAAATTGGAAAAGCAAGTCAAGGTTTCTTTGAACCTTTAGGATTTGATTGGAGATTATCTGTTGCACTTGAAACAGGACTTGCTGCAAAAGAAGTAGTGGTTGCTACTTTAGGTATATTATATAACGTAGGAGATGAAGTTACTGAAGATTCTGATAAATTACTAAGTGCAATTAAAAGTGAAATACCATTTGCAACTGCTGTATCTTTTATAGTATTTGTTATGATTTATCTTCCATGTTTCGCAGCATCTATGGTATTTGCTAAAGAAGCTGGAGGATATAAATATCTTGGATACTTATTTTTATTTACAACTTTTGTTGCATGGGTAATGAGTTATATTGCTTATAATGTAACTTTACTAATAACTTAATATGTTTGTAATAGTTCCCTTAATAATTATATTTTTATGCTTGTCTTATTTATATGTAAATCAGACAAGTATTTTTACTGATATTATTGTATATGGTATTATTTTACTAACATCATTTATCTCTATTTTTTTATATAAAAAAGTTCAAGAAGACTTAAAACAACAAGAAAAAAATTCAATACAATTAGAGATAAATGAACTACTTCATAAACTAGAAAATTGCAGTGATGAAAAAGTGATAAAATCATATGAACATAAACTAGAAAACTTAAAGAAAGAATTAATGCTATACTAATGCTATATTAAAAATATATACTAAAAGATATAAGAAATTCTTTATTACTTATATATAATAATATAAATAAATTCTTTAGGTGATAAAATGTTGAAGTATAATAGTATTAGTAAACTAAACTTATTAAGTATATTAACTGCTAGTATACTTTTAAGTATATTTATTTTTATTGCTGTATACAATAGTTATATTCAATTTAAAGAAGATATAAAAACACTTGAAACAGAATATATAAAATCTCAAAAAATATTTATAAAACAAGAAACATTAAGAGTTTTAAAATATATTAAATATAAACATAAACAAAACAAACAAATCCCACTAGAACAATTAAAAAATGATATTGTAGATACTATTGAAAATATGAGAAACAAAAGAGATGGAACAGGCTATGTTTTTATATACACATTTGATGGTATAAATATAGCAGATCCAATTTTAAAGAAAAATACTGGTAAGAATCTTATAAACTTTAAAGATAAAAATGGCAAAAAAGTTATAAAAGAACTTATTGAAGTTTCAAAGCTAAAAGATGGTGGATATGTAAACTATGTATGGAATAAACCAACTACAAATAAACTCTCCCCTAAAGTTTCTTATGCAATATCTTATAAACCTTGGAAATGGATGATTGGTAGTGGAATATACCTTGATGATATTGATGCTATTTTAAAAAATAAAAAAGATGCTTACTATAAAAAAATCTCTAATTATTTAGGAAAAACTCTATTTTTGATTTTTATATTATTTATTATTGGTAGTTTTATTTATAAATATCTTATAAATATAATAAAAAAAGATATAGAACTAATTAAAAAGTCATCAAAAAATCTAGAAAATATTAATACAAAAGATTTAACATTTAAAGAGTTTAAACAAGTTGCATACCATATAAATATTATGCACAATGAACTAAAAGATCTAAATAAAAACTTAGAACAAAAAGTACAATCTAGGACAAAAGAGTTAAATCATTCTAAAAAATATGCTTTAAAACTTGTAGAAAAACAAGATAAGTTTATTAAAGATGCAATTCACGAAATAAATACTCCACTAAGTATAATTATTACAAATATTGATCTAATAAAACTAAAATCAACGCCAAGTAAATATTTAAATAAAATAGAAGCTGGTTGTAAAATAATACATAATATTTATAATGATTTAGAATATATGGTAAAAAAAGATAGAATAAATTATCCTAAAAAAGATATAAATTTTTCAACATTTATAAAAGATAGAATTGACTTTTTTAATGAAGTTGCAAATGGAAATAATCTAAATTTTAAGCTTAATATTAATGATAATATATATGTATACTTTAATGAAACAAAACTACAAAGAATATGTGATAATACTTTGTCAAATGCCATAAAATACTCATATGAAAAGCAATCTATTAATATTAGTCTAGATAAACAAGAAAGAAATATAATCTTAAAAATTAGTAATTATGGAGATGTGATAAAAGATACTAGTAAGTTATTTGATAGATTTTATAGAGAAAATGATTCAAGAGGTGGATTTGGTATTGGACTTAATATCATTAAACAAATATGTGAGAAAAATAAAATACAGATGAAAGTTAAGTCTATAGATAATATAACAACTTTTAAATATATATTTAAGGGATAAAAATGAAAATATTATTATTAGAAGATGAGTTAATGTTACAAAGTTCAATATATGAATATTTAGAAAGCTTCGGATATAAAATTAGTTGTTTTAGTGATGGACTAAAAGCTTTTAATAATCTAAAAGAAAATGATTATGATTTATTGATTTTAGATATTAATGTGCCAAATATAAATGGTTTAAATATTATTAAGAAATTACAAGAAAATAATATATTTATCCCCACTATTTATATTAGTGCAAATATTGATATTGATACCATTAGTGAAGCTTTTGAGTTAGGTGCAATCGATTTTTTAAAAAAGCCATTTCATCTAAAAGAACTATCACTTAGAATAAAAAAAGAACTTTTAAATATGACTAGTGATAAAAAGAAATATGTAGTTTTAAGTAAAAACTATGCTTTTGATTTAGAAACAAATACACTTTACTACAATAAAAAAGCACAAAAAATTACAAATAAAAAATTACAAATTCTAAGATATCTTACAATTAATCAAGGGTTAATTATCACTATTGAAATATTAAGAGAATATATATGGAATAATGAAGCAGTAAGTGATGCAACTATTAGAACAGAAGTAAGTAGATTAAAAAAAGATCTTCATGATAATTTTATTACAAATATAAAAGGTATCGGTTATACAATTGATAAATTATAATATATAATTGTTTCTTATAGTAACAAACCTTTTAAATACTTCTTAAATACCACTAATGCTATTTTAATGCTACTTGTAAAATATAAACTACAATTGTAAATTAAACAAAGGAGTTTATAATGGATAAAATTATGGTAGAAAAAATCAAATCAAATCCTTCATATCAGAAACTAGTTTCAACAAGAAGTGCATTTGCTTTAAAACTAACAATTACAATTTTAATAGTATATTATGCATTTATATTACTAATTGCTTTTAGTCCTGAAACATTAGGAGCTAGTATAAATGGAGGCATGGTAACAGTTGGTATTCCTGTAGGAATAGCAATTATTATTTTTTCTTTTATACTTACTGGTGTATACGTAAAAAGAGCAAATAGCGAGTTTGATAGCTTATTAGAAAAAGTTAAAGAAGATATTGCAAAGGATATGAACAATGTTTAAAATATTATCATTATTATTACTTAGTATTGCCAGTTTATATGCTGTTGGTGCAGATTTAGGTGCTGGGACTAAAGCCGAAGAATTAAATGTTCCTGCAATTATTATGTTTTTTATATTTGTATTTGCTACTTTAGGTATAACTTACTGGGCATCAAAAAGAACAAAAAGTGCAAGTGATTTTTATACTGCTGGTGGTGGAATAACTGGAACTCAAAATGGTATAGCAATTGCTGGAGATTATATGTCTGCAGCTTCATTTTTAGGAATTACTGGTATGGTTTATTTAAAAGGTTATGATGGATTAATCTTTTCAATTGGATTTTTAGTTGGTTGGCCGGTTATATTATTTATGATTTCGGAACAATTAAGAAACTTAGGTAAATATACATTTGCAGATGTTACAGCATATAGACTTAGACAAAAACCAGTAAGAATACTTGCTGCACTTGGTTCTATAGCAGTTGTTATTTTATATCTTATTGCTCAAATGGTAGGTTCAGGTAAACTTATTGAGATTTTATTTGGTTTAGATTATGAATTTGCTGTTGTTCTTGTAGGAATGCTAATGGTTTTATATGTTGCTTTTGGTGGTATGCTTGCAACTACTTGGGTACAAATAATAAAAGCAATTTTATTACTTCTTGGTACAACATTTATGTCGATTATGGTTATGGCTCAATTTGGTTTTTCATTTGAAGAGCTATTTAGAACTGCAACTGAAATTCATTCTAAAGGTGAAGCAATTATGAGCCCAGGTGGACTTGTATCAGATCCTATTTCTGCAATTTCACTTGGTATTGCACTTATGTTTGGAACTGCTGGACTTCCACATATTCTTATGAGATTCTTTACAGTTGCTGATGCTAAAGAAGCTAGAAAATCTGTATTTGTAGCAACTGGTCTAATTGGATATTTCTATATACTAACATTTATTATGGGATTTGGAGCAATTGTATTTGTTCTTGGTGCTGAAGGTGGAACTTATTTAGCTGAAGATGGTCATACTCTTAAAGGTATGAACAATATGGCTGCTATTTGGTTAGCACATGCTGTTGGTGGTGATTATTTCTTAGGATTTATTTCTGCTGTTGCATTTGCAACTATTTTAGCAGTTGTATCTGGACTTACACTTGCTGGGGCTTCTGCAGTATCACACGATTTATATGCAAATGCTTTTGCTAAAGAGGGAGAAAAAGTTGATGAAGCAAAAGAGATGCAAGTTTCACGATACGCAACATTTGGTATAGGAATTGCTGCAATTATATTTGGTATTGCGTTTGAAGAACAAAATATCGCATTTGTTGTTGCTTTAGCCTTTACAATTGCTGCAAGTGCAAACTTCCCCGTATTATTTATGTCAATATTCTGGAAAAAACTTACAACTAGAGGTGCAGTTATTGGTGGATATATGGGACTTATCTCTGCATTGGTTCTTGTATTACTAGGGCCAGTTGTTTGGACACAAATACTTGGTATGGGTGAGGCAATTGTGCCTTACAAATTCCCAGCAGTATTCTCTGTACCATTAGCATTTATATCTATTTGGTTCTTCTCGATTACAGATAATAGTGAAGATGCTAAAAGATGTATTGAAGAATTTGATGCTCAAGATATTAGATGTCAAACTGGTATTGGAGCTTCAAGTGCTTCAAATCACTAATAAAATTTATTAAAATCAACATAAAAAAGCTTCTTAGAAATAAGGAGCTTTTTTACTATTTAAAAAGGAAAAATACAAATGTCATCTTTTGAAGAGATATCTTATGCAGTACAATTTAGTTATGAGTCAATGACTTGGATAACTTGGTTAGTATTAATATTTGGTATTGCAAAAACAACACAAGCATTTATTAAAGCATATGAAAACAATGAAACATATCAACAAATGAGAGTAAATCCTGATAAAACAGGAATTAGTCAATTGTACTATGGAATAATTATCTCATATTTATGTGTATTTATTTTTTTCTTACCCTATATATCAACTATGGAATTTTAAATGAGTTTAATAGAACAAAAAGAATTTTTAAAAAAAATAATTCCATTTGATAGTTTAGACAACTATAGTTTAGAAAAATTAACTGCACAATTTGATATTTCATATTTTAAAAAAGATGAAATAATCTTAAGTAACAATATAAAACCACAATATTTATATTTTATAATCAAAGGAGTAGTACAAGAAAAAAATGAAGATGAAGTGATATCTGTTTATTCAAACAATGAATACTTTGATTCTATATCTTTAATAGAAAATAAAATAAAACATACATTTATTGCAAGTTGTGAAACTATATGTTATACCTTAGAGCGTGAAATATTTCTATCATTTATATATGAAAATGAAAATATTGAAAGTTACTTTTTCCAAACTATATCAAATAAATTAAATTCAAATATATCAAACGAGCAAAATAAAGAGTTTGCAAACTTTATGGTTTCAAGAGTTAAGGATGCTTACTTACAAGCACCTGTAATTATTGATGCAAATGAAACAATTTATAATGCAACTATAAACTTAGAACAAAGCAAAGCTTCTTCTCTTTTATTAAAAGATGAAAACAATAATCTTTCAATAGTAACAAATAGTGATTTAATAAAAAAAGTAATTTTAAAGCGTCTTAGTTTTGATGATAAAATTTCATCCATTGCTAGTAAAGATTTAAAGTATATCAATGATGAAGAATTTTTATTTAACGCACAACTTAAAATGAATAAATATAATATCAAAAGATTAATAGTAACAAATAAAAATAACGATATTTTAGGAGTACTAGATCTTATATCCTTAACTAGCTTTTTTGCTTCGCATACTTATTTAGTAACACTTGAACTTCAAAATGCATCAAGTATTGAAGAACTTAAAAGTGCTAGTTCAAACTTTATAAATGTTATACGAACACTTTATACAAAAGGGGTAAAAGTAAGATATATTTCAAAACTTATAGCTCAACTTAACAATAAACTTTTTTATAGACTTTTTGAATTAATTGCTCCAAAAGAACTTATTGAACAATCAGCTTTAATAATTATGGGAAGTGAAGGTAGAGGTGAACAAATACTTAGAACTGACCAAGATAATGCTTTAATATTAAGTGATAATTGTACAGTTGATAAAAAAATAATTGAAGAGTTTACAAATAACTTTACTAACCTACTTTGTGATTTTGGATACCCTAGATGCACTGGAAATATTATGCTTAGCAATCCTTATTGGAGATTAAATTTTAGTGATTTTAAAATGAAAATATATAAATGGGTCTATTCAAACGAGCCAGAAGATTTTATGAATCTTGCAATATTTTATGATGCTATATGTGTATGTGGAGATAATAAACTTTTAGATGATTTAAAAGATTATTTACATACTATTTGCTCACATGCTCCATCTTTTCATTGTTTTTTTGCAAAACCTATTTTAAATTTTCAAACTCCTTTAAATTTATTTACTTCTTTTATATTAAATAAAAAAGAACACAAAAATGAATTAGATATAAAAAAAGGTGGCATATTTGCAATTGTTCATGGAGTACGAAGTTTAAGTATACAGTACAATATAAATGAAACAAATACAGTACAAAGATTAAAAGAGTTAAACAATAAAAATATTATAAATAGAGAAACTACCTCAGAATTAATAGAAGCTTTTAACTTTCTTCTTACCCTTAGACTAAAAGCCAGATTAGATAAAATTGATAAAAAAAGTGAACTAGATAATTATATAAATCCAAACAATTTAAGTACTTTAGAAAAAGATTTATTAAGAGATAGTTTTAAAATAGTTGAAAAATTTAAAAAGTTTATTATTTATCATTATAAACTAAACTTACTAAGTTAAGTATGTTTAAATTAATAGAAAATTATTTTAATAAAAAAAATCTAAAAGATCAAAAATATGCTTATCTATTTGATGAACATAAAGAAAATGAATATATATGTTTTGATTGTGAAACGACAGGTTTAGATCCAAAAGTTGATGATATAATATCTATTGGTGCAGTTATAATTAAAAATAATAAAATACTTACAAGTAAAAAATTTGAAAGATTTGTAAAACCATCAACATATTTAAACTCTGAATCAATCAAAATACATCAAATAAGAAAATGTGATTTAGAGGATGCGCAAAATATTGATGAAGTTATTGTTGAGTTTTTAGAATTTATTGGTAATCGTCCTTTAGTTGGATATTATTTAGAGTTTGATATGAAAATGGTAAATAAATATATAAAACCAAAACTAGGAATCAATTTACCAAACAAACAAATTGAAGTTTCTAGTATGTATTATGATAAAATTATTAAAACCATTCCATCTGGAAATATTGATTTAAGATTTGATACTATTATGAAAAAACTAAATTTACCACTGCTTTCAAAACATGATGCAATAAACGATGCAATTATGACTTCTCTTATATTTTTAAAGCTTGTTAAATAAGAAAATATTATTGTTACTTAGTGTAACAATAATCCTAAAGTTAAAATTTTGTTTAATTTAAATATTAACTTGCTATTTAAATGCTATTTAAAAAACTTATACTAGAATATATAAAATTAGTTTAAAGGACAATTATGGGTAATATTTTTAATCCAAAAAATGAAATGTTCACAAATCCTGCTTTCGGGTCAATGGATGAATATAAAAATTTAGTAGAAAAGTTTGAATCAGATTATGAAGGTACATGGACAAGTTTTGCTGATGATAAAATTGATTGGTTTAAAAAATACGATAAAGTATTAGATGAATCAAATGCACCATTTTATAAATGGTTCCAAGGTGGTACATTAAATGTTGCTAACCAATGTGTAGATAGACATTTAGATACAAAATCTGAACAAACTGCAATATTATTTGAAGCAGATAATGGTGAGTCTGAACATATTACATATAAAGAGCTTGCAAAAAGAGTAAATAAAACTGCAAATATGTTCAAAAATGAATATGGTATAACAAAAGGTGATAGAGTAGTAATCTATATGCCAATGATTCCTGAAGCTGCGGTATCTATGCTTGCTTGTGCAAAAATTGGTGCAATTCATTCAATTGTATTTGGTGGATTTTCAGCAGAAGCTCTAAGAGATAGAATCATTGATGCAAGTGCAAAATTAGTTGTAACAGCTGATGGTGCTTATAGAAAAGGTAAACCATATATGTTAAAGCCTGTTGTTGATACAGCATTAGATCATGGTGGTTGTGAATGTATTAAAAATGTTTGTGTTGTAAAAAGAAACAATGAACCAATTACTACAAATGATATTGATAGTGATTATGCTACATTATTCCAAAAACAAAGTGAAGAGTTTGAAGCTGAACATATGGATGCTGAAGATCCATTATTTTTACTTTACACATCTGGAAGTACTGGAAAACCAAAAGGTGTACAACATAGTACTGGTGGATATATTTTATGGGCACAAATGACTATGGAATGGGTATTTGATGTAAAACCTGAAGATACTTATTGGTGTACAGCTGATATTGGTTGGATTACAGGTCATACTTATATAGTTTATGGCCCACTTGCAGCTGGGGCTACTACAGTGATGTTTGAAGGAGTACCAACTTATCCAGATGCAGGAAGATGTTGGAAAATGGTAGAAAAATATAAAATTAATCAATTTTATACTGCACCTACTGCTATTAGATTATTACACAAAATGGGTGAAGATGAGCCAGGTAAATATGACTTATCAAGTTTAAGAATACTTGGTACTGTTGGTGAGCCTATTGATCCTCCTGCATGGAAATGGTACTACGAAGCTGTTGGAAATAGTAATTGTTCTATTGTTGATACATATTGGCAAACTGAAACAGGTGGACATATGATATCTCCACTTCCAGCTGCTACTCCTATAAAACCTGCTTGTGCTACTTTTGCACTTCCTGGAATAGTTGCCCAGATTATTGATACAGATGGAGAAACAACTCCATTAGGAGAAAAGGGTTTCTTATGTATTACTAAACCTTGGCCATCTATGATTAGAACTATATGGAATGATGATGAAAGATTTATCAAATCATATTTTGGTGATTGTAAAAAAGATGGTAAACCTGTATATTTCTCTGGTGATGGTGCTATGATGGATGATGATGGGTATATCACAATTACAGGTAGAACTGATGATGTTATAAATGTATCAGGACATAGAATTGGAACTGCTGAAATTGAAGCAAGTGTTAAAAAATGTGATGTAATTGCAGCAAATGCAGTTGTTGGTAAACCTCATGAAATCAAAGGTGAGGGAATATTTGCTTATGTTGTATTAAAAGAACCTGGTTCAATCTCTAAAGAAGATTTGAAAAAGGAGATTAATACTATACTAAAAGCTGATATTGGAGCAATTGCACTTTGTGATGATATTGCAATAGTACCAGATGTTCCAAAAACAAGATCAGGTAAAATTATGAGAAGAATTTTAAGATCAATTGCAAAAGGCGAAGAGATCACTCAAGATACTTCAACTTTAGAAGATCCTAGTATTGTAAAAATTATAGAAGATATAGTTAAATAAACTATCTTCTATAGTAAAAAAGCTAAGAATAAAAATTCTTAGCTTTTTTTATTTAATTTAGATAAATATTATAAAGAGTTTATCTTTTCTAATATTTTTTGAGTATTACTTTTATTTGTATCAACTCCACCAAAACTATAAAAACCAGCTAATTTCATATCACAAAATTCTACTATTTGACTTTTTATTGTATTTTTGAGTCTTCTATTTGCACCTGTTAATGTGTAAATAAATTTAGGTGCTCCTGTAGTTGTAAATACTTTTACACTTTTATTTTTCAGTAAACCTTTTGGTCTTGAATTTACATAAGTAAAAGCAAAACCTTTAGAAAAATTCCAATCAATAAAGTTTTTTAATATAGCAGGAAAAGAACCCCACCAATAAGGAAATACAAAAACTAATTCATCAGCTTTTAAAATCTTATCTTGATAATAAATCATTTCAGGTGTGGCTTCAAAATTTGATGCATCTTCGTAAGTAAAAAAGCCTTGTTGGTTTTTATCTTTATATAAATCAAGTACCTCTACACTATATCCTTTTTTAATACATACTTCTTTATATGTGTTTGCCATAGCAAATGAAAAGCTATTTTCTTTTGGATGTGCAACTATTATTAATATATTTTTCACTATTTTACTTCATTATAACAATTTATTAAATCTTTTATTATATCTTCTGGATTTTCTAATCCAATAGACAATCTAATCAAACCATCACTTATACCTAAAAACTCTTTTTGTTCATCAGTAAAGTCACTAAATATTGTTGAACTCATATGAAGTCCTAAAGTTCTACTATCTCCAATGTTAGCCGTAAGTGTTAAAAGTTTACTTGCATCTAAAAAAGTATATGCTTTATCTTTACTTTGCATATCTATAGTTATTACACTTCCACAACCATTTGGATAAACTCTTTTATATAATTCATTATCAATATTAGAACTTAATGATGGGTGATTTACATTTATACCTTTTTCTTCTAATACTTTAGCAATAATTTCACAAGAAGAGTTTATTCTTTGGTTTCTTAAATCTAAAGTTTCAAGTCCAAGTAAAGTTTGATAAGAAGCATTTGCATTTGCACTCATTCCAAAATCTCTCATTGCCCTTTTTTTATTTACACCAAACAAAGCTTTGCTTCCAAGTTTTTTTAAAAATGGTTTCATAAATTCATATCTTAAAGAGTAAAATTTACTATTTTCTTGTATTGCTTTAAATGTACTTGCCCCTCCAAGAGCTGAAGAGTTACCTGATATTACTTTTGTTGTAGAATATACACAAATATCAGCACCTAAATCTAAAGGCTTTAGAATTGAAGCTGTTGAAGTATTATCAACCATAAATGCAATTTCATTCTTATTTGATATTTCTGCTATTTTATTTATATCTAAAAGTCTTAGATTTGGATTTCCAACGCTTTCACAATATATAAGTTTTGTATTATCGTTTATATTTTCTTCTATTTTATCAATACTACTTGCATCTAAAAATATTGTTTTTATACCAAACCTTACAAGTGTTTGAGAAAATAAAGCATAAGTACCACCAAATAATCCACCAATAGCAATAATCTCATCACCCTTAGAACATAAAGATAATATAGACATAGAAATAGCTCCCATACCAGAACTAGTACAAACACATGCTATTGCATTATCCATTGATGCTAATTTTGATTCTAAAATAGATGTTGTTGGATTTCCCATTCTTGAATATAAAGGTGATGAGCTTTGCCCATTAAATATATCTTCTGCTTCTTTACATGATGAGTAAGAAAAAGAAGCTGATGATGTTATTGGAGTTGAAATTGCTTTATTGAAATTCATTGTATATCCTAATATTATTGTTATATTAGGAATAATATCTAAAAGATATATAAAAAAATATTATATTAGTTTATTAGTTTTATTTACCCAAACAAAACTCACCAAACATTACATCTAACATTTGATCATTTTCATAAGGTCTTGTGATTTTTGAGATATTTTCTATTGCTTCTTTGATATGATATGCAAAGAATTCAAACTCTCCACCACTTAAAATAGAACTTGCTTTTTTAATATCTTCTAATGTATCACTTACACTTATTACTTGTGATTTAGAAACTAAAGTCATATCATCACTTGAGGTATTTTTATTTAGAATATTTTCTAATTTTTCCATAAGTATATTTATAGAAGAAGATGTAAGTTCTTTAGAAATAGTAAGAGATAAATCAATATTTTGTACTTTTGATATATCAAAGTTATTTTTTAAATCACTTTTATTTAGTATAGTTATAATCTCTTTATTTGAATTTGAAATAAGCTCATTTATCTTTTCATCTTCACTATCAAATACTCTTGAGTTATCAAATAGTGCTATTACAATATCAGCTTGCTCTATTGCTTCTTTTGATTTTTCTATACCTATTTGTTCTATTTCATCACTAGCTTCTCTTATACCTGCTGTATCAACTATTTTAATAATATGAGTTCCAACTTTAATATTTTCTTCAATAGTATCTCTTGTGGTTCCTGCTATTTGGCTTACTATTGCCCTATCAAAATTTAAAAGATTATTTAAAAGTGAAGATTTTCCAACATTTGGTTTACCAACAATTGCTACTTTAAATCCTTCAATCATACCTTCTCTTCTTTTTGAAGATTCTAAAGTATTTGAAAGTTTAAGAGTAATATTTTGTAGTTTTTGTTCAATTTGAGCATATATATCAGAAGGTAAATCTTCTTCAGCATAATCAATACTAACTTCGACATAAGCAAGTATAAAAAGTAAATCTTTTCTAATTTCATTTACAAAAGTACTTAACTCACCTTTTAATTGTCTAGCTAACATTTTTACAGCATCTTCACTTCTTGCTTCAATAAGTTTAGATATAGCATATGCTTGTGACATATCTATTTTGCCATTTAAGTATGCTCTTTTTGAAAACTCACCAGGAGTAGCAAGTCTTGCACCATATGAAATAGATGTATCTAAAATAAGATTTGTAATTGCAATTCCACCATGACATTGAAATTCAACTATATCTTCACCAGTAAATGATTGTGGATTTTTAAAATATATTAAAAGTGATTCATCAATAAGTTCATCTTTACTATCATATACTTTTGATAATGTTGCAAGTCGTGGAGATAGAGTTGTTTTATGAGATATTTTATATGCGATATTAAGTGCATTATTTCCACTTAATCTTACTATAGAAATAGCACCAACACCTGAAGCTGTTGCAATTGCAACTATTGTATCATCATTTATCATTATAGTTATTTTTTATATTCATTTACAAGAATATATTTTTCACCTTTAATATTTGTTTTTACTGCAACATATTTATCAGGGAATTCATCTCTTAATCTTGTAAGTGCAATATGTACTAATATACCATCTAGTTGTTTTGTTTTATAAAAACCATTTTCATGTATATTTTCAATTACAGGTTCTAAATATTTATGAATAGATTCTTCTTGTGATGCTAAAAATTCTGCAACTTCAAGTCTTACCATTAGATTATATTTATCATGTATCCAATTAAAAATTATATAGGAAAGTGCTTTATATCTGTATCCTTCTTTTCCAATTAAAAGAGCAGCATCTTTTCCAGAAAATTCAATATAAATAGTATTTTTATCAAAATATTCTACTTTAATATCATTAATCTCATAACAAAGATTAGAAAATAATTTATTTATATCAGAAGATATTTCATCAATGATATCATCATTTTTAATAGTCAGTTCTAACTTATTTATCTCATTTTTTTCTTTAGAGTAAAAATCATTAAATATTTTTTCATTTTTAGTTTCACTAGTAGAAATTGAATTATCTAAAACTTCTTCAGAACTATTATGTAATTCTTCTATCTTTGAAGTTATATCTTTGATTTGTATTTTATCTTTATTTGTATTTGTTTTTAAAGAATCTGTTGAATTTTCTTTATATACTTGAATAATCGCATTTTTTTGAAAAAAGCCTAAAAATCCATTTGAAGGAGTTTGGATAACTTCACTTTTTAAATTTGTAATAGAACAATTAAACTCTAAAGAAGCTTTTTTATATGCTTCCTCTAAAGTTTTACCTTCAAATGCAATTTTATTTTGTGAATTACTATCCATAAGTTATCCTTTTATTTTTTCTTTGACGCTAGATGTGATTCATGTCTTAAAGCTTTTTCTTTAGCAAAGATTCTATTTATATAATATTGCTGTGCAACTGTGAAAATATTATTTACAGTCCAGTAAAGTACAAGTCCTGCTTCAAAGAAAATAAAGAATATTGTAAATAATACTGGTAAAAATTGGAATATTTTTTGTTGTGTTTCATCTTGAATTTGATTTGGAGTGATTCTTTGTTGAATATACATAGTAAGACCCATTAATAATGGTAATACTAAATAAGGATCAAGTAAGTTATCCATAGATACTGTATGAGTTAAATCTTGAACAAACCAGAACCACTCACTACCTTTAAGTTCAATAGCATTTAATAAAACTCTATATATAGCAAAAAATACAGGAATTTGCAAAAGTATAGGAAGACACCCACCCATTGGGTTTGCACCCTCTTTTTTATAAAGTTCCATCATATGAGAAGATGCTTTTTGTTTATCATCTTTATATTTTTCTTGTAAAGCTTTTACTTTTGGAGCAAGCTCTTTTAATCTATTCATAGAAACCATACCTTTGTAAGATAAAGGGTATAAAATAGTTTTGATTAAAATAGTTGTAATAACAATTGTCCAACCCCAGTTACCAACATAGTTATAAATAAACTGTAGCATAAGGAACATAGGTTTAGCAATAAAAGTAAACCAACCATATTCAATAATATCAGTTAATCTTTCATCAATTGCGGCAATATCACTATGGTCTTTTGGTCCAGCATATCCATGTAATTTAACTTTATTTGCAATGTGAATAAATGATTCAGGTGATTCATCTTTATTTTTCATAACAGTAACTTGAAGATTCTTATCATAATTAAATAATAAAGTTGCATAGTATCTATCAAATGCACTAACAACATTAATTCCAACAAATTCTTCATTATCATCTAATTTTTCATCTTTTAATTTACTTAAAACACCATCATTTTTAATAAGCATAGCTCCATGGTCAGCATACATATCTACCATAACATCTGGTCTATATCCTGGTGTTAAGAAATAATTTTGATTTGTAGAAGTTGAAATATCAATATCATAATTTCCAGCAGGATAAATTGTAAGAACTTTAGTTAAAATAGTTGATGATAAAGTTTGAGTAAGAGTTAATTTAACAACACCATTTTTAGCATTAATAAGTTTATTACTTGCAATAACTGTAGTTTTAAAAGCCTCTTCATTTAGTTTTGAATCAGCAAATCTAACTTCTAAAGGTCTTAATTGTGTAGCAGAAAAAAGTTTTATCGCTTTTCCGTCTTTGTCAACATATCTTTTACCATCTAATGTAATTTGAGCAATCCTACCTAAATTATCAATTTCAATAGTATTAGTCTTAGTATGAATTGTAGAGATAATCTCATTTTTACTAATCACTTTTGATACAGGTGCAATGTTTGAATTTGAATTTGCAGTTGCAACACTAGGTGCGGTAGAGGTAGATGATGTAGTTTGTACTTCTTTTTTATTTAAAGATTGTTCTTGTTTTTTTTGTGCTTCAAGTGCAACTTGTTGTGGTTGTAAGTAAAAAAAGTCATACCCAATAAAAAATAATAATGATAGTAAAGTTGCTACTAATATTCTTTTTTGAGTATCTTGTTTGTTCAATGTATTGTCATTTAGAGCCATATTTGATTTATCCTAATGTTTAATGTCTATTTCTTTCCCAATTTTTAATAACTAAATATTTGCCATTTTCTTTTGGTATAAGCCAGTATTTTATCTTATTTTTGTTGAAGTTTTGATTATGTAAATTACACTTGATTTTTGGGTGATCAAAGCCACCTTCAAAAAGTTGATTACATTTTAAAATTCTAATTGTAGAAAAAAATAGTGCTTTAAAAAAATTATTCTTTTCAAATTGAATTGTTGCATATGCTGAACAACTTGGAATATATCTACATGAGCCAAAAGAGATTACAGATAAATATTTTTGATAAAATTTTATAGGATATAGTGCAATATATTTAGTATATTTTGATAGTTTCATTTATTTGTATTAAAAAAGATCTAATTTTTTCATAGCATATTTAAAATCATTTTTAAGTGTTTTATGATCTCTTGTAAATATATCAATTTTTGCTATAAATACATATTTTCCTGGTGGTAATTTTGATTCATTTTGTAATACTAAAGCACGAAGAAGTCTTTTTGCTCTATTTCTTTTAACAGCATTACCTATTTTTTTTGATGCAACAAAGCCTATGTTTGTAGTTTCATTTTTTGAAGATTTAAAAAAAGTAACAAAAGATGTAGTATGCCATCTTTTATTACTCTTATAAATTTGGTTAAATTCTTTAGTAGTCTTAACCCTGTGTTGTTTACTTAAACAGCTAATCTCTTTCTACCTTTAGCTCTTCTTGCTTTTATAACTCTTCTACCGTTTTTAGTTGCCATTCTAGTTCTGAAACCATGAGTTCTTTTTCTTGGTGTGTTATGTGGTTGATAAGTTCTTTTCATCAATCGTTCCTTTTAATTTTTTATATTAGAATCTAGTTCCAATTTGTAATAAGTTCGAGATTATATTTAAATCAACCTTAAGCTTTGTTTATATTTACACTAATTTGCTCATTTACTATATCAAATTTAACAATATCTCCACTACTTATTTTTTCTTCTAAAATCATATCAGATAATTTATCTTCAATAATTTCATATAAAGCCCGTTTTAAAGGTCTTGCTCCGTACACTGGATCATATCCACTATCTGCAATATATTTTTTCATATCTTCACTCATAGATATTACAATATCCATTGATTTTAATTTTTTTGCGATTTGATTAAACATAATTTCTACAATTGAAGTTACTGCTTCAAGATTTAATTGCTCAAATATAACAATATCATCTAATCTATTTAAAAACTCTGGTCTAAAATGTCCTTTTAGTTCATTTAATACCTCTTTTTTTCTTTCCTCTTTTTGGTTTATTTCTATAATTTTAGATGAACCGATATTTGATGTTAAAATAATAATTGTATTTTTAAAATCAACTGTTACACCTTTATTATCTGTTAATCTTCCATCATCTAGTACTTGTAAAAGTATATTAAATACATCTGGATGTGCTTTTTCAATCTCATCAAAAAGTATTACACTATATGGTTTTCTTCTAACAGCTTCTGTTAATTGACCACCCTCTTCATATCCTACATAACCTGGTGCAGAACCTACAAGTTTTGTTACAGATATTTTTTCCATATATTCACTCATATCGAATCTTATTAGTGATTTTTCATCATCAAATAAGAATTTAGCTAATGTTTTAGCAGCTTCTGTTTTTCCAACACCTGTAGGTCCAAGGAACATAAATGAACCTATTGGCTTACTATCATCACTTAATCCTGCTTTATTTCTTTTAATTGCTCTTGATATTGCTTTTAACGCATCATCTTGACCAATTACATCTTTTCTTAGTTCATTTTCAACTTCTAGAACTCTTTGTTTTTCATTTTTTTGCATTTTATTTACTGGTATTCCAGTCCATCTACTTACTATACTTGCAATTGAATCTTCATCAACATAATTTTTAAGTAATGTACCAGATTCTTGCATTTTTGCCCAAATTTGTTCATTTTGCTCAATTTGTTTTTCAAGTTCTGGAATATCAGAATATTCAATTTTAGCAGCTTCTTCAAACTTACTATCTTTTTTAGCCAAAGTTGCTTTATGTTTTAATTCTTCAATTTGAACTTTTATTTTTGATACTGCATTAAAAGTACTTTTTTCATTTTCAAATTGTGTTTGTAAACTTCTTTGTTTCTCTTTTAAATCAGATAGCTCTTTTTCAATCTCTTCTAATCTATCTTTATTATTTGTTTTAGCATCCATTTTTAATGCTTCTTTTTCAACTTCAAGAGTAGAAATATTTCTTTTTGTTGTTGATAATATTGTGGGTTCACTTTCAATTTGCATTTTAAGCTCTGCTGCTGCTTCATCAATAAGATCAATTGCTTTATCAGGTAAAAATCTATCTGTAATATATCTATTACTTAAATTAGCAGCACTTACTAATGCACTATCATTGATAGTAACATTATGGAATGTTTCTAATTTTTCTTTTATACCTCTTAATATTTGTAATGCTTCATTTACTGTAGGTTCACTTACATTAACAGGTTGGAATCTTCTTTGCATTGCAGTATCTTTTTCAAAATATTTTCTATATTCTTTAAGTGTTGTTGCTCCAATTGTATGAAGTTCACCACGTGCAAGTGCAGGTTTTAAGATATTTGCAGCATCCATAGATCCTTCAGATGCTCCAGCACCAATAATAGTATGAATCTCATCAATAAATAATATTATATTTTTTATTTTTTGAACTTCTTTAATTACAGCTTTTAATCTATCTTCAAACTCTCCTCTATATTTTGCTCCTGCAATAAGTGCTGACATATCAAGAGATATTACCCTTTTATTTTGTAATGATGTTGGTACATCATTTGCAACAATTCTTTGAGCTAATGCTTCAGCAATTGCAGTCTTACCAGTACCTGGTTCTCCTAATAATATTGGATTATTTTTAGTTTTTCTTACTAATATTTGCATCATTCTTTGAAGTTGTTCATCTCTTCCAATTACAGGATCTAGCTTTCCTTCTCTTGCAAGTGCATTTAAATCTATTCCATATTTTTTAAGCGCATCTAGATTATCATCAGAACTCTTACTATCAACAGTAGTTCCACCTCTAATTGATTCTAACTCTTTTGCTATTTCACTTAAATCTACATATTTACCTAATATATTTTGAAATACTTCGTGTTTTAAGTTTGCAATTATCCATGTATCAACTGCTAAAAAATTATCTCCGGTAGAACTCATTAGTCCTAGTGCATTTTCTAATGAATTTACAACATTTCTTGATATTTTAATATTTTCTTTATTTACTAAAGATACTGTTGGCAGTTTTGAAGCTTGACTTTTTACTTCAAGTTCAATTGCTGTTTTATCTATATTTAGTTTATTTAATAGTTGATTTAATAAACTTGATGTATTTGTTAATAATCCCCATAGGATATGTACAACTTCTACTTCTTGATTTTTATTATGAAGTGCTAATGATAAAGATGACTCTATTGTTTCACTCATTTGGTTTGTTAATTTTTCAAATATTTTATTACTCATTTTAATCCCTTTGATTTAAAATTAGCACTCTAAGTGTTCGAGTGCTAAAAGAAGTATAACATTATAGATTTTATTTGTCAAGTGATTTTTAATAAATTAGAAAAAAAGGGTAAATAAGTATAAAACTTATCTACCCTTTTTATAAAATAAATGTAATAAAACTATATATTATAGTCCCATACCACCCATTCCTCCCATACCACCCATATCAGGTGCTTGAGATACAGATGTATTAGTAGCTTCTCTAGTATCTGAAACAGTTGCTTCAGTTGTAAGTAATAATGATGCAACAGAAACTGCATTTTGCATTGCTACTCTTTCAACTTTTGTAGGATCTACAATTCCTGCTTCAAACATATCAACATATTTACCATTAGCAGCATTAAATCCAGTATTTGCATCTTTAGAATTTCTTACTTCATTTGCTACAACACCAGCATCATAACCAGCATTTATAGAGATTTGTTTTAAAGGAGCAGCAACTGCTCTAATAATAATATCTGCACCAATTTGTTCATCACCTTCAAGTGCAATTGATACATTTGCAGCAGCTTTAATAAGTGCAGCTCCTCCACCAATAACTATACCTTCTTCTACGGCAGCTCGTGTTGCACTTAGGGCATCATCAACTCTATCTTTTTTCTCTTTCATTTCTGTTTCTGTTGGTGCTCCAACTTTAATAACAGCAACACCTCCGGAAAGTTTCGCAAGTCTTTCTTGATATTTTTCAATATCATAGTCACTTGAAGAATTTTCAATCTCATTTCTGATTTGACCAATTCTTATTTGTACATTTTCTTTATTTCCTGCTCCATTTACAATTGTTGTATTATCTTTATCAATTACAACTTTAGCAGCAGTTCCAAGTACATCAATCCCTTGAGTTTCAAGATTCATACCTCTTTCTTCATCAATAACTGTACCACCTGTAAGAATTGCAATATCTTCTAATCCTGCTTTTCTTCTATCTCCAAATCCTGGAGCTTTAACTGCAACGATATTTAAACTTCCTCTAATTCTATTCATTACAAGAGTAGAAAGCGCTTCACCTTCAACATCTTCTGCAATAATTACTAAAGGTCTTTGTGTTTGATTAACAGCTTCAAGCATAGGTAAAAGTTCTTTTAATGAAGAAACTTTTTTATCAACTAAAAGTATAAATGGATTTTCCATTTCTGTTATCATTTTTTCAGGATTTGTTACAAAATAAGGAGATAAATATCCTCTATCAAATTGCATACCCTCAACAACATCTAATTCGTCATTGATACCTTTTGCTTCTTCAACTGTAATAACACCATCTTTACCAACTTTATCCATAGCTTCAGCAATCATTTCACCAATAGCAATATCACTATTAGCTGAAATTGTAGCAACTTGAGCAATTTGTTCTTTTGTATCTACAACCTTTGAAATCTTTTTAAGTTCATTTAAAATTTGCTCACTTGCTTTATCCATACCTCTTTTAAGTTGCACAGGGTTTGCTCCAGCAGTTACATTTCGTAAACCTTCTTTAAAAATTGCATGTGCTAAAACTGTTGCAGTAGTTGTACCATCTCCAGCTTCATCATTTGTATTTGATGCAACTTCTTTTACAAGTTGTGCACCCATATTTTCTAATGCATCTGGAAGTTCAATTTCTCTTGCAACACTTACACCATCTTTTGTAATTGATGGAGCACCATAAGGTTTTTGTAAAAGTACATTTCTTCCTCTAGGTCCCATTGTTACTTTAACTGCATCACTTAATTGTTTTACACCACTATATAATCTGTTTCTTGCATCATCACTAAAATAAATCTCTTTTGCCATATTAATATTCTCCTTTTATCTTATATTACTTAGCTATTACGCCAAGAATATCTGTTTTAGTATCTAGTACTAAATATTCTACACCATCAAGTTGAAGTTCTGTTCCTGCAAATTTAGAATATACTACTGTATCTCCTACATTCATATCTTCTACACTTGAACTAACTGCTACAACTACTGCTTGAGTTGGTTTCTCTTTTGTTGCTGTTTCTGGTAAATAAATACCACTTTGTGTTGCCGTTGCAACTTCTGGTAATTTTGCTAAAATTCTATTTCCTATTGGTTGAAAATTCATTGTAATCCTTTTTTTATTATCTTTGCTTATTTAAATTATTATAATTAGCACTCTTATTAAATGAGTGCTAAAATTATATATGAAGTTAGATTAAATTTTGTTAAAATTTTAATACTATAGCGAAATTTGTGAAAGAATTTGAACTACTTTTAATTGATGCTCCACTATATCTATAACTATCCCCTACTTTAGCATCATTTGTATCTTCAAAGTATATTCTTGTAGTTGTCCCATTTGATTGTGGGTAAACTCTATATTTGTAATCTATTCCAATTGATATATTCTTTTGTATGTAATATCTAATATCAAATGAAGATTCATACATAGATGAGATATAAAATATATTTGTATTTGTAAATCCTCTTAAATGATGAGTGTCTATATTTTCAATATAAGTAAGTGGACTATATAAAAAACTAGCATTAAAATAAAATCTATTTATTGGTTTATACAAAGAAGCTTTTATATATAAACTAGTAAATGTCTCTTCATATGATATTCCTAATATATTATCAAATGTACCAATATTATCTCTGAAAGCATCATCACTTGAATATATATAATCTCCCCCGTAAGATTTAAAGGTATGGTGTCTTCTACTAGCACCTAAATTTAATAAATAATTCATTTTATATTTATTAGATTTTAATTTATATTCTAAGTTAAAATCCATATTTGTTATATTTGTTATATTTGTATTTGGATGTGTTGACCAATCACTCCAATTAGAGTTATCATCTTTTAGCCAATCATAATCATTCATCAATCCTTTATTATCATTTAGCATAGCTTCAATTGAAAAATTAAATTTTATTTTATTTTTTGTTGGTATTTTTATACCTAGACCTAATAAATTAACATTTTTAATTTCCCATATTAATTCACTTATTTTTTTAAATGTTTGAGGATCTTTTACAATTTCATGAGATGTTGAAGAATATTGTTGCGTATATATTTTTGTATATATTGGAGTTTTATTTGCAAATAGATAATTTATAAATAATATTAAAAGAAAAATTAATATTTTAGACATATTAATATTAAAATTTAAAAGCCTGAGGCTTTTAAATTATTTTACTTTTTCAGTGTATTCACCAGTTCTTGTATCACATTTTACCATATCGCCTTCAACAATATGGAATGGTACTTGTACTACAGCACCACATTCTAAAGTAGCAGGTTTTTTACCACCTTGAGAATCACCTTTAAAGTTTGGTGGTGTTTCAACAACTTTCATATTAACAGAAATTGGTGGTTCAACTGTAATAGCTTTACCATTAAAGAACATCATATCAACATTCATTCCATCAATAATCCATTTTTCTGTATCGCCAACTTGATCATAAGTTAAACCTATTTGATCATAAGTTGTTGTATCCATAAATTGAAGCATTTCACCATCATCATATAAAAACTGCATAGTTTTTTGTTCTAAATCAGGAGTTTCAAACTTATCACCAGCATGAAAAGTTTTATCAATAGTTTTAGCATTTAAAAAGTTTTTGATTTTACATCTTACAAATGCTGCACCTTTTCCTGGTTTAACATGTGCATAATCCATAATTCTATATGGTATACCATCAACTTGTATCTTAAGACCTTTTTTTAAATCACTCATACCTAATGCCATAAGTTCTCCTTAATTATATTTGAACAAAAGAAACAGCAGTTGCAGCTTCTAAATTCTTTAATTTATTTAATATATCTTCATTAACATTATCATCAACGATAATAACTGCTAGTGCACCTTTATCATTTCTTCCAAGTCTAAAGTCAGAAATATTAATACCATTGTCACCTAAAGTTTTACCAACCTCTCCAATAACACCAGGTACATCAGAGTTTCTAAATAAAATCATTTTTCCATGAGGTTCAACATCAACAATAAAATTATTAATCTCAATAATTCTTTGAACATCTTCATCAAATATTGTTCCAGAAATTGTATTTACTCCATTTGAAGTAGTTATTTTAACTGTAACTTTATTTTTAAATACACTATCATTTGTAGAATTTAAAGAATCTAGTTTAATACCTTTTTCATTTGCAACAAAAGAAGCATTTACATAATTAATTTTATCATTTCCAATTGAATGTGTTAATGCACCAACTGCTGCAAATGTTTCTAAAGAATCAAGATAGTTAGCAATTTCACCTGCTGCTTCTATTTTGATTGATTTAATTTCAGATTTTTCCATTTGAGCAATAGTAAATGCCATTTTTTGAGTTAATTCTAAATAAGGCTTAACAAATGATGGTATTTTACTTTCATCAATTGGAAGATTTAATGCATGCGGATACCCAATACCTCTTGCAGCTTCAATTGCATTATTAGCAGCTTGAGTAGCAATTTTGTATTGTGATTCTACAGTATTTGCACCCAAGTGAGCTGTAACAATAATATTAGGTAAATCTAATAGTTTATTATCTGTAGCTGGTTCACTTATAAATACATCAATTCCTGCCATTGCAATTTTACCTGATTTAAGATTGTTATATAATGCATCTTCATTATATAAACCACCTCTTGCACAGTTGATGATAATAACACCATCTTTCATTTTTGCAATCTCTTTTTCACCAATCATATCAATAGTTTCTGAATTTTTTGGTGTATGAATTGTAATAATATCACAAGATAAAATATCATCAAAGTTATTAGTATATTCAATACCTAAATCAGTTGCTTTTGAAGAATCAATATAAGGGTCATAAGTAACAACATCCATCTCAAATGCTTTTGCTCTTAGTGCAACTCTATGTCCAATATTACCAAATCCAATAACACCTAATTTTTTACCATATAACTCTTGACCATACCAGTCTTCTCTTTTCCAAATTCTATCATTTTTAAGTTGCGCATGAGCATAAGGCATTTTTCTCATACAAGAAAGCATATGTGTCATAGTAAGTTCAGTAGCTGCAATTGTATTTGCCGTAGGTACATTCATTGCTATTATACCTTTAGCACTACATGCATCCATATTTACATTATCATAACCAACACCAGCTCTAATAATAGCTTTAAGGTTAACTGCTGCATCTACAAATTTTTGATCAACATCAGTTGAAGATCTTGTAATTGCAACAGATGCATCTTTGATTACATCTAAAAGTGCAACTTTATCAATATCTGCTGCATAAACATAATTTATATCATTTGTATTTTTTAATATTTCCAATCCACTTTCGTGGATATGGTCACATACTACAATTGTAGGTTTACTCATTCTTATCTCCAATATTTAAAGAAATTATTTCTTTAATTGTCCTGCTAATGCATCACCTAAAGTCATAGCTGAAGTGTCACTTACAGATTTCATCATATCTCTATTTTGTTGAGACTCTAATCTTTTAACAGATAATCTAACTCTATTATTTTGTCTATCAATATTAACAATTACAGATTCAACTTCATCACCAATTTTAAGACCTTCTTCACCTTCAGCAACTGCAAGTAAATCTTCTTTTCTAATTAAACCATCAAGGTTATTTTCTAAAGTTACAAATACACCGAAGTCTTTAATATCTTTAACTGTTGCAGTGATAATATCGCCATTTGAGTGAGATGCAGCAAATTTATCAGCAGGAGACTCATCCATAGCTTTAATAGATAAAGAAATATTTTCTTTTTCTCTATCAATTTTAATAACTTTAACTTCAACTTCATCACCTTTTTTATAGATGTTTTTACATTTAACATTAGCTTCCCAAGATGCTTCTTCATTATGTAAAAGACCATCAACTTCACCAATAGATATAAATGCTCCAAACTCTGTAAGTGTAGCAACTGTACCTTTAATAATATCACCAGTTTTTGTATTTTCAACAAATTTTTTGAATGGTTTTGGTAATAAAGATTTTAAAGAAACTCTTAATTTTCTTTTAACGCAATCTAAATCAATAACTTCAACATTGATTTCATCACCAATATTTAAGTAATCTTTTGGATTTTTAACATTTTTAGACCAAGAAATCTCAGATATATGTAATAAACCTTCAATATCATTTCCTAAATCAACAAATGCTCCATAAGATTCAAAGTTAGAAACAGTAACAGTAATAGTATCACCTACTTCTAATTGTTCTTGAACTTCTTCCCAAGGATTTGGCATAGCATCTTTAATAGATAAAGATAAATGTCCTTTTTCTTTGTTGTAAGATTTAACTACAACTTCAACTTGATCACCCTCTTCATAATATTGTGAAGGATTAACTGGACCTTTATAAGAAATTTCATTGTAGTTTACTAAACCATCAACTCCACCCATATCAACAAACATACCATAAGAAGTAATTTTCTTAATTGTACCAATTTTTGGCTCATTTGTTTCCATCAATTTAGTTATTTGCTCTTCTTTATTCTTTTGGAAATCTTCAATTAATTTTTTTCTAGAAATAACAATACTTGATGTTTCTTGTTTTGCTTTTAATACAATTGCTTTAATTTTTTTACCAATTGCACCGAATGCTTTTAAGTAACCTTGTGCCATTGGCATAAAGAATTCTAAACCATCGTCACTCTCAACGATAAATCCAGCTCTTTGTTTAACAAGTACTACTGTACCTTCAACAATTAAATTTTCTGGCTCTTCACCATGTTTTGCGAAAAATTCATCAAACTTAGCTTTTTGTAAAACTTTTTTATAAGATAAAGATAAGTTTTCACCTCTTGTACCTATAACCATAACTTCAATTTTATCACCAACATTATATTTAACTTCACCAGCTGTTGTAATCTCAGATAAAGGAATTCTTCCTTCTTTACCACCGATACTTACTATAAAACTGTCATCATTAATTGCTACTATTTCACCTTCAGTTACTGTATTTGTTTGTGTACTTTTTTCACTCTCCTCAAACATTGCTGCGAAGTCATCATCTCCGTCTATTTCAAAATCTTTAAATTTTTTCATCGATTTGTGCCTACCTATTGTTATTTTTTTTGTGGCTCATTGTATCTAATATTAACTTTATTATTTATGAATAAGCTATATTTTCTTTTAAAAATAACTTATTAGTTTATTTTTGATATAATAAAATATGATAACAAGACGTAAATTTATTAAAAACTCAATATTAACTAGTGCCTTTAGTGCTGTGTACATTAACACTCCATTAAACCTTTATGCAAAAACAGATGAAAATATTCCAATAAAGTGGGATAATGCTGTTTGTAAATTCTGTTCAATCGGTTGTGGTATATTAGTAGGTACCCAAGATATTGAAGATAAAAGAAGTATAGTATCAATTAAAGGTGATACTTCATCACCTATAAATAATGGTGAACTTTGTACGAAAGGGTTCCATAATGGTTCAATCTTATATTCAAAAGATAGACTAACTACCCCTTTATTACGGATGAAAGATAATAAATATAATAAAAATGGAAAATTAACTCCAATTTCGTGGATAAAAGCCTTTGATATCATGGAAGAAAAAGCCAAAATTGCTATTAATAAATCTGGCGTTGATGGAGTTGGTCTTTATACAAGTGGTCAAACTTCTATTTACCATGGATACGCATTAAATAAACTATTTAAAGCTGGTTTTCGTACAAATAATATTGCAAATTCATCTTCATATTCAAGTGAAGTTATATCTAATTCTTTAAATACAATTTATGGCACAAATACACCAAGTGGAACTTTTAGTGATATTAGTTTAACTGATACACTTGTATCATGGGGTGTAAATTTTAGTGAAACATATCCAATTCTTTTGTCAAAGATTAATAATGCAAAACAAAATAATAGTAACTATAAAGTTATAAATATTACTACAATACAAAATGAAACATCAAAAAGTTCAGATATTGAAATATTTATAAAAGCAAATACAGATCTATTATTAATCAATTATTTAGCTCATGAATTTATATATAACAATGAAGATAAAATAGATTGGAAATTTATAAAAAGACATACTATTTTTGCAAATCTTGGTGATATCAGTGATAACAATGGAGATGATAAATACCCTCATTGGGAAATTTCATATAATAATTATAAAAAGTCATTAAAAAAATATACACTTGACTATGTAGCTTTTAGAATTAAAGCTAATAAAAATGAAGACTTTGATTTATTTAAAGATAAATTATATCAATTAAGTAAATATTATATAAATAAAAATACAAGAATTTTATCTTATTGGTCAAGTGGTATTAACAAACAAGAAAATGCTTTCCAAACTAATTTAGCATTAAACAGTTTACATTTATTATTAAATAAACACTCAAGATCAGGATGTGGAGCATATCCTTTAAATGGTCAAGCTTCAAGTGCTGGTACATCAAATGAAGTTGGATTGTATTCTTCAAAATTGCCTGCTAATATGTTTATTAAGTATAAAGAGCATAGAACTAAAGCTGAAGCAATTTGGAATCTTCCAGATGGTACACTTAATTCTGTTTGTTCAAATGATAAAGATAACTTATTAAAAAATATTCTTGATCAAACTACAAAATTTTTATGGGTTACAAATACTAATCCATACCAAAGTAATAGTAAATATTTAAATAATCTAAAAGAGATACAAAATATTGAAGATCTATTTGTTGTAACATCTGATTGTTATGGGAGTCTTACTTCATCTTTATCAGATTTAATACTTCCTACTGCTGAGCATCTTGAAACATCAGGAGCATTTGGAAACAGCGAACGAATAATACAACATTGGAATCAACAAATAGAACCAGAAGGTTCATCTATGAGTGATTTATGGCAATGTATTGAGTTTTCAAAAAGATTCAGAATTAAACATTTATGGGGGAATTCAAAATTATCAAATGGCCAAGGTCTAAAAGATGTTACCCCTGAAGCATATAAATATGGATATGATGAAGATACATCAATGTATAAGATATTATTTTCAAATAAAATTGCAAGATCTTATAAAAAACAAAATCATTTAAATAGTGAAGTTAATGGCGATTCAAGAAATGTTATAGGTTCTGATGGTGTTATATTTACAGGATATGAGTTTTTTATTCAAAAATATCTTTTTAATGAATATAAATTATTTGGGATGGGAAATGGATTTGATATAGATTCTTTCCCAGGTGAATCTAATACAAACTTGAGAAGATGGCCTTATTTATTTAAACAAGAAACTAAATATTTATTTAATCCTAGAGATGATATTTATGCAAAAAAAGCTGCAAAAATAAAAGATACATATATTTTTTACGGAAAAATGGGTATGAAAGCTTTACCTTTTGGTAATCTTAAAAAAATTACAAATGAAAAAACAAAGTCTTTAAAATACAGAGCTAAAATATTTACAATACCATATAGTAAATCAAGCAATATAAATGATAATCAATTATTATTAAGTTCCATTAAACTGCAAGAACAATACAATACAGGAACTCTTACTATGAGAGTTAATGAGCTTTATAATAAAACAAAACAAAGTTATGCATTTATATCTCAAGAAACTGCTGTAAATTTAAAATTAAAAGATGATGATTTATGTTATATTTCATCAGATAATCAAAAAATAAAAATTAGAATATCAATTAACACTAGGTTTACACCTGCATTAAATTGTGTAGCTGTAGCTCTATTTGATGAAAAGGTTCTTATAAATAAGATAACGACTAGTATAAACAATAGTTATGTGACTCTTGAAAAAATTAAAGAAGATAAAATATGAAAAGTAAAATAGTAAAAATAATAATGTTTCCAATACTAACTATATTGTTGACAGCATGTATTAGTGTGGAAAAAGAAAACTCTTTAACACTAAGAAAAACTTCTATCTTTAATGATAAAGATATAGTTCTTCCAGCTAAAATAATAAAGAAATAATTTATTTAATTACTGGTATTTCTATATAAAATTTTGCACCATTTGATGTATTTTTAGCATATAATTTACCTTTTAAACTTTTAGTAATAATATCATGACTCATATGTAGTCCAAGACCCGTACCTTGTGATTGGTGTTTTGTTGTAAAGTATGGTTCAAATATTTTAGGTAATACATCTTGTGGAATTCCTCCACCATTATCTTCTATAGTAATAGTAATAAGCTCATTTGTTGAAGTACACTCTATTTTTACCCAAGATTTTTCAATTTTCTTTTCTAATAAAATATCTTTTGCATTATTTATAATATTTATTATCACTTGAGAAAGTTCACCAATAATAATTTTACTTTGGATTTTATTTTCATAATCAACATTATCAATTAATTCAATATGCATATCTTTTAAAGTTGCACCAACAATATTTAAAGATGCTTTAATTCTATCTTGAATAACAACTAGTTTTAACTCTTTATCTTCTTTTACAAAATCTCTAAAAGTATTAATTGTTTCTGATAAATAATTTGTATTATCAACAATTTGATTACATTGTTTATAAAAAGTTTTATCATCTAAAATAGATAATTCCTTAGATACAATTAATCCACTAGCAAGTGTACTAATTACACTTAAAGGCTGTCTCCATTGGTGAGCAATATTTCCAATCATCTCACCCATTTGAACCATTTTAACAGATTCCTGAATCTTTTTTTCTCTTTGTGCTGCAATCTTTATCTTATCTTCTATATGTTTAGATGTACTTAACATACTTTTATTTAACACTTCAGCAATAATATCAATTTCATCTTTTCCAGTTACTTTTAAAAGTTGGAATTTTGTCTCTTTTTGAGTAATATAATTTAAAAATGAAAGTAAACCATTTTCAAGTTTTTCTATTTTTAATAAAAATCCATCTACAATTTTAAAAGATATAAATAAAACACTTAACATTATAATAAATATTATTATTAATTTATCTCTTAATCCATGTGTTAATTCATCAATTTTTTTAGTTTTTATCTCAATTAATTCTTGATATAACATTTTTTCTACTTTATATAAATCATCAATTTTACGTGTCATCAATGAGAACCAAATATTTGCATCAACACCCAATATATTTGATGATAAAATTCTTAAAGCTTCAATTGCTTTTTTATCATCTATACTTATTAAATCATCAATTTTTTTATTTGATTTTAAATATCTAACTTTATCCATTTTTATTAAATTTTTATTATATTGTTCAAATACATTAATAATATCATTTATATAAACTAACTCTTCAGGTGTAGTATCATATTTTTTATACTGATTAAATAAAAATATCAATTGATTATAGTTTTTAAAAAATCTTATTTTATAAAACTTATCGCCTCTTAATAAATAGTTTTTAAAATCATGTATAAGACCACCATATCCTGCAATTGCTTGTATTTGAGAAATTAATTCATTTTTATATATTTTATTATGAATTAAAGATTGAATTTTCTCTATTTTGGTATTATTTATTTTATTATTTATTTTATTGTAATAATTAATAACTTTGGATCTTGCTATTTTTTTAAATATTTTTAATTCTGTATCATAATTATTACTATAATACTTAAGTTGAATATACTCTTTTGCTGAAAACTTCTTATTTGTAAATATCTGTGTTAATAGTGCTCTTTCAAGCCCTAAATACTCTTGTGCTTTTATTAAATGTATTAAACTTAGTGATCCTTTTGCTAAAGTAAAATCAGAACTAAGTGTTGCTAAATTAGAAACAATACTAATATGCTTTTCTATTATATGTTCATAAAACTTAATTGCATCTTCATGACTAATTTTATTTATTTTTATTTGTTCTCTTATTTTTTCAATTTTTTCAAATTTTATTAAAGGACAGGTATTAAATTTTTCCTTTTTTACAAATAAAATAATTTCATCTCGAATAGTATTTGTTATTTTGATTTGTTTTTCTAATTTTTGTTTATATTTTTTACCATTAGAACCTAAATATCCTAAACTCATACCTCTTTCTAATTGTAAAGAGTGTATTAACTTTTGTATTTTGATACTATAAGATAAACATTTTTCAAATTTTTTAAGATGTGTAAGATTATGTTGTACGATAATATAATTTTGAAATGAAAAATATATCAATGCAACAAAAGGTACAATTATCATCAATGATAATTTTTGTTTAATATTTATATTTTTAAACATATTAATAATCAAGCATATCAGTAATTGCATCAACTGATGTATCTGTCATATCTAAATCTATATGAACTGCATCAGTAACTTCAACTAATTTTGAATTTAAGTTATGTTCTAATAAGAATTTATGGAAGTTTTTATTTCTTTTAGAAGGAGATATGGTGTCTTTTGTACCATATATTATTAAAAAATTTGTGCTTTTATCTACACTATTTATAACATCAACTAAAGATATCAAATCTGAAGAATTTTCTTTCATCTTATGTAAATCATACCCTCCCCCAGCACATACAATATTTTGTATCAATTTTGGAGAATACCCTGTAAGTGTTGCTCCTAAAATTGCACCTGCTGAGTGTGAAATATAATTTACTGTTTTTGCATTGTATTTATTTTTTAACTTTAAAACTAAATCACTCATAAATTCAATATATTCTTTTTTACCAACTAAATATGGTTTATTATGACCTTTATTTAATAATCCCGTAAAATTATTTGTAGAAGAGTCTGAATATCCAGGAAGTGCAATTGCAACTGTTGTAATATCTGTATTCATATTTAAAGTTTCAGCAAATGGTGCATATCTAGCAAGTATATTTGTACCATTTTTCCAAGCTCCATGAACTACAATATTTAGTGATCCATCTTTATCACCTTCGTAATCTTTATATTGTATACATTCACCACCTGCAAATATATATCCATCACCTTTAGTAAGACATTGTTTTTTATTTGTATTTGCACTTAGAAAAGTTGATGTTATAATAAATATTAATAATAGATATTTCATACTAACCCCTTTTATTATTATTAAATATTATATCATATTTATTTAAAAGTCTAATGGATTTTCTAAGCTTTGCTTTACTAAAGATAGATATTCATCTCTTGAAATATGTTTTGCTCCAAAACTTTCTAAATAAGGTGTATGAATTTGTGAATCTATAAGTTTAAATCCATTTTCTTTGAGTCTATTTACTAGATGAACAAATGCAACTTTTGAAGCATCATTTTTTTTAGTAAACATAGATTCACCACAAAAAATATCTCCAATTACAACACCATATCCACCACCAACTAATTCACCATCCATCCAAGCTTCAAAACTATGTGCCCAGCCACTTTGATGTAAGTCACTATATGCTTCAATCATATCAGGTGTAATCCAAGTACCATCTTGATCTGGTCTTGATGCATTTGCACATTCTATTAGTACTTCAACAAAAGAAGTATTATATTTGATTTCAAAGATATTTTTTTTAATTGTTCTTTTTAATGATTTAGATATATGTAATTCATCTGGATATAAAACAAATCTTGGATTTGGAGACCACCAAAGAATAGGATCATCTTCATTAAACCAAGGAAAAATACCTTTTGTATATGCAGCAAGTAATCTATTGACACTTAAATCACCACCATAAGCTAATATCCCTTCATCACTTGCAGTTGCAGGATTTGGGAATGTAAAGCTATAGTTGTTTAATGGAAAAATAGGATCCATACTAAAATCTTTTAGCTATATGAAAATGTAAATTTATCTTTATTAAAATCAATTTTCACATCTCCACCCTCTTTTAGTTTACCAAATAAAATTTCATTTGTAATTGGCTCTTTTATTTTATCTCTTATAACTCTTTGAAGTGGTCTTGCACCCATAAGTTTGTCATATCCTAAGCGAGCTAACTCTTTTTTAGCTTTTAAAGTAATAGTTATTTTAATATTTTTATCTTTAAGTGATTTACTTAAATTTTTAATAAACTTTGCAACAATTTTTACAATAATTTCTTCATCTAAAGATGCAAATGAAACTACCTCATCAAGTCTATTTCTAAACTCAGGAGCAAAAAAGCTTTTTATTGCTTTATTTTCATTTAGTTTATTATCTTTTGCAAATCCCATTACATTGTTTTGTTTTGCACCAAGATTTGATGTAAGTATTAAAATAACATTTTGGAAATCTATTTTTACTCCATTGTTATCTGTTAGAGTTGCATTGTCCATAACTTGAAGTAATAAGCTCATCAAATCAGGATGTGCTTTTTCAATCTCATCAAGTAATAATACACAATGAGGATGCTTTTTAATAGCTTCAGTTAGCAATCCACCTTTATCATATCCAACATAACCAGCAGGTGCTCCAATAAGTCTACTTACTGTATGAGCTTCACTATATTCACTCATATCAAATCTTTCAAAATGTACACCAATAACTTTTGCTAACTCTTTAGCTACTTCAGTTTTTCCAACTCCAGTTGCACCTGTAAATAAAAAGCTTCCTACAGGTTTATTATCTTCACCCAATCCAGCTCTATTTATTTTAATTGCTTTAGTTATAGTTTTTATTGCTTTATCTTGACCAAATACCCTTTTACTTAAATTATTTTCTAAGTTTTCTAAAAGTGTTAAATCTGAAGAAGTTGCAGTTTTAGCTGGTATTTGTGCCATTTTTGAAATAGTTGTTTCAACATCAATAGCTGTAATTTTTAAATTCTTTTTAGGCTTTTTAGTTTTAAACTTTTTAGTAGCAGCAACTTCATCAAGTACATCAATAGCACTATCAGGTAAAAATCTATCAGTAATAAACTTTTTAGATAATTCTACACATAGTCTTATACTATCTTCTTCATACTTTACTCCATGAAACTCTTCATATTTAGATTTTAAACCTTCAAGTATTTTAACTGCATCTTCTATTGTTGGTTCTTTTACATCTACTTTTGCAAATCTTCTTGAAAATGCTTTATCTTTACTAAAGTCATTTCTATATTCTTCATATGTTGTAGCCCCTATTACTCTTAGTTTTCCACTACTTAAAAGTGGTTTTAAAATATTTGATGCATCCATAGAAGAGTTTCCTACACTTCCTGCTCCAATTATTTGATGTATTTCATCTATAAATAGTATCGCTTTTTTATCTCTTGTAACTTCTTTGATTAAGTTTTTTAGTTTCTTTTCAAAGTCACCTCTATATTTAGTCCCGGCAACCATAGAACCCATATCAAGTGCATATACTTTTGAGTTGGCAAGTGCTTCAGGAACATTATTTGAAGCAATTTGTAAAGCCAATCCTTCAACTATTGCAGTTTTCCCAACTCCAGTTTCACCTAAAAGTATTGGATTGTTTTTCTTTCTTCTACCTAGTATTTCTATTAATCTTTTTACTTCATTATCTCTTCCAATTACTGGATCAATATTACCTTCATTTGCTTCAAGAACTAACTCTATACTATTTTCTTTTAATATAGATTTTTTCTCTTTACCTATTTTTGTACTTTGTTCAAGTTGTTCTTCTAAATCTTCCATCTCTTCAAACATCTCATCATCATCTTCTTCCCCATGACTTATTTGTTCTAAGATATCTACTTTTTGTAAGCCTTGCTCTTTTAATAAGTATGCAGAATAATTCTTTTCATCTTTTAGTATTGCAACAAACATATCTTCTATATTTACACTTGTTTTTCCTGAAAGTTGAGCATGTGTTATTATAGTTTCTATTACTGTTGTAAGACCTAGTGTTTCTATTGGGTCTTGATTTACTTCTTCTTTGGGAAATACTGGAGTATTCTCTTTTAGATATGCTTTAATTCTTTCTACTAATTGCTCAGTATTTATATCTAAGTTTATTAATATCTCTTTAATAAAAGGATCTTCAATAAGATATAAAAACACATGGTCTATTGTAATATACTCATGGTTATTTGCTCTTGCATAGTTTATACTATGTCCAAATACTTGTTGTAGTTCTTTATGTATCATTTATTCTTCTTCCATTATGGCTTTTAGTGGATATTGTGCTTTTCTTGCATTTGCTTTTACTTGTGCTACTTTTGTTTCTGCAATTTCATAAGAATATATACCACAAACAGCTCTACCCTCTTCATGTATTTGCATAGTTAGTTTTGCAGCTTGCTCTTGTGATTTTCTAAATATTCTTATTAGTACTTCAACAACAAATTCCATAGTAGAATAATCATCATTAATTAATAATACTTTATATTTTTTAGGTTCTTGTAACTCTATTTCTTCATCTATTTCATGCTCAATATGTGTAGCCAAAATTTCCCTTTTTTCTAAATTATTTTTTATTATAGCAAATTATTTTTTCTTTAAGCAAAATAATTTCTCTAAATTTTACATTAATTTAAATTATTTTTCATTAAGTAAATTTATCATCAATAAAGTTTATCTGTAATTTTAAATTATTTAGCTACACTACAAGTTATATAAATATAAGGGAATATAAGTGCTATTAACTAAAAAAACAGAATATGCATTATTATCATTAATCTCAATTGCTAAAAGTCAACATCCTAAAAATGTTGATGAATTATCAAGAGAATTAAATATCCCAAAACCATATTTAGCAAAGATATTGCAAAGTTTTTCAAAAAACGAAATCCTAAACTCTTTTAAGGGTGCAAATGGAGGGTTTACCTTAAAAGTTGATCCTGCAAAGCTATCTATACTAAAAATTTCTTCTATTTCTGAAGATAGAAAGCCAGCTGTATTTGAGTGTTCTACCTCTCAAGATTCTTGTCCTTCTCAAAAAGCATCACAGTGTAATTTATGGCCCGTATTAAATAATTTACAACATAAAATAGATGACTTTTTAGATTCGTTAACTCTTAAAGATATCATATACACAGATACTTTTTAGATACAATTTAATAATATAATTAATTTTAAAAATATATAAATAAGGAGCAATAATGACTAAACTTTTTCACCTATCACATACTGATTTAGATGGTTATGGATGTCAACTAATTGCAAAAAAAATATTTCCAACAGGAATATATTACAACGCAAATTATGGCCTTGAAGTAAAGTCAAATATTAAAACTATTTTAACTCAAATAGAAAATTTACCAAATGAAGATATATTCTTTTTAATTAGTGATTTAAATCTTACAACAGATGAATCAAAAAGCCTACATAAAAATATAAATAAGCTAAATGAAAATGGTTATAAAATAAAACTTCAACTTTTAGATCATCATGCTACAGGAAAACCTAGTGCAGATAAATATGATTGGTATTTTTTAGATACTTCAAGATGTGCTACAAAAATTGTATTTGATTATTTTAGTGAAAATTTTGAAGAATTCTTACCTTCATGTAGTGATGGATTTAAAACATTAATAGAAGCAATTGATGATGTAGATATTTGGCATGATGAAGATCCATATTTTGAATTTGGAAAAGTTGCAATGAGACTAATAGCTCAAGCAAATGAGATAAACTCAACTTTGTTCCCTAATCAAAATAGAGACTACAGGCTAGATATGCTTGCAAAATCTATTTTTTATATAAACAAAGAAGATGGTCATATTAAACTTGATGATAATATACATTTTTTAAAAAAAGAGCATCTAAAATTATCTGAACACAATGACACGCTTGATAATTTATCAGCTAAACATCTTGTACATTTGCTTGAAGATAAAAAAGAAGAATTATCAATTTATCATGATGGACATAAAGGTATTTTAACATTTACCCTTACAAATATATCAATTCCTGCAAATGCATTCTTAAAAGCAAACCCTGACTTTGACTTTTTTATAAATGTAGGTAGAAGAGGAAGTGTAGCATTTAGAGCTGATGGTAAAATTGATGTATCTAAAATGGCACAAGCAATTGCAGGTGGTGGTGGACACCCAAATGCAAGTGGTGGATCATTTAGACAATGGAAAGAAACGATTGATTATAAGGTTGTGAAAAACTTTATCGAAGAGAAACTAAACAACATTTAGAAAGTTTTATACTAATTGCAGTATAATACTTCTAGTATAAATTTTAAAATAGGAATTATAAATGAAAATAGTAACATTTGAAGATATTGACGAAAGTTTAACACAAGGCTACGAAGTATGTTTTGTTCATAGTGGTTGTAGTGGAGATGCAGATGTTGTAATTATAGATATTAATACAATATTTGATTATGAAGAAAAAAAGCTTTCTTTATGTAAAGAAGACTATACATCAGTTGCTATTATCGATGATCCTAGTGATTTTGATGCATTTAAAAACTTCGGAATAACTGCATGGATAAAAAGAGATGATTTATCTGATTTACCTAATCTTCTTGCTGATATAAAAACAAGAATGGGATTATAAGGAACTACTATAATTATAGATACTCACTGTCATCTTGATAACTCTGCTTATAAAGATGATATAGAAGAAGTTATAAAAACTTCAATAGCTTCAGGTGTAGAACAATTTATTATACCTGGTGCTGATATAAAAGACTTAAATACAGCTGTAGCTTTAAGTGAAAAACATCCAAATATATTTTTTGCTGTTGGTATTCATCCATATGATATAGAAAATTATGATGAAAAAGTTCTTGAAGAATTTATTAATCATCCAAAATGCGTAGCTGTTGGAGAGTGTGGTTTAGATTATTTTAGACTGCCTGAAAATCAAGAAGAAAAAGATGCAAATATAGCTTTACAAAAAGAAGTTTTTATTGCACAAATAAATCTTGCAAAAAAATATAAAAAACCATTAATTATACATATAAGAGATGCATCAAATGATAGTAAACAAATATTATTAGATCATAATACTGGAGAAATTGGAGGCGTTTTACACTGCTTTAATGCAGATGAACAACTTCTAAGTCTTAGTGAACAAAACTTTTATTTTGGAATTGGTGGAGTTGTTACATTTAAAAATGCAAAAAAACTAGTAAATGTACTTCCAAAAATTCCAAAAGAAAAACTTTTACTTGAAACAGATGGTCCATATTTAACACCTCATCCATATAGAGGAACAAGAAATGAACCAAAATATACAAATGAAGTAGCAGAAAAAATTGCTGAAATTTTGAACTTATCTAAAGAAGAGATAGAAAGTTTAACAACATATAATGCAAAACAATTGTTTTCATTATAATTTAAATTACACTCTCCATCTTTAAATTAATTATTTTTTAATCTTATTAATAATAAGAAATCATAATTTACGATCTCTTATATATTATTTCTTTTATTGTATGCTTTTAAAATAAGTAATACTCCTAGAACACCGGCTATAAATGATGCAAAGAAAATTCCAAGTTTAACAGCAGCAACAACACTAGCATCCATAAATGCTAGCTGTGTAATAAATATAGACATAGTAAACCCAATACCACCTAAGAATCCAACAGCTATAACTTCATCCCAACCTAAATCATCAGGTTTTTTTGTTAATCCAATTTTTTCTAATAGATAAGTAAATGAAACAATACCAATTGGTTTACCTACAACTAAACCTAATACTACACCTAATACAATCATCATATTTTGAGATACTGCTCCAAAATCTAAAACAACCCCTGCATTTGAAAATGCAAACAATGGCATAATTACAAAAGCTGATAATCCATGAAGCTGGTGTTCTAGTTTTATTAAAGGATTTTGCACTTCATCATAATTATGAGCAATATCTTCAAGTGCATCTATTTGATGATGATTTAAAATTGGTATTTCATCAATATGTTTTTCAAATTCATCAACAGATTGTTTTGTTGTTTTAATAAAGTTTTCTTCATCAACTTTTGATGTAATTGGTATAGCAAATGCCAATAATACACCTGCAATAGTTGCATGTATTCCAACAGAATGTATAAATATCCATAGTGCAATACCTAAAAGTAAATAAGGCATTAAAGAAGTTACTTTTTTAAGATTTAATATCCAAATCAATGCATATACAAGTGCTGCATAAATAAAATATTCACTATGAATTTCACTAGTATAAACTGTTGCTACAACTATAACTGCCCCTAAATCATCAACAACTGCAAGTGCAACTAAAAATAATTTTAGTGCTGGATTTACTTTTTTACCTAAAAGCATTAGTATTCCAAGTGCAAAAGCAATATCAGTTGCCATTGGAATTCCAAATCCTTTTGGATTATCCATATTAAACAAAACATAAATAAGTGCAGGTACTATCATCCCTCCAATTGCAGCAATTATTGGAAAACTAGCTTTTTGCACAGAAGAGAGTTCTCCAATAAGAAGCTCTCTTTTAATTTCCAATCCAACCATAAGAAAAAATAATGCCATTAGCCCATCATTTATCCAATGCATTAAAGACATTGAAATTACAAAATTACCTATATGTATTCCTGTATCCATCTCCCATAAATCAAAATATACCTGACTAAGTGAAGAATTTGCAATAATAACTGCAGCAATTGTTGCAGCAAAAAGTAAAACTCCAGAGAAAGATTCATCTTTAATAAACCTCTCAATTGCTTGAATTTGTTTTGTCATTTTATATAACCTTTTTATTTAAATATTTATTATTATAACAAAACAATTAAATATTATATTGAGAAAATGATTAAATATTTAAGTTAAATTATAATTTATACTATTTTAACTCACAATTTTGTATAATAAGTGATAAATACAAAAAGGAGTGATGTTATGAATCATACATTTAGAAATTACACAACAAAATCAACTAAAACTCAAGCACTACTCCTGCTCATAAAAAACTAATAACTTGAAAAATAAGTTAAACTTTCAATTTCGAAATAAACACAATACAAAAAATAATATAAAGACAAAAAGGTCATAAAATGTCAAATATAATAACAGACGATAAAAGAATAATAATATTCGATACAACTTTAAGAGATGGTGAGCAAAGTCCAGGTGCTTCAATGAATACAGCAGAAAAGATTCAAATTGCTCAACAATTACAAAAATTAAATGTAGATGTAATAGAAGCAGGATTTGCAGCAGCAAGTCCAGGAGATTTTGATGCTATATCTCAAATATGTCAAGCTGTTGAAAATGCAAGAGTATGTTCATTAGCTCGTGCTTTAGATAATGATATTAAGCAAGCAGGATTATCAGTTCAAGGGGCAAAAAATAATAGAATTCATACTTTTATAGCAACAAGCCCTATACATATGGAACATAAATTAAAAATGACTCCAGATCAAGTAATAGCAAAAGCGGTTCATGCAGTTCAATATGCAAGAACTTTTGTAGATGATGTTGAGTTTTCTTTAGAAGATGCAGGAAGAAGTGATTTGTCTTTTATGAAAGAGATTACAGATGCAGTTATAAAAGCGGGTGCTTCAACTATTAATTTACCTGATACAGTTGGATATAGATTGCCAAATGAAATAGCTTATATGGTTGAAGAGATGGTAAAATCAGTTAATAATAAAGCTATAATATCTTTACATAATCATAACGATTTAGGATTAGGTACAGCAAATACCTTAGCAGGTATAACAGCAGGTGCAAGACAAGTTGAGTGTACTATAAATGGTTTAGGTGAGAGAGCTGGAAATGCTGCAATGGAAGAGATTGTAATGACTTTAAAAACTAGACAAGATATATTTGAAGGATATCACACAAATATAAACACTAAAGAGATTATGAGAGCTAGCAAATTAGTTGCAACAATTACAGGAATTGAACCTCAACCAAATAAAGCCATTGTAGGTAAAAATGCATTTGCACACGAAAGTGGAATTCATCAAGATGGTATGTTAAAAAATGCAGAAACTTATGAAATTATGAGACCCCAAGATATTGGAATTGAAACAAATAACTCAATTGTTATGGGTAAACATTCTGGTCGTGCAGCATTTAAAGATAAATTAACACAATTAGGATTTGATAAAATTAGTGATGATGAAATAAACAAATCATTTGAAAGATTTAAATTATTATGTGATAAGAAAAAAGATATTTTAGATGATGATATAAGAATGATTATAACAGATGAAAAATTATCTAAAAATGTTCAATACGAATTAATCTCTTTACAAATATCAGATTGTTCAAACGGCGTTCCAAATGCTGCAGTATGTATAAAATTTAATGGAAAAGAATATACTGATGCAGCTATTGGAGATGGTACTATTGATGCTATTTTTAAAACAATAGATAGAATCACAGGATATAATGGAAACTTAAATGATTATACAGTAAAAGCAGTAAGTGAAGGTCAAGATGCTTTAGCTAAAGTTATTTGTAAAGTAACATTTGATGAAGAGATAACTTCTATAATTGGACATGGCTTAAGTGTAGATACAATGCTTGCATCTGCAAGAGCATATATAAGTGCTTTAAACTCTTACCTTTCTATGAAAGATTTATTAAAAAAAGGGAATATAGAAACTATTTAGTATGAAAAATTTAATAGTAAAATTAGCTTACAAAATTGACGGTTCTAAAGCTTATCATAGCTTTAGAACCTTTTTAATTAATATACTATTAAATAATGCAACAAGACATAAAAAAATCTTTGATTTAACAATGATTTTTTTAGTTATTAGTACTATTGGTATTTTAATTTATGAAGTAAGACATACTTTACATCCTTATACAATATATTACGAATATTTTGCAATATTTATTTTTATTTTAGAATGGTTAGCAAGACTAATAGTAAGCTTTGAATCACATAAACAAATAATAAGGGATTTTGAAGAATCCCAGCTTTTAAATATTCAATATAATTTATTTGCAAGTATTAAAATAATAACCAAAGCAAAATTATCTTATATTTTTTCACCTATGTCTATTATGGATCTATTAGCAATCCTACCATCATATAGACCACTTAGAATACTTAGAATATTTCTTATTTTTAGACTTTTTAAAGTTCTTAGATATACAAACTCTTTAAATCAATTTATTAGGGTATTTGTAGAAAAGAAATTTGAACTATTACTATTACTTTCATTATATTTTTTAGTTATATTTTTTTCAGCAACTATACTTTACGTATATGAGGGGAATGGTCTAAATACAAAAATACATAGTTTTCTTGATGCATTATATTGGGCATTTATTACTGTTTCTACTATTGGTTATGGAGATATAACTCCTGTAAGTGATGCTGGTAAAAGTGTTACTTTAGTATTAATTATTACAGGATATACAATAATTGCTTTTTTTACTTCAATTGTTACAAGTTCAATTTCAGAGAAACTAGATGTAATAAAAGAGGATAATGCTCTATCAAATACAGCTAAGTTAAAGAATTATATTTTAGTATGTGGATATGGAAATGTTGGAGAAGTATTAGTAAATAACTTAAAAAAGAACTATTACGAAGTACTAATAATAGAAAAAAATGTTGAAAGAATTAAAATAGCAGAATCAAAAAAATTAAATGTAATTAAAGATGATGCAACAAATATTGATTTATTACGTAAAGTAGGAATAAATAAAAATGTTAAAGCAGTAATAGCATTAAGTGATAATGACACAGTAAATTTATCAATTATTTTAGCAGTAAGAAGTCTAAATAAAGAAATAAATATAATTGCAAGATGTAATAGATTTAAAACAAAAGAAAAATTAAAAATTGCAGGTGCAACTGAAGTTATTGATATAAATGAAACAGTAGGTTTAGTTGCACTTGGACAAACTAATGCCCCTGTTGCATTTGAAGCAATTGATGAGATACTTATAAATCGTAAGGGTGCCTTTATGAGTGAGATAGAATTATTTGAGCATTCTGAATTTATTGGACTTCCTCTTTCTTCAATTAATTTTGACCTATTTAATATCACTTTTTTAGGATTAATTCATAGTGAAAATAAAGAAAAATTTATATTTAATCCTAAACAAGATGAAATTATTTTAAAACAAAAAGATTTATTAATAGTTATTGGATATGAATTAACTTTAAAAGAGTTCCAAACATATGTACAATCACATTCAAGCAGAAGGTTATAAAATGAAAATAATTTTTGGTTATAGTAAATTATCTGCTGAAATTGCACATGAAATTCACAAAAAAGGTGATAATTTAATTATTATTGAGCCAAATTCAAAAGAATACAAGTTTGGAAAACTTGATAACTATGCAAACAAAATGTATGATTATGAATGTTTTGATGACAATGATTTAATTGAAGTTGGTATACAAGATAAAAATACACAAACTTTATTTTGTTTACATAATGATTTTAATAAAAATCTATTTGTAACTTTAAGTGCCAGAAACTTAAATAAAGAACTTCAAATAATTTCACTAGCTAGTACTAATAATGATGCTATAAAATTAAAACTTGCTGGGGCTACTAATACTATTAATCCTTATGAAACTGCTGCTGTTAATATATTTAGAAAAATACATAGACCAATATCTTTAAAAATACTTGATGATATTTTATATAGTAATTCAGATTTAATAATTGAAGAGATATATATAAAAGAAGATTCAATTTTAAATGGAGTTTATTTTAAAACAACTAAAATATTTAAAGAATATAATTTAGTTTTACTAGGATTACAAGACAAAGAGATTACAAATAATTTTATTTTTACTTCAAGAGGGATAAATCATAAAATAGATTATAAAGATACTATAGTAGTATTAGGTAAAAAGCAAGATATAAAAGAATTTAAACTTCATATACATAAGGGATAAAATGACACAAGAACAATTTAATAATGATGTACAAAAAGTATATGATTATATTACAAATAAAAAAGATGATATAAATAAATTATATCAATATTTAGAAACATCACAGTATGAAAAATTAGAAATCATAAATGATTTTGCTAAACATTTAAATATTGAGATGACAGATAATTTAAGAGTAGCACTAGTAAATAGACTAGTAAGCTTAAGAGATGATTCTTTAGTTCAAGTTTTAAAAGCTTTAAATAAAGATGAAGAAGAAGTTATAGTTTTAGTTGAAAAAGCTTATACGTTTGTGCGAGATTATTGGACTGCTTATCATCAAGATACTATTGAATATATTGAGAAAAATCAACTTTTAAGTCCATTTTATGAAGCAATATTTAAAGGTGTTTATAATGTAGGTTTACAAATGTCTATTTGGCAAAGTAACTGGACAAAAGAGATTATAAATACAATAAATAAAGATTTAATATCTACACATAATACTGATGAAAAAGTTATGGAATATTTAGAGAAAAATAATCTTTTTGATGTAGGACATGATGATGAGATTGCTGATAGAAGTTATTCAGTACTAGTAAAAAATGATTCTGAAAAGTATGAAAACAAAGCTTACAGAGATGCCTTTAAAAATGAAGTAAATAACGTAATTGATGCCTTAGAAGATTTTAGTGATAACTTAATAAACCTAGAAGATGACATTTATAATCAAAAATGGGAATATGTACAATATATCCAATCACTTATAACTGCATTTAGTGAAAAAAGAACAAATAAACTAGTTCACTACTGGGCAGAGGTTGATAGAGCTTGGATGAAGATAACAACTCCTATTCAAATTGGTCATCCATTAGAATATTATGAAGATCATTATAGAAAAGCAGTTGCACTAGAATGGGATATAAGACTTACAAATCCTACATACCAAAAAGAAAATATAAGAGCCTCAAAATTAGAAGTAATGTTTAAAGAGATTTATAAAGATATAGATCCATCAAATAGCAAAAAAGATATTTATGACTTCTCTTTAAAAAGTTTAAAAAAAGTTCAACTTTATCTTGGACGACCTGCCCTATTTTTTGGTGCAGAATTTAATGGTCTTTTTTCAGCGCAAGTTGTTCCAAATGATGAAAAAGTATCTAAAGAATTTGGTAAAAAAATATTTGCTTTTTCAGATGAAATACTACAAAGTCAAAGAGCAAAACCATTTTTAAAACTATCAAATGAAATACTTGGTCAAGAATTTTTAACAAAAGATAGAAATTTTTTATTTAAAAATAAAGAAGATTGGCATAAAGTTTATGATATCACAACTATTGGTCATGAGTTTGGTCATATTTTATGGTGTGATGAAGAAACAGAAATGGTTATGAATAAAAGTGCAAACTTTAAAAATATAGAAGAATTCAAAGCAACTACAGGTGGACTTGTGTCATTTTTTACAGATAATACAAATGATGAATCTCACCTAGAAGAGCATGTAGTAAGTGATACTATTAAAAGAGCAATAGGACTTATAGTATGGATGGAAGTAGATGAAGTACAACCATACTATTGTGAAGGTCTTATTCATCTTAGTGGATTATTTGAGTGCGAAGTTTTAGTATGGAATAAAGAAACATCAAAGCTTACAATAAATACATCTAAACAAACTATTTCAAATCTAAAAGATTGGTATACAAATACTTACTCATCTTTAGCATCACATTATTTAGAAAAAAATGATGCTTTAATATGGTTAAATAACTATGCAATAAAAGAAAATAAATACTTCTTACCTACAAATCAAAATATAAAAGATTTTGTTTTATATTATTTTAAAAGATATAAAGAGATAGGTCAAGAACTTGATACTAGTGATAGCAAAGATAATTATTAATTATCTTTGTCTTCATCATCTCCAAAGTCATCCATAGAATCTAACTCTTCAAAAGAAAGTTCTAAAGCATATACTCTATCTTCTACATAAGGTAAAGAGTAATATATACTTGCAACAAATGAAAGGGCAATAATAATTTGCCCAAATGATATCTTTTGTACTTCTTCTTTTGGAGTTTTCATTTCACATACTCCACCTGGACAATATTGTGCTTTATTTTTAGTAAGAAGTGTATATATTTTACAACCAACACATATTCCAAATGCAGCTTCAAGATATAAAAAAACTATACATATTAAACATACGGCAACTCTTGTATATGATGTATCATTATTTATTATTAAAAATACCATAAAAATACCTAATAACAATCCAATTGCCCAAGCAAATCTTTTTTGTGGAGCACCAACATAATC
>Ga0256826_1000043_pt1 | contig 55565 bp, 50 predicted proteins | sample CV79metaG_FD_185975 | JGI IMG/M metagenome (GOLD analysis project Ga0256826, IMG submission 185975) | Hydrothermal vent microbial communities from East Pacific Rise, Pacific Ocean - CV79 | ecosystem: Environmental > Aquatic > Marine > Hydrothermal vents | place: Pacific Ocean: East Pacific Rise...
TTTTAAACAAGGTGTCTCTGTTTGTGGATGGGAATTATAGGGTTATGATGCTTAGAGTTTGCTTAAGCAGTAAAAGAATTATATATATATTTATCACTTGTTTTAATATGTATACTTTTGAATTTGTTTTTATGATTTATAGTTATTAAAATAAGCCTTATTTGAACTCTATATATGTAAGCCTTTTTTCGTTGCTTTTTATTAACTCTATCCATATAAAATTCTCTTATATAAATATATCTATTTGAAAGATATTTTACAAGGAATTAATATGGGACTATATGATCGTGACTATGCAAGAGGTAACAGTACTTCTTATGAAACTACTAGCAGAGGTGAAACTCAAATAGTAGCTTTCGTAAAAGAAACTTATAAACTTTTCGCTGCTTCTATGATGGCTGGTGCTGTTGGTGCTTATGTTGGTGTTCCTTTAGCTGGAACTATTCAAGCTATGTTTTGGCCTCTCTTTGCTTTAGAGATTGGACTCTTAATAGGTCTACAGTTTGTAAAGAGAAAACCAGGTATAAACTTAATGGTAATGTTTGCTTTTGTATTTATGACAGGGCTTATGCTCGCTCCTCTTTTAGCTAGAACACTTGGAATGAGTGGTGGGGCTTCTATAATAGGAAATGCTTTTGCTATGACTTCAGTTGTTTTTGGTGCTATGAGTTTCTATGCTATTAAAACTACGAAAGACTTTACTAATTATGGTAAACCTCTTATGATTGCTCTTTTAGTAATTATTGGTTTTTCTATTCTAAACATCTTTATGGGTAACCCTATGATACATGTTGCACTTTCTGGTGCCATCGTTATACTCTTTAGTATCTTAGTTATTTTTGACACTCAAAACATTATGCGTGGAATGTATGAGACACCTATTGATGGAGCTATTGCTCTTTACTTAGACTTCTTAAACATCTTTACAGCACTACTGCAACTCTTTGGAATCTTCGGTAACGATGACTAACAAAGAGCTTTCACCCGAACTTTATCGGGTGTGCGACGCAAACCTCAACCGTTTAAAAGAAGGTATACGTGTTATAGAAGACATCATGCGATACCGGGATAACAACAAAACTCTCTCAAGACAACTCAAAGACCTCAGACATAAAGCTCGTGTAAATGAAACAAGAAAACTCCTCAAGTACCGAGATAGCATAAATGATGTGCTTAGAGCCTCCTCACAAAGCGAACTTAACCGAACTGACACGATGAGTATACTCACTGCTAATTTTAAACGTGGACAAGAATCAGCAAGGGTTTTAGAAGAGTTGTATAAACTCGAAAATATAGAGTATAGTGAGAATTTTAAATATATAAGATATGAGCTTTATAACTTAGAAAAAGAGATAATTCTTAATGAGAACTAATAAACGCAACCTCAAACTCTAAGTAGTTTAGAGGATACTCTTGCATAAGTTTTTTTGTCTGTTTATATGTGAGTAAATTTCTAGAGCCACTCACCCCACTGCGTTTAATATACTGAAACATCTCTCTTACACTCTCAAACTCTAATGTATACTTTAGAACTTCAAATTTAGCATCAAAGTATCTCTCTTGTAAATGCTTTATCTCTTCACTACTACGAAGAAGTGCTTTTAGAGATGCTGTGGCATTGAGGGTTTCAAAAGTACCTGATGTAAAAATAGCAAAAGAGAAGGGTATATTTAGAGTGCTAATGTTTGCAAAAACACTCTCTAAGTTCTCAGCCCACTGAAGTGCTGAGGCTGAGAAAATATGCTCAAATTTATAAGTACTGAGGTTATCAAAAAGAGTTCTATCATTAAAGTCACCATATATTGCTTCTATTTTTTTAGACTTTGGATGTAGCTCTAACATTCCAGGTGCAAAATCTACTCCTACAAAGTGTTTATACTTCCACTCAATTGCCCTGCATAAAGATCCACTACCACAGCCTAAGTCCAATATATATTTTGGTTTTGTATCCACATCTGCTAAAAGTTTTTTAACCACTTGCTTTTGAATAATATCGTATGACTCATACTCATCTGCATGCTTAGAAAACTCTAGACTTATTTTCATTTTATTTTTTATTTATTACTAGCGAGATTATAAAGAGTGCAATTACACTCATAACTATAGTTGCTCCAGAAGGTAGAGAAAAGTAAAACGAGAGGCTCATACCAAAGATGACACTAAAGAGTGCAAAAAACAGAGAGATAAGCATAGTGTTTTTAAAGCCTACTCTGTACTGAAGAGCAGCTGCAGTAGGTATAACCATAAGTGCACCAATAAGAAGACTTCCTACCACTCTTATAGAGAGTGCTATGATGATGGCTACAACTGTTACAAGTAAGAAATTAAGAAGTTTAACTTTTATACCACTTGTTTTTGCAACCTCTTCATCGTAAGTGATAAAATAGAGCTCTTTACTAAAAACCAAAAGAAGCGCAAGAGAGACACTTCCAAAAATAATAATTGTCATTACATCTTCACGACTCACAGAGAGTATAGAACCAAAAAGATAAGAGAAAAGCGAGTTATTAAACGCACCTCCAAGGGAGACTATAATTACAGCAAGGGCAAGAGAACCTGAAAGTATAATGGAAAGAATAGCATCTGAGTAGAGTGAAAAACTACTTCTAAGATACTCTATAAGCCATGCAGAGAGCACTGCTACAATAACTGCCACCCAGAGAGGGTTATAACCTGCCACAAGACCTACTGCCACTCCTACTAATGCTGAATGTGCTAAAGTCTCACTCATAAGTGAGTAGCGTTTAAGTACTATAAATGTTCCACTGATAGATGCTAAAATAGCTATAAAAAGCCCTGCAACAAATGCTCTTTGCATAAAGTCATACTCAAAAATCTCTAACATACATGATCCTCATGCTTATGGTTATGAATGAGATGGGCATCTATGCCGTAAAGAGTCGACATATCTTCGCAAGAGAGTGTCTCTTTAGGATCATTACATACAGTAGCTTTTTGGTTAATAGTAAAGAGTCTACCAATATCATCAGCAATTACACCAATATCGTGTGTAATAAAGACTATAGTTATATTTTCTTCTTTATTGAGCTTTGCAAGCAGTTTGTAAAAACGTTGTTGTGAGACCATATCTACACCAGTATTTGGTTCATCGAGAATGAGTATCTCAGGAGAAGAAGCAAGAGCACGAGCAATCATTACACGTTGGCGCTGTCCACCCGAGAGTGTTCCGACCATCTTTTCTTTTAAGTCTAAGATATCCATCTTAATCATTGAGTCTTCTACACTTTTTGCATCATCCTCTGAAAATCTTGAAAAGATACCTCTCTTAGCAACTCTTCCCATCTTAACAATGTCTTCTACTGTTGCAGGAAAGTTTTCATCTACAAGAGAAGCACGTTGAGGGACAAAGCCTATTTTGTACCATTCTTTAAAACTTTTAAGTTTTTTCCCAAAGAGTCTAACTTCACCACTTGTGGGTTTTTCTAAGCCTAAAAGCATACGAACAAGTGTTGTTTTTCCACCACCATTTGGTCCTATTATTGCAATATACTCACCATTAAAAATTTCTAAAGAGATATTACTTAAAATATCAACACCACGAACTCTAAAACTAAGATTTTTAACATCAAAAATGGGAACTTTAAACTTTAATTGCAATGCATTGCCTTGGAGAGTTTCTCTAAGTTTTTTTGCATCAATGTTTCATATGTTTCATTGGCTGCAGCTTCATCTGCTGTTATATTTCCAAGAGGTGAAATAACCTCAGCTACAACATTGGAATCTTTTGAGATTGATTGCATCACTTTTGAGTTTACAAAATTTTCATAAAAGATTGTAGAGACACCATCTTTTTTAATCTCTTTGAGAATTCGTTTTATATCATTTGGGCTTGGATCTGCATCAGGGGATAGCCCACTTAAAGATTCTGCATGAAATCCATACTTATCCGCTAAGTAACCTAGAGAATTATGGTTAAGTATCACACTATGTATCTTACATCTATTAAGACTTTTGGAGTAGTTTTCGTCAAGTGAATCTAACATTTTGATGTATTTGTCCCTATTTTGTCTATATAAGTCTCTGTTCTCAGGGAGAAGTTTTTCTAGTTCTGATGTAATAATAGTAACTGACTTTCTCATATTTTCAAAATCTAACCAGTAGTGAGGGTCTATTTTTCCATGAGCACACTTTGCATCATGCTCTTCATGTGCTTCTAACTCATGTGAATCTAACTCTCGCAACGAAGCATAGCTACTCATATCAATTGCTTTTGCTTTAAAGTCTATATTTTCTATCCAAGGTTCTAAGCCTGCCCCACTATAAAAGACTAAAGAACTTTTTTCTAATTTTGCCATGATTTTTGGTGTCACTTCAAAACTATGTGGGTCAACACCAAAAGGAATCATAGTACTCAGAGTAACACTATTCCCTGCAATATGCTTAACAATGTCATAAAGAGAGAATGTACTTACCGAAATTATTGGTTTTTGAGATTGTAACTCTTCTTTTTGAGAGAAAACAAAAAGCTCGAAAAGTACAAACAATAAAACTAAAAGAGAGGCTATGATTTTAAACTTTTTCATGATGCACCATTATAAATATCTTAATTTGTGTGCAATTATACCCTTTTTTGCTCTGCTTTAAACTAAGTGTAATATTTCCATAGTACAATGTAACACAAATAAACAAAAAGGATAAAAAAATGGCAATGAGTTTAAAAGAAGTATCTACAGTATTTGATGATATTGGGTGGAAACACAGACATGATGAAGAGGATTCAGTTATTATATCTATGGGTGGAAACTCTACAAGTGACTTAATGTTTTTTACTCGTATGCGTGAAGATGGTGAGATGTTTGATATGGCTGGGCGTCTTGTGAATGATGATGGACAGATAACAGCAAAAGGAAGTCAATACACTACACCACTTATGGCCTATTTACTCCTAAGAAACTACCAAACAAAATTTGGAACATGGGAGTTTGACCAAGAAGATGGAACTATCTCTTTTGCTGTTGAAATACCACTAGAAGATAATAACTTGACTGAAAAACAGCTCAAACGTATTACAAAACTTATGAATAGTGCCGGAAAAGAAGCTGACAATATCAAAAGTATTCTAGAAACAGGTAAATTACCTCTAGATGGGGATGATGCTGCTAAAAAAATTGCTGAACTTGAAGCGATGCTAGCACAACTTCAAGGTGCTGGAATCTAGCATAACCTAAACGCAGGGTAACTTGCGTTTAGCCTTTTGAAATACTGTTAGAGGAGTATATATGAGAACATTATTTTTAACGGCTAAAAAGTTTGCGATTGATGAGAAATCAGAAGAAATTAGTTTAGAACACTTTAAAAAAGCTATCAATACCTTAGAGTTTTTAGATGAAAAAGCAAAACTACTTATTTGTGAATACTTAAAAGTATCACAACATATTAATTCTATCTATACTACTAAAAACATAGATGAAGCAGCAAAGCATGGAACTGTTAAGTTCTCAAATGATGTTTTAGAGTTTAAAAAGCATTTAGAAAGTAATGGCTTTGCACTTAGTAGTGTTGCTACAAAACTTTTTATAGAAAAAAAGAACTCACTCGCTGCATTTAAAGAGAACATCAATCGACTTGAAGAGTCTCTCCGTTCACAAGTATTTGGTCAAGACCAAGCCATAGAAGCTATATGTGATAAGATCGTAGAAGCAAGTTATAATGTCTCAAAAAGTAATGGACCTCGTGGTATCTTTTTCTTTCTTGGGCCCCCAGCAACTGGTAAAACTATGCTCTCAGAGATTATGGGGCAAGAACTAGAGGGATATGACGGTTTTAAAATATTTGATATGACACAGTATGTTGATGAAGAATCTGGTTTTGGGCTCTTTGGAAGTGAAGCAGTCTACAAAGACTCTAAAGAGGGGAAACTTACAAAGTATGTAAAAGAGCATCCTAAATCTGTAATAGTTTTTGATGAGATAGAAAAAACACACCCTTCAGTACTGAGTAACTTTTTAATGATGCTCTCAAGTGGCAAAGCAGAAGATACTCACACCGAAGAGATTATAGACTTTTCTCAGACCATGCTTGTGTTTACCTCTAACTTAGGAAGTGAACTTTACAACAACCAAAACTTTATAGATATGATGAAGGCTAATCCACAGGGGGCATCTTCGACTATTGTCGAAGCAATAGCACGTGAGGAGAAACTTGTCAGTGGCCGTATGGTAAAAGCTCTCTCTCCTGAAATGTTATCGCGTTTGAGTCAAGGACAGATTATACTCTTTAACAAGCTCCCTTTTTCTGCACTTTTAAATATTGCAAAGGGTAAAGTACTTGAGATTCAAGATGGATTTACTAACGAGTTTGGCATTCAAGTTGAATATAAAGATTTTGATAAATTAATGACAGCCCTACTCCTCTCTTTAGCACCACTTATAGATGTACGTAAACTTAAAGCAAAACTTCCCTTTATTCTTTTTGACCTTATCACAGACTCTATACGTCGTAGTGATGTAGCTATAAACAAGATTATTTTTAAACTTGATGCCTTGTCTTCGACTTTTGTAGAGGAATCACTTCTTTCCTTAGATAAGAATGAACAAACAAAGATGCTCCATACTCTTTTTCGAAAGAATGAGACATATAACTATAATGTAAGTTCAGCTTACGAAGAGGGTGTTTTAACTTTTGAGTTTAATAATATAATCCATAAAAAACTAGCTAGGTCAAGTGACTTTAGTGGTGAAGATGGTTTAGTCTTTGAAGTTCCAAACATTAGCTTCTCTCATGTAGCAGGTCATAAAGTAGCTAAAAAACGACTCACAGAAGTTATAAACATACTTAAAGACCCATCGCGTTTAGATAAGTTTGGTGTGACTCTTCCAAAAGGGATGCTTCTTTACGGTGTACCTGGAACTGGTAAGACTATGCTTGCTCAAGCATTTGCTCATGAAGCAGATCTACCTTTTATACAAACAACTGGTACTGAGATACTAGACATTGACCTTATGAAAAACATCTTTAGAAAAGCTCGTCAGTATGCACCTGCTATAATTTTTGTAGATGAAATAGATGCTATTGGGAGTCGTAATGGTGGTGCTATTGATCTAAGAATAAATCAGTTTTTAACTGAACTCAATGGATTTTCTGATAATGCACAAGAGCAAATATTTGTCATAGCAGCAACAAACTTAAAAGAGAAAATAGACCCTGCAATCCTGCGCTCTGGAAGAATAGATCTTCATGTAGAGATAGATACACTTGACCGTGAAGCACGTGAGTTTTTTGTAGATAAAATACTTAAAAAACCAATAAGTGGTGCGTTTGATAAAGAAAAAATACTTACATTTACGGCAGGAATGACAGGAGCTGATCTTCAAAAAGTAGAACGGGAGTCTGCTCTATATGTCTTTAGAAATGGCCTTGAAGCAATAACACAAGAGATAGTTATAGAACAGATAAATACCATCAAATATGGTTCAAGAATCACTCACAAGTCTATAGAAAAACTGATGGAATCAACAGCTATTCATGAAGCAGGACATGCAGTGGTATCTCGCGTTCTCATGCCTGAGGTAAAAATAGAACAGATAACTGTAGTCCCTCGTGATGAAGCACTTGGTTTTGTCTCTTATGATAGAGATGCAGATATGAGTAATCTTACAAAAGCAGACATAAAAAATAAACTCTGTGTTGCATTTGCTGGGAGGGAAGCACAACTCAAAGAGTATGGAGAGGAAGGCTTTGATAGTGGTGCTTCAAGTGACTTAGATATGGCTACTCGTTATGCTCACTATGCTATAGCGACACTAGGTATGGGAGAGCATACAGGTTATGTTAACATAGGGAAGAATGAGGGTCTTTTTAAAGATTCCATAGAAAAAGACATAAAACTTTGGTTAGATGAAGCACATGAGAGAACTATAAAAATTGTAAACGAGAACTGGGATAAAATCTCACAACTTGCAAGACTTCTTCAGACAAAAGAAATTGTTAATGAAAAAGAGCTTTTAGAACTTATGAAATCATAAAGTTTGATTATATAAGTTTATTTAGATATAATTCGCCACTTTAAAATATAGGAATATATAAATGACAACAAGTCTTTTACTTATAATACAAATTGTTTTAGTAATTATAATCGTTATCGCTGTACTTTTACAAAAAAGCTCAAGCATTGGTCTTGGGGCATACAGCGGATCTAATGATTCTGTTTTTGGTGCAAAGGGTCCAAGCAGTTTCTTAGCTAAAGCTACTTTTACTATAGGATTTTTATTTATAGTGAATACAATTACTTTAGGATATATGTACTCTCAAGCAGCACAAGCATCAGTTATTGATGATATGGTTGAGAATACTACTGTTGTTGCTCCAACAGCTGCAACACCAGTAGTAGAAGCTAACACTACAAAATAGTTCATCTTTGAACTTTAGTTTGCAAGTTTTTACTTGCAAGCAAACCTCCTCCTTTAAACTTTTACTCAATATTAAAATAGATTTGCTACAATTACATAATTAATTTTCATACCCAATAAGGAAAAAGAATGACAAACGAAATATTTGACAACTGTACTACTAAAATGCAAGGTAGTGTTGAGCACATGCACCGTGATTTTAAAACACTTAGAACTGGTAAAGTTCTTATATCTGTGCTAGATAATGTAAAAATCGACTACTATGGTACTCCAACACCACTTGATCAAATCGGTTCAGTTATTGCAACTGATGCAACTACAATCGTTGTAAATCCTTGGGAAAAGAATCTTTTACCTGATGTTGAGTCTGCTATTTTTGCTGCTAACATTGGTGTAAACCCAAATAATGATGGTGATGTTATAAAGCTTTTCTTTCCTCCTATGACAGTGGATCAACGTAAAGAGTCTGTAAAACAGATGAAAACAATGGGTGAAAATGCAAAAGTAAGCATCAGAAATGATAGACGTGATTCTAATGACAAAATCAAAAAACTTGAGAAAGATAAAGAGATCACTACCGATGAGTCTAAAGCAGCACAAGACAAGATTCAAAAAACTACAGATAAATTCATTGCTACAATTGAAAGTACTTTAAAAGAGAAAGAACAAGAGATACTAAAGGTTTAATGATGGACGTTAAAAAAATATATATGGATGCAGATGCTCTTTTAGAGGGGCATTTTAAACTAAGTAGTGGCAATCACTCACAGTTTTATCTTCAATCTGCAAAAGTTTTAGAAGATCCTAAAACTGCAAAAGTACTAGCAGAAGCATTAGCTGTACAGATTAAAGAGAGTGGTTTAGAGATAGATACAGTATGTGCACCAGCACTTGGTGGTCTTATAGCTGGTTTTGCTCTTGCAACAGCTCTTGATGTGCGTTTTATATTTGCTGAGCGTGTTGAGGGTGTTATGACTATCCGTCGTGGTTTTGAAGTTAGTAAGAACGAAAAAGTTCTTATGTGTGAAGATATCATCACAACTGGTGGTTCTGCTATGGAAGCAGCACGAGCTGTAGAAGCACTCGGTGGTAAAATAGTTGGAGCAGCTGCACTAGCTAACCGTGGTTTTTGTAAGCGTGAAAACTCTGACATAGAGACAAAACCAAACTGTAAACTTCCTACAGATATTCCATTTTTTGCTTTAGCCGATTTTACATTTGAGATGTATGCACCAGATGCATGTCCTCTTTGTAAAGATGGTAGCCAAGCTATAAAACCAGGAAGTCGTGGTAACTAAACCACGAACAGCCTTTTCTCTAACCTAGCAGTCCTGCAAGGTTAGACCCTCTACTGTTTGCTTGAGAGAGAGCAAAACTCCCAGTCTGTGCTAATAAATTTTGTCTTGAAAAGTTTGCACTCTCCTGTGCGAAGTCAATATCTGCAAGTTTAGATGCTGCTTCAGCTGTATTTATTTGAGAAACCCTTGTACTCTTCACACTTGAGTAAAGAGCATTTTGTGCTGCACCTAAATCTGCACGGGCACCATTTATAGCGCTAAGACCACTATCAATATCTGAAAGAGCATTATCTCGTCCAGCTTGTGTAGTTACATCAACCGAAGAGACAAAAGAACGAGCATCTCCAATACTTACACTATGTGTATCACCTGCGTTTGGACCACTTTGAGTAACAAAAGTTCCATCATTTGAGCTCCCACCCGTACCATCTAAAATATTAATACCATTAAATCTTGTAGAACTTGCTATATCATTGGAAGATTCAGAGAGAGCATCTATCTCTTTTTGAATATTTCCTCTATCGGAGTCACTGAGTGTGTCATTTGAAGCTTGTAGAGTTAAAACTCGTATTCTTTGTGTATTATCTTGTATACCTTCTAGTGCACCATCAGCCGTTTGAATGAGCCCAATAGTTTCATTAGAATTTTGTATCGCTTGACCAGAACTAGAGACAAGAGCGAGTAGTTTTTCGGAGATTGCTAGACTTGCAGCATCATTTGCAGCCTGTGTTACACTAGAGCCTGAAGAGAGACCAGCTAAAGTTTTATTTTGATTAAGACTATTTTGAGTGATATGGAGGTTTGCCTGAGCAGAACCTATATTTGTATTGATTGAAAAGCTCATTATTTATCCTTAATATAGAATATTTATAGAACTATTATACTCTATTATTAAAATAAAAACTAATTAGTAAGATTTTATTTGGCATGTGAGCATACGTTCTACGAGTACACGTGCAACTTCAAGTTTACCATCTACAACCGTTGTGAGCCCTAAGTCGCTTAGTTTTTCTTTCTCCTCAAGAGAAACAACTTTTACTATAACATTTGCATCTACAGAGTGCTTTAAAACTGCTTCACAAATAACCCTTTTTTTATCTATATTATCTAAAGTTACAATAATAGCTGACGCTTTTTCAATGTTAAGTGCATTTAAAATAGGACTTTTTGAAGCATCTCCAAGATAAGCTTCTATACCTTCATCGAGTGCTTCTTTAACATGCTTATTTGAGTTATCTACAACAATATAAGGAGCACCAAGCTCCTCTAAATGCTGTGTTACGAACTTTCCTACTACACTATAACCACAGACTATTACATGGTCTTCTCTTGAAGCGAGGGGCGTCATATCTGTGACAATATCTGTAGTATTTATAAGCTTTTCAACCATTTCATTTATGCGAGTAATAAAAAATGGTGTTACTATCATAGAAAAGATGACGACTAATACTAAAAGGCTGACTAATGAATCTTCAAGAATATTTCCAGCAGAGGCTACAGCAAAGATTACAAAAGAGAACTCACCTACTTGAGAGAGGGCAAGTGCTGTTTTAAGTGATGTAGATGTTGCAGATGATAAACGCAGTAATGTAAACATTGTTGCAGTTTTAAGGACTAAAACAAGGATAAAAAGACCTATAATCACTCCTATATTATTTATAAACATATTAAGGTCTATCTTCATACCTACTGTTACAAAAAATGTTCCGAGTAAAATATCTTTAAAAGGAGCGATGTCTGCTTCTACTTTATGATGATAACGAGTTTCAGCTATAATCATTCCTGCAACAAATGCACCAAGAGAGTATGTAAATCCCATATAGTAAGCAAAAAGTGATGCACCTACAACAATAAAAAGAACTGAACCCATAAAGAGCTCATCAAGTTCTGAAGAGGCTGAAAAGTGAAGTAACCAAGTAACGACTCGTTTTCCCACAACAAACAGAAGACCAACAACAACAACTGCACTCATCATAGTATGCATTAAAATTGTACTGATATCTTCATTTCCTTCGTTTGTTAAAAAACCAATAAAGATTAAAATAGGAATAACAGCAATATCTTGAAAAATTAAAATACCTGTAGACTGCTGTCCATAAGGTGTATAAATCTCTTTTGAACTCTTGAGGTAACTTAGCACTACTGCTGTTGAAGAGAGAGAAAATGCAAGTGCAATAATAATAGCAGAAGTAATATCAAGCGAAAAAAGCTGTGTCGCAAGTAAAAAGACACCAAGTGTTGTCAAACCAACTTGGAGAAGTCCATTACCAAAAATAGCCTTTTTCATACTGCCCATTTTGGCTAGAGAGATTTCAAGTCCTATAGTGAACATTAGAAATACAATACCAAACTCACCAACAAGCTCAAGTTCATGAGAGTGTGCAACACTCCGTAAATCAAAACCATATACCATTACAGCTCCGGTAATAATATAACCAATTATCTGACTTATACCAAGCTTTTTTAAAATGATATTAACTACTATTGAGATACCTAAAGCTGCTATTACATAAAGAAGTGTATTATCCATCATCTAGGGTGAGAGCCTTGTCTTGATTCTTTTCGTTCCTTCTTTAATGCATTTTTAAGAGTATCAGAAATAGAATCATTACTCTCATTGCTATGTACAGAAACAGCTCTTTGCATTGTGCTACTTCGAGATGGTTTTATTTTTCCTACAACTAAATTACCATTTTCATCTACTTTTGCATTATAATAAAACTTATCTTTTGAATTATAAAGTACAATATTTTGCCCACTCTGTATCCAATGAAAAGAGCTATCTCCTTTTAATAAACCCTCAAAAGTCGTTCCATCAGGTTGTGTAAAAGTAATCAGTCCCCCTCTAGCAGGAGCTGCATTTAAACCTGTAAGGACCAATAAACTAACCAGTATTGCTCTTATATATACATTCATCTTAAACCCCTATTTTTCAATGCGAAAACGCATTGTTCTTTTAGTATAATCAGATTGCTCAACTGTTATAGTGTAACTTGCTGAAGCATCGTATGTTGTTAATTTTGCACTTTGTATAAAGTCACCATCTATGTAAGAGTCACTAAAATTAGCTTTGACATTTTCATTACTTGTTAAAGTATTTTGAGGATCTTTTTCTACTAATCTTACTTTATAGTGATGTGTTTGTGTTTGATTTCCAGATTCATCATTAGTAGTTTTATTTGTATCAACATGATACACTAGGGCAAAAAGTCTATTATCTGTAAACTCACTATCTAAATAGTTAAAAGATTTATCAGAATCAATTCTTGAGCTATCTCTACAAGCAACTATAAAGTATTCATTTGGCGAAGCTGTTGTGAGTTTTATAAACTCTCCAGAACTACAGCTAATACTAGAAACAGTAGACGCACTTACCGTAGTTATATTCACATCTAAATTAGCATCAAACTTACTAAAAGCACTAAACTGTACAGGAGTTTCTCCAGGAAAAACATCAATCTCTTTTTTAGCCCATGTACCAGAGCTCATTATGTCATAATAACCTAATCCTGAACCACCATTGTCTATATCATACAGGTCGTCTAAGTTCAGTAGCGCATGCCCTAATTCGTGAGCTATAATTCCAATAGTAGCCTTATGTGCATCTTGAGTATCAATACCGTGAGTCGCACCAAACCTAGCGTAACTCCCGGCTGTAGCACTATTTAATGAAGCTCTCATTACATTAACCCCATCCACAACGGGAGCACTAGCACTATCAAAAGCCCAAGCATGTGCCCATATTGATTTTCCTCTGCTATCTCCATAGGACTCTTCTCCCCCTGCAACAATAAAAATAATCTGTAATTCAGTATGACTAATATCACCATCATTATCTATATCTAAAGCCGCAAAATCTACATTATCTACAACTGTTGCACTCGTTATAGCATTTGCAATTTCCGTATCTCTAAAAGTTGTATCATTGAAACCACCAGGATGTGCTTTATTCATATTTACAGTAATAACACCATCATTTATGCTCCCCTCACTCTCCGTTACTGGGACAAATTCAATATTTCCATCTGTACTATCATAATACCAACGATTTACAGAATTCACACTATAATTAAAAATTTTATCGTGCCATATTTTTGGATCCGTTTCACTGAAGTCATTCCAGTTCAAAATTACAACTAAAGTAGGTACCTTTGTTTTACTTGGAAGAAAAACTATGTCATCTAAGGGTTTCTCGCCTGTCCCTGTTGTTGTATTATCCTGTGCTTGTGTGTTACTATCACTACTAAACCCACAGGAGTTAAAAAATACAACACTTACAAACAAGAAAACTGTATAAATAATTCTTTTCATCGTTACTCTTTTTTAATTAAATTATATTTACTTATATAATAGCGAAAATTTCCTTTTGTCATAAGAAATTAAACTCTTTTACTATATAATCGCGTTTATAATTAATATGGAGTTTTCAGATGACTAAATTCATTTTTGTAACCGGTGGCGTTCTAAGTTCTCTTGGTAAAGGTATCACGGCGGCTAGTGTTGGTACACTTTTAAAGCACTCTGGTTTTGATGTAGGTATGCTCAAAATCGATCCATATATCAATGTTGATCCGGGAACGATGAGTCCACTAGAGCATGGAGAAGTTTTTGTTACTAAAGATGGTGCAGAGACAGACCTTGACATTGGAAACTATGAGCGCTTTTTAGATGCTTCATTTTTAAAATCTTCTAACTTTACTACTGGTCAAGTCTACTCTTCAGTAATTGAGAGAGAGCGTGCTGGTGGCTACTTAGGTCAAACTATTCAGGTTGTTCCTCATATCGTTGGTGAGATTGTAAACCGTATCAAACTTGCTGGTGAAGGTCACGATATCTTAGTAGTTGAGCTTGGTGGCACTGTTGGTGACATCGAAGGTCTTCCGTTTATGGAAGCTATCCGTCAAATGAAGCATGATGATGAAGTAGCCGGTACTTTTTTCATCCATGTAACACTCATTCCATACATCAAAGCAGCAGGTGAGCTCAAGTCTAAACCTACACAGCACTCTGTTCAAGAACTTCGCCGTATTGGTATTACACCACAAATGATTATTGCAAGAAGTGAGAATGGTCTGCCTAAGACATTTAAGAAAAAACTTGCAATGAGTTGTGATGTGCATCCAGATAGTGTTATAGAAGCACTTGATGCGAAGACTATTTATGATATTCCTGTAACATTTTTACGTCAAAATATTTTAAAAGCCATCTCAAAAGAGTTAGACCTTGGTGAGCTGAATCCAGATATGGAAAAATGGGACACACTTGTTAAGAAAATCGTACAACCGAAAAATAAAACTGTAGTTGGTTTTGTTGGGAAGTACCTTGAACTTAAAGAGGCTTATAAGTCACTTACAGAATCCCTCATCCACTGTGGTGCCCACTTAGATACTCGTGTAGAAATCGAATGGATAGATAGTGAAGAGATAGAAGAAAAAGGGGCTGAAGTACTTCTTGCTGATTGTGATTCAGTACTTGTTGCTGGTGGTTTTGGTTCTCGTGGCGTTGAGGGGAAAATACTTGCGATAGAGTATGCTCGTGTAAACAAAATCCCATACTTAGGTATCTGTTTAGGTATGCAACTAACTCTTGTTGAATATGCTAGAAATGTCCTTGGACTTGAGGGTGCAAACTCCATTGAGTTTGATGAGAACACTCCACATCCAATGATTTATCTAATAGATAACTTTTTAGATCAAAACGGTGGTGCACAACTTCGTACTCACGAATCTCCAATGGGAGGAACACTACGTTTAGGTGAATACCCTTGTGATACTAAAGATGGTTCACTCATCCAAAAAGCTTACAATGGAGCAAAAACTATACATGAGCGCCACCGTCATCGTTATGAAGCAAACCCTGCTTATCGTGAGCAGCTTGAAAAGGCTGGTATGATAGTAACAGGTGAGTCTAATGGGCTTATAGAAACAGTTGAGATAGAGGGTCACCCTTGGTTCTTAGGTGTACAGTTTCATCCAGAGTTTACATCTCGTCTTCAGACTCCAAATCCTTCTATACTAGCATTTGTTGCAGCTTCTTTAAACGCAGAGTAGACTCACTAGTTTTCAAGCTCCAGCTTGGGAACACATAATATGGCAAATTGCAATAAAATGCAAAAGCTATAAAAAATAGTGTTAAAATACCCCTATGAAAACACTTACAAAAAATGACCTCTACGAACTTCTCTCACTACGTTTTAGTGATGATGATAAAAAACTTTCACAGATTCCAAACCCTGCCCTACTTTACAATGCATCTGAAGCTGCAAAAAAAATAGCAGATGCTATTCGTACTAACAGAAAAATAACGTTAGTAGGTGACTATGATGTTGATGGGGTAAGTTCCACAGCCATTATGGTAGACTTTTTTAGACAGATTCCTTATCCTCTTGAAGCCATTATTCCCAACCGTTTTCGTGATGGTTATGGGGTGAGTCCTAGTGTTTTAGAGAGAGTCGATGCAGACTTAGTTATAACCGTAGACAATGGTATATCAGCTATTGCAGCAGCTAAGATATGTAAAGAGAGAGGCATTGAGCTTATTATTACAGATCATCATACCCCCTCGGAGATTTTACCAGATGCTCTTTTTATCGTTGACCCCAAACTCGATGCGTGTGAGTACCCTTTTAAAGAGATATGTGGTGCACAAGTTGCTTGGCTGCTCTTAGCACTTGTAAAAAAAGAGTTAAGTCTTAGCATAGATATGCGACAGTTTTTAGACATCTTAGCCATCGCTATTATCGCAGATATTATGCCACTCATCGACATAAACAGAACCCTAGTAAAAGAGGGACTCAAACTTATAAGCAGTTCCACTCGTCCATCTTCGATGATAATAAGAGACTTTTTAAACAAGTCTACTATAACAAGTGAAGATATAGCTTTTCAGATTGCACCACGCATAAACTCAGCCGGACGCCTTGAAGATGCAAGCATAGCCCTAGAGTTTTTCACAGCCAAGGACACAAACATAGCTTTCAAACAGTTTGAGCTCCTTGGAAAACTCAACGACCTTCGTAAAGAAACAGAGAGTGAAACTACCAAAAAAGCGATGCTAGAAGTAAATGAGCAAGACCTCATTACTGTTGTAAGTGGTGAGGGGTGGCATGAGGGTGTTGTTGGTATCATCGCTTCGCGTTTAGTCGATAAATTTGCTAAGCCGGCTATTGTTTTAAGTGTAGAAAACGGTGTGGCTAAGGGAAGTGCTAGAAGTATAGGTGATGTAAGTATTTATGAGCTTATAAAAGTAAATGAACACTTGTTAACTAAGTTTGGTGGACATAAGATGGCTGCTGGACTCGGACTTAAAGCTGAAGATATAGCTGCGTTTAGAGAGGCTATAAATGAGACTGCTAAAAAAATAGATCCCAAAGACTTTATACCTAAAGAGTCCGTGAGTGGTATCTTAAACGCAGAAGATATTGACCTTGACCTCTTAGGACTTTTAGAGAGTTTTGAGCCCTATGGTGAAGCAAATCTTCGTCCCTCTTTTTTACTTAAAGATGCCGAAGTTGTGAGTATAAAACTTATGGGTGCTGACAAATCTCACTCTCGTATAGAAGTAAGACAATTTCCCCATCAGAGAAAAACTTTAGAAATCATTGCATTTAGAACTGTTTTTGAGATGCCAGAAGATAAAAAAATCACATGTTCCTATAAAGTTGCTAAAAATGAGTTTAATGGAAAAGTAAGTGTACAACTCCTTTGTAACAAGATTTATTAAGCATTAACTCTGTAAAATAATCACAACAATTATAAAGGCCCTATATGAATAAGAAAACTATTTTAGATAATTTGAAAACTGACACAACAATGTCTCGTCGTGATGCCATAAAATTCATGGGTATTTCACCTATTGCTGCTGGAGTTTTAGCTTCTGCTAGTACAAGTTCTATTGCAAAAGCCAGTAGTGATGTTAGTGGTAAAATTGTTATAGTTGGTGGTGGTGCCGGTGGGATTATGGCACTTTCGCGTTTAAAACGTGCTATCTCTAATCCAGATATTACTATTATTGCTCCAAATGAGATACACCTTTACCAACCAGGTCAAGTGTTTGTAGGTGCAGGTGCTATGGAGTTTGAAGATCTCGTTATGGATAACAACAACTACATTGATCCAGATGAAGTTACTTGGATCAAAGATGAAGTAGCTACTTTTGATGCTGATAACAACCGTGTTATCACTCGTAGTGGTGAAGAGGTTAAGTATGACATTCTTGTTGTTGCTGCTGGAATTGAGTACCATTATGAGGCTATTGACGGTCTTACAAAAGAGGACATTGGTAAAAACGGTATAACAAGTGTTTACCTCAATGACTTAGAGAAGGGAACAGCAGTTGGTGCAACTGCAACTTGGGACTGGTTTAATGAGCTCAAAGAAGCTTCAAAAATCAAAAAACAAAAAGTAATTTATACACAACCAAACACACCTATTAAGTGTGGTGGTGCACCACAAAAGATGCTTCACCTCAGTGCTGACTACCTCCGACAAGATGGTTTAAGTGCTGATTATCAGTTTGTAACAAGTAAAGCAAAACTTTTCTCTCTTCCAAAAATTGATAAAGCACTTCATGAAGTTCAAGCTACATATGACACTATTACAAATAAGTTCCAGCATCACCTCAAGTCTATTGATGTTCAAGCTAAAAAGGCAACTTTTATTCATGCTTATGATGTGACAGAGATTGATGAAGATTTTGGGACAGAAGAGATTATTAGTAAAGCAGATACTGTTGTTTTAGATTATGACTTTATTCATGTTGTACCACCTATGAGTCCGGTTGATGCTGTTGTGAACTCATCACTAGCAAGTTCAAGTGGTTGGTTAGACGTAGATAAGCATACACTCCAACATAAAAAATATAAAAATGTATTTGGAATTGGTGATGTTTGTGGTATTCCTATGGGCAAAACAGGTGGTTCTGCTCGTCATCACGGTCCTATTTTAACACAAAATATTATTGACTATATGGGTAAAAAAGAACTTAGCGAGAGTTTTGATGGGTATACAGTTTGTCCTATTAAAACGCAGTACGGAAAAATAATTATGGCAGAGTTTAACTACAAGGGACCAGCACCTACTCTTCCACTTGCATTTGAGAAACCGAGATGGTTCTGGTGGGCATTTGACCTCTATATGTTAAAACCAATGTACCAACATCTTATGCTAACAGGTAGATTCTAAGCCCTAACAATGTTAATAAAACATGAGTGCTATAAAGCAAGATCTGAAGTAACAGCCTTTACTCTTTTAAATGATGGGACACTAGCCTTTAGCACCAAGATACATGGTGCTAAGATATTCTCTCATCTCAGATGTAGTGCTATAAAAAACCTCTCTATAGATTTACTTGGACATAAAACTACAGCTGTCTCTTTTAGTAAAGAGGCAGACCTTTTAGCCTTTGCAAATGCTAATATAATCTACATTATAAATACACAAAATAAACTTCTTATCCAGACAATACGTACCTATGAAGGCGATATTGAACTTCTTGAGTTTGTACCAAATACCAAGTATTTAGTAACAGGGACTAAACACGGCCGTGTTATGCAGTATAGATATGATGGAAGACTGGGTATCTCTCGACTCTGCTCTTTCGCACTTCATATGCAAAATAGACAGAGAAGCAAAAACAACTATGTAAGTGCTTTTGCCTTTCATGAAAATATTTTTGCAACTACTGGGTATGGTGGTACTATAACTATACTCAAGATGAATACTTATACAAATAGATACAATATAGAAGCTTCCAAAGTACGCATAAATGCACTATGTTTTTTAGATGCATCACATATTGTTAGTGGCAATATAGATGGTGTTGTCTCTATACACTCTCTCAAAAAATACCAAGCAAGCAAAACAATTTCTACACACTTCAGTCATATTAACTCTATAGTTCTTATGCCAAATCCACAGTTTATCATGGTGAGTGGTGCATCCAAAGAGTTAGTACTAATAGATATCCAAAAAGGGAAAGTTGTCTCAACTTCCTACCTTAGTTTTGCAAAAAATGTCTCTAAAATCAGACTTACAAAAGACAATAACTTACTTATACTTTTAGAGTCGCAACAGTTTATGAAAGTAAAACTCCCAACAGCCCAGGATATAAAAGAGTTTTTACTTCATAATGAACTTGAAAAGGCTTATAGCACCATAGAAAATGATCCTATGTTACAAGGAACAAGAGAGCATAAGCGTGTAGAAGTTATGTACGAAAAACTCTACACGCAAGCCATAAATGCACTCATAGACTCCAACACAAAAGAGGCTCGTAAATTACTTCATATGTTTAGTAATGTTACAAGTAAAAAGAGTGACATTCAGTCCATTTTTCGTGCATTTGAGTACTACCCGAGATTTATTAACTTGTATCTAGAAAAAAAACATGCCCTTGCCTATGCCATGGCAGAGAAGTACCCTGCCCTCAAACGAACACAACAGTATAAAAAGATGGAAGAAAAGTTTAAAGAGACTTATACATTTGCACAAAAACAGATACTTTTAGGAAGAGATGATGTGGCAAAAGAGATACTCTCTATGTATGCAACAGTACTTTCTAAAAAACCTCTTTTAAACCTTGTACTCAAGCAAAACAAAGATTTTATTGCCTTCTTAAAAGCAGTCAATGAAAAAGATTTTGCCACATTAGAGAGACTCTTAAAATCAAATGAGACCTTTGCTCAAATACCTAGTTTTACAGCACTAAAAAATGAGTCAGAAAATGCCCTTAAAAAGATTCAAATTTATATAAATGATGGTCAAGCAGATGCAGCAGTTTCTCTCATAAAACAGCATCTTAATACTCCAAGTATAAAAGAAGAACTTCAAAGACTCTATAGCGATACAAAACTTGTAAAAAAGCTTCATAAAAGCTATGAGGAGAATGATTTTAATCGCTGTTATGAGATTCTAGATAGTAGTATGAGCCTAGACTCTCTTAAGCTTGCTAAACTCCTTGAAACACACTACTCCAAGCTAATTGACCAAGCAGAAGAGTTCGCATTAAAAGGTGACCTTAAAGGAATTAAAAAAGTACTCGGTGGACTTATTAACATACAAAGTAGAGTCGATAAGATAGGTGATATTATTAGGATGAGTTTTCATACTAAAATCAAAGTACTAATGGCTAAGAGAAGTTTTAAAAATGCACAGAGCGTTATCTACTCATATATAGATATATTTGGACAAGATAGTGAAATAATTCTTATAATGAGAAGTTTTGAAAAAGTAGTTGGCAAAAAACTGGCACTCACACAAGAGCAAGATAAACGAGTTCCTCGAGATAACTGGAGAAACTCTTCGCTCATTATGAGTTAGTAATCTCCATTAAAGATATAAGAGTACTACTACTCTGTTGGAACTCCTCTTTATACATAGAGCCTTGAGAGATAAACTTCTCCATAGCCTCTTTTTTATCTATAGCCTCATCAAGTTCAGGATCAGTGCCTTTTGTGTATGCTCCAATACGGATAAGTGTCTCATTCTCTTTAAGCAGGGTATAGAGCCTTCTAAACTTCATAACAGCCCTAAAGTGCTCCTCTGAAATAATGTCGTTCATAACACGCGAAGCAGAGTTTAAGATGTGAACTGGTGGATAGATACCAAAGTCTGTCATCTCTCTTGAGAGAACTATGTGTCCATCTAAGATAGAACGTGATTGATCGGCAATAGGGTCACTCATATCATCACCTTCAATAAGAACTGTAAAAAAGGCAGTTATACTCCCCTTTCCTTCCTCTTTTCCAGCACGCTCCATAAGCTGTGGTAAAAGTGTTAATGATGATGGTGGATAACCCTTAGAAGTTGGTGGCTCACCTAATGCAAGCCCTATTTCACGTTGTGCCATTGCAAAACGTGTGACACTATCCATAATGAAAAGAACATCTAAACCTTGGTCTTTAAAGTGCTCAGCCACACTCATAGCAGCAAAGGCACCATACTTACGCATTAGAGGGCTATCGTCTGAAGTTGCCACGATTATTACCGTGTTCGTTAAGTCGCCCCCAAGATTTTTCTCTATAAACTCAGGTATTTCACGACCACGCTCACCAATGAGTGCTACAACTTTTATGGGAGCTTCAGCTCCACGAACAATCATCCCCATAAGAGTCGATTTTCCTACTCCAGAACCTGCAAAGATTCCAAGTTTTTGACCCTTACCACAAGTAAGCAGTCCATCTATACTCTTAACCCCAACGCTAAATACTTCATCTATCATACCGCGTTTCATAGCAGAAATAGGGGGTTTTATAATAGGTGAGAGTTTTGAAGAAGGAATAATTCCTTTGTCGTCAATAGGACGCATAAAAGGGTCAACAACACGACCAAGAAGAGCATCACTTATAGGAATATTCATACCAGTAGAATCCAAAAAGACTTTATCACCAGAGGCAAAACCATCTACAAAACTAAAAGGAGTTATGAAGAAAGTTTTTCCATCTATTTCCGTCACCATACCTACAGTCTCTTTACTCGTGGCATTAGAGACTATTTTTACCATATCACTAATACTTACACTGAGTCCTCGAGCTGTAATAACTGTCGCGTTTATCTTAACGACTTCACCAAACGCAGTAGTGTAGCTCTTAGATGAGAGTCTCTCTTTGAGTGATGAAAATGGCATATACTAGTATCTAGTTCCCGTCGGAGCATTTATAAGAGAGAAGAACTCAGCACGAGTCTTTTCATCTTTTTTAAAGAGCCCTCGAAGTGCTGAAGAGCTTGTAGTTGAGTTTATTTTTTCAACACCTCTCATCTCCATACACATATGACGAGCTTGAATCACAACAGCTACACCTTTTGGCCCTATAGCCTCCATAATTGCATCAGCAATCTGCTCTGTAAGCTGCTCTTGAATCTGCATACGACGGGCAAACACATTCACAACACGAGGGATTTTTGAGAGTCCTACTACTTGACCATCTGGAATATATGCAACATGCACACGCCCTATAATTGGAAGTAAATGATGCTCGCAAGTTGAATAGAACTCTATATCTCGAACAAGAACCATCTCATCATTTGAACTTGTAAAGAGAGCTTTAGAGAGTATCTCTTTTGGATTTTCTTTATAACCACCATACATAAACTCATATGCTTTACGCACACGAGACGGTGTCTCTAAGAGTCCTTCACGAGTTGGGTCTTCCCCTACATGAACCATCATAGATTTTACTGCGTTTTCAAAATCAATATTATTAGTTTCTGACAATTTTTTGCCCTTGGAAATTTTTCACAATTATATCATAGTAAGCAAAGTAAAGCTAAAATAAGTAAAAAAGAGAGTCATTATGTTTAAAAAGAAGTTAGAGTTGATATTTTTAAGTGTTATTTTTTTGGCACTTGGACTTTTAGTATTTAACTACTACAAAAGTTATAGCTTCAAACATAATGATATTCCAGACTCTTTTAAAGCTAAAATTGCGAGTAAAGAGCAAGAGATACTAACTAATATGCAAAGGAACTATGGTGTAAGTATAAAGTTTCCCCTTATTGTGACTGACAAGTTCAAGGGCAGACTCTATGGTCTTACAGCTTATGACAAAGGAGATATTAAAATATATCTCAACAAAAAAGTGATGCAAGAGAGTATGGAGTATATGATTAACAGTGTTATAGCTCATGAGTATGCTCATGCTCTTATGTTTCAAAGAGGTTTCATTCATGAAAATAAAGAAGGTCACTCAAAAGAGTGGCAAAAAACTTGTATAAAACTAGGCGGAGCAGATTGCAAACAGTATGTAAATCAAAAAGAGATTATTATGTCCAAAATCCCTTTTAGATAAAAAGAGTTACTATGAGTACACCCTTAACTAAGTCTTCAAAAATTGCACTGCTAATACTCTCAGCAATGGGCATGATGTCAGGAGTAGCTATTGTCGCATCGCTTCCCTTTATAAGTCATCACTTTGATAACATTCCCAATATCGAATTTCTCTCAAAACTTCTACTCACTATGCCTGCTATTATGGTGGCTATTTTTGCTCCATTATTTGGCAAACTCATAGATAGAGTAGGGCGACTCAAACCATTATATGCAGGTGTTATACTCTTTATAATTTCAGGGAGTTCTGGTATCTATCTTGATGATTTTTACCTTCTACTTGTAGGACGTGCACTACTTGGTATTTCTGTTGCACTTCTTATGACGGCTTCAATGGCACTTATAGGAGATTACTTCGAAGAGGAAGAGAGAAATAAGTTTGTCTCTCTTCAAGGTATGGTAATTGGACTAAGTGGTATATTTTTTATTATCTCTGGAGGCTACTTGTCTGACATAGGTTGGCGTTATCCTTTTTACATTTATTCTCTACCTTTACTCTTTTTACCACTTCTCTTTACAGCCTTTGAAGAGCCTAACAAAATTACTGTAAAAAAAGAGGAAGAGATTATTCATGCCAATCTTCTTCCTGTCTATGCTACAGGACTCTTCTCTATGGTTATTTTTTATATGCTCCCAACCCAACTTCCATATCTAGTTATAAATGAACTAGAAGGCTCTCCAAGTAGTGTGGCTTATCTTATTGCTACTGCTATGCTAGTCAATGCCATAGTTGCAAAACAGTACCACAAACTTAAAAGCCGACTCTCTTACCAACAGATATTTGTCATAATATTTCTAGTTTTTGGAACAGGACTTTTCATAGTCTCTCAAGCGAAGAGTTATAGTGAACTCTTTGGAGCTACACTCTTTTTAGGGGCAGGTTTTGGGCTTATACTTGTAAATGTAAATATGTGGTTACTCTCACTTGCTCATGCAAGTAAACGGGGATCTGCCATAGGACTGCTCACATCGAGTTTTTATCTTGGACAGTTTCTCTCGCCTATTCTGTTTCAACCTATAGTAAATATGGTAGGAATACGAGGTCTTTTCTTTAGTGTGAGTCTTGGTGTATTTATTTTAGCAGGAGTAGTTTTTCTCTATACATTGAGAAAAAGATAGAGAGTTTCTACCCTCAAATGAGAGTAGAAGAGGGGTCTTAGTGAACCAACATATGTGGCACAATAAGTGGATACTTTTTCATTTTTCTAAAGATATGTTTACGAACAACTTGACGAACATCATTTTCTAATGCACGGCCATTTTCAATAAGACCTGGTTTGATGTTTGTTAAGAAGATCTCTAGTACATCTTCAATCTCTTTCGCAAATGCTTTATCGAGTCTATCTGGAACGATACCAAAAGTTGTGACTTTTGGTTTAGATAGCATTTTAGAGTTTTGCTCACTTACTTCAGCAACAATCATAACAACACCATCAGAGGCAAGTTTTTGACGATCTAAAATGATATCATCATCGATTTTGTGATTGTTTTGGTTATCTATGTAAGTTTTACCAGTTTTCACCGTTTTCACTTTTCTCATGTACTTCGGTGCAACTTCTATCTGCTCACCATCTGTCATAAGAAGGATATTACGCTCTGGAACACCACACATCATACCTGTTTCACGGTGTTTCATAACATGGTTATACTCACCATGTACTGGTAAGAAAAACTTAGGGTTAACTAAACGCAGCATAAGCTTCTGCTCTTCCATAGAAGCGTGACCAGATACGTGAATATCCTTACTCATTTCAATCTTTGCACCAGCACGCTGTAGGTGGTTAAGCATACCAGAGATTGACCCTTCATTACCAGGAATAGCACGAGATGAAAGAACGATTAAATCTGTTGGTTTGATTTTAATATGTCTATGCTCACCAATACTCATTCTGAAAAGTGCAGAATTTGATTCTCCTTGAGAACCAGTAGTAACTATTAGAACTTCTTTATCATTAAGGTGTGCAACTTCATCTGCATCAACAAAAATATTTTTAGGAAAACGTACATAATCATACTGTATTGCCATCTCAATATTTCGCTCCATAGAACGACCAATAACACAAACCTTACGACCATACTTAAGACCATACTGAATAGCTTGTTGTACGCGGTGAATGTTTGAGCTAAAAGTAGAAAGAAGAATACGACCTTCTGCTTTGCTAAAAATTCTGTCAAGTGCTGGAGCAACATTTAACTCTGAACCTGTTGGAATAGGGTTATGTGAGTTTGTTGAATCAGAAAGAAGACAAAGAACACCCTTGTCCCCGTAGTATGCTAAACGGTGTAAGTCAGCTGTATAACCATCAACAGGAGTGTAATCTATTTTGAAATCACCCGTGTGAATGATAGTTCCAGCATCAGTAGTAATTGCTAAAGATGAAGAGTCAATAATAGAGTGAGTCATATGCATCCACTCAATTTTGAAATCATTTCCTATCTCATATACTTCACGTTTGACAATAGGGTTGAAGTATTTTCTATGCTCTTTAATATGGTGCTCATCAAACTTGTTACCAATCATAGCAAGTGGAAGTGGTGTACCATATATAGGGAATTGCATCTCTTTATAAAGGTAAGGCATAGCTCCAATGTGATCTTCGTGAGCATGAGTAATAATAACACCAACAATTTTATCTTTGATTTCACGAAGATAAGAAAAATCTGGAATTAAAATATCAACACCGTGCATAGTCTCATCTGGGAAACTCATACCAACATCGATAAGAATTGCTTCTTTTTCAGTTTCAAATACACAGATATTTCCACCGATTTCACCTAGACCACCAAGCGGAGTAATACGTACTTTTGCTTTAGAGTTTAAGTCAAGCTTATAGTGAGGGTTAAGTCTCTGTTTATGTGCTTCTTGATTTTTAACAACAAATGATTTTAAGTTTTCATCAACTGGTGTAGGTGCTCTACGATGACGATTTTTGTTTTTATTTCTGTTGTTATTTGGTTTGTTACCTGCTGATTTATCGCCATTACCATTTCTATTTTGATTATTATTAGGTTTACGGTTATTGTTATTTCTTCTATTGTTATTTCTATTTTGTGCAGGTTTCGCATCTGTTTGCGATTTTGCTTCTTGTTTTGTATCTGTTGTTGGGGTTGCTTCTGTTTTAGGTGCTGTAGTTACTTCTACTGACCCTCTGTTTTCTTCTGCCATCCAAACTCCTTTTTATTTTATATTATTTTATAGAGTTGGTGATAGTCCTGAGTGCTAACTTGATGAGGGCGAATCGTTGCTATAAGCTCTAGTTTTTCAAAAGCTTCAATTAAAGTTGGTTTATCATACTTTTGCGAAAGATTTTTCATAAGAGTTTTGCGAGGTTGCGTAAATGCAACTCTAAGCATATCCTCGAACTCTTTATCTGATCTATCTGCATTTTTTTGTATGAGAAAAACAGCGGAGTCTACTTTCGGCTGTGGATCAAACGCAGTTGGAGGAACTTTTGTGACTATTGTCGCAGTTCCTACAGTCTGAGCAATAATGCCTAAACTTCCAAATACTTTTTCACCCGCAGTCGCACAAAACTTCTCTGCCACTTCTAACTGTACCATTACTAAAATATTCTTACACATTGGATCTGCGAGGGCTTTAAGTATGATGTTCGTAGCTATGTAGTAGGGCAAGTTCGCCACTAAGTCATACGGTTCATCCACTAAAGTACTCTGCCAAGCTTGTAGTACATCCCCACAGTTTATGTGGAGTCGCTTGGTAGCGATCTCTTTTTCGAAGGTATTTTGTAACAGTTTACACAAATCGGTATCTACCTCAAAAGCTTCTACACTTCTGACATCAACTAAAAATTTAGTTAAATCACCTAAGCCAGGGCCAATTTCAACGAGTTTATTCTCATTTTTGGGCATCGCTTCGACGATTTTTCTTAAAACTGATTGGTCTTTGAGAAAATTCTGTCCGAATTTCTTCTTGGCCACAACATTTTGTGTATTCATAACTGTGAGTCTATACTATTTTTCCTTATATAAAGGTAACAAATAATACAAATCTCAACATTTACCATTATTTACAGTAAAGCTTCTATCTTTTCATCGCTAACTGCGAGCAATCGTCTCTCGAGTTTATTTATCTCTTCTACAAGTATTTTTGATATTTTTTCCATTTCATCATAATACTTTTCTGCCATATCATGTTCAGCATTAGATATTTTTTTTCGATTAAAACCAAATAGTTTTGCAAAAAAACCACTCTTCTTTTCAGCAGAAAAATAAACATTGAAAATTTTGAGATAAATATCGTGTAGATTAAAGTGGAGTGTTTCAATACTCTGCATACACTCTACAGGATTATTTGAAAGTGCATTAAGCATCTGACCATCACTATAGAACCATTTACCAAAGCTACACTCTGTAGAGTCTACAGGAATTGATCCTTCTTCTATATCTATACCATTTATTAATAGTTTTGCTTTTTGTAACCATTTAATATGTGCAGATTTTGCAGATCTTAAATGTGTTAAAACTTCTTGTTTAGTCATCGGAATAATCCCCTAGCTATATATTAGATTTTATTATAGTCTTTTATTCATCAAAATATATTTAAATAACAAAATTAGTTATATTTATCACAGAAGTGAGATTTACATCTCTCCTATGTTTCACGTGAAACACGTTAAGAAAATGAGAATTTCTTCTCATTTTTAGTGTTGGAACCACAGGCGATGTCCAAGGGACCGCCGAGGACTTTACGTAAATAAAAGAAGAAGCAAAGACTTACACCCAAAAGTGCAAATAAAACAAAAACTAATTATAAGAGTAAAGATGTATAATTGCATTTATATAAACTAAGGTATATGTAGATGAACTATTTCGCAAAAAGAATCATTCCTTGTCTTGATGTAAAAGATGGACGTGTTGTTAAAGGTGTTAACTTTGTTGGACTTAAAGATGCAGGTGATCCTGTTGAAGTTGCAAGAAGATATAACGAAGAGGGAGCAGATGAGTTAACATTTTTAGATATCACTGCTTCATCAGATAACAGAGATACTATAGTAGATATAGTTGCCCAAGTTGCACGTGAAATATTTATACCTTTAACAGTTGGGGGAGGAATCCGAAAACTTGAGGATATATACGGACTTCTCAATGTTGGCTGTGATAAGGTAAGTGTAAACTCAGCAGCCATCAAACGTCCAGAGCTAATAGATGAAGGTGCAAAGCGTTTTGGTTCTCAGTGTATAGTAACTGCCATCGATGTTAAACGCACAGAATCTGGAACTTATCATGTTTTTTTAAATGGTGGTCGTGTTGATACAGGACTTGATGCAGTCGAGTGGGCAAAAGAAGTAGTTGAGCGTGGAGCAGGAGAGATACTACTCACTTCTATGGATGCCGATGGCACGAAGGCTGGCTTTGAGCTCAACATCACAGAGCAGATAAGTAAGGCTGTAAATGTTCCCATCATCGCTAGTGGTGGTGCAGGAACAATGGAGCATATAAAAGAAGCTTTCGAATGTGGCGCTGACGCTGCACTTGCTGCTTCTATCTTTCACTATAAAGAGATAGACATAATGGACTTAAAACATTATCTTCACGATCAAAATATTCCAGTGAGACTTTAACTATGATAATCTGCGCTGGGAATAACGAAACTTTTAATTTTGCACAACCAATGGGAGTAGGGCTTGTAGAAACTGCTATGAATCTTACACGACTCTGTCTTTTTGACAAACCAGAATTTTTACTTTTTGTTGGAAGTGCAGGCTCTTATGGTGATGCAAAACTTTTTGACATTATTGAGAGTAAAACAGCAGCTAACATCGAACTAGCATTTTTAACTAATGATGCTTACACGCCACTAGACAATGTAGTAACAACAAACACAACTAACGTAAAAGACATTGTTGTAAACTCTTCTAACTATATTAGTACTAACGAAAAACTCACAAAAAACTTTTTAAAGTTTGGAGTAGGTATAGAAAATATGGAGTTCTTTGCAGTTCTTCAAGTTGCAAAAGAGTTTGATATTCCAGCTGGTGGTGTTTTTTGTGTAACTAATTTTACTAACACTAACGCTCATGATGACTTCATAAAAAACCATAAAAAAGCAAAAGAGTTGCTTGCAACACATGTAAAAAAACGCATAAAGGAACTCACAAAATAATGAATACTACATTAAAACCATCATTGATGGACTACACTCAAAAAGAGTTAAAAGAACTAATTAAACCTGCGTTTAGAGTTAAACAAATTTATGGTTGGTTATATCATCAGTATGCCTCCTCTTATGAAGATATGAAGAACATTCCTAAGGCTATGAAAGAAGAGTTAGCAGAGAAATATCTTGTTAATCCACTTAAAATAGTTAATAAAGAAGAGTCTAAAGATGGAACTATTAAGTACCTACTAGAGCTTCAAGATGGAAAGACTATGGAAGCTGTTTGGTTAAAGATGAAAGACAAACAAACCGATGAGTCTGGCAACACTATACAAGAAGCAAAGTACACTATATGTGTCTCTACTCAAGTAGGGTGTAAGGTAGGGTGTACTTTTTGTCTAACAGCTAAAGGTGGTTTTACAAGGGACCTCAGTGCTGGAGAGATAGTTGCTCAAGTTGTTACACTTAAAAAAGATAACGATCACAAACATAACCGTAAGATAAACATCGTTTATATGGGTATGGGTGAACCTCTCGATAACCTAACTAACCTAACAAAAGCGATAGAGATTTTTAAAGAAGATGAAGGTCTCTGCATCGGTGGTAAACGCCAAACAGTTAGTACAAGTGGGCTTAGTTCTAAGATAGATAAACTCGGAGAGATGGACCTAGGTGTTCATATAGCAATATCTCTACATGCTGTTGATGACGAGCTTCGTTCTGAACTTATACCTATGAATAAGGCGCATAACATTCAGTCTATTATAGATGCAGTAAAACGCTTTCCTATAGATACTCGTAAACGTGTTATGTTTGAGTACCTTGTTATAAAAGGAAAGAATGATGACATAGGGAGCGCTAAGAAACTTGTAAAACTTCTTACAGACATCAAAGCAAAAGTAAATCTAATTTTCTTTAACCCTTATCCAGGAACAGAGTATGCCAGACCTTCAAGAGCAGATATGGTTGCTTTTCAAGAGTACCTTATTAAGCATGGTTTGCTCTGCACTATACGTGACTCAAAGGGCATTGATATAAGTGCTGCATGTGGTCAACTCAAAGAAAAAACAGAGGCTGAGATAAACGCTTAGATAACAACTCTAGGAGTATAATTCAACTAAGAAGTTATATTAGAGTTCTTTGTTCATTAGCAAGAGGATTATTATATACTTCTATAATATATAGAAAGGAATTTAATGAGCGCAGTAGATATTGGAGAAGTAATATTACTTGTAGTTTTTGTTTCAATTAGTGTAGGTACTTTCATCTATGCTGCTACAAAAGAGGATTAAACTCTTTTTGTAAAGATAGAGTAGCTGTAATCAATTTGATACAAAAAATATGGTAAAATTAAAGTATCTATCAATAAAAGGAAACACTATGGCAGAAAAAATGGACTCAGACAGAATCAGAGAGATATATAAACTTTGTAAAGGTCACTTTGGTGATGTAAAATTTGTAGGTATAAAGTACCACAACAAGATTGGTTGGTTAGCAAAAGCACAATTGGGTGATGATTTTGAAAACTTAACTGCAGATGGGAAAACTAGCTCTGATGCACTTAGAAACTTAAGAAGTCGTGTTAAAAAGATCATTAAGAGATATAACGGCGTATAAAGCCAAAAGAGTAACAGGACGACCAACACACCAGGGAGGTCGTCTATGAGTGTAATAATAACGTACTATTCTTATAGAAAACTAACAAAATAAATTTCCAAAAAAAACTTACCTTTTTTCAAATAATCTCTTAAAATAAATTTCATAACAAAATAATTTTATCAAATTTAACTAAAGTGTGTATTATTCACACGTTGTTGTAAGTTGTGAATAAACTCTTCCAAATGCTCCAATAAATTTCAAAATTCTTTTAAAAATTAAGAAATATTTTATATAAATGTTTGCTGAAACTAAATCTTATTACTAGCTTAAAGCCCTGTATATAGGGCTTTAAGACTGATATTAAATAATTGAGGGCTTACAGGACTTCCTCTTATTCACAGGCTTGAAAAGTTATTCACATCCATAGAGTAGTTACAGACACTTAAGAAGTTTACCTTACTCTGAATCTTATATTTTCTCTCATAAAGTTCAAACTCTAACTCGCAAGCATGTAAAAGAAGCCTTGAGGCACCACCATTTTTAATTCTATCTAGTGGAGACAACTCTTTGTCTAAAAACTTTACAAGATTAGCATTATCCTCTCCATATATAGGATCTCCAACTATTGTATGTTTCACGTGAAACAAGTGCACACGTATCTGATGTTGTCTACCTGTGTGAGGTGAGCATGCAACTAGAGTCATATCTTTCTCGGGAAAATACTCTAAAGGCTTAAAAGCTGTTTTAGAAGCTTTTCCATTTACATCTACTTTTACTATCATTCTAACCATCGCTGAACTTTGATCTTGTGAACGGAGGAGAGGAGCTTCAACTATCAATTCCTCTTTCATCTCTCCGTGAACCATTGCAAGATACTTCTTTTTCATATCTCGCTCTTGAAACATCATCTTGATCTCGCGTTCACTTACTTTGTTTTTTGCACAGAGCACTAAACCACTTGTTTCTTGATCTATACGATGAGCAATGTTAGCATTCATACCAAACTGAAACTTGAGTTCATCTATAAGAGAGTAGGGTGTTCTTTTCGTTTGAGGATGCACAAGAACACCACTTGGTTTATCAAAGACTACAAACTCCTCTTCTTCAAAAGTAGGAAGTAATCCTTTTGTAATTGGTTCAAAGTGAATGAACTCAATCTCACCCTCAATCTCTCCAGCAGTTTTCACCATCTTCTCACCATTAACAAGAACTCTTCCCTTAGATATAAAACGCTGAGATTCTCTTTGGGAGTATCCAAGTTCATTCATTAGGTAAAAGACTGCTCTCTGTTTTTTCTTTACTATGTACTTATTTTTTACAAATGGCAAGGGAATCCTTATATCGTTTAATTGGTTTATTATGATTTTTTTAGTAAAATGTCACTCATATATAGAACGAATTTTAGCGTAAACATTGGATGTGTAACTTTATCTACACCACGAAGTGAGACTAAAGTCACACATCCTAAATATTTCACACTCTTACTCAAAAGGAAAATAAATGGTAGAAAGATATTCACGTCCAGAGATGGCAAGTAAATGGACACAACATGCAAGATATGCAGCATGGCTTGAAGTAGAAAAAGCAGCAGTTAAAGCTTGGGCAAGACTTGGAAAAATTCCTCAAGATGATGCAGACAAGATTGTTAAAAATGCAAGTTTCTCAGTAGAACGTATAGAAGAGATAGAAGCAGTAACTAAGCATGACCTGATTGCATTTAATACAAGTGTATCTGAGAGTCTTGGTGATGAGTCAAGATGGTTCCACTATGGTATGACTTCTTCTGATGCAGTAGACACAGGTGTAGCACTTCAAATGAGAGATTCACTTAACATTGTTATAGCTGATGTCAAAATGCTTATGGAGTCTATTAAGAAACGTGCGCAGGAGCATAAAATGACTTTAATGGTTGGTCGCTCACATGGTATCCATGGTGAGCCTATCACTTTTGGTCTTACACTAGCTGTTTGGTATGACGAAGTAGCTCGTCACCTTTTAAACCTTGAGCAGACTATGGATGTTATCGCAGTTGGCCAAATCTCTGGAGCAATGGGTAACTTTGCTCATGCACCACTTGAACTTGAAGAGTATGCAATGGAAGAGTTGGGTCTTAAGTCTGAGCCGTGTTCGAACCAAGTTGTGCATCGTGACCGCTATGCAAGACTTGCAACTACTTTAGCACTTCTAGCTTCTTCTGTAGAAAAGTTTGCAATTCAAGTAAGACATTTACAACGTACAGAAGTATATGAGGCAGAAGAGTTTTTTGCAAAAGGTCAAAAAGGATCTTCTGCTATGCCACACAAACGTAATCCTATTCTTACAGAAAACATTACTGGTTTAGCAAGAATGATTAGAGCATATGCTGCACCTGCTATGGAGAACGTAGCACTCTGGCACGAGCGTGATATATCTCACTCTTCTACTGAGCGTTTCTGGTTACCAGATGCTTTCATCACTATGGACTTTATGCTTCACCGTATGAATAACGTTATAGCAAACCTTACAGTATTTCCTGAGAACATGATGAAAAACCTAAACCTAACAGGTGGACTTGTTTTCTCACAACGTGTTTTACTTGAGTTACCACTTCAAGGTGTTAGCCGTGAAGATGCTTACCGTATTGTTCAGCGTAATGCTATGAAAGTATGGGAGGAGATTCAAGGTGGCCGTGCTACTACAAATGAAGATGGTGAGTCACTCTACCTTAACCACTTGTTAGCAGATGATGAATTACGTAATTCACTCAGCGAAAAACAAATTCGTGAGTGTTTTAACTATGACTACTACACTAAAAATGTAGACAATATTTTTAAACGTGTTTTTAAATAACATTCACAAAATATAATAAGTATAGCCTTTTGGTTATGCTTATTATTATCCCAGACTATAGAAATAGGAACCTCAAAAAAATCTTCATATTTAGATAGAATATTCATCCGTTTAAACTTTACCAAACTATACTTTTGCTAAAATCATTTTACTTATCATATTGATTTTTTTGATAATTATTCTGAGAAATAATTATTCAAGAAATCAAAATATTACATTTTAGGACGTCCTAATGATTACAATTTTAAAACGCAACGGCAGAACAGAACCTTTAGATATCTCAAAAATTCAGAAGTACACATCTGCAGCTGTAAAAGGCTTAACAAATGTAAGTCAAAGTGAACTTGAAGTTGATGCACAGATTCACTTTCGTGATGGTATAACATCTAAAGAGATTCAAGAAACTCTTATAAAGACTGCTGTAGATAAAATCGACATCGATGCTCCAAACTGGACTTTCGTTGCTTCACGTCTTTTTATCTTTAATCTTTACCACCAGGTAAATGGTTTTACAGGTTACTGCTCCCTACAATCATACTTTGAAAAAGGTGAGAAAGAAGGACGTATACTTTTAGGGCTTAAAGAGATGTATGACCTAGAAGAGTTAGAAAAACACATAGTACCTGAGCGTGACTTTCAGTTTAACTATCTTGGTGTAAAAACTCTTTATGATAGATACCTTATTAAAGATAGAGACTCTAACCCTATAGAACTACCACAACATATGTTTATGGCAATATCAATGTTTTTAGCTCAACGTGAAGAGAAACGTACTGAATGGGCTATTAAATTTTACGACATGATAAGTCAGTTCGAAGTTATGCTTGCGACTCCAACACTTAGTAATGCTAGAACAACTCGCCATCAACTCTCTTCTTGTTACATCGGTTCTACACCTGACAACATCGAAGGTATTTTTGATGCGTACCAAGAGATGGCGATGCTCTCTAAGTTTGGTGGAGGAATCGGTTGGGACTGGACACAAGTTCGTTCTATGGGCTCATTTATTGATGGACATAAAAATGCAGCAGGTGGAACAGTTCCATTTCTAAAAATCACAAATGACATTGCTATTGCAGTTGATCAACTTGGTACTCGTAAAGGTGCAATCGCAGTTTATCTAGAGCCATGGCACATAGATATCAACGATTTTTTAGATCTGAAGAAAAACTCTGGTGAAGAACGCAGACGTGCACATGATCTTTTCCCATCACTCTGGTTAAACGATATGTTTATGCAGCGTGTTGAAGAAGATGGTATCTGGACTCTTTTTGATCCTTATGATGTTCGTGAACTTTCAACTATGTATGGTGAAGAGTTTAACAAACGTTATTTAGAGTTAGAGAAAGACGAGTCTATTGTAAAAGAGAAACTTAAGGCAAAAAACCTTTGGAAAAAGATTCTCACTTCTTACTTTGAAACTGGTTCACCATTTCTTTGTTTTAAAGATAATGCAAACCGAGCAAACCCTAATGACCATTATGGTGTTATACGTAGTTCAAACCTCTGTACAGAGATTTTTCAAAACACTAACCCTAACCACTATAAAATCAAGTTTGTATTTGAGAATGGTGAGAGTGTTAGTTATGAAGAAGACGAGATTGTTAAAGTTGATAGCGGTATAGAAAAACCTGCGAAGAAAGTAACAGCACTTGATTCACTTGGTGGTCTTCCAATCTTCGTAGTTGAAAAAGAGAAAGTAAATGGTGACACTGCTGTTTGTAATCTTGCATCTATTAACCTCTCTCGTGTAAATACTAAAGAAGATCTTAACCGCATCATTCCAACTGCTGTTAGATGTTTAGATAACGTTATAGACCTTAACTTCTACCCTGTTGAAAAAGTAAAACGCACTAACATGAGAAGCCGTTCTATTGGTCTTGGTGTTATGGGCGAGGCACAGATGTTAGCAGAACAAAACATTATGTGGGGAACACAAGCGCACTTTGACAAAATAGATGAAATTATGGAATCTGTTTGTTATAACACGATTTCAGCTTCATCTGACTTAGCAGTAGAAAAAGGTGAATATCCTGAGTTTAAAGGTTCTAAATGGAGCCGTGGTATTTTCCCTCAAGATCATGCAAATGCAGAAGTTATTAACCTTGTTGATCGTGGTGGACTTTTTGCATCGTCTTACGAGTGGGATGCACTACGTTCTAAAGTTAAAAGTCAAGGTATGAGGAATGGTTACTTAATGGCTGTTGCCCCTACTAGTTCTATATCTATACTTACTGGAACTACTCAAGCTATTGAGCCTGTATTTAAACGCAAGTGGTCCGAAGAGAACCTTTCTGGACTTATTCCTGTTGTTGTACCTAACTTATCACCTGATAATTGGGCTTATTATGTTCCTGCTTATGATTTAAACCAAACACTGCTTATAAAAGCTGCTGCAATTCGTCAGAAGTGGATAGATCAAGGGCAATCTCTTAACATCTTTATCACTCTAGATAAAGCAAGTGGTCGATACTTAAACGAAATCTATATGCTTGCTTGGAAACTGGGTCTTAAATCTACTTACTACCTGCGTTCACAATCTCCAGAGATTGCGAATGATGTAGAAGATAGAAGTATGGAGTGTGTTGGTTGTCAATAGGACAAAAACTATGAAACCACTAACACTTAAAGAGTTACCTTCCTTCGTTTCACGATTCTCTCATTTTGAAGATGCAGAGTTTCGTTCACTAGACATCATCTCTCCCCTCCAAGTCAAAATAACCTTAGCAGTGCAAGATAGTGCAAGAGCACATGACTGGATAACAATTACTTTAGAATTTAACGGTATTAGTGATGCAAGACTTTTAGAGAACAATCGCCTCTCTATAGTCGATATGAGCGATGGAGCAAATATAATAAAAGACGAAAATTTATTTGCTTTTGGAATTGGAGAGTGCTATAATATAGCAACAATAAAAAGCTCTTCTTGCTATATTATAGCATCTAGCCTTAAGTATGAAGAGGGGCAATTCTAAAGGATTATAAATGAGTTATGACATTCGTGCAGAGATATTAGGTTTCCCAGAAACAAAAACTGTAGAAATAACTGAAATAGATGAACTCTTTTTAACTATGAGAGATACTCAAGATGAAAAAGTCTCTTTTACACTAGTAAACCCATACCTACTTCGAGAGTATTCATTTAACATTCCTTCAGATATAAAGATCCTTCTCAACATAACTGAGACATCATCCCTCAGCGTTTACAATATTTTAGTTATTCAAAAACCTCTTGAAAAATCTGTTATAAACTTTTTGGCACCTATCATTATAAACAACGATAACAATAAGCTTGCACAAGTTATTTTAGAACCTTCAAAAAACCAAGACTTTGGTATGGCTGAGACTATAGAGTCTTTTCGTAAGTAGTGTAAAATGAGAGTTGTATGTCCCCACTGTTTAAGTGTCAATAACATTCCACAAAAAGAGTCTTACAAAAAAGCCAATTGTGGTAAGTGTAAAAATTCCCTCCTAGATACAAAGCCCTTAGAGCTCACAGAAGCAAATTTTGATGAAGTAGTAGTCAATAGTGATATACCTGTCATTGTTGACTTCTGGGCACCTTGGTGTGGCCCATGTAAGATGTTTGCTCCAACATTTGAAAATATATCTACTGAGTTCCCCCTAAAAGCTCTTTTTACTAAAGTAAATACAGAAAATGAACAAAACCTGGGTGCTAGAGTTGGTATACGTAGTATTCCTACTCTCATTATTTTTAAAGAGGGCAAAGAAGTTCATAGGGTTTCAGGCGCACTCGATGCTGCAAGTTTGAAAACTCTTGTATCACAATTTCAGTAACTACTTTTGTTACTTTTAAGTAATACTTTTGTAGAATAATAAACTTAGCTTATATAAAGGGGCTACAATGCAGACTTATAAAGTGTTAGCAGTCGATGATGAACCATTTAATCTTGACCTTATAGAAGCCGCGTTTGATGAGTATGAAAATATCTCAATATCTTATGCAAAAAATGGTCAAGAGGCTTTAGATATTCTTGCAAAGAATGATTTTAATGTTATCCTACTAGACATTAGTATGCCGGTAATGAGTGGCCTTGAAGTTCTCGTAAAAATACGAGCAGACGAAGCCTTTACAAGTCTTCCTGTTTTAATGGTAACAGCCAACACTGAAAAAGAGAAAGAGTGCTTAGGACTAGGTGCTAGTGACTTTATATCTAAACCCTACGACATTGACATACTCTGCTCACGAACTATAAACTATGCAAAACTTAACTTCTACACAAAACAGATGCAAAACCAGAACGATCAACTTGAAACTCTCGTGCAAGAACGCACTCAAGACTTAGAGATAGCCCTTAAACTCTCAAAAGAGACAGAGTTTGAGATATCTGTTAGACTCGGTCGTGCAAGTGAATCTCGTGATCCTGAAACAGGTGGACATATAAAACGTATGAGTCACTACTCAAAACTTTTAGCTACACTCATCGGTCTCAATGAAGAAGAGACTGAACTCATTCTCTATGCTGCACCTCTGCATGACATAGGCAAAATTGGTATCCCAGATAATATCTTACTAAAACCTGGTCGTTTTGAATCACACGAATTTGAAATTATGAAAACACATGCCAAAATTGGTGCACAAATGCTTGAAGGTGCAGAGCGTTTTCCTGTCTTAAATGCAGGAAAAATCATAGCCCATCAACACCACGAGAAGTGGGATGGTTCAGGCTATCCTAATGGACTTAAAAAAGAGGAAATCTCCCTCTATGCACGTATTGTTACCATTGCTGATGTTTTTGATGCACTGAGTTCCAAGCGCTGTTATAAAGAGCCTATGCCTTTAGAAAAAGTACTCTCAATTATGAAAAATGATGCAGAAACTCATTTTGACCCAAGCCTCATGGAAGTATTTTTAAACAATATTGATAAGTTCTTAGAGATAAAAGAGATTTATAAAGATGAAAATTGTCTTGCATTTAATGAAGATCCAAAAATTGCTAGTGAAAAAGAGCTGACCATCTTATATGTAGATGACAACGAACTTAACCGAATGGTAGTCCAAGAGATGCTTATAATTGTCTTCCCAAACATCCAAGTAGAGACATTCTCTTGTGGCCTAGAGGTCATTAATTTAGATTTAACTCACTACGATATGATTTTAAGTGACATTAGTATGCCAGAGATAGATGGTTTTGACCTTTACACCAAACTTCGTGAAGAAAAAAACTATACAAATCCTATTTTAGCAGTCACAGCTCTTGCTGTTGCAGGAGATAAAGAGAAGATATTAATGCATGGTTTTAATGAATACATCTCTAAACCTATTGATATAAAAGAGTTAGAGGATACGATCAAAAAATTTATCTAAGCAAGTGAGTAAATATGAGTGCACAGACTATTCAAGAGAGTTTAAACTATTTTAACATTACACCTAAAGATCTTCAAGATAGAGTACTACTCAGAGATAATTTAAGTACACTCTCTTCAGTACTTGTAGATACATTTGCAAAAGAGTACCTAATTACAAACGAGGACTTAGCTAGTTACCTTCTTCATACAGATTCTGCACGTCTTATAAAAAATATTAAAGAGTTTATTGTATTTATATTTACTCAAGATGTAGATAAACTATATATCCAGCGTATTCATCAAATTGGAGCAATTCATTACTCTATAAAACTCAATCCACAAAAAGTTAGTTATGGTTTTATGGCCATAAAAGAAGTTCTAAATAAGATGTGTGATGTTAATGAAGAACTCAAGGTTCATAGATTTCTTATATCTAAGATACTCTCCTTTGTTGAGTACCATATGAACAACAGCTACTACTTAGAAAAACAGAGACAGAGCACAGTAACAAAAAATGAAAACTCTACACTTGACACCCAAATGCAACTCTTCTCAGCTCTAGATATTCACAAAAAATATATACTTGAAGTAGAAGCTAACAAGATAACATTACCAACAGCTCATGAGTGTAAATTTGGAAAAATTCTACATGATATTCAAGAGAATTCCTCAGCACTCAATGAACTCTTTGACATTAAAAAAGTAGATATGCTGCACAAAAAGTTTCATACTCAAGCATCTCACTTAAAAAATGCACTCCTAGAAGAAAACCAGGCTTATATAGACTCATCAAGAGAATCTATGACATCCATCTCTAAAGAGATGACACAGATACTCTCAAGTGCATTAAATAGCTCTTTAAATAGTGCCCAAATGGCTCTCAGTTGTGCAACAAGTGCTATACAAAAAACAACAGAGCTATTTTTTAAAAAAGATTATAAAAATGAAAACTATGAAAACCTGCAAGATGAAGTAAAACAGAGTCTAGAGTTTGCACTTTCAAGTAGTTTTAGCTGGGTTATAGATAGTATGTATGTGCTTGGAGAAGTCCCAAGTAAAACTAATAATTACGATGTAAATAAGCTTATACGCTATAAAGGTGAAAACTTTTTTATTGCCATTAATCTCACTCAAAAACTAAAAAACAACTATATTATAGAGACTATATCTCTACTTGTAGAGGTTGTGAGTCTCCATCTTGCTTCCAAGGAGAGAGAACTATCGCTCATAACCTTTGCAGATAAAGCACAAAGTGCAAACAAAGCAAAAGATATGTTTCTAGCAAATATGAGTCATGAACTGCGAACACCACTTAATGCCATAAAAGGTTTTTCTCAAATACTGCTAAGTAAAAATGATACCCCAGATAGCAGTAAAAAATTTATAGAGAAAATAAACATAGCAGGGAATCATCTCCTTGAACTTGTTAATACCATCTTAGATTTTGCAAAACTGGAGTCTGGAAAAATGCAGTTTAAACCTCATTTACAGGATATAGCTTCTACACTTCAAGAAGTCGCTACACTAGTTTCACCACTTGCCCAAGAGAAAAACATTACACTTAGTCTCCCAAAAATCATCTCTTTAAATATGTATATAGATACTGGGCTTTTTAAACAGGTGCTTATAAACCTTCTCTCAAATGCTATTAAGTTTACTCCAGATGGTGGTAGAGTGAGTCTCAAAATTCAGTATGAATCAGCAACAAAGTGTTATAGGTTTGAAGTTAAAGATACAGGGATAGGACTTACTCCAGAAGAGATACAACAACTTTTTATTGCATTTTCACAGATAGAAAATAGTTATCAAAAAGATCAGCAAGGGACAGGACTTGGACTTATGATAAGTAAAACTATCATTGAAGAGCTCCATAAAGGAAAAATCTGGGTTGAGAGTGTTAAAGGTGAGGGAAGTAACTTTATCTTTTCTCTGCCAACACCTAACATAGAAGCCAATACTTTTGAAATCGACAAAGCAGGAGCAAATTCCAAGCATCTTCTTATAGTTGAAGACTCTCCAAGTTACCAGCAGATTCTCATAGAGCATCTTCAAAATACACATCGTCTTACTTTTACAGATAGTGTAAATAAAGCAAAAAAACTTTTAACTAGACATCAGTACGACTTTATAATTTTAGACTTTTTTCTCATTGATGGTATTAGTTCTGAAATATTAGAGTTTATGGAAGATGAGGAGATAGAAACCTCTACCATAGTTATATCTGCCGAAGATGAGATTACTATACTCTCCTCTCTCTCAGGATTTAGTAATCTTGATGGTATTATAAACAAAGATAACATAGATGCCATATGTAACTCAATAAAACAAGTAAAGAAGCCTTAATATGAAACACTTATCATTCCCCCTATCAGATAAAAAAGCACTCAAACAAGCTAAGAAAGAGTCTAAAAAAACTGTTTATAAATCCCAACTCATCCAAATTTTTACAGCACAAACTGATAAAAAAAAGATACAAAAAATACTGTTAGCACTTACAAAAAGTTTTCCAGAAGCTTCCATTATTGGGACAACAACAGCAGGTGAAATATCACATGCAACTATGTATGATGATTCTACTGTTATAAGTCTTTCTCTCTTTAATAGCACCAAACTTATAACACAACATGTAAATAAAATAACTAAAAAATCTGGACAAAAAATTTCATCACAGATATGCAGTAAAAATACAAAAGCGGCTATTGTTATAAGTGAAGGACTTAAAGGTGCTGATTATGAAGGATTTATTAAGGGGATTAAAAAAGAAAATTCTAATCTTATAATCTCAGGTGGTTTAGCAGGAGACAACTTTAAACTCAAAGAGACATTTATTTTCTTAGGGAAAAAAATCTACGACTGTGGAGCAGTTGCCGTCTCCTTTTCCGGTAAAGATCTCTTTGCAGATAATGAGTATAATCTCAACTGGACACCTATTGGCAAAGAATTCACTATTACCAAAGTAGAACAGAACAGAGTTATAAAAATAGATGATATGGGTGCTGTTTCACTCTTTAAAAAATATCTTGGAGAGGCTATCTTTGCAGATGAAGCAGCAGCACTTCCTGACTTCCAACTACTTTATAAAGAGGGTTCCACAACAGTTGCACGTACTCCAATGGCGGTTGATGGAGAAGCTCTTTTATTTGCAGGACCTATTAAAGAGGGACAACAAGTACAGTTTGGATTTTCTAATGCCTCTGCTGTTGTTTCAGGCTCCAACAGTATAAGTAAAAACCTTCTAGATAACCCTGCTGAGGCCATCTATATCTACTCTTGTATAGCACGAAAAACTCTCTTAGGAAAAACTCTAGAACATGAGTTTAAAGCCTTTGAAAACATCGCTCCAACAGCAGGTTTTTTCACTTATGGAGAGTTTTATAGCACTACTGCAAATAATGCTCTTTTAAACTGTACAACAACTATTTTAGTGCTCTCTGAGAGTTCTAAAAAAGCAAAACAAAAGACGAAAGATCAAGGGCATAAAAAAAATAATCTTGATACTATTACTTTTAATGCACTTACTCACTTTGTAGAGCAAACTGCAGAAGAGTTAGAGTCTCATGTAAAACTTCTTAATCAGTATAAAAGTATTGTTGATAAGTCATCACTTGTTTCAAAAACAGATAAAAATGGAATAATTACTTATGTGAATGATAATTTTGTAAAGATTAGTGGATATGCAGCACTCGAGCTTATTGGAAGTAGTCACAGTATAGTGAGAGATCCAAGTGTCTCCTCTTTTACATTTAAAAAAATGTGGCAAACCCTTTTAAGCAAAAAGATCTGGAGAGGTGTTCTCTCTAACAGAGCTAAAGACGGTAGTATTTATCATATTGAAGCGACTATAATGCCTATTTTAAGTACTAATGGTGATATTGAAGAGTTTATAGCCATCCGTCAAGATATAACAAAACAGGTACTCTCTAAAAAAAGGCTCAAAGAGAAAGAGAGACTTATAAAAGCTATTTTTGATAACCAGGATAGTATTGTAATCTTTACCTCAAAAACAGATGGTATGCTCAATGTAAACAAAAAACTCTTTGAATACCTAAACTTTAAGAGCTTTGATGAGTTTAGAGAAAAACATTTTTGTATATGTGAACTCTTCCTTGAAGAGGAGGGTTATGTCTCTTTAGCAACACATCCTGAGTGGATTGAAGAGATCTCGAGTAATGAAGGGACTCAGGACTATAAAGTAAAAATGATGACTAACAGTGGGCTAATTCATACTTTTAAACTACTTGTAAAAAGAGTCGATACGGAGTACATAGTCAACCTTTACGATATCACATCTCTAGAGAATGCTCTTCAAAAAGCACACCTATCAGAACAAGCAAAATCAACTTTTCTCTCTAATATGTCACATGAGATACGAACACCCCTGAATGGAATACTAGGATTTACTGACATTTTAAGTAAAAAAGGTTTAGACAAAGATGTTGGGCGTTATGTAGAGATTATTAACAAAAGTGGTCACACTCTTCTCAATATCGTAAATGATATCTTAGACTTTTCAAAAATAGAGAGTGGAGAGTTAAGTCTTTATAAAACTGACTCAAATATGTTTGAAGAGATGGAAGGTGTTGTTGCTATTTTTTCTTCTCTCTCCAAACAAAAATATATAGAGTACTACACTTATATTGATCCATCTATACCTAAAACTCTTCTCTGTGACATACAGAGAGTAAAGCAGGTTATGAATAACCTCATTAGCAATGCAATGAAGTTTACACCGAGTAATGGTTCTGTTTCTGTCTCTATTGGGCTCAAAAAGTTAGATAATAAAATGGCTACCATCGAGTTTAGTGTAAAAGATAGTGGTATAGGTATAGAAGAGAAGAAAATTTCTACTATATTTAAAGCTTTCTCACAAGCTGATAACTCTATAAGTAGAGAGTATGGAGGGACAGGACTTGGTCTGGCCATAAGTAATAAATACATAAATATGATGGGCTCAGAGATTCAGGTACAGAGTAAACAAAACGCAGGAAGTAACTTTCACTTCTCTATTGATTTGCCAGTTGTAGACTCCTCTTGTGCTCTTAATAACGAGACAGGTTTTAGTAGTTTAAATATTGCTATACTTTACTCCCAAGAGGAAGATTTTTGTAGTGTAAATGAAAATGCTACAACCTACTTAAACGCATGGGGAGCAGAACATAGAGCGATTTACTCTCTAGATGATGTGAATAACTCTACCAATGCTCTTATTATCTGTGCTAAACTTTTTGATAAAGAGTTATGTTTAAAAACACTTAACAAATATGAATCATTAGAACTTATATATTTAGAAGGAATAGAAGATGACTTTAACTGTTCGCATGAGCGCTTTCATCTTATAGAGCAACCCCTAACTGGTTCTGCACTTTTTGACAAACTTATAACACTTAGTTCATGTTCTCTTCCTTCAAAGGATACAGTAAGCCAACAGCCTGGAGCAACTTTTGAAGGATCAGTTCTCATTGCAGAAGATAACCTAACAAACCAGATGCTTATTTCTGTTATGTTAGATGAGAGACAAACAGAGTATAAAGTTGTTAACAATGGTCAAGAAGCCCTTGATGAGTTACAAAACGCAGCATATGATCTTATTCTTATGGATATTAATATGCCTATTTTAGATGGAGTTAGTGCGACTAAGATGCTGCGTTCACAAGATTATGACAAACCTATTGTATCACTCTCTGCTAACGTTATAGCGAGTGATATAGCCTCTTTTAGAGAAGCAGGGGTAGATGATATACTTTATAAACCTTTAGTTCCTAAAGAGCTTGATCGTGTTTTAAGAAAATATTTACAAGAAAAAAGTAAAAATATTGAGTTTGATAGAGTTGATGTAGCATCGCTAAGTCAATCACTCGCTATTGAAAATGAAACTATTATTTTAAAACTGCTTAAAAGTTTTTACTCAAGTACTCAAAAAATCATATCTACCCTAGAGAGTCAAAACCTAGATGCTGAACTAGCACACAACATTAAAGGTACGAGTGCAAATCTGCGTTTTGAACATGTATATGCTCTTGTTAGTGAGTTTGAGGAGAGTCTTGAGTTGTGGGGGGAGAAGGAACATAAAGAAAATAAAGAACTACTCTTAAAGCATCTCTATAGTCTTCTAGAGCAGATAGAGCTACTTAATAAATAGATATTTACCTTCGCTTCTATCTTCTACGGCCTGTAGGCCATGCTGTAATTTTTTATAGATAGTAGGGATAGTGTCTGTTGCCTCTTTAGAGCTATATAAAACACTAGAGAGAGTGATGGCCTTACCTATCTCTTTATCTTCTCTTAGCTCCACTATGATGTCCGTATAGAGCTGTTTAATACTACTGCGTTCATACTCTTTAAGTAGGATTCCAAAACTTACACCATAGAGTTTAGCAACTATACTATTTTTATAACTTACTCTCTCTAATATTTTTGAGAGTTTTCGAATGATTTTATTTGCCCCGTATAAACCATATATTTGATTTATTTTTTCAAACTTATCAATTTTAATATATATAATCCAAAAATCCTCTTCTCTATTTTGATACCCTTTAATCTTCGAATCAAAATACAGAGAATTATTGAGTTTTGTAAGAGGATCTGTTATGCTTAGCTGTGCTAGCTTAGACTGCTTATGTTTAATCTCATCAAGATATGAAACTTTTTGTAGCTGTGTGCGTACACGAGCTTTAAGTTCTAAGCCAAAAAATGGTTTAGAGAGATAGTCAACACCACCCACTTCAAACGCACGAGTTATATAGTTTATATCTGTCTGTGCTGTTAGAAATATAACAGCAATATCTTTTGTTTTGTTCTCTGACTTTAACATCTGACATACTTCAAAACCATCTTTTCCCGGCATATTTATATCGAGTAAAATAAGGTCTATATTATTATTTGAGACGATTTCGAAGGTCTCTTGTGCACCATTAGCACTAAAGAGTTTATACCCTTCTTCTTCCAAATAGATTTCAGCAAGTTCTATATTAAAAGGTTCATCATCAACAATTAAAATATGGAAGTTGTTATTAGTCTTCATTTTTTTACTTTATGTATGAACAGCAGTAATCAGTTACACTCTTAATTTTCAGATCAAACGAAGAGTTTGCTGGAACATTAAATGTCTCTGGAGTAGAGAGTGTTTTCCACTCTTCACCTGGAAGTTTTATATCTAACTCACCACTTAACATCTCCATAATCTCTGCCTCATTAGTACCAAAAGTATACTCACCTACTTGCATAATGCCTAAAGACTTCGTTGTACCATCACTAAACTCTAAAGTACGACTTGTTACTTTACCATCATAATAGATATTTGCTTCTTTCACTGCAGTTACATTTTCAAATTTGCTCATTGGTTTTCCTATTTTTGTTTATAAAATAATACCCTAATATTGTATATACTACTATTTGAGTAAGTAAAATCGTATAACTTGGTAGAACTGCATTAAAATCAGCACCCATCTGATTTAGCTCTAAAAATCCTTTTATAGCTGGTGTGGAAGGGGATATATAAGATAAGTATCTCACAAGGTCAGGTATAGCTTCTATTGGCCAGATAAAACCTACACTAAAGACTAGAGGAAGAGAGGAGAAAAGAATTACAGGTGTTGCTATTTCACGAGAAGAGAAAAGTGCACCTAGAAAAAGCCCAAAAGCTATAACTGCTGTTATAAAAACAGTTCCAAATGTAAGAAGTTCACTCATCTTAGCAACATGTACAATGCCAAATAACTCATAACTAAAGCCAAAATAAAAAAGCATGTGAACAAAAAAGAGTGTCCCAAAGATAAGATAACGAGAGAGCATTACCTGATAAGTTTTTGCTTCCTTAAAATGAAGATACTCTCCTCTTGTTCTCCTCTCATTTACACCACCACCTAAAATACCTAAACCTATAAGTAGAGTCTGTTGGAGTATAAGTATAAAAACAGCTGGTACTACATACTCCGTGTAACTATTGTTCTTATTAAAAAGGTTAATAGCATTTATTGCGTAGGGAGTATATGCATCTTTGGCACTACTCAGAGGTATGTTTGCTTTTAAAAGATTTGCAACTTTAAGCTTTACAGAGGCAGTTAAAACGGATTTCATAGCACCCTCTAAAACAGCCCCATATATAAGAAAGTAACTACTATCAGCACCTACTGCTATAGTAGGACTCTTCCCAAGAGCAATGTCACGTTTAAAATGTGCAGGGATGATAACTATAGCTTTTACAAGGGTAGCTTCTAGTGCCTCTTTAGCATCCCTTTCACTCATATCTTGACGCGTTATATCTACTTGTGGGGTAGTGTTGAGTTTATAAATAATGTCTCGTGAAACATCACTCTTGTCAAGATCTACAACGCTAACACTCAAACCACTAACACTCTCTTTTTCATAAGGCTGTGGATAGAGAAATGAGTAAAATACTACACCACCAACGATAGTCAAGACTATAGCTACATCAGTAAAAATTAACTTCGCTTCTTGCACTAACACTTCAAAAAAATTCATTTTTGTAACCTTTTATGAAACATTATAAATACAGGAATAAAAAGAAGACTAAAAGCAGCTAGTGTAAGAAGTCTGCTACTTTCCATAAAGATATCTACACCATAATTTGCTTGAGAGATCTGAATTTCCATGTAATGAGCTATAGGAAGTAAATCTCTCCAAAAAAGTGCAATATTATTCATACTACTTGTGGGAAAAGTTACCCCTAAAAATGCAAATGCGGGAGCTGTGTAAACTGCACCAAGACTTAGACTTCTTGCATAATCAAAGCCTGTTACAAAAAGGAATAATGCAACTGCTTGATATGCAATAACAGTTAGAAACATTGCAAAAATGACCACAGCAAAAGAGCCCTCAAAAATCCATCCTTTTGTACCATAAATGAAAAACAAAAAGAGAAGACCTAAAAGCATATAAGCTACAGTATAAGGAAGTAGTTTACCTATAATCTTCATTTTTATATATTCACCCCCAAAGAACTCTTTTTCTTTTTTAGCTTTAAAGAGGGTTCCAAAACTTACAAGAGTTGTAATCACAATGAATATTTGCCAAACTGATGGTAAAAGAGCACTCATAAGAAATAAAAAATAGTTTTTATATGTATTAAAAAATGGTGTCGTTTGTAGAGAAATGGGTGATATTTTTGCAATACTCTCAGTAGAATTTTGTGTCTTAACTAAGTTTTTCACATACTCTATCTCCCCTGCAGAGTTCGCTATAACTTCAAAAAGAGCTCCTTTTATAATCTTTCCAACTAAAATATACTGAGTATTTAACATAACCGTTACCTTAGGCTGCGTTTGCAGTAAGATATCGCGTTTAAAGTCACTTGGTATCTCCACTAGAGCATATGCTTTTGAAGCTTTTATAAGCCAAAGAGCCTCTTTCGTGCTGTCAACTCTATACTTTATGTCGACTGTGGCTGTTGCGTCTATATTAAAAAGAAGTTTTTTTGAAAAGTCACTTTTATCTTTGTCAACTATAACTATAGGGAGTTTATATGCCACTCCATTATGAAAAGTAAAGATTAAAAAAGCAAAACTAAAAATAGGTAAAAGAGTAATAAGAAAGAGTTTATACCACGAGTTTTTTATCTCTCTTAGTTCATTTAAAAAAGCAAAATTTAAAGCATTTAACATTAAAACTCTTTCCTCATATTTATTAAAGATATTGTATCATATTCGATATAAATATTTAGGATAGATTTATGGCAACAAAAGTAGAACGTTTTATCGCTTTAGATGTACTTCGAGGCCTTACCATGGTTATTATGGCACTTGATCATAGTCGTGATTTTTTCTCACTTGGCTGGGTCTACTATGCCCCAACAGATATTAGTTTAACCAATCTCGAAGTCTTTTTTACACGTTGGATTACTCACTTTGCAGCACCTACTTTTATGTTTTTAGCCGGCATTGGCCTCTACTTCGCTTCTACAAGACGAACAAAAAAAGAGCTTGCTTATTTAGCTATAAGCCGTGGTTTTTGGCTTATCTTTCTAGAACTTACCCTTGTAGGTTTCTTCTGGTCTTTTAACTCCGAGTTTATAACACATCCTAAAGTAGCTGTTCTTTTTGCCATAGGGGTCTCTATGATAGGAGTAGGACTTCTCATCTACCTACCAAAATACCTAATGGTAATAATCACAGCCATTATAATACTAGGACACAATGCTTTAGATATGGTCTCTGCAGAGTACTTTGGCTCTTTTGCTTGGGTCTGGATGTTAGCACATCAACCGGGTGATTTTTTAATTGGAGACATTACTGTTCGAGTTATCTATCCATTTTTTCCATGGATTGGGGTAATGGCACTAGGTTACCTCATAGGGCCACTCACAAAACTACCACAACTTCAAAGAAGAAAGATATTTTTGAGAACAGGACTTTTACTTTTAGTTTTTGGTATTTTACTGCGTTTTTCCAACATATATGGGGACACATACACTTGGCTTAACTATAGCTCTTGGGATGCAACATTTATGAGTTTTATGGACTTTAGTAAGTACCCACCATCACTTGTCTACCTTAGTGTACTTTTAGGAGTGACACTCACACTTATGTCTCTTTTTGATAGAGATCTAAAAGGGTGGTCAAAACCTCTAGAGGTTTTTGGTCAGGTACCTTTTTTCTTCTATGTCTTACATATTCCTATACTTCACTTAGGTGGCATACTTTTAGCACAGTTTATGTTTGGAGATTCATCATGGCTTTTTGGCTCACCTATCAAACACTCACCACAAGGGTACAGTTATGGGAGTGAGCTTCTACCAACTTATATAGCATGGATAGCAGTAGTTGTAGGACTCTACTTTCCAAGTAGATGGTTTGCTAAACTAAAACGCGAGAGAAAGGATTGGTGGCTTAGTTATCTTTAACACTTATTTCACATTTTCTTTTCCTAAAATGTTACTACAACATTATTAGGAGCAAGAAATGGAAGTTATTTTATTTAATATATTTGGCATAGTAATAGTTCTCACTTCACTTACAATCTTACACAAATACGCATAGAACTTTTTTTAGAGTTCTAACAAAACACTCATACCCACTCTTAAATTCTCTATAGGTTTTAGAGAATGGAGTTCTACTTCAAAACTTTTCATATCATAACCCTTACCACTCTCAGTAGCTCTCCAAGTAGCAAAGTCTCCCATTACAGCGATATTTGTCACCTTAAACTCATACATATCATCTCCTAACGCTGGTATTTTTGCTTGAAATATCTTATCTTTTTGAAAGTTAATAAGATAATCTTCACGTACAGCAAACTTAGCCCATGAATCTTCTATATCTATAATACTCACAACAGGAAAACCAGTAGGAGCTAACTCACCAGAGTGAATAAGAACCTGACTTACTTCTCCCTTATGAAAAGAGCGAGCCATAGTCTCGTTTATGTAAGCATTTACTTCATCAACTTTTGCTGCATAGACTCTCTCTTGTGCATCTGCTGCATTTTTGACTTCTATTCTAGCTCCATCTTTTGCCATAACTGCCATCTGTGAAGCTGCGTTTGAAGTATACTTTGAGGCCTTATACTTAGTATATACTTCATCACGTTTCTGCTGTGAAACTACACCTTCATCATAAAGTTTTTGCACTCGTTTGTAAGTAGTAAACATTAACTCTTCAGCAGCCTTTGCTTTTTGCCACTGGTCATGTGCTGCTTGGATCTGCTCTTTTCTTGCACCATTATTTGCCTGTAACTTTTGAGCACCAGCTGCATCTTGAGCTGCTTTTGCTTGTTTGAGCTTTGCCTCAACCTCTGGAGAGTTTATACTAAAAATATTGTCTCCAACTTCTACATAATCACCTTTTTTAACAAACAACTCACCAATCCGACCAGGTAGTTTGGAGCTTATATTATAACTCTGTGCATCTATCTCACCTTGGAGCACTATAGGCTTAGGCTGATATGCCTCATAAAATGTAAACACAACCCAACTCACTAACGCTAACATAAGTGCTATAACAACTAAAACTATTTTATTATTCATTATTTAATCTCCTGTGAATTGTGAGCAATCTCAAAAAACATCTCTCTATCACCACTAAGTACTGTTAGTTGTGAAACTTTCTGTACAAAATTATAGGCTGCGTTTAAACGAGAAGTCTTTGCACCTAAGAGAAACATCTGGGCATCTACTAACTCTACAGAAGTAGAAAGACCCTCTTTAAAAGCTATCTCTCTAAGTCTATAGTTCTCATGTGCTAATTCGACAGAGGAGTTGAGTGCATTAAACTCCTCATAGTCAGAGAGCATCTCTTTGTAAGTCTTTTCAACTAAGAGTCTTAAGTCTTCTATAGCTTGAGCTTTGAGGTGTTTTACTTTAGCATTTAAGAGCTCTGCTGCTTGAACATCTTCACTTCTATCTTTTCTCTCAAGAAGATTTATTTTTACCATAACACCTGCAAACCAAGTTGGGAGTGTAGACATTATTGGACTATCATCCTTATATAGGTTATAGTTTCCATATGCCACTACTTCAGGATGCCAAGCTGCTTCTTTTATTGTTATAAGTGAGTTACTCTGTGAGGCTTTTGCATCTAAGACTTTAAGTCCTGCATAATTTTTTTGAGTCTCATTCTTGTAGTAATCTTCCGTCTGCATATTTTCATTTACAAAAAGTTTTGAACTTGGTTTAGAGATAAGCTTTGTAACACTTGCAAGGGCTGATGCAGCGATTTCAAACTTGTGCTTTGCTTTACTTGTTTCTATACGAGCAGCATCTAGTTTTACCTCTGCGTTTAAGAGTTCTATTTTTGCTATTTGACCCTGTGCTTTGAGTTTTTTCGCATTATCATAATGAATTTCTAGTGCTTTTTGTGCTTGAAGCCGTGTTTGAAGGAGAGACTCACTCACAACAACACCGTAGTAGTACTTCACAAGTTTTAAAAACTCTACATCTTTCTTCATCTCTTGTTTAGCTTTTGCTTCATTTACTTGAGCTGCATAAATATCTTGTGCAGCATCTATTTTTCCACCTGTATAAAGAGGCCATAAAACATGTAGGTCAGCTAAAAAAACATCTTGTTCACTTAGGTCTATCCTAAATGGTAACTGAGTACCACTCACAGGAAGAGTAAGAGTATCTTCAATTTTTATATTATCATCTAAATGAGTATAAGAACCAGTGAGTGTCACAGAAGGAAGATACATGGACTTAGCAGAACTACTCTTAAGCTCTGCACGTTTTACATCACTTGAGTTAGCCTTGAGTCCATCATTTTTAGATGCTGTACTCTGCCAAGCCTCATCTATAGTCATCTCTGCGTTTAATGTAAGTGAGAGAAGAAGCGTTAGTAATAGTCTATTCACATATATGCCTTGAATTATTTTCATTATTATATCTTAAAACTTTTTATCATATAGTTTTGCTAAAGGTTTTGCACTTAAGCCATGAAGTATTATGCTCAAAAGTATAGTTAAAGTTATAACACTAAAGAGTTTGTTATGTAGATCTATACTCTCTATACTATGAGCAACTGTCATCACATAAAGTATAGAAGCTATTCCTCTTGGACCAAACCAAGCTATAAAAAGTTTACTCCACATGGGCAAGCGTACACCTATAAGACTTATAACAACAGGCAACATTCTAAAGAGTGTCAGACTCATAAAAGCATAAGCAACTACCTCTAGTGACCACTGCTCATAAGTTGCAGGTATAAAAGTAAGACCAAAAATAAGAAAACTTATAAGAATAAGTATCTCCCCCTCACTCTCTAAAAATACTTTTTGTTCACTCCGAAGAAGTGTTGAGAAGTTTCCAAAAAATGCACCTCCAACAAAGGCTGCTATAAAACCATTTCCCCCTATGTATTCAGCTGTATAGTATGTTAAAATTGCCAAAGAGACTGGTGAAAGGTTTATATAAACATCTTGTACCCACTCTCTTTTCATAACAAAGTTTAAAATCTTTGCACCTACAAAACCACTCAATGCACCCACTAAAACACCGAAAGAAATCTGCTCTATAAGATAAAAAGCCCAGCTACTATCACTCCCTATCTCTTTATGTGCAACTATAAGAAGGAGTGCTGTTATAAGTATTGGAAAAACGATACCATCATTTAAACCACTTTCAACATTTATAGCAGACCTGATTTTTCTCGGTACTGCTTTTTCAGTAACAACAGCTTTTCCTAGTGCAGCATCTGTCGGTGCTAAAATGAGAGCCATTACCAAAAGATATATTAAAGGCTCATCAGGGAAGATCAATGTGGCTACATAAGTTGAAAAAACTATAGTTAAAGGTAAACCTATAACAAGAAGTCGTGTCGGTATACTCCAGTTTGTTTTAAAACCTTTGAGATTAAGTGAAGAGGAATCACTAAAGAGCACTATAATTAAAGCGAACTCGGCAACCATCTTTACACTTTGAGAGTCTAAAGGTATAACTATAAAGTCAAAACCTAAGGGAGAGAGAACCATTCCTATAAGTAGAAAAATCATAGGTCCTGAGATGTTATAACGCTCTAAGATTTTTGAGAAAAAACCATAAAAAAGTGTTATAGAAATAATAGTAAATATAATTAATTCATCTTGCATCTCTTACTCCTAGTACTTACGATTAAAAAAGTGACCTCTTATAACTCTTCCATAAATAAATTCAAAAAGAATTGATAATAGTATAAAAAGAGAAAACACTACAATAGCATGAAAGTTTGAACTATATGTATGGTAGAGAAGTGTCAATAGAGCTATCAGAGTAAATGATGAGGAGAGTAAAACTATAAAACTATTTGCACCTATCTCTTTTCTTAGTTTAAAGGCACTTATATTTACTATGAAAAAGATAAGAAGAAAACTTGCACTCCCTATAATCGCTATCTCATCAAGATTAATACTATTTGCTATGATGAGACTAAAAAAAAGTGTAGTTATTATTCCCATAAAAGGTATCTCTCTACTCTCTTTTGTTAAAACTTTTGGTAGTTCTCCCTCTACAGCTACTATGTAACCTAGACGTGCATTACCATATATACTTGCGTTTATAGCTGAAAAAGTTGCTAAAAGTGCTGCTATGGAGACTATGGTAAAACCTACTTGACCGAGTGCTGGTTTAGCTGCAATAGCTAGTGCATAATCTTTTGCTGCTAAGAGTTCACTCTCAGGAACTGTACCTACAGAGATAATAGCGATGAGAATATATAACACTATAACAAACAAAACACTTCCATAAAATGCACGAGGAAGATTTTTTTTAGGCTCTTTTATCTCTTCTGCTGCATTCGCTATAAGCTCAAATCCCTCATATGCTACAAATATAATCATTCCTGCAACAACTACAGAAAGAGGCTCAAACGAAGCAGGTAGTTCTAAACGAGAAGTATCTACATAAGAGGCCCCACTTGTAATAATGACTACTAATAGTACTACTTTTATGACTACTATTATAGTTTCAGATCTACTCACAAAAGAAGCACTTATAAGATTTATTAGTGCTGGAAGTATAATAGCCGTAGAGATAAGAATATGCTGTAAAAGTTGTGTTTTTTCTGTAAAAAAAGTACTTCCGTATGAGGCAAATGCAACTGCATAAAGTGAAATAGTTACTAAGTAACTAAGCCATAACATTAAGTTAGCTGAACCAGAAAGAAGGTTATGACCAAATGCATTGTCTATAAAAGTAACTGTTCCCCCTTGACTCTGATAAGCCACAGAGAGTTTGGCATAAGAGTATGAAGTAAGTAAAGCAACTATACCTGCAACTAAAAAAGCATAGGTTGTTGCACTATGAGCTAAAGATACAGCCTCACCTAAAACAGCAAAGATACCGCCACCGACCATACCTCCAACACCTATAGATATAGCACCTAAAAGTCCTACTTTACGCATCTATTTTTTTCCTTTTGAGAGTCTGACACGTTGTGAGTGAGTAATGGCAACTGCCATTGCATCTGAAATATCTAATGGTTTTATCTCTTGTTTTATATTTAAGAGGCGTTTTACCATAAAGTTTACCTGCTCTTTTGAAGCTTTTCCTTTTCCTGTGAGTGCTTTTTTTACCTGCAGGGCAGTATACTCATGAAACTGTCCAAACTCTTGAAGAATTTTGAGCATAATTGCCCCACGAAACTGTGCTAGTTTTATAGTAGTAGCAGGATTATGAGCATAAAATATATCTTCCATTGCCACTTCATCTATGGTGTGTGCCTTAAAAAGTTGTCCAATTCCCTCTACCATCTGAGGTATTTGAAACTGTAAGTCTTCTGCTTTCATTTTTATAAG
>Ga0256826_1000044_pt1 | contig 55080 bp, 50 predicted proteins | sample CV79metaG_FD_185975 | JGI IMG/M metagenome (GOLD analysis project Ga0256826, IMG submission 185975) | Hydrothermal vent microbial communities from East Pacific Rise, Pacific Ocean - CV79 | ecosystem: Environmental > Aquatic > Marine > Hydrothermal vents | place: Pacific Ocean: East Pacific Rise...
TGTATACCTTGTGTTTGACCATTTTCTAAATCACTAGCCATCTTAGCCAAGAGCATTTATAGCTACACCAGTATTTAAAGCTTTGGCTATATATTCAATGATATTGAGTGTCTGTCTGCTAGTTAAGTGATAGAACTTATACAAAAAAAAAGATTAGAGTAAATTTTTATAATTGTTTATATTTTGTTTATGCAGCAATCTTAAACTCTTTTATCAAAACAATAAAGGAAGATTTTATGAAATCAACATTAACAAAACTTGCACTTACTTCGGCTCTAATTATGAGCTCATCACTTATGGCTTTAGAGATAGATGTGAAAATTACTAACTTAACAAGCGGTATAAGCTTCACTCCTCTTTTAGTATCAGCACACGACTCTTCTTCTAAACTTTTTATGGCTGGTTCAGCTGCTTCTACAAACCTACAAGCAATGGCTGAGGGTGGAGATATTTCTGGTTTAGTGACTGACTTAACAACTGCAGGAGCAAATTCTATTGAAAATCCTGCTGGTGGATTACTAGCACCTGGTGCTAACACAACAACATCTTTAAGTACAACTGCTGGAAATGATTATCTTTCTATTGTAGCAATGATGTTACCAACAAATGATGGTTTTATCGCAATGAACAGTGTAAAAATACCAACAGAAGTTGGAACATATAAGTATGTACTTAATGCACACGATGCAGGAACAGAAGCAAATAGTGAATTAACAGCAGATATCCCAGGTGCTGGTGGATTTGCAGCAGGGACTGGAGCTACTGGTATTTCAGCAGCTATCGAAGGTTTTGTAAGTATTCATAGAGGAAATGTTGGTGACTTAAACTCATCAGGTGGTGCTAGTGATTTAGATGCTTCAACTCAGAGATTTTTAAATCCAGTAGCTTCAGTAATCATAACAGTTAAGTAGGTTTAAGATGAAAATATCAAACATAGTATCGACACTTCTTTTAGGTGCGATGGTGGCGTTTAGTGGTTGTGGAACTGATGAAGATGAGATGATGAATCCAGAGACAACTTATACATATAGTGTAACACTTACGAATGTAACAGCAGGACAGCCTATGGCACATGCTATAGTGACATCAAACTCTATCTTTAGTGTTGGAGAGAGTGCATCTGTTGCCTTAGAAAAACTAGCAGAAGGTGGAGACAATAGTGAACTACTTGATAGTAATGGTGTATCAGGAGGTGTTCTTACTCCAGGGGAGAGTGAAACACTTACTTTAACTACTGCTTCAAAAAGTATTAGTATTGCAACAATGCTTGTAAAAACTAATGATGGTTTTGCAGGTATAAATGATTTAGATTTATCAGCTTTAAATGTTGGTGAGTCTACAACTTCTTATGCTTTAGTATATGACGCTGGAACAGAAGCAAATAGCGAAACAAATACAACTGTTGCAGCTTTTGGAGTAGAGGGTTTTAATGCAACTCGTGATGATAATGATATGGTTACTCTTCATAGTGGAGTTATCTCAAATGAAGATGGTCTTGCAACTTCAGCTTTAAGTGCACAAGAGAAGTTTAATAGCCAAGCTCTTTATGTAAATGTAACAAGAATGAAATAATTTCGGACATTTACACAACTGTTTATAAACTGTTTATACTAGGACTCTAAAGTATCACTATACAAATAGAGGACTAGATTATGAAAACAAAAAACTACACAAAGAAGCTACTTTTTATAGTAGCTTCAATCTTCACACTACTTACAGCTTCATTACTTAGCGCATCAACACAAAAAAACCAAGAGGTTATAGTATTTGCCGCTGGATGTTTTTGGGGTGTTGAGAAACATTTCGACCATTTTGAGGGTGTTATAAAAGCAGAGTCAGGATATGTTGGTGGAAACTATGCAAACCCTACTTATGATGATGTACTTAAATACAGAAGACTCAAAAATGGAAGTAAAACTGTAAACTACACAGAGGGTGTTAGAGTTACATTTGACAACTCTAAAGTTAAGGCAAAAACTCTTATAAAATCATTTTGGGAACTTCATGATCCTACTCAGTTAAATGGTCAGGGAAATGACATAGGTAATAACTACCGAAGTGCTATATTTTATACAAACGCTACTCAAGAAAAAAATGCTAAGAGTACAAAATCAGAGTATCAAAAACTATTGACTAAAAAGGGATATGGCAAGATTGTGACAGAGATAAAACCTCTTGTTAAGTTTTATAATGCTGAAGGGTATCATCAAAACTATCTAGCAAAAAATCCTTTTGGATATTGTCCTAACCATTCAACTGGTGTTAAATTTAACAAAGAAGATTTAATAACTAAAGATGATGTGATGCCATTTAAAGGTAAAGAGATTATCGTTATAAAGTCTGAAAACTATTGCCCTTACTGTGAAAAGTTTGAAGCCAATGTAAGTAGCAAATATAAAGGAACTCTTCCTCTAAGAACTGTTTATGCTTCACAGCTTAAAGGGTTTAGTATAGAAACAAAAATCTTTGCTACACCAACTATACTTTTTATTGAAGAGGGCAAAGAAGTTATAGGTCATGTTGGATATATGGATAGTGCACTTTTCTATAAAACTCTTGGTGCCTTTAAACTAGGAAAGGGTTCAAAGGCATATCAAGTAGCATTTCACGAGGGGACAGATGCTCCAGGATGTAAGCAGTACAAGATATTTAAAGATACACCAGATGGTGTTTTCATAGATAAACTTAGTGGAGAGGTTCTTTTTGATACTCGTGAGCGTTTTCACTCAGGAACAGGATGGCTCTCTTTTTACAAGTCAGTAGATGGCGCTGTAGTAGAGAAAAGTGACTATAGTTTAGGCATGAAAAGAGTAGCTCTTGTTTCTAAAACAAGTGGAATTCATTTAGGTCATGTATTTGATAGAGCTGATGGAAGAAAACGCTTCTGTATAGATGCTACTGTCTTAGAGTTCGTACCTAGAAAACAGATTAATCTAAGAGTAAACAAGTATAATTCAAACAAATAAATCTTTAATTAAGGGTTATAAAATATGAAGAAAATTGTTTTACTAGTGTTGATGACATTTCAACTATTCGCTTATGATGACTATGTTGGCTTGGGACTAGGCTACAGTCAGTTTAAAGTTAATACTCCTAATGGAAATGTAGATAACAATGGTATGTCTGCAACTTTGAATTTCGGTCATAAATATCAAGATTATGGGCGTTTTCATGCATCTGCAACATATATTAACCATGATGATAACATTAAATCAGCTGGTATTTATTCAGTAGGGTATGATTTTTTATACCCTGTAGTTGATGATACTCTTGAACTTTATGTAGGTCCAGTTATTGGTTACACTTCTTATGAGGAAACAGATTTTAGCTTGAGTGGTTTACATTACGGTGTTGAAACTGGGATACTTTTGGGTATCACTGAGAATATAGAACTTGAACTTGGATATAACTTCTTAAACCAAGATAAGTCTACAGATACACATACTGCAAAAAACACTCAAACAGCATACTTTCAAGTAAATATTTTCTTTGATAAGAGTAAGTACTTTAAGTATGAGTAGAACTTTTATTTACACTTGTTAGTGTAAATAAGTTCAAAGTTTATAGCTATGTCTAACCACCCTTTATTTCTATGACCCGCTACATTTTTGTTGAGGTTTCTTAATGCATCTTCAATACCAAAATCACGAGCATCTATAACTCCACTAGCTTGCATAACTCCACCGTCTAAAGTATATTTCATAGGAATAATCTGTTTTCTTCCATTGAGTAAAACTTCAATAGCCAAACTTTTTTCTCCTACCTTTGTAATAGTTGCATTAATACCTTGTGTTGAAAGTTCTGGTGCAAAAAACTTTAATATATTACTTGTTTTAATAGCGGCTTTTGCATCAATATCTTTCATATTGATAGAAACCTTAGTCCCAACAAGTGCTGAGTTTATAGTAGATGTCTCTTTTGACTTTGTAAGTTGAACATCGTTAAATGTACCACTAACACCAATTTTTGCCATAGTTTTGTAAGATGTCCAGCCTATCTTTACATTTTCTATATTAATACACTCATTAGCATTTAGGGATGATGTAAGAAGTAGTGCACTTAGTTGAGATAAAAGAATTGTTTTGATTTTCATAATAAGTCCTGATTTTTAAATTAAGAGTATTATATCTAATCTAAAATCTTATTATACATACGAATAGATTTTGATTCTTCACTCATCTGAAGTTCTTTAGTTAAAGAGAATAAAAGAGGGGAAAGTTTAGTTGTTTGGAGGTATATAGCTGTATTAGTTTTAAATTTATTTGTAAGTGTAAAAAAGAGAGATATTATCTCTTGTATATCATTTGATTCTATATGTATTTTAAAGCCATCTTTATAGGGAAAGCTAAAGGCACAAGAGGATATATGATTTTCTCTAAGTATCACTTTATAGTTTACTCTTTCATCAGTTATCATTGCATTTATGTAACTACTGTTTACTAGGTGAGTAAGACCTTCTTTATAATCAGTAGTAAATATTTTTGTATAGCGTGGCTCTTTAGTTTTTGTTATATATTTGTAAGTTATAACATCAAAATAGCTTTTAAATCCAGCATCTTCATAAAGTTCTTCCTTCCCAACAACACTATCTAAAGCAATTTGACATCCTTGTAGATGCTTAAGTGCAAACTCGAAAATAACTTTTCCATAGCCTAGACCCCTAAACTCAGGTAATACTAAAAATGAACTAATAAATCCAAACTCATTCGAGTACTTGATAGCTATGATAAATCCAATAAGTTCACTACTCTTGTAGATAATAAAAAAGTCATTAGGATGTGATTTAAAAAGAGCAAGCATATGTGCTTCTTCTATATCCCATCCCTCCGAACTTGCATAAGAAAAGAGAAGTTCTAGTTGGTGAAACTTTAGCGAGAGAATTTTCATTGTATATTATTTCTGTACTTATCTGAAGATAGTACGGTTTCGACCACTTCCCTTGGCTTCATAAAGTGCAATATCCGCTTCTTTAAGAAGTTCATCTAAGCTTTTTGTATTCTCATCTAAAAAAGAGACACCTTGACTTATAGTACAAACAACAATCTCGTTCTTATCTGTAAGAACTTGAATTTTAGATACTTGTGTTCGAATAAATTCTATTTTCTCTATGACTTTTTCTTTAGATTTACTATGACAGATGATTGCAAACTCTTCTCCGCCTATGCGACCAAAAATGGCACTATCATGTATATTTTCAGCGATACTTTTTGTAACTGCTATTATGATTTTATCTCCTATGGGGTGACCATAAGCATCATTAATAGCTTTAAACTTATCTATGTCTATCATAACAGCATAGAGATCATTTTTTTCTTCATCAAACTTCTTACTAGCAAGAGAAAAGAATTTTCTTCGGTTATAAATACCTGTGAGCATATCATAAGAAGAGATAAATTCTAGGTGTTTTACAAGTCCACTCAGTTTGAGCTGAGTTTTGATTCTTGCTAATAATTCTCGTGGTTTAAAGGGTTTGGAGATGTAGTCTACTCCTCCAACATCATATGCTAGTTCTATAGAGTCTTCATCATTTTTAGCAGTGATAAAAACGATAGGGATATCCTTAGACTCGTCCATAGTTTTAAAGATTCTACAAACTTCATAACCATTCATATCTGGCATCATAATATCAAGAAGAATTAAGTCGATTTGATTATCTTCTTCTACTATTTCTAGAGCTGATTTTCCATCAAGTGCCACTAAAATATCATACTCATTACCAAGTAGTTCCAATAATATGTCTATATTAGTTTCAGTATCATCAACGATTAAGATAGTCTTACGGTCTTGTACCATTATCTCTCCTCTAGTAGTATAAGTGCTTCTTTAAATTTATATTTTTTGGTTAGATTTTTAACTCTTGTAAAGAGTATAGTATCTTTAGCTGATAATTGATACTGCTCAAACTCTTCCATCGTAAGATTACATTTTTTTGGTTGTTTAGTAGCAATAGTTGTTTGGAGCTTGCTAAAGAGTTCCTCTGTCTTTTTTACATCTGGTTTAGTTCTTATATTTATATCTCTCTTTTCTACTTTTACATAGCTTAACTGTTCTAAAACCATTTGGAGTTCTTGTTCAAATTGAGAGAGAAGTTTTTTATCGCCTGTCTTATCAATTAATTCACTGATAGTAAAAAGAGATGTAGCACCTATATTCCTGCTCAAACCTTTGATTGTATGAAAGTTGAGTTTAAAAGCATCCTCATCTAAGTCTACAAAGTTAAACTCTTTATATTTCTCATAAAAATCTACTAATATTTTGAGATAAAGAGCTCGGTTATTATCAAGATATTTTAGTCCTAAGTCTGTGTCAATGTATTTTAAATTAGGTATTGAAATTGTAGCATTATCATCTTTAATAACTTTCTGTATTTGTTCGACTTTTTTACGAAGGAATCGAAGAAGTGTAATATAAAGTGTTTGAATGTCTACTGGTTTTGTTAAGTGTGCATTCATTCCAACGGCTTGTGTTTTTTTGATATCTTCAATCATTGCATTAGCAGTTAACGCTATGATAGGTATCTCTTTATCTATTTCTCGTATGATTTTTGTCGCTTCATATCCGTCCATATAAGGCATTTGAATATCCATCAATATAAGTTCATAATCAGGATGTGCATTAAACATCCCAATAGCATCACTGCCACTTGAAACAACATCAATATTTAATTCATACTCTGCTAAAAAGCCTAGTATAATCTCTTGGTTCATTATATTATCTTCAACAAAAAGAATTCTACTTCCTTTGAGTGTTGTCATCTCTTTTTTAAGATTTTGGAGTGCATTACTTTTATCATTGACATCGTAGTAAGAGAGTTTGGAATCTTCAAGTTCAACTAAGTCTATATCAAAGCTAAATTCACTTCCAACATTCACTTCCGAACTCACACTTATTGTACCGTTCATAAGTTCTACTAACTGTTTGGAAATACTAAGCCCTAAACCCGTACCACCATACTCTCTCGTAGTACTACTATCAGCTTGACTAAAAGGTTTAAAAAGCTTTTCCAAGTGTTCTTTTTGTATTCCAATCCCATCATCTTTTACACTGAACTTTATCCTATCTTGTGATACTCTCTGTATATCAATTTTTATCTCTCCATCATCTGTAAACTTGATGGCATTTGAGAGTAGATTTGTAAGTACTTGAGAGACTCTTGTAGAGTCTCCATAAAAACAACTTGATAATGTATCTGTATAGTTAATACTCAGAGTAAGGTTCTTTTCGTTGACTTTAAACTCTACAAGGTTAGTCACACCCTCAACAAGTTCAACAATATTAAACCTAGTTTTTTCTATAGTGAGCTTACCTGCTTCAATTTTGGAGAAATCTAAGATATTATTTATAATACTAAGGAGTGATTTCGCACTATCATCGATATTATGAACAAAGTGCTGCTGTTTCTCACTGAGTGGTGTTTGTAGTGCAAGATAGGACATACCAATTATACCGTTCATTGGTGTACGTATTTCGTGAGACATATTTGCTAAAAACTCACTTTTAGTTCGTGTAGCTTCTTCTGCCTTTTCTTCTGCCTTTCGTCTGATGAAAATTTCATTTTCAAGGTTAGTATTTTGAAGTTCTAAGTCATTTTCAGCACGATTCCTACTATCTTGTACAAGAATAATCCACCAAGCGATGATACTCATAAAGATTCCAATGACAAGAGAATAGTTAAAAATAGTATGTTTTAAGACTTCTTGATACTCTACAGGAATCTCTTCAATTGTCATAGTGTATGCCATCCAACCAATGATGCTAACAGTAAGAACCATAGCCCCTGAGATAAGAATGAAGTCAAAGATTCTAAGTGAGATTCTTTTTGATATCTTGTTTGCAAATAGAGCACTTGCAAAATTAGCGATAGAGTCCCTAAGACCTTTTTCGCTGTTTACCTTACAAACATCATGACAGAGTGAATTGAGGGAGCAACATAAAGAACATATATTAGTATTATGTAGAGGACAAAATGAGATATCTTCTATCTCGTACTCATGCGAACAAGTCTCACATACGGCATGTGTTTTATCTGTATTTTGATACTCGTTTTCTCTTGCAATATAGTATTTTCCTTTAGTGATAATAGCAATAATAGGAGATAATATGATGGCAATAAACATCGCCATAATTGCAGAGTAACTCTGTAACATATCTCCAAAAAATCCCATAAATGCCAGAATGGAAACTACAGAAGCTATTCCCATACTTCCAACTCCAACAGGGTTTACATCAAAAAGATGAGCTCGTTTAAATTCAACTATTTTTGGTGAGAGACCAAGAGGCTTGTTTATGACAAGATCTGCAAATATAGCACCAATCCAAGCGATAGCTACATTAGAGTAAAGACCAAGAACTTTTTCCAAAACATCAAATAGACCAAGTTCCATAAGTAAAAGTGCTATTGCGATGTTAAATAGCATCCAAACAACGCGACCTGGATGTGAGTGAGTTACACGAGAGAAAAAGTTAGACCATGCTAGTGAGCCGGCATAAGCATTGGTCACATTGATTTTTATTTGAGAGATTATTACAAAGATAGTCGCAGCAATAAGTGCATGAGAAGAGTTGTCAAAGATATATTGATAGCCTATATTATACATCTGGATGGGAGTTTTTGCATCATAAAGACTCATCCCAGAGAGGATAACGATAGAGGCTAAAAATATTCCACCAATCTGTTTTAAAAATCCTAAAATAATCCATCCTGGCCCAGCAATAAGCATTGAAGTCCACCATTTAAAACGGTTATGCTTTTCTAGAGGAGGCATAAAACGTAAATAATCTACTTGTTCTCCGATTTGAGCGATAAGAGATAAGGAAATTCCAACTGCTGTACCGAAGTAGTAAATATTAAATTCATTACTATGGGAAATCGTGCCTGAAAATGATGTAAACGCCGAAAGTGCATCTGGTTCTTTGAGTAAAACTGCTACAAAAGGAGCGACCATCATTACAATCCATATAGGTTGAGTCCATAACTGGAGTTTATTTATGAGTGTTATCCCGTAAAAAACAAGAGGTATGATGATGAGAGAACTAAGCAGATACCCCCAAGCAAGAGGAAGACCGAAGTATAGTTCAAGTGCTTGAGCCATAATAGCGGCCTCAAGAGCAAAAAAGATAAAACTAAAAGAGGCATAGATAAGGGAGGTAAAAGTTGAACCAACATATCCAAAACCAGCACTTCTTGTAATAAGATCGATGTCAATGTTATATCTAGCAGCATAATAGCTAATAGGAATTGCTGTAAAAAAAATGATTAGTGAAGCTGTAAGTATTGCCCAAAAAGCAGTGGTGAAACCATAATGCATGGCTATCCCTGCACCGATAGCTTCTAGTGCTAAAAATGAGATACTTCCAATTGCAGTGTTTGCAATTAAAAACTCTGACCATTTTCTAAAAGACTTTGGTGTATAGCGAAGAGAGTAGTCTTCTATACTCTCGTCAGCAATAAGTTGATTATATTTTCTACTGTTATTATATTTTTGCATCATTTTATTATACTTAAAAAATGTCTCAAAGAAGTCTCAAATAGAGTGAGACCTATTTGAGACTTCTTTATGTTAAAATTGTCTTTACTAAAGGGCAATAATGAAACTACTATGTATACTTCTATTTTTTACATCACTATTATCTTCTAATGAAAAAATAATACTTCAGCTTGACTGGAAGCATCAGTTTGAGTTTGCAGGTTTTTATGCAGCCAAGAGTCAAGGTTACTATGATGATATTGGACTTGATGTTGAGTTTAAAGAGTTAGGACAAAATATCAGTATAACTAATGAAGTTTTAGAAGGAAGAGCTGATTTTGGAGTCTCTTCCTCCTCACTGCTCTTAGATAAACTTGCAAATAAAAATGTAGTGCTCATCTCTTCTTACTTCAAACAAAATGCCTTAGCTTTAGTTACAAGAGAAAATATAAAATCTCTTAAAGATTTAAAAAATAAAAAAATTATGGCGACTATTAATGAGTTACAGCGAACTAGCCTGAGTGTAATGTTGCATGAAAATGGTATAAACAAAGATGATTATGAGTTTGTAGAACATGAGTTTAAGATTGATAAATTCGCTTCTGGTGAAGTAGATGCTATGAGTGTTTTTATAACAAATCAGCTCTATGATTTAAATAAACAAGGAATTAAGTACAACCTTTTTATACCATCCGATTTTGGAATATACTCATATGATTTAGAGCTTTTTTCAAGCCAGAAATTCATAAATGAAAATAGAGTTCTAGTAGAAAACTTTCGTGAAGCTAGTCGTAAAGGATGGGAGTATGCGTTTAGACACAAAGAAGAAATAGTAGAACTTATATATACAAAATATCTTCAAGAAAAATCTCGAGAAGCACTTCTATATGAAGCTGAGAGGATAGAAGAACTTTTTAAAGTTGATACTTTCACTATAGGCTCTGTAGTTTCAGAATTAGTGATATTAAATGCAGTTATTTATGAAAAACTAGGATTGGTTGATAAAAATATTAGTATCAATAGCATTGTAAAAAATTATATTTTTGAACAAGAAAATAAATCTGTAGATAGAGATACAGAAATGGGCTTTACATATGAAGAACAACTCTTTATCGCTGAACAAAAAGTTATTAAAATAGCAAATGAAATGAGTTGGGCACCTTTTAACTACAATGAATTTGGAAAAGCAAAAGGTTTAAGTATTGAGTATATTAAACTACTTTTTAAAAAAGTAGGATTACAGTATGAGTTCGTAAACGGGTATACATGGACAGAACTTTTATCACTTTTTAAACAACAGAAAATTGACCTCATGCCAGATTTTTATAAAAGTGTTGAGAGAGATAAGTATACACTTTTTAGTATGCCATATTATCAAGGGGAACTCTCTTTATTTGTTTTAGAAAATATGATTGATAATTCAGATGATTTTCTTGTGGGTAAAAAGATAGGAATAGAAAAGAGTGATGCTAGTATTCCTCTTGTTCAAAAACATTTCAGTAGTTCTCAAGTTATTGAGTATTTAACACCAAACGAATTATTTGAAGCATTAGAATCAAAAGAGATAGATGCTTTCGTTTGTAATCCTCTTTTGATAAAGCATTATAACAAAGAGACAAAGTCAACAAAATTCAAAGAGCTAAAAAGTATAAATCTCAGTGATAAAGAAAAAAAACTGATTTCTTTACATATTGGAGTTTCAAGAAAAATGCCTATTTTACACTCAATTTTGCAAAAGGCTATTAACTCTTTAAGTGAAGAGGAGTTACATAATTTAAAAATGCAATGGGTAGTCCAAGAGAAAGAACAAAAAATATTTTTAACAAAAGAAGAAAAAGAGTATCTGAATTTTCATCCTATTAAAGTCTGTATTGATCCCGATTGGATGCCATTTGAAAAACTTGAAAATGGTATTCATATTGGTATGAGTGCTGATTATTTTAAAATAATTCAAAAAAATTTAGGAGTCTCTATGCAAATTGTAGAGACATCTTCTTGGTCACAAAGCATACAAAAAGCTAAAAACAGAGAGTGTGATATTCTCTCTTTAGCTATGTCAACTCCTAAACGCCAAGAGTATATGAATTTTACAAGTCCATATATTAAAATGCCTCTTGTTTTAGCAACTAAAATGGATGTACCTTTTATCTCAGATTTTGATAGTTTAGAAAACAAAAGTGTAGCTATCCCCAAGGGTTATGCTTATTTTGAGATATTAAAATTACAATACCCAAATTTAAATCTTGTAGAAGTTGAAGATATTCGTGATGGTTTAGAAAAAGTAAAAGAAGGTAGTGTTTTTGGATATGTAGGGTCCTCTGCAAGTATTGGCTACATGTTCCAAACTGAGTATACTGGAGAACTTAAAATAGCTGGTAAGTTTGAAAATAACTGGGACTTAGGAATAGCTGTACGTAATGATGATAAGATACTTCTTAATATTTTACAAAAAGCTGTTTTGAGTATTGATAAAACTCAAGATAGAGAAATATTAAATAAATGGGTAGCAATTAAGTATGAAAAAGGTGTTGACTATTTAATAGCATGGCGAATACTCGGTATCTCTACATTTATATTGATACTTTTTTTATACTGGACACGTAAGCTATCCTTATTAAATACTCAACTTAAAATAGCAAAACTCAAAGCTGAAGAAGCCACACAAGAAAAAGCAAATTTCTTAGCTAATATGTCTCATGAAATTCGTACTCCTATGAACTCTATTGCAGGGATAAGTTATCTTATAAAAGAGACTAATCTAAATAAAATTCAGTATGATTATGTTCAAAAAATTGAGACGGCCTCAAAAAACCTACTTACACTTTTAAATGATATTTTAGATTTTTCTAAAATGGAAGCAAAGAAACTAGAAATACAAAAAGAGGATTTTAATCTTTTAGAAGTACTTAATAATGTTGAAAATATCTTAAAGTTAAAAACATATGAAAAAGGTTTAGCGTTTAGTATAGAGTATGATAAAAATAGTTCAATGCACTTAAATGGAGATAGTATGAGGATATCTCAGATTTTAACTAACCTTGTTTCCAATGCCATTAAGTTTACTGCTAAGGGTAAGGTTGAGGTGCTAGTAGAAAAAGTAAATACGAAACTATATAGATTTAGTGTAATTGATACTGGAATAGGGATATCAAAAAAAGATATAGAAAATATATTTTCATCTTTTGTTCAAGCTGATGGCTCTGTAACTCGAAAATATGGTGGGACAGGTTTAGGACTAGCAATTGCAAAAGAGTTAGTGACTTTAATGAATGGTCGTTTATGGGTAGAGTCTATTTTAGATGAAGGAAGTGAGTTTATTTTTGAAATACCACTAGAACTTAGCTCGATACAGACAAAAGAATTTACCTTAGATAGTACAAACATTGAGACCAAAGAAATAAAACCAAATATTGCTGAAAGTAAACGCCAAAGACTTTTTAGTGAACTTAAATCAGCTACAATCAAACGACGACCACAGCTTTGTGAACCTCTAATTGAAGAACTTAATGAGTATAGTTTAGGTGATGGGTGGGATAAGAAGTTTGAGAGTGTGAAGAGTTTGATAAAGAGCTATAAATTTGAAGAAGCAAAAAGGATTTTAGATGAAGACTAAGCAGACAGTTCTCATTGTTGATGATGTCAAAGAAAATATTGACATTTTAGTTGACTTATTAAAAGAACATGATTTAGTGACAGCACTTGATGCTAGTACTGCATTAGAGGTTTTAAAAGAAGAAGATATTGATCTTATCCTTCTTGATATAATGATGCCAGATATGGATGGTTTTGAATTGTGTGAAATCATTAAGTCTGATATAAATACTCTTCATATTCCTGTCATTTTTTTAAGTGCTAAAGATAAGTCTGAAGATATTCAAAAAGGTTTTATCCTTGGTGCTGTAGACTATGTTACCAAACCTTTTGAGCCTTTAGAGCTTCTTTCTCGTGTAGATACACATTTGAAGTTACGTGCTTATGAGAAGAGTCTTGAAGTAAGAGTTCAAGAAGAGTTAGAAAAAAATAGACTCAAGCAACAGATGCTTTATCAGCACTCAAAGCAAGCAGCATTAGGTGAACTACTAATGCATATAGCCCACCAGTGGAAACAGCCTCTCGCTTCACTAGGTTCAATAAATTTACTTAACCTATCTAAAATAAGAATCTCTCAAACTCTCTCAATGGATGAGTTGTCAGAGTCTATAGAAAAATCGGAAGGTCTTATATCTTTTATGTCTCAAACTATAGAGACTTTTCAAGAGTTCTATAAACCTACAGATATAAATGAGAGTTTTTACTTAAATGATTGTCTGCTTAATGTTCTCTCTATCGTTGAAGCTACCTTTAACTTTCATAATATTGAGATATTTATTTCCTCAAGCGAAACAGAAAAGACTTTTGCAAATGCTAATGAAATCTCACAAGTGATTTTTAGTATTTTAAACAATGCTCGAGATGTATTTAAAGATAGAGAGGTTGATAAACCTAAAATTCACATAGAGATTCAAAATCAGAAAATTTCAATAAGTGATAATGCAGGGGGAATAGAAGATAGTATTTTTGAAAATATATTTTTACCTTTTGTAAGTAATAAAAGTACAAGTGGATTTGGACTCTTTCTCTCTAAAGGTATAGCTGAGAAAAATAGTGCAATTTTAAGTGCAAAAAATGAAAGTAAGGGTGCTACTTTTATCTTAGAGTTTATTACATGGATAAGTTAAAAGATTTAAACTTACTTTTTTTAGAAGATAATGAAGAGTTTGCTAAAAATACTACGGAGTTTTTAGAAGGGTACTTTAAAAAAGTATTTCATAAAAGTAGTATTAAGAGTGCAATTGAGTATTTTGCTGAAATGAGAGTTGATGTAATACTTACCGATATAAAACTATCCGATGGTAATGGACTAGACTTTATTAGTAAAATTCGAGAGATGAATTCTGATGTCCCTATAGTAGTTTTAAGTGCTTATAAGGATGAAAAATTTCTTTTTAAAGCGATACCTTTAGGTATAGCAGCTTATGAACTCAAACCCATTTCTTATAATAAATTTATCTTTATACTTGAGCAAATCAATACTCTTTTGTGTGTAGATGATGATGCTAGACTCTGTTCTGGAATTACTTACTCATTTAAGACTAAAACACTCATAAGTAAAAATAGTATAATATCTTTAAATAAAAAAGAGGCTCAGTTTATAGAACTTCTTCTCAAAAATGAGATACTTACAAATGAACTTATTGAGAGAAATATCTATGAAAATAAGATGATGAGTACAGCATCTTTAAAAAACTTTATTTATAGACTAAGAAAGAAAATTGGATGGGATTTAATACTTACACTTAATGGTGTAGGATATAGACTCAAAGATGATTTATAAAGAGCAAAAATCCCTACTTTTTAGCCTCTTGTTCTCTTAGTGTTTGAGCTATTGCTCTTGTGTCAGCTAGTTTTAGCATCAAATCATCAAAGAGTTCAAAGAAAGTTTCATCTAGGTTGTAACTTCCATCTTCTTTTACCATCGTATTTTGCATATTGTTAAGTGCTGATTCCATCTGCATAACTGTTATTCCTGGATTTCCTGCCATCTTTATTTCCTATTATTAGTAATATTTTAAGTGAGTATATTAGTTTAGAGTTAAAAAAGAACTTTGTAAAATATAAGATACAATCCTCTTAAAAATAAAAGAGAGTTTATATGCCAAAACCATTACATATATTTGGAGAGCTAAATATTCTTGGAAATCCTTTAGAACCATGTAGTCTCGATCCACTAACGGGTTTTTTTAGAGATGGTTCTTGTAAGGTGACACCAGAGAATAAAGGTATGCATGCTATCTGTATCTATGCGAGTGCAGAGTTTTTAGAGTATTCAAAGCGAACAGGGAACGATCTCTCAACACCTATGCCTCAGTTTGGTTTTAAAGGTGTTAAGGCTGGAGAGTCATGGTGTCTCTCCGGTGTTCGTTTCGCTCAGTCTGTAAAAGATGGAAATGCTCCACAAATCTTTATACACTCTACACATCAAGCGATTTTAAATCTTGTAGACTTAGATACTTTAAAAAGTTTAGCTATAGATCTGGACTAAACTAATAGGTTTTATATGCAAGTTAAGACACTCTCTAAAGCGAGACGTGACTTAGGTAATTTTGCATTATAATCTTGGGTTTCATGATGATAACCAATAGCAAGAGCTACATCACATCTGTAACCATCTAGCTCTTTTTCAAACTCTTTATTAACAAGTTTGGTATCTATACCTTCTAGTGATGTTGAGTCGATTTTAAGACGAGCAAGAGTATGTAAAGTATTTCCAAGGGCAATATAAGTCTGTGCTTTTGTCCAACTAGAAGTGTCACCATTATCATCTGTATTTTGTTCAGCAAAAACAAATCCAGCAAAGGCAGCATCTCTATTTTCAATAGTTGTTCTCTTATCTTCAATACCCTTATCCACAACTTTGGCATAATCTTCACGTGTGTAGTGAGGGTTGTAAGCAAAAAGAATAACCTGAGAACTCTCAAAAATATGAGGTTGATTAAATTGGTAAAGATTTACAAATGTATTATTCATTCTTCTTTTAGCCTCATCACTCTCAAGGACTATAAACTTCCAAGGCTGGGAGTTTATAGAAGATGCAGAGAGACGCATCGCTTCAAAAAGAGTATCTAAATCTTTTTGAGGTATTTTTTTATTTTGATCATATTTTTTAGTAGTATATCTGGCGTTTAAATCGTCTAAAATTTCATTATGCATTCTTAGTCCTTTTTATTATTATTATAGTATTTTTTATCACATACTTCGATGATTTTACTTTTAAATGATTCTCTCATGTTTTTCCTTTAGTGTTTGAAGAACTTCCAAGCTTTTTTTGTAAGTGAAGATATAGGAGCATTATCTAGACTCTCTAGATCAATCCAAACAATGTCATCCTCAAGTTCTTGGATTTCATAAAGCTTAACACTCAAACGGTACTTAGTATAGGAGTGTTTAAACTCCCCTAAAAAGTTCTCTTCAATAGGGTCTACACTTGGTAAGATAAGCATATCTTTATACATTCTTTCAGTTGAGACTTTAAGAGCGATTTTGTTCTCTTGTATCCAAACGCCAAAGAAAAGGTCTTGAGATATATACTCTTTTTTCTTTGTTTTTGTATAGAGCTCAGGTTCCTCTTTCCCTTGGCACTCAGTAGTCAGAGGACACTCTGCACACTTTGGATTTTTAGGTAAACACAAAAGTGAGCCTAAGTCCATAAGTGCTAGGTTGTGATGTCGTGGGTCATTTGCATTTACAAACTTAGTGGCATTTTCCCAGATAGTCGTATCTTTAGGATTTAGAAGTGCGAAGTAGCGTTTGAGAACTCTAGCGATGTTTGTATCTACTACTGGAATCTTTTGATTGTGTCCGAAACTACATATTGCACTTGCTGTGTATCGACCGATTCCCGGGAGTTGTATGAGTTCTTTTTCACTTTCTGGTAGAGATAGTGGTGAAGCTATGGCTGTTTTATGAAGATTTCTAGCACGAGAGTAGTAACCAAGTCCACTCCAAGCAGAAAGAACATCATCCTGTTTTGCATTTGCAAGAACTTGAAGTGAGGGGAACTTCTCTAAAAATTGAGGATAGTACTCGTCCCTTACTCTATTTACCTGAGTCTGTTGGAGCATTATCTCACTGAGGTATATATGGTACATATCGTCAGTATTTCGCCATGGAAGTTCATGCCTTCCATAAGTTTTGTACCAGTTTAAAAGGCTCTTCTGTGAAGTTTGAAAGTTCTTCAAAAAACTACTTTTTGTACTTTTTAGTCGCAATATCCATAGCACTTTTAAAAATATCTACATCTCTATAACCATAAAGTGTATGTAAAACAGAACTATCATCAGGATTTATAAAGAGGGTAACAGGTCTTACCGGTGGTCGAAACTCATTAGGATAGTTGTCATCATAAGCGATAACAAGTGGTATGAAGTTTTTAAGTTTTTTAATTACACATGGAGTGTCAAGAGTATTTTCTACAAGTTTGTCACAGTAGGGACAAGGTTCTTTTACTATAACCATCATAAGAACCTTATGCTCTTTTTTGGCTTTTTCAAGTGCCAGAGTATAAACCTCTTCATAATCAAGCATAAAGGCTGCATCTTTGGCGTTTGATGCAGATAGAGAGAGTGTTAAGAGTAGTAAGAGAACTATTTGTTTTAACATCTTAGCCAGCTCTCATCTTCAAGATTGCTGCTACATCTATTGGGTCAGAATACTTTACAAACTCTTCACTCATCTCTTGGATAGCAAACATCGTCATTCTATCGGCTAACTCATTTCCCTCAAACCCGGCATGAGCTTTGATGTGTGAGAGTTTTACATCTTTTTTAATGTCGTTGTAGAGATAGTATGCTTTTTTGATGATTTCAAGATTTTTAATTGCACCACCTTTTTTAGTCCAGTTTTTCTTTTCCCATGAAATAGCCCACTTTGAGATACAATCTATGGAGTACATAGAATCACATTTTATCTCCACGGGGTTTCCATTTTGGGCTTCTTTTTGAGCAAGAAGAAGAGACTCGTAAAGAGCTCCTAGTTCAGCAGTATTGTTTGTGCCCATAGTTTCATATAGACCATACCAAAGTTCTGAGAGTTTACCACTTCTGTAAACAGCTACACCTGAACCTGCTTTACCAGGATTTGGAGTACATCCACCATCACAGTAGATAGTTACATCACCTTCAACTGGCGTTTGAGTTTCTGGTTGAGAGTTCTTTTCAACTATAGGATTTTTAAGTTCTTGTCTAAACTTCTGAAGTGCTTTATAGTTTTTGATGATAGTTTCACGAGCTTTTTTAGTGCTGATATTTGCGAGTAAAACAAAGAGTTCAGCTCTCGCGTCTGAGAGTTCCTTGCCAAGAGAAAGTTCTCTAAACTGAGATTTCATCTCTTCTTTTACATCAAGTAAAATAAGCTGCTGCTCATTTATCTCCCCATCTTTGTTAAGCCCTAAATCTAGTAAAGTTGTCGTAACTATTTGCATCTATTTTCCTTGGCATAATTGTAGCGATATTAGTTTAAACATTCACCTTATGACATTAAATAATCCACTCCTCCGGTATTTTTATCTCAGAGCGAATACCTAAAATCATAGCGACTATCATACCTCTAGCAGAGCTATCACCGCCTGCCTTGGCGTTTAAAATCATAAGTTCTTTAAAACTTTTATCTTGAAGCAGCAGGTAAATAACACCAGCGAAACCACCGTCAATTCCACATGCTGGACCAAACTCTCTTATAGTTTCAAAGCTCTCCTCATCTCTATTTGAAATGGCATCATTTATCCAAGCTTTAAACATTGGGTAGCTAGTTTTTAACTCATTTATAAGTGAAAGAGTATCTTCATTTTCTTGTGAATTCCAAAGAAGTTCAGCAAAAAATGTACTGGCACTAAGTGCTAGTTCTGAGTTATGGGTTATGCTCACAAAGGCTGAAACATTTGCTAAGAAGTCCTCTTTAGTTTTACTCACAAGTAGAAGAGGTGCGATTCTTCCACAGATGCTTAGGTCATTTGAACTTGCACCCATACTCTCCATCGCTTCACGAGATGAACCATCTATATAACCACTATACTCAGACATCTTCTCTTTCCAAAACTCATAGTAAGCAACTTTCTCAAAGCTACTGTGAGTTTTTAGAAACGCTACTAAAAAGAGAGTTTGGTCTCCGTAGTGAGTCATGTCTCCCTTACTCTTTCCTCTATGCCATAGTGATTGAGGTGCATTAAGAGTGTTCCAGTTTATATCTAAGTTTGTTAACTCTTTCTCATCATAAACCCAGTGTGAGCCTAGTGAATATCTATCGCAGATTAGAGAAGCGAGGATTGAGTTTTCTATTTTTTCATGCATGATTTAGTCCTTTAAAAGTGGAAGTGTGTTTAAAAGCTCTTCACAGTAATCCCACTGAGTTAGAGTCTCTTTCCATAGTGGCTTAATGGCGTTTACTCCAAAGTAAGCACCTAAAACCATACCAATGGCGATAGAACGAGAAGCATTATCTCCTCCGACCATAGCATTTGCAGCGAGTGCCTTGTTTAGTCCATTTTCTTCATTCATATACTTTAGGATGAAGTAGACAGAACCGGGAAGTGTTCCCTGTGTAGGGGAAGCCTTACCAACTTTAATGGGTTCACTTCTTCCTATGTCCCAAAGTTTTGCCATAGATGTAAGGGCTAAGTCATCGCAAAACTGTTCCTTATGAAGTTGTGAGTTCTCATCACTTGCTTCTTGAAACTTTGCTATTGCCTGAGCTACCTTGTTTTCTATAAAACCACCCATTTTAACAGCAACCATCTCTATTGCATCACTTGGATTTTCGCCATTTATGACTCTGTGTGTTACACGAGCAAAAAACTCTCCACCATCAAGTGCATCTTTGTCACGATGTGTAAACATAGCTTGTCGAGAAACAAGAGCAAGAGTCTCTTCATCGTCATAGTAAGCATGAGCTGCGACATGGCGAATGGCAGTGGCGTTTGAGATACCACCAAGGCTTTGCACTGGTACTCCCTGTTTTACTTGTGAGTAAGTCTCTTTTGTCATTGTACATATCCACGAGCCCCAACCATTCTCTAGTCTATTCATCCAGTGAGGAAGAAGTGAGGCTACATCAAATGCTCGAGGAGGGTTCGCAGTAGCAGCTAAATACTCCAAAATCACGACATTATAATCACCATAGTCAGTAGTCCCACCAGCAGTTTTACCAGGATGATAGTTTCTCTCACCCCAGCCAATACCGTGAGTCTGTCCACCCATCATCTCCCCAGGAGACATAAACTTCTCTATGGGTTTGTTACCATAAGCCTTGTAAATCTTGTGAGCATCATACTCGTAGTGAGAACCAAGACATAAGGCATCTCCAACTAAAGCACCGAAAAAGGCACCTTTTATAGCTTCTTGTTTTGTGACATTTGACATAAATTCTCTTTTTTATCTATTGTAGCAAAGTCAAATTTAGCTTTTAGCAGGAGAAATAAATTTACTGATTATTTAAAATAACTCTAAGAATATGAGATATAACTCACCCGAACCATCTCGTTGAGATAAAACTCATGTTTAACATCAATGTTTTTAATAGTATCAAATATTTGAATATCTACACTTTTATTTTCTCTTGCTTTTGCCCATAACAAAAGCCCTTTGTAGTACCAAAGAGTTTTAAAATCTACTATGAGTTTTTTGACATTTTGAGTAGATAAAAGCTCTGTTGGTTCTATGATAATAAGTATAGACTTTTCAGTTTTAAGTAGTCTTACAAGTTTTTCTAAAGTCTCTTTTTTATCATCTACTACACTTAGAAGTGAAGTAGCACTCACCACATCAAACCTACTCTGTAGAGTTTCAAAATTTTCACTACTGTAAGAAATATTTTTTAAATGCCACGAAAGAACTTTCGCAAAGAAGAGGGAAAATCTATTGATGTCATACCCAACTACACTATAGCCTTTTTTAGCAGCTTCACGACTAAGTAGTCCTGTACTACAACCGACATCTGCCCAAGACTTATCATCTGTCTTTTCAGACCTAATAGGTCTTAAAACACTCTGTTGGAGAAGTTTATAAAAAGTCTGGTTTTGTAGCCATAAAAATATAAAAGTACTCATAATTAAACTACTTATATAACATCGGGAAAATTATGAATCATCTCACTATAGCAAGTGTGAGTTTTAAGAGCTTTTATAACTTGGGGAAGAGGGTCTTGCAGTATCTCTTTTAAGTCATACTCGTTTTCTGTCAACTCAAATGCTAGTTGTTCATGTGGTGGGTTAAACTTGGCGTTTACTCCCTCTTTATTTCCTCTAGCATCTACTTTGTACCAACCAAACTCTTTTAGGTAGATGGCATTTAGACCATGAAGACAGTAGACATCTTTTACATACTCAGAACAAGATAAACGCTGATAACAAAAGCCAGTAGGAATGTTGTTAGCACGAAGTAGGGCAGCAAGTAGTATACTTTTTGCATAGCACCAGCCAGTTTTGTGTTTGAGTACATCACTAGCCTTGTATGTTGTTGTTACAGTATCATCGACAAGATCTCCACTATGGTTTATCTCATCTCTTACATATAGGAAACATCTCTTAGCACACTCTTCATCAGACTCGCACCCTTTTGCTAACTCAAAAGCCAGTTCTTTCACTTGTGGGTTTGAAAAGTTAATAAGCTCTGTCTCTCTTAAAAAGTTTTTCACTAGAGCTCTTTCATATTTGGTGGTGTAAAATGATTTTGTTTGTACTCTTTGAGTTTGTCATTTTTATCCATACTTTTGACCCAGTTTCTAAGTTCATTCCTTTCTCGTTTGTACTCCATAACGGGTATACTCATTCCACAGCTCGACTCAATACCGTAGATATTAAAGACAAAAAAGTCTCTTACATGACTCTCTTTGAGTCCAAATGATTTTACATACTCTTGGAATATTGGGTTACAACCTTTTATAATTGTCGCTTTACAAAAAAGTCTAAGTATTTTTGCATCACCCTCAAAGGCATTAAAAACTAAAGTAAACTCACCATCATTTACCGCGTCACGGTAGGTGCGGTTTCCACTTCCTGGGTAGTTCATAAAAAGTAGTTGGGACTTGTTTAAAACTCGAATGGAGTCATAACCTTTTGGTGAAAGGTTTACTTCTCCATCAGAAGAACTTGCTAGATAAAAAAGCTTCTGTTCTTTTATAAAATCCATATCTTTTTGCGTCAAAGTTTTGTACTGTTTACCCATTATGTAGCCTTTTTTCTAGCAGCAACTAACCAGTAAGAGATAGACAGTCCAACTATAACGACAGCTATGGTAAGAAGCTCATCACTTTTTCCAGCTGAGAGTGAGTAGATGAGGATTTTTCGGATAAGTGCGGCCATGGCAAGCATGATAAAAGCACCGATGGCAAAGCCTTTTCCTTGGAGATGGTTTATCTCTTCGTGGATTAACTCTATGGCTGCCCATAAAACTAAAAGGCTTCCGAGAACTGTTAATATTCCTTTTTCTATACCAATATCTGAGAAAAAGAGTAGATATATATCATAAACAAAAAGTCCTATCGCAAAAAATGCCACAAGAGCTAAAGCACCTGCTAAAAAGTAGTTTATGTAAGAGTTGAATTTTTTCAAACCACTTAAGATGTTTTTTTCAACTTTTGAGAGAGAAAGGAACTTACTTAACTCCTCTTCACGGTATGAACTTGTTAAAACATCTAAGTTTATATCTATGATTTTTTCAATAGCATTTATCTCTTTTACATGCTGTTGTTTATTGTCAAAGTTTTCCTCTATACTTTTAAGTACAAATGTTCTTACAAAGGTAAACGCTGAGTTTACATAGTGAGTAGGCAGACCTATTTTGACATGGATTTCTCCTATCTTGTAAAGATACATGAAATAGGGTAAATCATATTTTCCACAGAAAAGATTTATGAACCATATCTTGATCTTTTCTCTATGGTTAGCAATGATCTCTTTGTTTTTTAAAAATTGTGCAGTTTTCCCAAAACCCCAAATATAGTCATAAAACTCATCAATGAAAGTATCAGCTAGTTCTTCCATACGAGGTTGGAGCTCTTTGAGGATAAGTGCTTCTTCTTGTGTAAATTTATAGTGTTCTTTTAAGCTTTTATAATCATTCATACTCTTGACCTTATATTTAATAGATTCAAATATTATAGCAAAGAAGTGTAATGATTGAGAGGGAGGTGACTCCCTCAAAAGTTTAAGCTTGTAAAAGCTCTGCTAATGGTTCTTCTTTTTCAGACTTCTGGGCGCGATCAGTGAGGTCAATTTGAGAAATATTTCCACAACTCCCATCTTCACGAAGAAAGAAACTACATCCCTTTAACTCTCCAAGGACTTCGTTGAGTTCATTTTTATAGGTGAACTCACTTGCATTGGCATTTAGATAGATAGCTCCAACTCCCGCTTCACCCAGACCTATGAGTTCTCTCTCATTTGTATCTTCATTTTTCAGCCAGATTCGTAACTTATTAAAGATAGAGTCATTTTCATCTATCCAGTCGTTATGGTCTTTGTCATACTCTGCAAGTTCGCCAAAACCATTTCCTGTGAGTGTTCCAAAGAGTTCACTTCCTTGGTTTATCTCTCCATCTTCATTTTTGTCAAACGCCAAGAAGCCATTACCACTTGTGAGTTTAGAGATTTGGTTACTCTCCCCATCATTGTCTAAATCAAATGAAAAACTCTCACTACTGAGGTCTGGCAATACTCCATCTAGGTTTATGATGAGTGGGTCAAAAGAGCTGTATATGTCTATTTGGTTTTCTACCATAAAACTACGACTCATTGAGAAGTTGAGATTTATATCTATCTCACTATCTTCAGTTGTGATGTGTCCTTGTGTAGAAAAACTAATACTTTCACTCTCTTGGTAGCTTTGTTTAAAAGAAAAAACAGAGGTAAACCTATGTTGACTTACTTGGTTTTGGGAAGCTAGTTCATCAGAAGAAGTTCTTCGTTGAAGAGAGTTTAGCAGTGATGCTATAAGTTCATGAATTGTAGAGTGTTGTGAGATTACAAAGGGTTCATCTTCTTGGCTATTTGAACTCTCTATCTCTTCAGGTATCTGTTCATTTGCAGGTTGCAAAAATGTCATAAACTGAAGTTCTGACTCTTGGTAGGTTTGTGAAAAAGCATGCTGTGATTGCATCTTTATGTCATGTGATTGGATTTTCATAACGCACCTCGCGTTTAGGTCTCTGTCCGTCCTTGTTACCATGTGTAAGTAGGGAAATCCTTTGTCCCTCTACAGATATCAGAGCAAAATAAGTACCATTTTAAAAAGATTAGAACTTCTTTACTCTTAACACTATATCCACACTATTTGACCCTATAATACTCCTAAGAAAGCAAAAAGGTCCCCTGCCTTTATAAAAAGCTTTCAATCCCTTAAAATTTATCCTTGTCATTTTACTTCATTTTTTTGACAAGGATTCCCCTGAAATTTATATCAACTGCTCTTTAACAAATTCTCTATAGTGACCCTCTTCATCTTCAAGTTCGTTATGTGTACCACTTTGAACAATTTTTCCATTTTCTAAAACATGAATAAGGTCAGCATTTTTAACAGTTGATAGTCTGTGTGCTATGGTAATAACTGTTTTATTTTTGAGTATGTCTCCAAGGGCTAATTGTAATTTTGTCTCTGTATGAACATCAAGTGCCGAAGTAGATTCATCAAAGATAACTACACTAGGTTTGGCGATAATCATTCTCGCAATACTTAAACGCTGTCTCTGTCCACCTGATAGTCTCACTCCGTGATGTCCGACTATGGTGTCTAAACTCTCCTCCATTCCTTGGAGCATATCGTCAAGTTGTGCGATGTGAAGTGCATGAAATATCTCATCATCACAAACACTCTCATTTCCCATAGTGATATTAAAACGAAGAGTAGAGTTAAAGAGTATAGGCATCTGTAGAACTAAAAAGACTCTTTGTCGTAGAGAACTTTTGTTAAGTTCTTGTGTCTCTATGTCATTAAAGAAGAGTGAACCTGACTCTTTTTCATAAAACCCTGAGATTATCTGTGCTAATGTTGTTTTCCCACTTCCACTTGCCCCTATAAGAGCGATTTTGCAGCCAGGATTTATCTCTAAAGAGATTCCATTTAAAATCTTTTTTTCATTAGAGTAAGAAAAATGTACATCTTTAAGTGAAATATGAACACTATTTTCTTGAAGCTCTTTATCTCCATTTTGTTCTGTTTTTAGTTCTAGGATAGCGTTTAGTCTTTTTATAGCAGCTATTGCCGAAGAGTATGAGTACTGAAATGAGAGCATATCTTGAACAGGAGTCATGATAAACCAGATGTATCCAAACATGGCAAACATCATACCTATGCTAAGGTCACTGTAGGCTACAAGAAGAAGACCACTTGCACGGATAAACTCAAACATCACTAAAAATATAGTGTAGGAGAGTTTCTCATAAGCTACATTTTTATAGCCAAACTCATTTGAAGTTGTTTGAATGTCTTTGGCAAGTTTAGTGGCGTTTGAGAAGAAATACTTCTCTTGGTTTGAGGCTTTTATCTGTCCAAAAAGTTCTAGTGTTTCGCCTATATTTTCTTGAAAAGTAGATATAGAAGCATTTTCATCTGCTTTGAGCTTTCCGACAATAGAGGACATTTTTTTACTCATTAGCATGATGACAGGCTGAACAACTAAAATCAAAACTCCTAAAATAGGGTCTATACTTATGAGAACAATAGCTACTGCTATGAGTGTTAAAACTGAAGCTGCTAGTTTACTCACCGCTGTCATGATGAAAGCATCTAAAGTATTTACATCTGTTACTAGGTTTGCTGTGATGGCTCCACTACCTAGCGTTTCATACTCATTCATAGATGTTTTTTGGAGATGAGTTATAAGCCTTTCTCTCACCATATAAGTTACATATTTAGAGATTTTAGTAAATATTTTGGTTAGAACTACGGTTAAAAAGTAGTATACAAAACGTAAAAATACAACACCAAAAGTGACGATGAGGATGTAGCCAAACGCCGAAGTACTTCCTAAGGTAGAGTTTATTGACTCAATAACCATCCCTGGTTTATTAAGAAGAACTTCATCAACCATAACTGGAAGCATAAGAGGAATAGGCACACTCACCAAAATCGCGATAAGTGTAATAATCTGTCCATAAATAAGAGCTGGTTTTTTGTCTAAAATGAGAGAGAAAATAGTTTTGATAGTGATTTTATTATTCATAAGGATAGTATATCCATTGAGATGTAATGCTCAACTAATAGATGAAAAGTCTAGAAGCTATTGTATACTTTTATAAAATTAATCCATAAGTAAAAATATGTCAAATAATAAAATAATAAATGAAATAAGTACAGAAACTAAATATATACCTCTCAAAACTCCTTTTATCACAGCTCTTAGAAGAGTTGAAAATATAGAGTTTGTTCGAGTTACAGTTAAGTGTGAGAATGGGAGTGTAGCTATTGGCGAAGCTCCTGCTACTTTTGCTGTAACTGGAGAAAATATAGAGACTATACTCCTCTCAATATCTGAAGTTAAAGAGTCACTTCTTGGAGTGAATGTAAAAGATGCCCTTGCTCTTGTGCATACTACAAACATCGGTTCAAGTGCAAAAGCATCTTTAGATATGGCATTTATGAGTCTTATAAAACCTTTTTGTATTACAAACAGCCAAGCTATAAAAACTGACATTACCATAAGTCTAAATAAAAAAGAGAAGATGCTGCATGACGCAAAGCTGGCGTTTGAAGCTGACATGGATATCTTAAAAGTAAAACTTGGAAGTGATATAGACCATGCAATAGAAGTGACAAAAGAACTCTCCGCTCTCTTACCAACTGCTAAACTGCTTATAGATGCAAATCAAGCTTGGAGTCTAAAAGAGTCTTTGAAGTATGTAAGAGCAGTTGAACATTTAACAATAGAGCTTATAGAACAACCTGTACAAGCCAAAGAGTTAGCACATTTAAAAGAGATATCAAACGCCACTTCAACACCTGTCTTGGCAGATGAAGCAGTTTTTACTTTAGAAGATGTGAAAAAAGTAGTTGAGTCTAAAAGTGCTGACATGATAAATATAAAACTTATGAAGTGTGGTGGGGTGAGTAAGGCAGTTGAAATTTTGGAGTATGCAAGAGAACATAATGTAACTTGTATGTTGGGTTCAATGCTTGAAGGACCATACTCTATAAATGCTGCTCTGTACCTGGCGTTTAATTATCGTGATGTTATAAAGTACGTAGACTTAGATAGTCCTCTTCTTTATAAAAATCCATCACAAGAGTTAGACTTCTCTTTTGATGGAGCTACTATCTATTTTCACGTCGAAGAAAATCTTCATAACTAAAGTGATGATTGATATCATAGTGTGTTATTTATATATTTTAATTTACTACATTATAAGTGACTTACAATTAAAACTAGCTTTTGGCTATGAACCTTAGCCAAATATACCCAAAAAGTCCAGAGACAAGGGATGCACTAAGGATTCCTACTTTTGCTTGAAAAATGAGTGTATCATTGCCCAAAAAGGCTAAGTCTGCGACAAAAATACTCATAGTAAAACCGATACCACCTAAAAAGGCAACACCAAAAACTTGACTCATACTACTTCCTTGGGGCAGTTTAGAAATACCGAGTTTGATAGCTAACCAAGCCACACCTGCAATACCTATAACTTTACCAAGAATCAACCCTGAAATAATCCCTAAAGATACATCTCCAACAATAGTCTCACCAACAGAAGAAAAATCAATGCTAATACCGGCATTGGCAAGAGCAAAAAGAGGTATGACAATAAGTGCAACAGGGAGGTGCAAATCGTGTTCTAGTCTTGCTGCAGGTGAACCAACAAAGTCAATAGAATCTTTAATGTTGAGAAGTATCCCTTTTTGTTTCTCATGCATCGTGTGGTCAGTCGCAACTGGATAGCTATCATACTCTGTAAGTAAAGTTTTAGTATATTTACTAAAGTCAACTGGTGTATATTTTGGTTTTGAGGGAATTGCCATAGCCGCAATAACACCAGCTATAGTTGCATGAACACCAGACTCAAGCATAAAAAACCACATAAAAAGTCCCATGATAAAGTAAGGTAAAATCATATGAATCCCAACACGATTGAAAATAACCATAACTAAAAATGCAATACCTGAAAGTGTAAGGGGTAAGAGTTGAATCTCTTCAGTGTAAAAAACAGCTATAACTATAACAGCACCAAGGTCATCAACTATTGCTAATGCTACTAAAAAAGTAACAAGAGCAGGAGAGATACGCTTACCCAAAAGAACAAGGGCTGAAATGGCAAAGGCTATATCTGTAGCCATTGGAATACCCCAACCGTTTGAACCCTCACCACCGTTGTTGATAGCGAGATAGATAAGGGCAGGTAAAACCATACCACCTATGGCTGCAAGTATAGGAAGAAGAGCATCTTTAAAACTTGAAAGTTCCCCTACTAAAATCTCACGTTTAATCTCTAAACCGATGATAAAGAAAAAGATAGCCATGAGACCATCATTTATCCAGTGGTGCACAGTATGTGAGAGTTCCATTGAACCAATACGAAAATCAATCTTAGTATGAAAAAAGTTACCGTAGGACTCACTAAGCGGTGTGTTTGCTAGTATAAGTGCAAGAACAGTCATAATCATTAACACTAAACCTGTCGTAGTTTGTGCATGTAAAAAGTGCTCAAATGGTGTAGATATTTTTTTAAAGGCTTTTTCCCAAGGGGCATAAAGTTTCATTTCTTTTTCCTTAAACTTATTAGATTGATTATAACTAAAATAAATAAAATTAAAAATATGTGTATAATCTCTTTATGAATTTAGAATCACTTAACAAAATACTTCTTCTTGGTAAACCTCGTGCTTTCTCTCGTGAAGAGTTTGACTCGCAAATGAAGTACCATACTGTTGAAATTGTTACAGAGTTTAGTGAAGATGTTAATTTAGTGATAGAAGGGAAAATGCTTACTCCTTTTGAGCAAAACATCAACGATGATCTTTATGAAAACAAGAATATACACTCTGTAAATATAGATGTTTTAGAAAAAGAGTTGGCACGCAAAATGGACGCGAATACATTACTTATGAGTCTTAAACTCTCTCATGATAAAGAGCGTCTCAAAAGATTTATACAAAACTCTATGATAAGTGATGAACTCTTTTTTAAACTTGTGAAGATGTACTTTTGGTCTAAAGAGGACTTTTTTGAAAATGATGATAACCGTGATGTGAGTGCAGCATTTATAGCAAGATTTTATGAAAACATAGAAAGAAACCATAATGTTCAGTATGCTACGACTGGGTTTATTCACCTTGTAAATCAAGCAACTTCTTGGGAACTTTTAAAGGCTATCTCAGAGTTAGAGCCTATGAGTTTTCATCCTAAGATAAAAATGGCTGTGGCTATGAGTGTTTTTATTGATGAGAGTATGCAAGAGAGATTTTTTAAGAGTAATGAGAGACATATTTTAGAAGCACTCTCTTTTAACAAAAAACTTAAACTCTCTTTGGTTAAAGAGTTGATGGGTGAAGTAGCATTTGGTGAGAACATCGCAAAAACAGTAGAACTTAATGATGAAAAGTTTGAACTCTTAAGAGTGTTTGACAGAGAACTTGGGCTTAATGAATCCCTTAGTCTGTCGATGCAGAAAACTCTTTTGGGCTTAGATGATGAAGGTGTAAACCTCTCACTTGCTTCAAACGGAGTTATTGATAGTAGTTTAGTAGAGATACTTTTAGTGAGTGAAAATGAGGATGTGCAAAAAGCCCTTTATGAAAACTCTGCAACTCCTGTAAGTATTTTAGAAAAAGCATACAGTGATGGAGAACATCATCTGGCATTAGCGAAAAATGAGAGTACTCCCATAGAGATACTTTACCAACTCCAACTAGACAGTAGATATGAGAGAGCCGTAAAAACAAATGAGAGTTTTGGAAAACATATACAGAGTGAAAACATAGGCTGGCTTTAGTCGTCTCAGCGGCGCAAGCGAAAGAATAGGACGCGTTCTATTCTTGGAATAATTAAATGGAGGTTCCCTTCATTTTATGAAATAAAATTAAGGAATAAAATGAATGCAAAAAATCTTAGTGAGAGTTTGAGTGCTTTAGTAGAGCAAAAAGTTCCATCATTTCTTTGGGGTGCTCCGGGAATAGGGAAGTCTTCTATAGTAAAACAGATAGCTAGTGATATGAATGTAGCGTTTATAGACCTTCGTTTAGCACTTATGGATCCTACTGATTTAAAAGGCATACCTTTTTATGACAAGGAGAGCCACACTGCACTCTGGGCTCCTCCTGCATTTTTACCTCGTGAGGGAGAGGGAATCCTCTTTTTAGATGAGTTAAACTCTGCACCACCTTCGGTTCAGTCTTCTGCTTATCAACTTATTCTTGACCGTAAAGTAGGGGAGTATGAACTTCCTGAGGGCTGGGCGATAGTTGCCGCAGGAAATCGTGAGGGAGACCGTGGTGTGACTTATCGTATGCCATCTCCTCTTGCAAACCGTTTTGTGCATTTTGAATTAGAAGTAGATGTAAATGACTGGAGAGATTGGGCTTATAAATCAGGACTAGATGAGAGAATCATCGCGTATATATCTTACAAAAATGAGCACCTTTTTACTTTTGATGCTAAAAGTGATGTAAAAAGTTTTGCAACTCCACGTTCATGGGAATATGTAGGAAATATCTTAAAAAGTTCTCTCTCTTTAAACCTTCTTCTTGATACCATCAGTGGAACTGTTGGAAAAGAGGTCTCTGTAAGCTTTTTGAGTTTTATAAAAGTGATGGATAGATTGCCAAATGTACAAAATATCTTAAACGCTAAAGATGCTGAGTATGTACAAGAAGTGGATGTACTTTATGCTTTGTCAGCAGGTTTAGTCAGTGCTTATCTAAAAGATACAGATGAATCTCGTTTAGATAATCTACTTACTTATACATTAGAGATGAAGAGTGAGTTTGCTGTGATGATAGTCCAAGATCTGCAGAGAAATGGTGTAGATATGCAGCATTCAGAAGTGTTTAAAAAGTGGGTACAGAAGTTCGCTTACTTACTGGCATAACAATGCAACTAGAAGAAAAGATCTCTCAAGCAAAAGCAAGGCTGCTTGTAAACAATCCTTACTTTGGAACACTAGCTTCAAAACTTGAACTTATTGTAAATGATAACATTGAAGCCTTTGTTAGTAATGGTGTCAAAGTAGAATACAGAGAAGATTATCTCAATGAGTTGGAGATAGGAGAGTTAGAGTTTATCTTTGCAAATGGAGCTATGCATGCTTCATTAGCCCATGATAAACGCCGAAATAATCGTTCTGGATGGCTCTGGCAGATGGCAACTGATATGGCCATAAATGATATGCTTGTAGAAAATGGAATGACTCTCCCTTATGGTGCTCAGTATAGAAAAAGATTTACTGGAATGTATGCTGAAGAGATATATGCAGAGCTTAAAGCTGACATACTTAGAGAAGAAGACAACCTTGAGTACGAAGCTGATGATGCAGATGATGTTGAGCCAAACAGTGACAAAAAAAATGAAAAAATAGAAGAGAAAAAAGAGCAGACAGAGGAGCAACTTCAAGAAGAGATACTCCAAGAACAACTCATAGCCGAGGAGGCTATCTCACTTTTAGAACAAGAGTTAAAAAAGGGTGAAGCACCTCTTCATATAGAGAGATTTTTCTCTCTTGAGTATGAAGGTAAGATTGACTGGAGAGATGAACTCAGAAATGCTGTAGATAGATACTTTCGTGATGACTACACTCTTTTACCTCCTAGTAAAAAACTACTTTATACTGGTATATATCTACCTTCAACTATCAGCCAGACTTTTAGACTTGTCATAGTTGTAGATAGTTCGGGTTCGGTTGATGATGAGCTTTTAAATACTTTTTTAGGTGAAGTTAACTTTCTTATGACACTAGTATCTAACTACCAGATAGAACTGATAGTCTGTGATGACAAGGTTCACTCTCACAAAACTTTTTATAGTGGTGAGAGTTTAGATGTGAGTTTAAAAGGTGGAGGTGGTACTTCTTTTGAGCCAGCATTTAAGTTTGTTGATGAAAACTTTGATGATGTGAAACTACTGCTTTACTTTACAGATCTTGATGGGAAATTTCCAAGTGAAATACCAAACTATGAAGTAAAATGGGTGAGTTCACAAGTAAGAGAGATACCCTTTGGAACTATAATAGAACTCTAAAGCTTTTGTTTATAACTTCTACTCAAAAATGACTTTATTACGACCATCATTTTTAGCATTGTAAAGCATCATATCAGCTTGGTTTATTATCTCTTCAAGAGAATCTTCGCTATTCATAACAAGACCGATAGAAACTGTAAACTTCAAGTAAGTTTCTCTTTCTACATGAAAAGAGAAATTTTCTATTTCTACTCGAATACGTTCAAAGATATCTTTAGCACTATAACGGTTGATATTTTTAAGAACAACACAGAACTCTTCACCACCAAAACGAGCTACAACATCCCTATGACTTGTTGCACTACTAAGGATTTCAGAGAGTGCTACGATGACTTTATCTCCAACATCATGTCCGTAAGTATCGTTAATCTTTTTAAAATGGTCAATGTCTATCATAGCTACAGCAAAAAGTTCACCACTCTCTTTAATTTCACTTTCATATTCATTCATAGTATCAAAAAAGTATCTACGATTGTAAAGTCCAGTTAAATAGTCACGGTTTGCATGGTTTGTGACTATTTGGATATTTTCAAGTGCTTCTATTGTGTTATTTATACGGCAAGAGAACTCTTCTTTTGAAAAAGGTTTTGTGATGAAGTCATTAGCACCTGTTTTGAGAAATAATGCATTTACTTCGTTGTCTTGGTTTGATGATACTGCTAGAATTGCCATGTCATTTTTAGAATGGGTTTTTCTTATTTCGTTTGTAAGTTCAAGACCATCCATAACTGGCATATGATAATCTGTAAGAACTAAATTTATATCATTCCTAGTTTCTAAAATATTTACTGCCTCTTCACCATGTGCTACTGTTATGACATTAAAAAAGAGGTTTTCAAGTAGATTTTTCATCTGTTTTCTAAAAACCATAGAATCATCAACCACTAAAACAGTATGAGCTCTATTTTTTTGCAAACGCTGAAGTGTAGCGATGATATAGTTTATATCGTTAATTCCACCCTTATTTACATAATCGATGATATTTTTCTTGAGCATTTTTTGTCTAAACTCTTTGTCGATATTACCACTTAAAACGATTGCATGATTCTTTTTACCTAGAACATAGTCAACGATCTCACCATTTGGAGCATCTGGAAGATTGATATCAAGAAGAGTTGTAAAGTATGTGTAAGTTTTTAAAAAGAGTTTGGCTTCACTCATTGTATATGCTACATCAATTTTAAAACCGAGTGCTACTTCTATCTTTTTTGATATAAGTTTAGCTAGTGTTTTGTTGTCTTCTACTATTAGTATTCTTTCGCTCATAAATATCTCCAAATAAAATTGCGGCAATTCTACTATAGTTTAGCTTGTTTTATAGTTATAATTGTTATTATATATGTATGAATTATTTGAGTGTTACAATTGACAAGTTAATGTCTAAAGAAAATGTTTTTTTAACTGGTGGGGCTGGTGTTGGGAAGACAACTATTACTCGTGAAGTGATAGAACATTTTGAAAACGAAGCTAAAAAAGTGGCTAAATTAGCATCAACTGGAATGGCGGCAACTCTCATAGGGGGTCAAACGCTACATAGTTTTTTAGACCTTGGTATCGCTTCTGATATACAAGAGTTGGAAAAAAATGGTAAGTATGAGATAAAAAAGAAGATAAAAAAACTCATACATAGTATGCACCTTATAGTTATAGATGAAATATCTATGGTTAGTGATACTCTTTTTGAGATGATAAAACTGAGACTAGAACAGTCGGCATTTAGTGGGTCACTTTTAGTTGTTGGGGATTTTTTACAACTTCCCCCTGTTGTTCGTGGCTATGATGAGGTAAAGTTTGCTTTTGAGTCTGAGTCATGGGGTGAGTTTACATTTAAAAAGATAGAGTTAACTCATATATATAGAACAGATGATGTGGCGTTTATTGAACTATTACATAGTATACGATTTGGAAGTGTGGATGAAAAAGTACATAACACTTTAAATGAATATATACGACCCTTACCGAATGACCTAAGTAAGTTTACTTTTCTTTTTGGTAAAAATAATTCTGCTCAGATACACAATAAGCAGCAGTTAGAGTTTATAGAGAATGAACTTTTTGTAAAAGAGGCTCAAGTAATAAAGCACCTTAAATCTACAAAAGATAATGAAGTTGAGCGTTTTATGAACGATGCTCGAATAGATAAAAACTTAGAGTTAAAAGTAGGTTCACCAGTTCTTTTTACAAGAAATTCTTGGAACTATTTTAATGGTGAGAGAGCAGAAGTTGTAAATATAGATGCAAGTAATGTTTTTGTGCAAAAGAGTGATGGTAAGGTTGTAAAACTTGAAGCTGTAGCTCAGAGTAAGGCCAAATGGAGTGAAAAAACTGTAAATGGTAAAAAAGAGATGATTGAAGAGAATCTTTTTAGTATCTATCAATTCCCAATCAAACTGGCGTTTGCCATCACTATACACAAATCTCAAGGAATGAGTATAGAAGATTTAATTATTGAGACAAATGAAATTTTTGCTTCATCACAGTTTTATGTAGCCCTTTCACGTAGTTCAAACCCCAACAACTTAAACCTCATTGCACCTAGAAAACAGTGGTATGATTTAGCTTATGTAAATGCTAAGGCTATGGCATTTGTAAATGAAATAAATAAAGATAGTTAAAAGGATAAGATATGAACAGAAAAGCAAAAATACAAAAGATATATGACAAACGAGTTAAGCGTGCTCGTGCCAAGTCAAAGACTAATCCTAAAGAGCGATATATCTCTAAAGCCGATAGAGCTGAGGCAGAAGCTGCAAAAGATGTAGAGACTGTAATCTCGTCTGAAAATAAAGCTGAATGAAAGCAACAGATATAGAGTTTGTAAAACTAGTAGGGATAGAGCAAAGCGAAGATAGTGTATCATTAGCTTATAAAAAAGATGTACAAAATCATATAGAGACTATTCATGCCTCTGCACAGTTTACTCTTGCTGAAACTCAGAGTGGATTGCACCTACAAAAACTTTTCCCCCATCTTGAAGGTTTAGTTATACCTGTTCTTCGTGACTCAAGTATGAAGTATAAAAAACCAGCACTCAAAACTATAACAGCAAGAGCAAGTGTTAGCCAAGAAGATATAGAGAAGTTTCAAGCACAGTTTGACAAAAAAGGGCGAGGCTCTTTGAGTGTAGATGTGCTAGTTGAAGATAGTGATGGTGTTTGTACAGCACAAGGAACATTTGGGTGGTTTATTTCAAAAATATAGACAAGGGCATACTATATATGCTTATGGGTGCTCTTATATCGGCACTCAACGGAGCAGTATCAAAAATACTTGCAGACGATATGTCTGCTATGGAGATTGTCTTTTTTAGAAACTTAATTGGTGTGGCTTTAATACTTTATGCTCTTAAAATTAAACCTCCCACTCTTACTGGGGGGAAGTGGTACTTGCTCATCACCCGTGGACTATTTGGTTTTTCAGCAATGATACTTTTTTTCTATACTATTACAACTATTCCTCTTGGTGAGGCCATAACTCTTAACAAAACATCTCCTCTATTTGTAACTATACTTGCTTACTACTTGCTCAAAGAAAAGTTAAACAAAACTACACTTCTTGCACTTGGGATAGGTTTCTTTGGTGTTATGCTCATAGCAAAACCTGTTGGACTTAGTATCTCATATGAGCATTTCTTAGGAATACTCGGTGGCTTTTTTGCAGCAGCAGCTTACACGACTATAAAAAAGATAAAAGATATATATGATGCTAGAGTTATTGTTCTCTCATTTGTAGGGCTTGGAGCACTTCTTCCAGCACTCTTTTTTCTCAGTGCCCCTTATGTAAATGCACCAGAGTCTCTATCTTTTTTGTTTCCAGCGTTTAGTTATCCGACATCACCGAAAGTTTGGGTACTTATAACTTTTATGGGGATTATCTCTGTTATCTCTCAGTGGTTACTTACAAAGGCTTATAGCAGTTCAAACTTAAGCATTATCGGTGTTATTTCTTACACGAACATACCATTTGCTATAGGTTTTGGATGGATACTTGGTGATGCTTTTCCAGATGGACTGACGTTTATGGGAATAGGACTGATAGTTTTAGGTGGTTTTATGGTTGGTTTGAGAAATAAAAAGAAGTAAGTGTTTAAGAAGTAATAGAAAAAGTACTATACCCAGAGGGCATAGTGCTTAACACAAAGTGATTATAAATCACCTTCGTGTTTACCAAGATACTCAGCAACACCTTCAGTTGTAGCTTTCATACCTTCGTCACCTTTAACCCAACCAGCAGGACAAACTTCACCAAATTCGTTAGTAAAGATCATAGTATCAACCATACGGATCATTTCATCAATGTTACGACCAAGTGGTAAGTCATTGATAACAGCGTGACGGATAGTACCATCAGCGTCTATTAGGAATGAACCACGTAGTGCAACACCACCATCAAGAAGTACATCGTAAGCTTTAGAGATTTCTTTAGTAAGGTCAGCTACTAGAGGCATTTTAACACGGCCAATACCACCCTGGTTTACTGGAGTCTCTCTCCATGCGAAGTGAGAAAATTGGCTATCTACAGATACACCGATAACATTTACACCACGCTCAGCGAACTCTTCTACTTTATGAGAAAATGCGATGATTTCTGAAGGACATACAAATGTGAAGTCTAGTGGGTAAAAGAAAAGTACTGTACCTTTTTCACCATAGTTCTCTGATAATTTGAAATCTTCAACGATTGAACCGTCTGCTAAAACCGTAGTTGCTGTAAAGTCTGGAGCTTGTTTTGTTACTAACATATATATGTCCTTGTGTTTTGTTTATTTTGTTGATGCAATTTTAACTAAAAATTATTAACAATTCTTAGCTCAAAAAAGCTAGTCTTATTTTTTAAGATGCTTGGCACTTTGTACAAGAACCAGATAACACTAAATCAGTAGAGTTAATTTGAAAACTACTTAAAAGTGATGTCTCTTTAAGTATAGAACTTAAATCTAAAGTAATATCTTGAATCTCTCCACATATATTACAAACTAAGTGAGAGTGTGTCTCTTTAGAGAGCTCATAAATAGATTTTTGATTGGGAATTTTCACTTCTTGTATAAATGAGTTCTCGAGCATAATATTGATATTTTTGTATATAGTAGCAAGAGAAATAGAGCTAAATTTATGAATCATTATCTCATAGAGTGCTTCTATGCTCATATGTCCATTTATATATAGAGCATCAGTGATAGCTAGTCTTTGAGGTGTGGCTTTTAAATTATGGTCTCTTAATATCTGTGGGTAATTATTCATGAAGGGATTATACACTAACTTATATTAAAGGAGAAAAATTATTATTTATATTTAAAGATTCTATTATATATTAAACGATAATAATTATCCTTTAAGTCTATTAGGAGTAGACTAGTCCATTAGGATGTTCAATCTTGAAAATAAACTAAGGGTAGAAATGATGAGACAGTATGAAACTTACAGATGTAATAAATGTGGAAATGTAGTAGAAGTTCAAAGTGTAGGTGGTGGTGAGCTTCATTGCTGTGGTCAAGCTATGGAAATGATTACTACAAATCTTACTTTAGTGAACCTGATGAAGTCTTTTGCCGGAGAGTCTCAGGCTAGAAATAAGTATGAGTATTTTGCTAAAGTTGCACAAAAAGAGGGTTATAGAGATATTGCAGAGCATTTTCAGCGTGCAGCAAACAATGAAAAAACTCATGCAAAACTTGAACTATCACTTCATAATAGACTAAAGAATGATAGTGAAAATAACTTTGGTAATACAAAAGAGAATCTTCAGTCTGCAATAGATGGAGAAAATTATGAAAATATAACGATGTACCCAGATTTTGCTGCAATTGCTAAAGAAGAGGGAGAAAAAGAGGCTTCTCGTCTTTTTAGCGGCATAGGAAAAATAGAAGTAGAACATGAAAAAATGTTTCAAATGCTTTTAGATAGACTTATTGATGAGGCAGAGTTTGTTAGTGAAGATGAAGAAGAAGCTTGGATTTGTGAGGTGTGTGGGCATATTCACTATGGTAAAAAAGCACTGAAGGTTTGTCCTATTTGTAAACATCCCGAGGAGTATCAGTCACGTTTAAATTCTAAGAAATAATTTTAACTTAGTATTAAATAGACTTAGGTATAATCAACACGATTTATAAGACTAGAACTTATATCTCAATAAGGAAAATCGATGACAAAAGAGTATATATTTACTTCTGAGTCTGTAACAGAAGGGCACCCTGATAAGATGGCAGATCAGATTAGTGATGCAATTCTGGATTATATTATTGAAAAAGACCCACAAGCACGTGTTGCTTGTGAGACACTTGTGTCTAATGGTTTTTGTGTAATTGCAGGCGAATTGAAGACTACGGCTTATGCCCCTATGCAAGAGATTGCTAGAAAAGTGATTCAAGAGATAGGATATACGGATGCAAACTATGGTTTTGACTATAGAGCAGCTGCTGTATTAAATGGAATAGGTGAGCAATCACCAGATATCAACCAAGGTGTTGATCAAGCAGATGGTGCTATTGGTGCCGGAGATCAAGGTCTTATGTTTGGTTATGCTTGTCGTGAGACAGATGTTCTTATGCCTCTTCCTATTCACTTAGCTCACCGTTTAACTCAGCGTTTAGCAGAGGTTCGTAAGGATGGAACAGTTCCATATCTTCGCCCTGATGGAAAAGCACAAATAAGTGTTAAATATGTAAATGATAAGCCGGTTTCTGTTGATACTGTTGTTATTTCTACTCAACACCATGCAGATGTTGAACATAGTCAAATCTATAAAGATATGATTGAAGAAGTTATCAAGGTAGTTATTCCTGCGGATATGATGGATGAAAACACTATTTTTCACATCAATCCTACAGGTAAATTTGTAATAGGTGGACCTCAAGGTGATGCTGGTCTTACTGGTCGTAAGATTATAGTAGATACTTATGGTGGTTCATGCCCTCATGGTGGTGGAGCTTTTTCTGGAAAAGACCCTACTAAAGTTGACCGTTCAGCGGCTTATGCTGCTCGCCATGTTGCAAAAAACCTTGTAGCTTCAGGTGCCTGTGACAAAGCGACTATACAAGTGGCATATGCTATTGGTGTAGTACAACCTGTATCTATTATGGTAGATACTCATGGGACTGGTAAAGTAAGTGAAGAGAAGATAGAAGAGTGTGTGAAAGAGTTATTTGATCTTTCTCCTGCTGGAATCATTGAGTCTTTAGACTTACTTCGCCCAATATATAGAAAAACTGCTGCTTATGGTCACTTTGGCCGTACAGAAGATACGTTTACTTGGGAAAAACTAGATAGAGTTGAAGAAATTCAAAAATATTTAGGACTTTAAACTTTAAGAGTAGGTGATGAAAACTTCATCACCTACTTGGTCTAATTAATAAGTATTATCAAAACTTTTTTCAAAATACTTTCTTCGTGTTACAATTGTACACTTTCCTCAAAAAACAGACTACTTTTAGCTAATCTTAAAAATCTTCATTGTATAGTTACTGCATAACAAATTAGGAGATAATAATGGCTGTATATATTAATGACACATGTATTAACTGTGGTGCTTGTATTGACGAGTGTCCAACTGAGGCAATTGTAGACGAAGATGATAACCCAACGGGTGAAGAAATTTACTATGTTTATCCTGATAAATGTGTAGAGTGTGTTGATCATCATGATGAACCAGCTTGTGCTACTGCATGTCCAACTGAAGGATGTATCGTTTGGAATGCTATCGGTGACTCTCCATCTCACAGAGAAGACATTACTGACGAACAACGTACAAGTCAAGCAAATATCGTAGACTAGTATTTCTATCTCAAGTACCTTTATGGTGCTTGAACTTTTTAACCAAAATACCCTCATCCTTCTAAAAACTTTCAAAAAATTACTTTTTAAACAAAAACATATCTTTATTTAGATATAATCCCACTCTAATTTTATATTTTCAGAGGAGATTTGATGGAAAGAACACTATCAATAATTAAACCAGATGCAGTAGCTAAAGGTGTTATAGGCAAGATTTTAGACAGATTTGAGAGCAATGGTCTTAAGCTAGCAGCTACAAGAAAAATGCAACTTTCTCGTGGTGATGCAGAAGCATTTTACGCAGTTCACGCTGAGCGTCCTTTTTTCGGAGACTTAGTTGACTTCATGATTAGTGGTCCAGTTGTTGTAACTGTTTTAGAAGGTGAAAATGCTATGCAAATTAACCGTGATTTAATGGGTGCTACTAACCCTAAAGAAGCTGAAGCTGGTACTATCCGTGCAGACTTCGCTGAAAATATTGATGCTAATGCTGTTCACGGAAGTGATTCAGTTGAAAACGCAGCAATCGAAATTGCATTCTTTTTCTCAGAAAGAGAAATTTCTTAAGTAGAACCTGTGAAGGTAATATTAAGACGCGTGCGTCAAACACCATTAGATTTTGAAGTAAAATCTGATGAAATAACTTTTAAAGGTTATTTACAGTATCATGCTGGCAAATTAATTTTGCTTAAAGCGAAAATTTCAGGTTTACTTGAGAGATCGTGTGATATTTGTGCAGAAGAATTTAAACTTTTATTAGATGAAGATGTAGAATTTTACATCTCTGATGGAGTTTATGAAGATGATGAGAACATCGACATTGATGTTGTTGAGTCTTTAGATGGTAAGGCCGATATTGATGAGTTATTACACTCAGAAATTGAGCTTATCAGAAGTGACTATCATAGTTGCGATGAGTGTAAACACTCAAACGATTAATATCGTTACAAAATTTAATTAAGGAAAGATTATGGCAGTACCTAAGAGAAGAGTCTCTCATTCACGTGGAGCGAAGAGAAGAACTCACTACAAGATCACTCTAGCAAAACCAGTTAAATGTGAAGACGGAACTTACAAGTTACCACACCACATTAACCCAACTACTGGTGAGTACAAATAGTCAATGGTTAAGATAGCAATTGACGCTATGGGCGGGGACTTCGGTCCTGAGCCGATTATCAAGGGATTGATACAAGCACTAAAGAAGAAAACCTTCGAACCTATTCTCGTAGGAAAAAAATCAGAAATTTTACCTCTGTTACCAAAACGTTATAGAGATAAGATTTCTATTATAGAAACTGATGATGTAATCTCAATGAGTGATGCTGCAACTGATGCAGTAAAACGAAAAGAGAGTACTATCTATAAAGCAGTTGAACTTGTTAGAAATGGCGAAGCTGATGGTGTAGTTTCTGCAGGGCATAGTGGTGCAACAATGACACTCGCTACTTTAAGACTTGGTCGTCTTAAAGGTATAGCTCGTCCTGCACTTATCACTTTTATGCCAACAAAAAATGGAACTCGTACATCAGTTTTAGATGTAGGTGCCAACGTTGACTCCAAAGCTGAACACTTAGTTCAGTTTGCAATTATGGGTGGATGTTACTCTCATAATGTAATGGGTGTAGAGAATCCTCGTATTGGGCTTTTAGCTAATGGCGAAGAAGATTCTAAAGGTAATGAAGTTACAAAAGCTGCACATAAACTTTTAAAAGGATATGAAGGTTTTATCGGTAATGTTGAAGGTGGAGATATCTTTAATGGTACTTGTGATGTTGTAACTTGTGATGGATTTATTGGAAACTTAGTTTTAAAGACTAGTGAAGGTGTAGCATCTACAATCAGTGGACTTATAAAAGAGTACATTAGAAAATCTCCTATTGCAATTACTGGTGCACTTTTAATGAGAAAAGTTTTTAAACTTCTTAAAAAAGAGATTGATTATGCTGAAGTTGGTGGAGCTCCACTACTTGGTATAAAAGGTTGTGCAATTATCTCTCATGGTAAAAGTAATGCTAAAGCTATGGAAAATGCAATCTATCAAGCGATAGCTTTTGTTGACACAAATGTAAACGAACACATTTTAGAAAAATTAGAAGAATATAAAAATCTCGAAAAGTAGGAATTAATTATGGCATATGCAGCGTTTAGATCAATTGGTGCGTACGCTCCTGAGAAAATACTTACGAATGAAGACCTTTCAGCAATGGTTGATACAACTGACGAATGGATTACTAAACGTACAGGTATCAAAGAACGTCATATTGCAGCAGAGAATGAAACAACATCTGATATGGGTGTAGCTGCAGCTAAACTTGCAATTGAGCGTTCAGGAATTCCTGCTAGTGAAATTGATATGGTTATTTGTGCAACTATTTCACCTGATTACTTCTGTATGCCGTCAACTGCTACAATCATTTCAAACAAACTTGGTCTTGGTAATGTTACCGCTTTTGATATTTCAGCTGCATGTACAGGATTTGTTTATATTATCTCTATTGCAAAAGCATTTATTGAATCTGGTATGAAGAAAAATGTACTAATTATTGGAGCTGAAAAACTCTCTTCAATTACGGACTATACAGACCGTGGAACTTGTATTTTATTTGGTGATGGTGCTGGTGCAGCTATTATCTCTGCAACTGATAATAAGCAAGAAGCTATTATTGATGTTAATACTGGTGCTGATGGTACTTATGCAGACTTACTTATGACTCCAAATGGTGGAACGGGTTCTCCTCATGATGCACTTGAAGGTGAATCTAATGCTTGCTTTATGCAAATGAAAGGGAATGAGACTTTTAAAGTTGCTGTTCGTACTCTTACAAAAGATGTTGTAGAAATACTTGCAGATAATAAAGTAGAGAGTGACTCTATTGACCACTTTATCCCACATCAAGCTAATTATAGAATTATCAAAGCTGTCGGGGATGCTCTTAAGATGAAACCAGAACAAGTTGTAGTTACAGTTGCAAAATATGGTAACACTTCTGGAGCTTCTATCCCTATGGCTATGAATGATGTTTATGAAGCTGGAGAGCTGAAGGCTGGGGAGTTGATGCTTCTTGATGCTTTTGGTGGGGGTCTAACATGGGGAAGCGCACTAGTCCCATTCTCACCACTAAAATAACACTTTTGTCCAACTTCTTCGTTGGACTTTAATTTTCTTTCGTCACTTACTGAAGTAAGCTCCTCAATAAAATAAAACTCCGCTAACGCAGTTTTATAAATACTGCTTTATATCCACTTCATCAATCTGTTCAGGTTTTAAATATTTCTTCGCATAAACATTATGTAAATCACTCTTCAAAAATAGTTTAAATATATCTTCATCTAAATGTTTGTCTTTTACCATAAATGAGAGTATCTTCACTGATGCAGATAATGTTTTTGCTTTTTTATATGGTCTGTCTGAGGCTGTTAAGGCTTCAAATACATCTGCTAATGCCATGATGCGAGCGGGTATAGAAAGCTCCTCTTCTGCGAGTTTTCTAGGATAGCCACTTCCCGTTAGTGTCTCATGGTGCGTTCCTGCATACTCAGGTATTTTAGTCATTTGAGATGGGAAAGGAATTTTCTCAAGCATTTTAATAGTCATAATCACATGTTCGTTAATTTTGTAGCGCTCTTCTGGTGAGAGAGTTCCTTTTGCAATACAAAGATTATATATTTCTCCGTAGTTGTAAAGATTCTCAGGTACTTCTTCTTTAAATCCATCTCTCTTATAGCCTTCATAATCAAAATTTTCTCTTTTAATGATATGTTGCTTTTTATCACTCAGTAGTTTTTCTGTAGCAGGAAGCGGTTGTGCATTCTCTTTATCATATCTGAGTATTTCAACTTCGCCTAATCCAAGTGCATCATCAAAGTGTCTAATCCACTCTTGATTAGCGATAGAGCGAATGCGTTCTTGTTTGTCCGGACTCATATACTCACCACCAATATTGGCATTTGCAACAAATGTAAAATCTTCTAATAGCTGAGACTGAGTGGCGTTTAAATTCTCAAGTATACTCTGAGTCTCTTCACCATTTAGTTTAGCTTCAAGGTACTCTATTTGGGCATCACGCCATAAAACTTCAAAGCGAGTACGAACTTCATGAATTCTATCATTTATGGTCTCAAGTTTTGTAGATTTATCTACTACATACTCCGGTGTTGTTACTTTTCCACAGTCATGTAACCAAGTCCCAATTTCAAACTCTCTTAGATCAGCTTCACTATTAAGTATGAACTCTTTAAATACACCATCATCTGATTCACTAGCTTTTGCTACAAGCATCTTGGCAATTTGGGGAACTCTTTCACAATGTCCACCAGTATATGGTGATTTTGCATCAACAGCTTCGGCTATAAGTTTGATGATTGAGTTGAGTAATTCTTCTTGTGATTTTTGGTACTCATCTATACTATGTGCCATAGAAACAAGAGAGTCAGAGAGTTCAATAAATTCAACAATATTTGTATCTATCTTTTCAACCATATCAAATCTACGATGCTTAACATCATCATTTTCTTCGATAAGTGCTTTAATAGGTTTGACTATGATATTTGTAGCTAAAAAGATAATTGGTACTGCAAGTAAGAGTAATATTATTGAAATAATAAAAGAATATTTCATACTACTATTATACGGTGCAAACAGTGTATCACTCTCTATCTTTATCCCTAAATAAACATCATTATCAAGCTCTACAAACATTGAAAGATATTTTTCACCTTGATAATAATATGAGATGATTTTTTGATTATTTTTAAGAAGTGAGTCCATTAATACTGGATCAATCATTTGGGACTCTATACCTTTAGTATGAGTTGAAAACCATTCTGTTGAGAGTTGTTGTTTTTCCTCTTTAGTAATACTTTGGAGTGTCTTATTGATTATTGAGAGTAAAAGAGGATTGTTATTTTGTAGCATCATATAGATTGATTGAGGTTTATTCTTATCAAACTCTTTAACCCAACCGCTCAGTTTTAGATTCTCTATATAGAGCTGATTACAGAGGTGGGTAAATGTTTCCTTTGTCTCAATCATAGCATCAACTTTCCCTTGAGACAAAGCTAATATACTGGTTGTTAAGTCTTTAAATATTACTAATTTAAGTTTGGGATAGTTCGTAGTTAAAAATTTTTCAATGGCCCAATCTTGAACAACTGCAACTCTTTTAAAGTTTAACTCTTCAACAGAAGAGATTTTTTGAGCACTCTTTTGTGTAATAAAATAGTTTTTAAAACTATATATTGGCTCTGTAAATATTCCAATTTTCTCTCTTTGTGGAGTTTTATATATCGACTGCACTATATCAATATCTCCATTTTTGAAAATCTCCATGATTTGATTCCAAGTGTGGCCATTCACAAATGTTACTTTAAGTCCACTTTTTTGTGCGATAAGCTTGATTAAACCAACTGAGTAACCCCTTGGTACTCCTGCCACATTAAAGTCAAAAGGAACCCAATCTTTTTCATTAGATATAATTAGAGGAGCTAAGTCCTGTATATATTTACTCTCTTGTTTTGTAAATTTAACTAACTCTGGTTTACTCTTAAGATTCTCTTTTGTTGTAGTACTCAAAGGAGTAAGTGAGGATGCTATTTTATTTCCATTTTTGTTAAATAAAAAGATTTCAGAATTCTCTTCATATGTTTGTAAACTAAGTAGTTTATTTAAACGTTTTACTGTAAAGTCAATGGCAAAGACAAAGCCTTTTTTCTTGAGCTGTACTGCATAAGTTGTCCCTGTCTCTTGCAAGTTTGTAAAGAGATATGGTTCTGTCATAATTGGCTCTGTCGAATGAATGGCACCTCTATACCATGGACGAGAGTGAGCATTATATTTTTTATCACGAGTATAAGAAGAGATCTCTTTCTGATTTTCATTTAAAAAAGTATACTGAATTTTGTTGTTTATATTGATTAGGATAGTCCATCTTGTCTCTTTTGGAGCCTTGTATAAGTTATAAAGAAGAGGTGATTCATTCATATTTATGGCTGTGTAAACAGAACCATTTCTCTGTGTAAAATAGATTGAATAGATACCACGGTTTATAGTCATCATCTGTATAAGATCTTGAGTTGCTGCATGTATAGGATTAAAGTTTATCTCTTCATAAAGGTGAGTATTGTCAATATTTGCTTGGAGTATATGTTTAATTCGGTTATCATCTTTCTCAATCTGTTTAGAGATATTTTTTGTAATAAGGTTGAATGTTTTAGTTGTAGAATCAACTGCTAAATTGTGGTTGAAATAGTATTGGGAGGATAGTAAGGAGAATGAAACCATTCCAACTAGAAAAAGAAAGATTGTAACTATATTGGTTCTGATTGACTGTTTAAACATAAATGGATCCTGTTGAATAATGTAAATATTTAATAGTAGTATAGACTATAAATAGTGAAGAAAAAATTAACTTAAGATTGTTATTGTAAAATATATCTATTATATTTACTATTAGGACATAATTTGAAAAGATTATTTTTATTGTCATTATCCCTTTTTTTATCTCCATCTACTCAAGCTTTAACACTTAAAGACACAGTGAATGAGGTTATCCATACACACCCCGTTGTTCAAGAGAGACTCAAAAACTATCGTGCAACTCGTCAAGATATGGGAATCGCTGATTCTGGTTATATGCCATCCATTGACATAGTTGCTGGTGTTGGGTGGAAAACACAAGGGCATTTAAACAGTGATATTGCTGATGGTGATTTTAATACATACAATAGTGCAATAATTTTAAAACAAAATATTTTTAATGGTTTTGATACTCTTTACTCTGTTGCTTATGAAAAAGCAAGAGTTGTATCAGCTGCGTACGACTACATAGAAAAAACAGATGATATTACACTTCAAACTACACAAGCATATCTTGATCTATTACGTGCAAATGAACTCTATAACACGTCAAAAGAGAATGTTGCAAACAATGAGTTCATTTATGCAAAAGTGTATGAACTTTATGTGAGTGGTGTAGCTGCTAGAAGTGAGTTAGACAAGATACAGTCATCACTAGCCTTATCTCGTTCAAACTTAACAGTTAAAAGAAACAATCTTGTTGATGCAAGATTTGACTTTCACAGAATGCTTGGTCGAAACGTCTCAGTTGAAGCTTTAGCAAAACCAATTTTTACAGCTACTCTTCCAAAAACAAGAGTTCGTGCTCTACAGTTCGCACTAGAACATAACCCATCCCTTATGGTAAGTAGATTTAACATAAAGTCTGCACAAAAGAGATATAAACAGACACGAGCGAACTACTATCCATCTGTAGATTTAGAAGCATCACAAAACTACTCTAACAACTGGCAGACTTCAACTGCTCCTGATGACAGGTTTGAAGTGATGTTAAATGTTTCTTATAATCTTTACAATGGTGGACAAGATAGCTCAAGAAAACAGAAAAATATCTCTTTAGTAAACCAAGAGATCGAGAAGCAAAGAGAGTTAAAACGTGAACTTATTCATAGTCTTGGCGTTTCATGGTCAGCTTATGAGATAATCAACATTCAACTTGATGATCTCTATAAATTCCAGAGTTTTTCACTCTCAACACTTGAACTTTATCAAGAAGAGTATGAATTAGGTCAACGTTCACTACTTGATCTACTTGCAGCACAAAATGACTTTTTTAATGCACAGACACAAATCATAAATGCTGAGTATAATCGTCTTTTTGCAAAGTATAGAATCCTAGATGCAATGGGTGTTTTAGTAGTTGCACTACTAGGGAATGAAGTTGATTATTATAATGCTGTAGGACTGCAAGATAGCAGTGAATCAGTAGAAGATGAGCTTCCTATAAATCTAGATGAAGATAATGATAAAATCCCTGATTCACAAGATATGTGTGTAAACTCAGAAATCAATTCAACGGTAATGCCTTATGGATGTGTGAAGTTTATAGAAGACAAAGATGATGATGGCATCATGGATAACTATGATCTATGTTCAGATACACCATTAGGCTTTAGTGTAAATGAAGATGGTTGTCCAAAATCTAAAAACTTAGATATCAGTTTTGAACCACTTTCAAATAAAGTAGCACAGAAGTCAGAGTTAAAGATCGAACAGTTTGCAAGATTTTTAAATGAAAACCCTCTTTATAATGTTGTAATTGTAGGACATACTGATAATGTTGGAACGGATAAAGAAAACTTAAAACTTTCACAAGAGCGAGCTTTAAATGTAAAAGATGCACTTTTATCTTATGGAATTGACGATGCACGTTTAAATGCAGTAGGAGCAGGAGAATCTCAACCAGTAGCGGATAACTCAACTACAGAAGGTAGATTTAAAAATAGAAGAACAGAGATACAGCTTAACTATATCGCTGACAGAGGGAGTAAATAATGAGAAAGATACTTTTAGCCATAATGGCGTTTACATTTTCTTTTGCGTCAGAAGAAGTAGTTAGTTCTAAACTAAGTGGTAGTGTTGATTTGAGTAACTATCAAGAGATTCAAAAACAAGAAACGAAGATAGTCTTTGATGCCAATGATACAGATAACGATGGAATTTATAACTATAAATACTCACCAAATAGTTCTTCTCAAGACCAAGAGACAAATATCTTCTTAGATGGTAACTTCGATAAGATTCATAGATATAACTCTCTGTATTTTAGTAAAGGTTCTTTAGTGAGCGACTCAAATGATACTTTTGATGAGATAGTTGAGCAGATTCATAAGTATACTGATGATAAGTCTCGTGAAATTGTTGTATCAGTTTTAGGCTTTACTCAAAAGATAGAAACACAAGATGAAGAGATAGGTACAGGTACAAGCTATACGAACTTTTTTCAAAGCATTGCACAGAGAGATAATCTAAATCCTGGAAAAGCGAGTGATGAAGCTCTAAACTTTATGGAAATAGTTTATGAAAGAATGCTTGATGATAATATCTCCAAAGAGATAATTTATAAAGAGAATCGTGTTGGAAAAGATGCACTCTACACAGAAGAGTTTTCTGATGGTAGAGATCTCAACAACCGTGTAGATGTAGCCATCTATGTTAAAGAAGTTCTCGATCCCGATACTGATAAAGATGGGGTAAGGGACTCTAAAGATTACTGTCCTCAAACGCCACTTGGTGCAAGTGTTGACAAAAATGGATGTCCTCTTATCATGGCATTAGATCTAAAGTTTGACTTTGATAAGGCGACAGTATCTGAAGAAGAGTCACTTTCAAACATCAAAAAACTTTCAGATTTTATGCAGAAGTATCCAGTTTATCATGCAAATATCGTAGGACATACAGACTCAAAAGGTAGTGCACAGTACAATCAAAAACTATCATTAAAGAGAGCAGCTGTTGTTAAAGAACTTATCGTAAAAGATGGTGTACAAGCATCGCGTTTAAGTTATGAAGGAAGAGGTGAGAGTGAACCTCTTTTTGAAAATATAAATCCTTTTAACCGTCATAAAAACCGTAGAACTGAGGTAGAGTTAACACTTCCAGTAGAAGAGAAAAAACTCTCAAAACCTCGTGCAAGAAGTAGAGGTTTAGGAAACTAGTTATGTCTCTTCTTCACTCACTTTCACTCTACACCAAGCTTTATGCTAAGCCTTATAGTGTAGAGTCTTTGAGTGCCGGACTCCCAAAATCAAAAGTAGATAATGATTTTGAACTGTTTTTACAAGATAGCTCAAAGTCTCTTTTCTCTCGTGCATCAGAGCGAGCAGGTTTGAAGTCTACTCTTTCAAAAAAACAACTCAGTGAAATAATAGACCTTCATCTTCCTTGTATTTTACTACTATCAGAAAATAACTCTTGTATCTTAGAATCATTTTCTGATGATAGAAAAAAAGTAAAAGTAATTTTAGGTGAGAATGAAGCGAGTCAAGAGTGGATAGAAGTAGAAAAACTACAAGAGAGTTATCTTGGGTTTCTATTTTTGATAAAACAAGAGTATGAGTATAAAAAAGATTCACATAAGATAAGTACACACACTAAACATTGGTTTTTTGATACACTCAAACTTTCAAGTCCCATTTACAAAGATGTTTTGTTAGCCTCAGTTTTAGTAAACTTCTTTGTCTTAGCTACCCCTCTTTTTACTATGAATGTTTATGACCGTGTTATTCCAAACAATGCTAAAGAGACACTTTTTGTTTTTACAATAGGTGTGGTTTTAGCTTATTTGATAGATATATTTTTAAAGTATGGTCGTACATATCTCTTAGAGATTGCTGCAAAAAAGAGTGATATTATTATGAGTTCTATTATTTTTGAACGAGTTTTAGACTTGAAAATGTCTGCACATCCTAAATCTGTTGGTTCTTTTGCAAGTAATCTTAAAGATTTTGACTCGGTTCGCTCTTTTTTAACAAACTCTACAATGACGGCTCTAGTGGATATGCCTTTTGCACTTCTTTTTTTAGTGGTGATCTATTTTATCGGCGGTAACATTGTTATAATTCCTATCATTACAATTTTACTGATTTTAACTTACGCCTTTATAATCAAGAATCCTCTTGCCCGTAGTATAGAGGCTACCCATGAGGTGAGTGCCAAGAAAAACAGTGTCATCATTGAAGCCTTACAAAACATAGAGACCATTAAAACTCATAACCTTAGTTCTGGTGTTCAGTATGACTATGAACAAGCAACTGGAGAGATAGCTCATAAAAGTTTGAAGTCTCGTTTGATGAGTTCTTCTATCCCAACGATAACAAGCTTTTTTGTTCAGTTAAATACTGTCTTTGTAGTCTTTTATGGTGTTTATCTTATAAATGATTTTGAACTGACTATGGGTGCTTTAATCGGTGTAGTGATTTTAACTTCAAGAACTATAGCACCTATGGGTCAAGCCGCAGCACTTATAACTAACTACTCAGATGCAAAAGCTTCTTATGAGGTTATACAAAACATACTGAGTAAGCCAGGTGAAAGACCGACTGCAAAAGAGTTTATACAGAGACTCTCATTTGATGGAAAGATAGAGTTTAGAGATGTGAGCTTCTCTTATGAGGAAGAGGGAGTACTTGCCTTAAATGATGTAAGTTTCAGTATCAATGCAGGTGAAAAAGTAGCTATCATTGGACGAATAGGGAGTGGAAAAAGTACTATTGAGAAGTTGATACTCTCTCTGTACTCTCCAACAAAAGGTTCTATCTTAGTTGATGACATAGATATTACACAGATAGATCCAGCAGATTTAAGAACACATATCTCTTATGTTCCTCAAGATATTAACCTCTTTAATGGAAGTGTAAAGTCAAACATAAAAGCAAAGTTTCCTCATGCGACAGATGAAGTTATGATAAAAGCAGCAAAGCTTTCTGGTGTAGAGGAGTTTGTCTCTTCTCATCCTCATGGTTATGAGATGATAGTAGGTGAAAGAGGTATGGGACTCTCTGGAGGGCAGAGACAGAGTGTTGGAATCGCTCGTGCCTTTTTAAATGATACTAAAATAGTTCTGCTTGATGAACCAACCAATGCTATGGACTCACTCAGCGAGATGCATTTTATAAACAAACTCCAAGAGCATATGAGTGATGAGACTATGATACTTGTAACTCAAAAGATGAATCTTTTAAGCCTAGTAGATAGAGTGATAGTCATTCATAAGGGAAAGATAGAACATGATGGAAAAAGGGAGGATGTAATTGAAAAACTCAAAACTCACTCCTAAGGATTATGAATTTATGAACTCTCTTGGTTCAGCCATGATAGAGAGTTCTCCTAAAAAAATCCGTATGGTCATAATATTTTGGGCAATAAGTCTTACACTTTTAGTAACTTGGATGGCATTTGCAAGTATAGATGAGATAGCTCGTGGAAGTGGAGAAGTTATTCCACGTGGAGATAACCAACTTATCCAAAATCTCGAAGGTGGGATAGTTGAAGAGATCCTTACTTTCGAGGGTGCTAGAGTAAAAAAAGGTGATATCCTACTTCGTATAGATAATCAAAAGTCCATAAGTAGTCAGAAAAATAATCAGATATCTTCTCGTGCACTTGAGGCAAAGATACTCAGACTTCAAGCTCAAGCTCAAAATAAAAAGTTTGTGATTAGCCCAGAGATAAGAGCAAAAATGCCTCTTATAATAGAGAGTGAATTTAGTCTCTACTCGTCAAATATTCAGCGTTTAAACGCCAATAAAAAGATAGTAAAACAGCAACTTTATCAAAAAGAGCAAGAGTATAAAGAGAGTCTCAAACGATCAGAGTTACTTCAAGAAGATTTGAGACTGATAAATGAAGAGATATCTATCATTGAACCATTAGTAAAAAAAGGGATAAAACCTCAGTATGACTTCTTAAAACTCAGACGAGAGAAAAATTCTATAGTACAAGAAGTCGAAGGTGTTAAACTCTCTCTTCCTCGTTTAGAGTCTATGATAACAGAAGCAAAAACACGAGTTGATGAGATAGTGTATGAGTATCAGATAAAAGCAAAAGAGCAGTTAAATGAGGTTCTAGCAAAGTATAAATCGACGCTTAGTAATGATGAAGCTCTCTCTGATCAAGTAGATAGAACTATAGTCCGTTCACCTATAAATGCTGTAGTACAGAAGCTTTTTGTTCATACTGTTGGTGGAGTTATACGTCCTGGTGCTGACTTAGTTGAACTTGTTCCTACTGAAAAATCTCTGCTAATTGAGGTGAAGATAAAACCTTCTGATATAGCATTTATCTATGTTGGACAGCATGCGAAAGTAAAGTTCTCAGCTTATGATTTTGCGATATTTGGTTCGCTTGATGGTAAGGTTGAGAGTATTAGTGCTGATAGTATTAAGGATGAAAAAGAGGTTACTTACTTTAAAGTTAGGATTAAAACTGATAAGAGTTATTTAGAACGTAATAAAAAAGAGTTGAAGATTATACCTGGTATGACAGTTGATGTTGACATCATCACGGGTAAAAAAACAGTGTTAGATTATATACTCAAACCTATACTTAAGACCAAACAGTATAGTTTTAGTGAGCATTAGAGATTAGGAGTTAGATATGAAAGTTGTTGGAATTGTTGTAGATGTAGATGGAAAGTATTTTGTAAAAGATGAGAATGGAAATGTTCGTAGATTAAAAGTAGGTGATAAAATCTATGAAGGAGAGGAAGTTTATGGTTCTTCAGGTGAAGACAGAGTAGTCATAGAATCACCTCAAACAAATGATAAAGTGACTCTCTTTGGTTTGGATGAATTTACTGCAGGAGAGTTTGGTCAGGTATCTGAACCTACTCCTTCAAGAGAAGCAGAAAATAATCAGACACCTGCTGCTCCTAAATCTTCAACATCTCAAAAGACAACACAAGTAGTTCAAACAACATCTACTCCTGATGAAGCAGTCGGTCTACAAGAACAATTTTTAGATAGAAGTGGTGAAATAATAAATGTAGAAGCTTCACTCCTAGATACTGCAAAAGATTCCAACGATACTCCAAGAATAACAAATACAACACAAGCTTTTAATCCAGTACCAACACTTCTAACAAATATTTCAGAAGTACAAGATAACTTTTATGATATCGGAGATGTTTTACCAACTGACACAGATACGGCGATCAATACATTTGCTTTTGAAGCTATTTCAGGGCTTAAAAATCTTCAAGTTGGGGATAGAATACTCTCCAGAGCAGAGGTAGAATCTTTAGATACTACTTCTATTACAATCACTATGAAAGCGGGTACTCTAACACTCGATGGTTATTCAAAAGTGAATGATGATAATGTAATCTCTTATACATATAAAACAAGTGATAATTATTTACATGATGTTGATAGTGACATTTTTGCAGATACATTACAAATAGTTGTAACAGATGTTGGCGGGCAGACAGCTACTGGCTCTTTAGTTGTTAATGTGATTGATGATATCTCTTCTTCACAAGATGATACAAATAGTATCCAAGAAGGGAATCTTTCAAATCAAATTCTTGGAAATGTGTTTTTAGGAGATGTTGATGGTGGTGTAGCTGATCATCTTGGTGCTGATAACTCAAATAAAAATGTTCCAGTAATCGAAGTCTCAAGTATAACTATGGGTTTAACAGGAGTTGTTGGTACAGGTCTAGATGGCAAATATGGTGAACTTATCTTAAAAATAGATGGTTCTTATAAATACATTTTAGATAATACAAATCTTGAAGTTAAAGCTCTTGTTGATGGTGAATCTTTAAACGATGTATTTATATATACGATTACAGATTCTGATGGTGATAAATCAAGTGCAAATTTAGACATCACTATAGAAGGAAATTCTCAAGACCCTGTTTTAATAGTTAAAGATGGTAGTGTTGATGAGTCTGCTCTTAATGTAGATGGAACAGATCCGACAAGTAATACTGAAGTTGTTAGAGGGACTCTTACTGGAACGGCGAGTGATGGTTTTGTTAGTATTAAGTTTGTGACTGCAAACAGTACTTTAGAGATTACCGATCTCACAACTATCTCAGGACAAACAGTTGATACTCCTTATGGAACATTAAAACTGCTCGCTTATGCTGAAAGTGGTCATATCGCTGGTTCTGGTACAAAAATAGGTCAAATAGAGTACGAGTACACACTCAATACTCCTGTCTCTAACAACATAGTATCTGATAGTTTTGGTGACTTAATAAGTGTAACCCTTACAGGTGTGAGAAGTGCAACAACAGAAACTTTAACAATCACTATAAGCGATGATGCACCACTAGCTGTAAATGATGTAAATATGGTAACTGAAGATAGTAGTGAACTTGTTCAAGCTACAGGCAGTGTGTTAAGTAACGATAATGATGGTGCTGATACAAATCTTACACCAATTACTGCACAAAATGTAGCAGGTAAGTATGGAGATTTTGTTCTCAATACAGATGGTACATATACTTATACTCTTGATAATGATAATCCAGATGTAGATGCTTTAAATACAGGAGAGACTTTAGTAGATACTCTTGTTTATACTATAACAGATAGTGATGGAGATTTTAAAACTGCAAATCTTGATATAACTATAAATGGTTTTACTGATCCCAATATCAGTGTAGCAGATGTAAGTGTTGTAGAAGATGGTGAAAATGCAGGTGACTTCAACGTTACCTTTGACATTAGTATGGATACAACAAGTGCGAGAGATGTGACTTTTAACTATGTAACAGTTGATGGGA
>Ga0256826_1000045_pt1 | contig 54647 bp, 48 predicted proteins | sample CV79metaG_FD_185975 | JGI IMG/M metagenome (GOLD analysis project Ga0256826, IMG submission 185975) | Hydrothermal vent microbial communities from East Pacific Rise, Pacific Ocean - CV79 | ecosystem: Environmental > Aquatic > Marine > Hydrothermal vents | place: Pacific Ocean: East Pacific Rise...
GTAATAGTTATCAGCCTTATCAATATTTCCCTCAGAGATTGACTCAATGATTTTGGCATACCAGTAAACTGCAGGCTTGTTATACTCCTCAAGCTCTTTAGCACATGAGCTAAAAAAGAGTACAAACGCCAGTGAGGATAGTATAAGTTTTATTTTTAAAGACATTCAATATTTCCTATATTTAATTAACTTGTTATTCTATCTAAAAGAGATGTATATATCTTTAAAAGAAGAATATATTATATTTTAAAGCTTTAAATTATATTTAACATTTTAAAGTAACTTCATCACTTTTCTGCAAATAAACTTAATTTAAGCCATATCTAAGCTAATGAGCTCCATAATGAAGTAATTTAAGTATAAATTGCTGTTGAGCCCTATTTTTGGGTGCAGTCTTTTTACTACTTTCAAGGGGTCTATTATGAAAAAATTTCTTTTAAAAGTACTTTTTTTTACTATCATTTTGCCAAGTGTATTAACAGCCACAACATGGATAACAACTGCAACAACTGCTGAAACTTCAAAAGAGAGTAATGGAAAATATCAAAATAATCAAAATTTATCAGTTTCTTTAACTATCCCTGGTGCGAGTAGATTACGGGTAAAAATAACTGGATCAACAGAAAGAAGATACGATTTTCTCTATCTAACTACAATTAATTATTCTAATAGATACGACGGGAATGATATAGAAGAAGACTTTGAAGTAGATGCTTCTAGTATAAATTTACGTTTCACTTCTGACAGAAGTAAAGTTAGAAGTGGTGTAAAAGTAGAAATATTTGAGGTGATTGTACCCATAAAAGCGAATAATGACTCATACTCAACCAATGTAAATGTAACACTTAGTGCTAATGCCCTCGATAATGATGAAGGTAGTGGCTTGATAGCGATAGATGTTCCAACTCAACCAACAAATGGAACACTTACAGGGCAAGCTGATGGTAGTTTTATATACATACCAAATACTGATTTCATTGGAACAGACTTTTTTACATACACTATTACAGATAGTAGCAGTAACACTTCCACTGCAACTGTTACTATAACAGTTGCTAGCCCATACAACGAAACACTAGGTGAACGACCTTTTTTATTAAGACATCAAGAGAGTATTTTTGGAGATGTTAAAATGATTGGTAACACCATTATATGTAATAGAGGAAGTAGTGGTACAGGCACCTGCCAAGCAACACCGAACTCAAATGGTAGTACTTTCTTATCTAAAACATCTCAATCTTATTCTACACTTAATTTACCAGATAAAGCAGTTGTCAAATATGCAAGAATGTATTGGCAAGGTAGAAATCCCACTAATGCTGATTGGACATCTTCAGATAAAACTGCAGCTAAAACTCTTAAAATTAGACATGAAAATGATAGTTATATCACAATAAGTGCTGATGTTTTAGATCTTATTGATGATACATCAACAACGTGGGCTACTTATTCTGCAAGTGCAGATATTACTCCTTATCTTCAAACTCATGGTGAAGGTAAATACTATGTCGACCCTGCTACTTTTTATACTATCACAGGACAACCTGATGGACTTGGTGCTTATGGTGCATGGGTACTTGTTGTAATTTATGAAGATATAGATGATACAACGGCAAGGAATATAACAATCTTTGATGGTTATAGAATAATCGATGGTTCAAATCCTGTAGACATACAAGTATCTGGATTTTTAACTCCCAAAACTGGTTCTGTTGACTCAAAAGCTTATATATTTGTTGGGGAAGGTGATAGGTATATTACAGGTGATAATCTGCTTATGAAAGGAGAACTTTTTAGTACCTCTTTCACTAGTATTGCACCAAACTCAAATAATGCTTTTGACTCACGTATTGATGTCACAGGTGTCAGAGTTCCTAGCCTCACAAACAATAATGGTATTGATATCCAAAAATATAATATAGGAACATTAGGGAAAGATATAATTAAGACAAATGAGATAGGGGCGACATTTAGGTTTACTACAGGTGGAGATGTATATTTTCCATCATTGGTAGTGTTCTCTACAGAACTTTATCTACCGAAACTATGTTATGACTATGCTATTAGACAAGATGGTGTCTTTTTGCCAGTAGACAGAAGCTCTTATCCTGTAGCACAACTTGATGGACAAATTTCTTCATCACCACTAGAAATTACCGTATATTTACACAATGAAGAGGCAGATATTTCGGCTGAAGGTATCGCTCTTAAAGTAGATATTAATAATACTGTCTTTAATCATGATCCTCAAACTATCTACACTTCAAATACAAATGGTTCTACTTTAATTAGTCGAGAAACACCGGTGCAGACAAATCCTCTATGTGATTATGACAAAAATGGAAATAACTCTTATACTAATAATGGGTGTACAACGGGACATGATCTTCGCAAAGGGCTGGGTACTCTCAATGCAAATGAATACATTTATAGTAAATTTTCTTTAACACCACAAAATATAAATGGTATAACTGATCTTAACCAGTCTCTAGGTCTCTCTATTAAGTACTACATTACAGCCGGTGGAAATAAAATAGAGTATCCAGACTATACCCTTGGTGGAGCAAATGTTGAGTTATGTCCTCCAACTGGAGGTTATATACCAACATTTGGACTTTTTAATGTAGTTCAAAGTGGCTTGCAAACTAATAATATTAATACACAAATTTCACGAAAAACTTTTAATGCTGATATCATATTTGACTCCAATATCGCATCTGGAACAAATGAAGCACCGACATCAGATATTAGTACGACTGTACTTGTTGAAATTATTGATATGGATTCATTTGGAGATATTAATGCATCGTGCGCAAACCCAGATTCACGACTATCCACCCCTATCTTTGTTCCTATAAACTTTACTTCAGCTAATTGGCAGACACCTATTCCTGCTCAGATAGGCAATTACTATAACTTTGCAGTAAAGAATGCAGCTTTTAGAATATGGTACTTTACTGACAGTAACGGAAGCCTAATTCAAGATTGGAATGCAACAACAACAAATAGTGGAAAAACTCTGACTGGTATTTCAGGATTATATGATAGTAATGAATATAGCGATTCATGTGCAGCAGCATGTACAACAACAACTAGTACTGGATGCTTTGAGTGTATACAAATAAATTATGCTCATCCATTGTGTTCAAGAGATAATTTTTCTGTTCGTCCTGAATCATATGATATACATATTGTAGATAATAATCAATCTGTAACAGCAATTCCAATGCAACAAGATCTTTCAAGTATTTACAATTATTCTCCAAATTCTGTATCAGGACCAATAGATAGAATTCATGTCGCGGCTGGTTATAGCTACAAACTGGATGTTAATGCGACAGGAAATGATGGAACTTCTAGTGTACCTGGATATAGTAGAAATTTTAATAATTATAATGATCATAATGCAACTGTTTTATGGGACTCAGTCAAAGGTCTTTCTGTTTGTAACGAAACTTCTAATATCCCTCTCTCCTTTTATATGAAAAATGGTACAGTGATTGATGCTTCTATTATATCAACAAATGTAGGGGAATACAAACTTAATATTATTGATACAGCATGGACAGAGATAGATTGGGATTCATCAAAAATGACACACCATACCGATGGCTTTACTAATGGAACGGACTGTATTGTCAATTCCAGCTCCTCTGTACTAAACTCTTCTCAGTATGGTTGTTCAATCACTTCCAACCATGGTGCAGATGCTAGTGGAAATATTTATAGGGACCAAGATCTAGAGTTTCACCCGTACAAGTATGCTGTAACAAATACACTTACAGTTGGTGCAACAGATGTTATACCACTGATTAACAAGCCCTTTATATACATGGCAGATATTGATCAAGATGAAAATATATCTATTCACCTAAATACAGTTGTTTCTCCTAATGGATTTAATAACTCTGCTTTAAGTAACTATGTAGATGGGTGTTATGCAAAACCATTAAGTCTCAGTATCGCTAAATCAGCTACAAATAGTACTACACTGACATATAAGTTACGCCACCATGACTTAAATGCATCTGTAATTATCCCAGCCTTAGATATAGATGTAGATATCACCGCTGCAAATATCAATAATGATATGCTAATATCCCTTCCCTCTACGTATTTTCAAAAAGATGGAAATGGTACAACAAATATGAGAACAAATATGAACTACAATAGACTCATAAATGTAGCCCAAAATCCAGAAGATATTAACTTCACAAGTTATAAAGTAGAAGATAACACTACTCTTATAAATGCTGACTTGATTAATAATAAAATAGCTAGTACAACTTCTAGTCTCAATAATCAAAGAATCATCCACTATTATGGAAGAACAATCGCAACTAAAATAAGAGTAACATGTAATAGTAATACTTGTCAAACAGGTAGTCATTCTTCAAATACAAACAGTATTCAAGAGATTGCTAGTTTTGTAGTTTACTGTGATACTACTGCCAATGGTTGTTCGACTACTACAAAACAGGACACCTTACTTCCAGACGGTTCAACTACAGTTGGCGATACTAGATGGTGGGAAAATAGGAATCATGATAAATCTACCAATAATATTGGTGGGACTACTTTTACATTTTTAACACAAGAGAGTGATGGAGCGATAGGTGCAGTAACAGATACTATTTCTCCAAGTTTGACAAATGAAATATCAACAAGAACACTCACTTCTCCAAACTATGCATCAGAATTAATCATACAGTATCGTGGTTCTTTACCTTATAACTCGCAGTTACAATTTAACTCATCAAACTGGCTTTTATATGATCCAACAAATACAGGTGCTGCAAATAACTTCATCATAGAGTGGAGAGGAGATGGTGGATGGAGTGGTAAATATGAAAGTAAAACTAGCACAAAGACAAATGCCTCACCAGAGACAAATAGGAGAGTAATGTGGTAAGAAATGCCTTTACGATGATAGAACTGATATTTGCTATTGTTGTCATTTCTATCGCTGTAGTTTCTTTACCTATGATGACTCAAGCTACCTCAAAAGGTATCGAATCAAATATCGTTCAAGAAGCAATCTTTGCGACTGCATCTATTACTAATGAGTCTACAACTTACTACTGGGATAAAACTTCTGCAGATGACTTGAATGTTTCAAATATGTTGAAAGTAGTTAATACAGGGGACTGTTCTGCTACCACAAAACAACGACCAGGGCATATTAGTCGTCTTTGCTTGGCTGATACTACAACTACAGCACTTAATGGTTTTAATGTCAATGCTTTAGAATCTTCGGTGAAACTCTATACTGATGACCCTACTGTCTTAACTGGAATAGATGCACTTACAGGTAAAGCTTCTTATAAAAACTCTTATAAGGTAGCAGTAGTTGTAACTAACTGTAATAGTGGATGTACTCAGTTTGGAGACGAGGCTAGTAATTCAGACTTAAAAGAAATTGCAGTGACTGTCACACAAGATAGTTCTAGTACACCACTAGTTGTATTCAAGGCTTATAGTGCTAACATCGGTGAACCAAACATCGCGCAAAGGATTTTTTAATGCTTACTAAAGCGAACAGACATGCTTTTACAATGATAGAACTTATTTTCGTTATCACGATAATGGGTATTCTTGGTAAATTTGGGACTGAATTTCTAGCAACTGCTTACAAAAGTTTTATCTTTTCAAAAATCAACAATAATTTACAAGAAAAGAGTGCTTCAGCTATAGAGTTTATCTCAAAAAGACTAGAATCACGAATTAAAACATCAGTCATCGCAAGAAATGTAACTGTTACTCCCAACACGATCAACTATGTAAATGGATCAGGACTTTCTGATTCTGATGCAACAGTTTTAGAGTGGATAGCTACTGATATTGAGGGTTTCAGAGGAAATTCAACACCCTTATGGAGTGGTATTATAGACCTAGACACTACTGTATCTAATGCCAGTAAACTTATTTCTCCCACTTCTAACTTTACAGCAGTAAGTACACAAATGGCTCTTCTTTCTCCTACGGGTAAAACACTTACTGGTGCAGCAATCTACTTTATTCGTTCTTTTTCAATAGGTACTAATCCTTGGGGATATGGTGGAGCAATAGGAGATCAAACTGAATTACTACATCCTATCAAAAAGGGAACCAATCAAAATGAACTTATTTCAAATATTGCCGGTTTTAATTTTGCGGGTGTTAGAGTATATGAATACTATAAACTAGTTTCTACAGCTTATGCTGTTGAACTTGGTGATTATGATAATACAAATAAAATTGGTAATCTTTATTTATATTATGACTATAGACCATGGTTAGGTCAAAAATTTACAGATGGGAAAAAAGTTCTTTTAGCCGAGAATATAAATACCTTTAGATTTAGAGGTACTGGATCATTAATTAAGATTCAAGTTTGTGCCAAAAGTGACCTAAAAAATGAGGAGTATGCTTTATGCAAAGAAAAAACAGTATACTAAAAAATAATTCCCATAAAAGTGGTATTGCTATGATAATGGCTATTGCTGTTATCGTTGTAGTTGCAACTATTTTAGCACTTTCATTAAGTTTGACTGCACAAACAAGTAAAAAAACAACTGATTTATATCTTTATGAACAAGCTACTATTTTATCACATAGTGCTTCTGAGTATGCAATGCTAAAGATTTCAAGAGTAGCCCCATGTAGTCTTGATACTCTAAACTATACATATAACAATATTTATGATATTTCTATAGATATGCACTATATATCAACAGCTGGTAGTGCCTGTGAAACTAATGCTAACCTAGGCACTAAAGTTGGCTATGGTACTGTAGTAAATGCAGCAACAAACGGAACTGTTATTCTAGATATCACAGTCAGTGTTACTAATCCTACTATTACAAGTGAACCTATCAGTTACTTTAGAAGAAGTATACAAAAATTGTAAATATTTTATAATTGTAAACATTTTAATGCTATAATTTATTCTATACGAATTAAAAGGATATAAATTATGAATATTTCACTTACTGGTAGACAACTAGAACTTACAGATGCTATTAAAGCACATATGACTACATCAATCGAAACACTAAGCAAATACAATATGGAGATTATCTCTGTAAATGTTGTAGCTTCTACTCAAACAAAAAAAGGTAAAGAGCACTCAGTAGTTGAGTTTGTTATCAACCTTGCTCACAAAAATTCTGTAATCATCAAACAAAATAGTGATGACTTATATGCAGCTATCGACCTTGCTACATCTCGTGCTCAAAAAGCACTTCGCCGTATGCATGATAAAGAAGTAGGACATAGAAAAACTGGTCTTAATGAGATAAAATCTGAAACAGTAGATGTAAAAGAAGCAACTGAAGCTATGGAAGATGAAATCGTTCCTGTTTCGTTAGAACTTTACAAACCACGTGAAGTTGAAGATGTATTAAATGACCTAAAAGAGGGTGGAAAAATGTTTGAAATTTTTATCGACCATGATGGGAAAACTCGTGTTCTTTACAAAAGAAACGATGAGAGATTTGGACTTTACTAAACAGCAATTTTCTTCTAGTTTCATCTCTTAGAGATGAAACTAACTTTCTTACACTATTTCTAAGCTTTTCTTTACACTTCGAACTATCTCTTCATCATCCCCAAAGTTAAACCATCTAAACTGATTACCACTTTGTGTTCCACCTTTGAGTAAATCACCACTTTTTCTATACTTAAGGTCTAAGTTTGCAATATCAAATCCACTTATAGTTTTTGTGAACTGTTCTAGTCTAGATGATTTATCTTTATTTGTATAAAGATAGCAGTAACCTTTTAAGCCTGTTCGACTTACTCGACCACGAAGTTGGTGTAAAGTAGAGAGTCCTAACCTTTCTGCACCCACTATGACGACTGTAGTTAGTCTAGGAAGCGATATTCCCACTTCAACCACAGTTGTACTTATAAGGACACTTCCTTTGTCTCTAAAGGCTAGTAGAACACTCTCTTTTTCTTTATCTTTTCCATGAGTCACATAAACATCATCAAAGTTTTTCTCCCAGTACCCTCGAGCTTCTTCTATACTCTGATAATCTAAAACCTCACTCTGCTCAACTAAAGGGTAGACTATTAAAACTTGGTTGTTTTTCGCTACTTCCTCTTTGAGATGCAGTACTAAATCTTTGAAATCATTTTTATGAATAACTTTAGAATCTATATCTTTTTTAAAAGGTGTCGAAGTTATGAGACTCACATCTATGTGTGCTGACTCTATCATAGCTAAGGTTCTAGGAATCGGTGTAGCAGAAAACTGTAAAAAGTGTGGTTTCTTGGCTCCATCACTCACTAGTTTTTCCAGCATATTTCTCTGCAGAGTTCCAAATCTATGCTGTTCATCCACCATTACTAAACCCGCCGCAGGTAGATCACGGTAAAGAAGAGCATGAGTTCCGATGATAAAGTCATACTCGCTTAAATCCATTTTTTTACTTTTGTTAGTTACCAGCACAACTCTAGCATTTGGTAGAAACTTCTCTGCTTCTTCAAAGAGTTGGTTTGCAAGTATAGTTGTCGGAGCCATAAGTATTGAACGGTTCGTAGACATCATATAAGCCGCAGCTAAAATGACCATAGTTTTTCCACTTCCTACATCTCCTACTATCATTCTTTTTGAAGCTATATTTTTTGATAAGTCCTCTCTTATATCTTCGATAGTAGTCACCTGTTCATTGGTGAGTTCAAATGGAAGAGTCTCCATCCACTCTTCATAACTGGCGTTTAGAGATACTAATGGCTCAAAATATCGGCGCTTAGAGGCAAGTAGTTTCATATAAGAGTGCAGTTCTATAAACTTTAATGCTTCTAATATTTGAGAAGAAATTTCACTCTGCTCTAAAATCTCAGGAGTTGCAAAGTGAAGTTTTAAAACTTCTTCTGCAACCTGTTTAGGTATGCCCTCCTCTTCTAATTTTACAACACTTAGTTCTTTTTGAATAAAACGCCACATTACATCTGTACGAAGACCGCACTTATATTTGGGAGTAATAGCCCCTATAGTAGTGATTTTTTTAGGCATACTCATACTGCATTGCCCTACTTTGCACTCTATTAGCCCATAATAATAATCACGGCTACCCACACTAAACTGATGCATCATATAAGGTCTAGGACGAAAAATAACACCACTGATAGTATGTCCAAAATTATGTACGAAAAAAGTTATTTGAATTGTATTTTGGGCACGAAAGACGGACTCTACTGTGGCATCTATGAGTTGGTATTTATGAGGTTCTAGTTTATCGTGAGGTCGTAAATCTTCATAAGAGTGAGGGATTAAAAGAGCAAGTTCTGTAAAGGAGTGAATTCCGAGTTTAGAAAACTTTGTCTCTTGCTCTTTTGTGAGTTTCATAGTTACTTACCGAGTTTTTTCTCTAAATCTCTAACTCTTAAGTGCATATTTCCAAGCATAAGAGTCATCACAACGATAATAATTGTTAAAAGTGTATCTGATAGATTTTCCATAATTTTCCTTTTTCTGTTATAATTAGCACTAAGGATTAGAGAGGTTGGAGCCTCTCTAATTTAATTCCTTTAAGATTTTAACCATTATATAGATAATAGTTAAAACTTTTAGGATTAAGTTAAGACTATGCATCTTAACCTCCTCGTGCTAAATTTGTCCCACCTTTAGGTGGCGACAAAACAATTATAACAACAAATCAAAAAACTTCTTAAAAATATGGCAAAATGCCATACTATTTTATAAACTAGCGTTTAACTAAGCATTTACTCTTTTTATTCTCTCAGGCTCTTGTTCTTTATATAGTTCAGCACACCCTTTTGAAAGCTCACGGATTTTAAGCATATAGTTTTGGCGTTCAGTCTGGCTTATCGCTTTTCTTGCATCTAAAACATTAAATACATTTGAAACCATCATACATAAGTCATAAGCAGGAAGAGGAAGACCAGCTTGGAGAGTTCTAAGACACTCTGCACTTTTAGCTTCAAACTCTGCAAAAAGCATCTCAGTATCTGCTACTTCAAAGTTATACTTAGAGAACTCTATTTCACTCTCTTTATGGATGTCTCTATAGTAAGTTTTGTTACCATTTTTATCTTCATTCCAAACGATATCAAAGATAGTATCTACACCTTGAAGGTACATAGCTAAACGCTCAGTTCCATAAGTGATCTCAACTGCCACAGGATTACACTCTATGCCACCAACTTGTTGAAAGTAAGTAAACTGTGTAACCTCCATACCATTAAGCCATACTTCCCAACCAAGACCCCAAGCACCAAGTGTTGGAGATTCCCAGTTATCTTCGATGAAACGAATGTCATGTTTAGCAACATCAAGACCGAGATACTCTAGTGACTGTAAGTAAAGTTCTTGAATATTATCTGGAGATGGTTTTATGAGTGCTTGAAACTGATAGTATGAACCAAGACGATTAGGATTTTCTCCATAACGCCCATCAGTTGGACGACGAGAAGGTGCAACGTACGCTGTTGACCACGGAGTAGAATCAAGTGAACGTAAAAAAGTTGCAGGGTGAAACGTCCCAGCTCCAGCAGGAATATCGTAAGGCTGAACAATATTACAACCCTCATTCATCCAAAATTCTTGTAGTTTTAATAGCATAGCACTAAAAGTTATCATTGTTTTCTCTCTTATAAAATATTATTCAAATTATAGCTTGTTGTTAATATCTAGAACTTAAACTCAGCACCAAACTTGATATACTGGTTATAAGCTTCACTTCTTGGTTCCCATACTAATACTTGATTACCCTGATGTATATATGGAACCTTATTTGACTCTGCTATTGTCTGATACTGGTATGTATATTCTAAAAATAGATTTGTAGTTTCATTATATACATACTTTAGAGGTATAGAAAATTCAAATATATTACCAGAACCTAAGTCAACTGTCGTATTAGGATTTTCAAAGTTTGCAAGAAGTACCATCTCTGGATTAAGTGCATATTGGTACTCAAGATTTCCTCCGATAGAAAAAGCATTAAGATTGTATGTTAAACCAATTTTCGGACGAAGAGATAACCAAGAATAAACTTCTATTTGATAAGGGCTTAGTTCTCTGTACCATTCTCTATAGCCAAGGCCAATTCCATAGGAAATTTCAAACTCATCATTTAGTATGTAATTATATATATACTCTGCTTCAATATCAAAAATAACATCTGTTGTCGCACTTAAATAACTTCCATATCCTAACCCTGAACCTATAATCCCACCTGTATATTGAGTCTCACCAGCTAATAGTTCAAAATTAAATCCAATTTTCGAATAATAGTTATTTTCTAAAACCTCAATATAAGCAAGTTTTAGTTCTAAACCTGCAATACCATTTAAATCAGATTCTTCAGTATTAAACAGTTCACCATCTTCTAGGTACTCACTATAATCCATACTCATACCAACACCAGCTACAGAGAGTGAATATCCTGTTTCTTGTGCAGATAAAACTGTAGCAAAAATTAGAGCAGAAAGGAGTTTCATATATTTATTAATCATTTTTTTCCTTATATTTACATATTATATCGCCGATTTCTTTATCTAAAGAGGAAGCTACTACAGCACATTTCACCTTGAGTAAAAAGAAAATGTCCTCTTTATGAGAATCACTAAGACACTCATAATTTCCCATACCCTTACTTATGACTACATCAGCTTTATCAAATAAATCCTGAGATTGTAATGATGCTCTTGTGTAAGCAAAACCGGGAGTATTTACACCACTGTCGACTAAGTTACAAAGTTTATCAAAGCCTGCTTCAAGTGCCTCTTTCATAGTTACATCATTAATGATAGGATTTCCACGAACCATATAAGTATAACTGGCGTTTGGATAGAGCTCTTTAAGTGTCTCAACAAAAAGATAGTCAAAGATATGCTCTCCAACATTATCACCCAAAATGACTACACTCTTGGCGTTTGATAATCCCGCTTTCATTAAAGTGAAATCATTGTGAGCGAACTCTGTATGAAAAATTTTCTCTAACTCCTCAGCCAAATCAAACTCAACTTCAGCAGCAAGGTCTATAACATTTCCAGCTACTGCAATTTTTGTGGCAGTTAAAAGTTTCTCATTTGAGTTAAGAAGTTTGGTTTTTAGTAAAGGTATAAAGGAGAGTGCTTTTTGAGTTGAAAGTGCTTTTACTTCATCATAAAGGTCTGTTTTATTGGCTAGAGTCGCCATTTTTTCATATACATAAGAGGCTATTTCAGGGGGATTATCATCAAATGAGAAAGTTATACTCATCTCCTCAATAGTTGAAGTTAAAGTATGAGAAAGTTCTTCACTGGCATTTATGGCATCTGCGACTTTAACACTCTGGTTTATTATGCACGATACACAGGCTTCATCTATCTTCATCTAGTCAGTATGATCAGATATTGCTTTGTTCCACATAAGCTTATATTTTCTACGCATAAACTCTACATCTTGTTGAGAAAGTTTAAGTTGCTCAGTGAGTGTGGCAATAGTTTTTCTATCTTCATCGTAGAGTTCCTGAAGGGAGTTGAGTGCTTCACGAAGAAACTCATTTTCCACTTTCACAGCTCCAATAGTCTCATCTTTAGCATCAAGTACTTTTTCATGGAGGTTGATGATAGTACCAATTGTTTTTTCAATAAACTGAGGTTGTACCATCATTTCATGAGTATTTCGCTCTGAAAGCTCTGCTAGTTTTACAGGGACTATAGTCTCTGTAGTTCCTTTTGATGGGTCGATGAATCGTACTCCATCTTCAACTTTTACAGTCAGTTTTCCATTCTCAATCAAAGCTTCAACAGCTGAAAGTTTTAACCCAGAAAGTTCACAATACTCTTCATCGCTCATCCATGTCATACTCTACCCCTTGTTTTAGCTTTTTAAGAAAGAAGTGTCTCTATTTCTAAAGAATCCATTTCAACTTTTTTCTCTTTTGCAATTTTATCTTCTTGAAGTTTTATTGCTAGCTCTTCATCATTAAGTGCCATTATTTGCATAGCTAAGAATGCTGAGTTAATTGCACCAGCTTTTCCTATAGCTACTGTAGCAACTGGCATTCCAGCTGGCATTTGAACAGTTGAAAGAAGTGCATCAATTCCACCAAGAGCAGAAGCTGACATAGGAACACCGATGATAGGTTTGATAGTCTTAGAAGCAAGAACACCGGCTAAGTGAGCAGCCATACCAGCAGCAGCAATGAAACATTGAGCACCTTTAGCTTCAGCATCTTTAATGTAGTTAACAGTACGTGCTGGAGAACGGTGAGCAGAAGATACGATTAACTCGTAACTAACACCAAAAGCTTCTAGCGTTTCAGCACAAGATTTCATTACATCATAGTCACTTTTAGAACCCATTACAATTGATACAAATTTCATTTAATTTCCTTGATTTTTAATGGCAGAATTATACCCTTTTTTATAATAATTATTTAGGATTAGTACCCATATCTAAAGTCGAAGGTATTCTAAAAAATGTAAACGCTGGAAAAGTCGTAGGAAGAATAATCTCATTTGTGTTTCCACTATGAATCTCTTCATAAATTTTTCCCTTCCCAGTTTTAAGTTCTTTAAACTTTATGTAAAACCTACCATCTTTTTCGTATGTAGTTCCAACATCATTGTCTACTATCGCCACTTCACTTCCAAGAGGAAAGACAACTTCTAGTTCATCACCAGGCATAGTTTTGAACTTACATAAGAAGTGTGTTCCCTCAGGGTTTACAACACCACTCACTTGATGAGTCCCTAACTGCATAGAGAAGTCTAGGCTCTGTGTATCATGACGTTCAAAAGGACGAGAAACCAAGTAAGCATCTGTGTAACCACGGTTTTGAAGTGATTGAAGTTCATACTGATACTTCTCATCATCAAACGTACCATCATAGTAATCATTTATAGCCATTCTATATGCTTTAGCAGTAGTAGCAGCATAGTAAGCAGTTTTTGTACGACCTTCTACTTTTACACTATCAACAACTCCAGATTCTAAAATCTCTTTCATATGTGAAGCTAGGTTTAAATCTTTAGCATTCATGATGTAAGTTCCAACACCTTCATCTTGTTCAAGTCTAAAGAGTGTTCCTGTCTCAGGATTTGCAGCATACATTTCGTACTCAAAACGACAATCGTTTGCACAGCTTCCACGGTTTGGCACACGACCAGACTGAAGAGTAGAGATAAGACAACGTCCACTATATGCAAAACACATACTTCCATGAACAAACACTTCAAGTTCAAGGTCTGGTAGTTCTGCTTTGATGGCAACTAAATCTTTAAGACTTATCTCACGAGCAGTGATGATACGAGTGGCACCCATATCATGATAAACCTGAGCATCTAAAACATTCATAACATTTGCTTGTGTTGAGAGGTGAAGAGGCATCCCAGGAGCCAAGTCGTGACATAGTTTTAAAACGCCAGGAGTTGCAACGATAAAAGCATCAGGTTTAAGCTCTGCCATCGCAACTATATGTTTTTTTAGGAGAGAGAGTTGAGAGTTAAAAGGAAAACCATTTATAGTTGCATAGACTTTTTTACCCTTTGAATGTGCATAATCTATACCTTCTTTAAACTCTTCCATACTGAACTCTTTACCAGAACGAATACGAAGAGAGAAGTGTGAAACACCACCATAAACTGCATCAGCACCAAAATCAAGAGCAATTTTAAGTTTTTCGAGAGTCCCTGCGGGGGAGAGTAGTTCTACTTTTTTCATTATTTTCCAAACTGAGCGAGAAGAGCTTCAATATCATCTGTTGAAGCTACATCATTGTGAGTATCTCCAGCAATATGTTGTGCAGATGAAACACGTTTTTCATCATCGATTTTACCTTCAAAAAGAGTGTTCATGTATTTTGCAAGGGCACGCATTACATTTATAACACGTTCAATTTTTTGACGATGAATATCTTGATACTGCATGATATCCATAACACTCATGATAGAATCACCACTATTTTGAAGGATTTCTAAAGTCTCTTTTGAACTTTCTAGTGCTTCTTCATTTTGAGTTAGCGATGTTTTAAAAGTTTCAACATCTGGGAACTTTGTAGTTAAAGTAGTGAAGAGTTCAATATTTGAAGTGAATGTATCTATAGACTTTTGCACGTTAACTTCTTTATCCATCATATCATTACTGATAACTTCGATGATATCAAAGATCTCACTTGCTTTTTCTTCAGACTCTTTTGTAACATCATCAAGTTGGTGAACCATTTTGTTCTCATCCGTAGCTGGAAGTGGCCAGTGGTGAGAATTTTCTTCATTATATCCATGAGGAGTACTTTCATCTCCATCATCACCAGATTCCGATTCAACTGATTCTTCTATCGCTAAAGCTGTAGCTTCTTGTTCATCTGATACTTCTTCTGACACATCTTCAAGTGAATCAATATCATCAGCTGCACCGCTCATTAAAGCATCTAGTTCTTCTTGAGTCATAAAATTTCTCCGTATTATAGTTCGTCAAATTTATTATTTAACACTATAATAGCATAAAATATATAAATAGACTTCTAAAAGAAGTCTAATATGAGAGAATAAATGATAGTTGATTTACACAACCACACACCACTTTGTAATCATGCTGAGGGTACGATAAAAGAGTATATTCAAAGTGCTATTAAAAGTCGAACAAAAGTCTTCGGATTTTCAGACCATGCCCCTATGGATTTTGATCCTAAATATCGTATGAAATTTGAAGATATGAAAAAGTATGAGCAGGATGTATTAAACGCCAAAGAAGAGTTTAAAAATGAGATAGATATTCTACTTGGTTATGAAGTTGACTATCTTAAAGGGCACATGGACGAAAGAGTTCTAAATGCTGATGTTGACTACCTCATCGGAAGTGTTCATTTTCTAGAAGGATGGGGATTTGATAATCCTGAGTTTATTGGTAAATGGGAGACTCAAGATATAGATGAAATTTGGCAGAAGTATTTTGACACTATTGAGGAGATGGCAAAGAGTAAACTTTTTGACATTGTAGGGCATTTAGACCTTATCAAAGTTTTTAAGTTCATGCCTAAGGGTGACATACTTAAGATGGCGTTTAAAGCCCTTTTAGCTATACAGGCATCGGGTATGGTTTTAGAACTAAATGTTGCAGGTTATAGAAAAAAAGTAGAAGAGCCTTACCCTTCTCGTGAGTTACTAGAAGTAGCGTTTACACTTAACATTCCCATCACTTTTTCTTCCGATGCACATAAACCAGAGCAGATAGCGATGTTTAATGAAGAGATAGTCGAGATGGCAAGAAGTGTGGGCTATACAAAATGTTCTTATTTTGTTAAACGCCAACGCCAAGAGATGGCGTTTTAACTCTAAGACTCAGTATTTACAAGCCACATGGAAAAGATGTCAAGATAATCCCAAAAAGATTGGATGTACTCCTCTGTTATACCTTCATCAACAAGTGCTTCTAAAAGCCCTGCATAAAGTTCTAGCCAAACAACACGTCCGCGCTCATCAATGCGAAAAGGTGCATGACGTCCCACCATTTGATGATCTCCGCGCTCTTTAGTAAAGAGTGCTTCGCCACCTGAAATCTCTAACAAAAAAGTAAAAGCATGGCGTTTAGCCTCATCAAAATCCTCTTCATCTAAAACAGGAAAGAGAAATGCTATCTCACTCTTCTCTATCAAATCATAATGAGCATAGACTAAAGTGTGAAATCTCTCTTTTCCTACTTCTGCTAAAAAACCAGGATGTGGTTTAGTCACAGGAGGTCTAACACCGATAGTACCATCAGTTATTGTAAGTTTCATCAAAAACCCTTATTTTATTTGCTAGAATTATACTTAATTTATTAGCATACAAGAGATTTAAAATGAATATATCACCTAATTTTTCGCCACCAATCGCTCTAATGAAACCATACTTCACACTAAGCGGACTCTTCTATGTTTTAAGTATGTTTGGACTGTTTTTTCTGAACCCACAAATAGCACTAGATAATTTTTCTCTTATAGGTTGGGTTCATCTCTATATGTTAGGCTTTGTTATGATGGCAATATTTGCTGCTATGGCACAACTTTCTCCTATAGTAATAGAGACTAAGCATTACAGTGTAAAGATTTTTAACTATCTTTGGTACTTTTTAATAGCTGGACTTATATTAATGCTTGTTGGATTTTACATAGATATAGCCTATCTATTATATGGTGGTTCATTAGTTCTCATCAGTATGCTCATCTATGCAGTAGAATTTATCCTTACCCTTAAAAACTCAAAAAGAAAAACTAGTATCACTAAAGCTATGTGGATGAGTAACTTCTTTTTGCTACTTGGAATACTTACAGGTTTAGTTATGGCTTCTGCTTTTAATGGATACATAGATATTAACCCAGATGATATTTTAAATATTCACACCTTTGGTCTTTTAGTCGGTTTTATCATACTCTTAATAATGGGAATTTCAATCATACTCATCCCCATGTTTGGTTCTTCTTCTAGAATAAGTGATAACGAGTTCACAAGTAGCTTTTACACGGTGGTGTTTGGAGTTATTGTTATGATGCTTTCACCTTTTATCTATACAGCTATCTTAGAAAGCATCTCCTATACTATTGTCAGTACAGCTATACTACTATACTTTTATCAACTCTACAAGATGACAAGTTCTCGTAAACGAAATACTCATGACATCTGGGCCAAACATATGTACCTGGCGTTTAGCTCATTTATCTTAGCTTTTATACTTTTAGTAAGTTTTATCTTTACAAATGATCTTACTACTCTAAAACTAAGTATGTACATAATGTTTATAGGTTTTTTTGGTTTTGTAATCCTTGGGAACTTTTACAAAATCATTCCTTTTTTAGTCTGGTTTCATGTTTATTCACCTCTTATAGAAGAACAAGCTGTTCCAATGTTGCATGAACTTGTACCTAAGCGCTTGGCGAGTTTACAGTTTTTTTACTCAAGCCTTGGGTTTATACTCTCTATTATTGGTCTATTATTAAATAATAATAGTCTATTTATTGGAGGCAGTGTTTTACTGATAGCAGGTGGAATAATTTTCTTTATTATCATAAATAAGATTTTAAATGCAAAGGCATAAAGGTAATCCTAAATGCTTTATCTTACATTTTTTATAATAATAATAAAATTTCTAAAAGTAAAGATATGATTAACAAATAAGTTGTATAATACTTCAAATACAAAATAATAAAGGATTTACAAATGGGTAAATATTTAGAATTAACTGGTGCTGACTATAAAGCAACTATCGCTGAAGGTGTTTCTTTAGTAGACTTCTGGGCTCCATGGTGTGGACCATGTCGTATGATTGCTCCTGTTATCGAAGAGTTAGCAGAAGATTTCGACGGAAAAGCAAAAATCTGTAAAGTGAACACTGACGAAGAGCAAGATATTGCTGTTGAGTTTGGTATTCGTTCTATTCCAACTATCATGTTCTTTAAAGATGGTGAGCTTGTTGACCAAGTTGTTGGTGCACAAAGCAAACAAGCTTTAGCTGACAAAATAAACGGTCTTTTAGCTTAATCCTAAAGACTTCTATTGGCTAAAAGAAAAGGGAAATCACTTTTTTCTCTCTCTACTCTTTTAGCCTCTTTCTTTGGTGCGGCTATGATAGCCATTTCATTCGCCTACTTCAACTACAAATTTTCTGAATATAAATTTATTGACTTTAAAGAGTGGACCTTTTATGAAAAAAGTGACCTTTTTACACCTAAAGAAGACAAATACATAGTAGTATTCTATAGTTCACGTGAAAAAGACACTATGAAGCGTTTAGCAAATATGGATTTAAACTTACCAATACTCGCTATTGATTACTACAATAAAGTCAGAGAAAACACCAAGACAACTACTTTTCTACGTGGTGGTACTGAAAATTCATTAGCATTTATTCAGCGTTTCAATATTTACAGTTCCCCTAGTATTTTCTTTATAAAAAAACACAAAGATTCTCTTTATAAACAAGATAGTATGATACGTAAATTAGATAATTTAAAAGAGTTATCTAAAGAAGCGAAATCATTATAATCTTCTATTCTCTTTAGTGACCACAGCGGTCCAAGCGGAATAAAAGGACGTGTTCTTTTATGGGACAAATATATACTGATACGTAAATTAGATAATTTGAAAGAATTATCAAGAGAAGCAAAATCATTATCATTCAAGGAAATAAATTATGTCAACTTTAGATTGTGCAATTATTGGTGGAGGACCGGCTGGTCTTACAGCTGGACTATATACAACTCGCGGTGGTTTAGAAAATGTAACTATGTTTGAAAAAGGTATGCCTGGTGGGCAAATCACTAACTCTTCTGAGATAGAGAACTATCCTGGTGTTACTGGTGACATTACTGGTATGGATCTTATGATGCCATGGCCTGCACAGTGTCAGAAGTTTGGTCTTAAACATGACATGCTAAATGTAGTTCGTGTTACTAAAACTGATGATCTTTTTACAATTCATAACGAAGATGGTACAACTCAAGATGCACACAGTGTTATTATAGGTACAGGTTCATCTCCCCGTCGTGTTGGTTTTAAAGGTGAAGATGAGCTTTTTGGTAAGGGTGTTAGTACTTGTGCTACATGTGATGGATTTTTCTATAAAAACAAAGAAGTTGTTGTTATTGGTGGTGGTGATACCGCACTTGAAGAGGCTATTTATCTAGCAAAAATCTGTTCTAAAGTTTACCTAGTTCACCGTCGTGACACTTTCCGTTCAGCTCCAAATACTATTAAACGTATTGAGAGTATTGAGAATATCGAAATCATTTTAAACTCTTCTCCTGATGAAGTTTATGGTGATGCGATGGGTGTTACCGGTATCAGAATCATAAACAAAGAGGGCGAAACTCGTGACATCGAAGTTCCAGGTGTATTTACATTTGTTGGAAACGATGTTAACAACCAGACTCTTATCCAAGAAGATGGTTCTTTTCTTTGTGACATGAACGAACAAGGTGAAGTTATCGTTGACATTAGCATGAAGACTTCCATTCCTGGACTTTTTGCAACTGGTGATATGCGTATTGCAGCTCCTAAACAAGTTGTATCTGCTGCTGGTGATGGTGCAGTTGCAGCTCTCCAAGCTATTTCTTATGTAGATGAGTTACTAAACGCTTAAATATCACAAAAATGTGTAAATTTTATACATTTTTGTAATCAAAATGTTTCCTTTTTAGTTAAAATACATACATATTTTAACATTAGGAATCATGTATGAAACTTTTACTCTCTCTTCTTATCTCTTCTCTCTACCTTTTTGCTTCAGATGCATTTGTCGAAGTAGACTATCTCAAGAAAAATATCAATAACCAAAATCTAGTTCTACTAGATACTACAGATATTAAAACCTTTAATGAAGGTCATATCCAAAATGCTATCCAAGCTGATATTTGGGACTTTAGACATAAGGTAGACAATCAGTATGTCCTTATAAACTCAAGTAAAGATATTCAAAAAGCTGCTCGTGACTTAGGTATCAACAGTGATTCTGAAGTAATTATCTACGGACATCATAAAGATAAGGAACTCTTAAAATCTAGCTATATAGCATTGGCACTTATTGCTAATGGTTTTTCAAATGTTTCACTTTTAAATGGTGGTTGGGGTGCATGGGAAGATGAGTATGAAGATGATGACAATGCCATCTCAACAACTACAAAAAAGGTAAAAGAAGGTAACTTTGTAGCTTCTTTTAACCCTAATATTTTAGTAGACCTTGAGTATGTAAAAGCTCATATAAATAAAACTCCAATGATTGAAGCGAGACCAAAAGTTTACTTTACAGGTGAAAGAAAATCAAATGGTGTTAAAAGACTTGGACATATTACAGGTGCACAGAGTAGTTTTTGGAGAGAAAAATTTGAGCTTGACGACACTCTAAAATCAGATAAAACACTTGAGAAAATATTTTACTCACACCACAAACTAGATAAGGATAAAGAGGTTATTGCTTACTGTACTGGTGGTCTTGAAGCATCTATGAACTGGTATGTATTAAGCCAATACATGAATTTTAAAGATGTGAAAATTTACGATGCATCTATGAAACAGTGGGGTAACTTAGAAAATACTCCTATGGAAAAGTAGACTCTAAAACTAATAATGAACCAACTTTTCATAAACTCCCTTCGTATTTTAACAATGGCAATATTTCTTGCCCTTGTTCCCATTCTTTTTTATTATGATTTTGGAACTTCTCTTGTATGGACTATTTTAATTCCCCTACTTCCTGTTGCACTTCTTATCATCGGTTTTTCAAGGTGGAGAGATATCTGTCCTTTAGCAATGATCTCAAAGATTTCACAAAAGATGAACTTTATTCAAAAAAGAAAGGTTCCAAAGTGGTTTGAAAATAACTTCTGGGCTTTTCAGTATGGGTTTCTTTTTATAGCACTCTGCTTAAGACTAACGACACTTAACTACCATAACGATTTACTAGGTACTTTTTTCATACTAGTTGTTCTTGGTGCTTTTTTTATAAATCTTTTTTATACAGGTAAAAGTTGGTGTAATTTCTTCTGTCCGGTGGGAGCAGTTGAAAAAATATATACAATATCTAACTCTAAAAACTATATGCTTGACTCAGCATGTTCAACATGTACGGCTTGTAAAAAAAACTGTCCAGATATTGATTTAGAAAGTAACTACTGGAAAGAAGGTGCATTAAAACAAAAAAGTTTTGTTTTTTATTCATTTCCTGGAATGATTTTAGGGTTTTATCTCTACTTTTATCTTCAATCTGGTAGTTTATCTTACTATTTTATAGGTAAATGGACACAAGAAGATTTTTCACTACTTTCAAGTGGTTTTTTCTTTGCTCAACAGATTCCAGTTTTTATAGCAGTTCCTCTAAGTCTATCTATATTTACACTTATAAGTTACTATTTTTTTAAAGCTATTGAGAACTATTTATGGGGAAAAAGAGTCTTTAAAGATGCTAGTTTTGAAACAACATCACATAAAATAAAAACAATCAGCTCATTTGTGGCATTTAATATCTTTTATATTTTTGCCGGAGCTCCTGCTTATCAGCACTTTCCACTTATATATGCAATATTTTACTTTGCAGTTGTAAGTATATCTTCTACTATTCTTTACAAAGAGTTTTTCAGAGAAGAAGCTTACTTTATCCAAGAGAGATTTGCACTTAAAATCATTAAACGCTGGGATTCAAGTAAGGTAATTCCATCGAGTCTAAAAGAAATTTACTATACTTATGTAAACGACTCTAAAAATAAGAAAGAGAGACTTTCTACATACAGAGAGAGTATCATCGATCTTATGCAAGAGGGTATTTTAACTGAAGGTAGTTTTAAGATTCTTGATAAACTTAGAAAACAGATAGGTATTACCAACACTGAACATGATAGTATTCTACGACTTATCAAGCTTAAAAATGAACATTTATTTGACTCATCTACAGATCATTCAGCAGAAACATTACATCAAGAAAAAAGTTATAAACAAGTTGTCGAAAATGCATTAAGTGAACATATAGAGCTCGATGCTAAGTATCTTAAAAACCTACAAAATGAGTTTAACATCTCAGATGATGTTCATAAAAATATTATGCACTCAATACTTAACAGCAATGTTAAAATTACTGAAGATATAATAAGTCTTCTCAAAAACATAGAGAATTTAATTGATTTAGAGAATTCTATTTATGAGGATGCTACTCGTGAGATTTTCTTTTTAAAGTATAGTATTAAAAATGAATTTGTCTTCCATTCTAAAGCACTATTTACCCTTCTTTTTACAATTTACAAGGATAATACAAAAGTTTTAAAAGTCATACTTAATATGTCTAAAGGAAAACATGTACCTGAGAATTTTGTTTTTAATGAAGAGACTATATCTTTTATGGAACCGGAAATTTCAGAAATGATGATAACTATTTATAAAAAGTTTAAAAAAGAACAGTTACATGCAGATCAAAATGACAATACAAACCTAATTAAAAAGCTACTAAATCATGATTCACTTCAGATATCAACTGCAGCACTTTTAAATACTAAACATAACCCAACCGAGTTTTTAAATGATAATATTTTAGAAAAATTCTCTAATACAGACGATATTGAAATACAATCTTTACTTTACAAACTAAAGAATAACACTAATAGAATTACTACTTATGAGAGAATGGTTTACCTCAATTACATTCCTATTTTTAAAAATCTAAAATTTGACAATTTACATAAACTTGGTCAATCTTCTAAGGTAATGAAGTTTAAAAAGAATGAGTATATTATCACCCAAGGGAATCTTGGAAGTACCCTTTTTGTACTTGTTAAGGGTGCTGCAGTTGTTGAGATCGATGGGCAAAATGTGGCTGAAGTTGGACATAGAGATTATTTTGGGGAGATAGCTCTGCTTGGTGATACTAAACGTACAGCCTCGGTAAAAGTAACTGAAGATACCGTTGCACTTAGAATCACTAAAAAACAGTTCAAAAAGTTTCTGCAAAACAACCCTAAAGTAAGTACTCAAGTTATGAAAGAGATAATCAAAAAACTGATTTAATATGTTATTATTTTAAAAATATATATTAAAGGCTAGAGAATGATAAAAGTTGGTGTATTTGGAGCAAGCGGACGTGTAGGTAAGCTTCTCCTAGAAAACTTAAAAGAGACTCCGGATATGAGTGTTAGTAGTGTTTATGTTAGAAATAGTCTTGATTTTTCTATTGATCCCTCTATTTTAATCACTACAGACATGAAAGCTTTTTTAAACGCTAGTGATGTGATTATAGATTTTTCTCTGCCTGATGCTTGTGAAGCATTACTTGAAGCAGCCATGAGTACTCCAAAACCATTAGTTATAGGTACTACTGGTTTGGATACACATCAACTCAACCTTCTTAAAGAAGCGAGTTTAATTATGCCTATCCTCTATGCTACAAACATGAGTCTAGGTGTAGCACTTCTAAATAACCTTGTTGAGCAAGCTTCCGCTGCACTTAAGGGCTTTGACATAGAGATAGTTGAGATGCATCATAAACATAAAAAAGATGCTCCTAGTGGAACGGCTCTTACTCTTGGTGAGCATGCAGCTCGTGGACGTGGATTAGAACTTGATAAGGTACGTATTAGTGGTCGTGATGGAAATATCGGTGAAAGAAGTGAAGACGAAATCGCTGTTATGGCTATTCGTGGTGGAGATATTGTTGGTCGTCACACTGTTGGTTTTTACAATGATGGTGAGTTTTTAGAGCTCAATCATACTGCAACATCAAGAAGTACTTTCTCTAAAGGTGCTATTCGTGCTGGTGGATGGATTGCAGACAAAGATGCAGGACTTTATACTATCGCAGATTGTTTAGGGCTTTAAGAGCCTTTAAACACTGTTTAATAGCTAAATCCCTTGTGCTGTGGTGGCTAGTTTAGCCCAAGCAGAATCTGGATCAGCTTTTATAGCTTCTTTATAAGCTTCCTGAGCTTCTGTATCTCTCCAGAGTTTATTCAAAACAGTACCTTTTAAATACTTTTGACGAGCTCTATCTTTATCAACTATCTCAACACTATCAAGTACTGAGATAGTTGATAAAGCCTTTGTGTACTCTTCTTTATTCATATAAGCCTGATAGAGTGTAAACTCTACATAAGGGCTCTGAGCATGAGATGAAGAACTCTTTTGAATATCCATTACTTTTACCCCATAAGAGACAACTATATTGTCATCTTTTGAGTCACTTCCAATAGACATTATTGAAATATATCTCTCTATATCTTTGTAACTTAGCCCAAACTCTTTTTCTATCATGACCATTGCATCTAACATTTTGTTTTTCTGTTCTAACCTATCATAAGTGTCAAACATATATCTATATACATCTTTATACTCTGACTCTTTATCATCTTCAATAAGAGTTATCAAATCTTTACTAGCATCGATAACTTCGCTATAGTTTCCAGTTGCAAAATCAACACGAATGTATCTATAGAGCCATTTTTCTCTCTCACTCAGCTTATCTGATTTAAGATTCTTTTTTGCAATACTTTTTCCGAGAATATAGTCCCCACCTTTCATAGCACATTCATATACACCATCATCCCACTTATCAGATAGAGTGATATTGTATTCATTAGAAATAACAAGAACTTCATGACACTCTTTAGCTTCAAGAGAGACCTTCATAACACCTATAGCTGCATCCTTAATGATTACATCTCTGTCTCTATATTTCTCTTCATCTACACTAAGTAAAGTCTCTTTAAACTCTAATAAATCAAAATACATCTTCTCAGCTAATAAAAGTTTTGCTTTTTCGTAGATAGCTCTATTACCAATAGTATCATTAGGGTATGTCTCTATCAGTTTATCAAACTCGGCTAGTCTAGCTGTAGCATTGGAGTCTGAAGTTTCAAAGAAGAGAGCATCTTTAGCTATATCTACTTCGTTTATAAAGTCACCATCAGGAAACGATTTGATATATCTGTTAAGTGAGATAAGTGCCTTTTTTTTCTCTTGTGTTTGAGATAACCATAAAGCTTTTTGACTTAAGATTGTCTCATAATCATCATAAGTTGGATCAATACCATCTAGTAGTGCTCCTGCAATCTTTGAAGCAGTGATATAGGACTCTTGATCAGCATAACGATCCATAAGAATTTTAGATGCATCATACTCTTCGCTAAAATAACTTGGTTTAGCCTGTATAATTTTATCTATATATTTTGATGAATCACTGATAGAGGTATCAAATCTTGCTAATGCAATATGAAAAGCAGCAGTAGCAGCTACATCTAAATCTTTCGTAGTATAGAGAGCTTTTTTATAAAACTTTATAGCAGGTTTTATCCCTCCATTTGACTCTAAAGATTCACCTTTGTAAATATATCCCCATAAAGCATATTTTGACTCTGCATGTTCGTTAAAAAGTCTATCAAAGAAATAATCAGCATCAATACCCATACCTATCTGAGAATATGCCTGACCAGTTAATGCCAAAACTTCAGATATATTATCACTTGATGAGTACTCTCTTAAAAACTCTTTTGCATTCGCTATTACATTATCATAATCTTTAAGCTTCGCATATACACGAATTTTATAATAAATCAGTTCAGCTTTAAAAAGTGTATTTGGATACTCATCAAGTATATCATCAACAACATCCATACACTGCTCATATTTTTTTTCTTTGTAGTAGCGTTTGACTTTCAAGTAGTCAGTTACATCACCAACTTTTTGAATATGCACAGGATTACCTTTAATATCAAGACTCCCTACATAAGGTAAGGTACTTTTATCCATGAAAAATGGAAAGTTGAGACTTATATCTGGTCTACTTGGATTGTTAATTAAAGGTAGTTTCTCATCGTAGCCAATTATTGTCCAGCGTTTAGAGAGTGTAACATTAGCACTAAAGACAGTATTATCTTTTGTCAGGTCAAATATATCAGCTATCAATTTTATTTTGTAGTAAGGTTTAATTCTTATGAAATATGTATCTTTTTTAATAAATGTATCTACTTTAAAAAAGTCATTTTGTAATTGCTTAATTACTTTTGATGGTCTTTTTGAAAATGCACATATAACTTCAGTTGTAACCATAAAGTCATCTTTATGTTCTTGGCATAGAAAAGTTTCTGTATTAGTTAGTTTGAGTGTTGAGTAACGTTTGAAATCATCTTTTGCACTATCCATAGATATTTCAAGTGCAAAGATATTAGATGTAAGAGTAAAGAAGAGTATCCATTTTAACAAATTATACTCTCCTTTGAGGGTTCTAAAACTTAGTATCCGCTATTGTAAACAAATGCAGTTACGAATTCTAGTAATGGGTTTACTGCTAAAAAAGCAAATATAGTTCCTATAACAGCAAAACCGATAATAGTTTTGAGTGCTAGTGTAGCATTTGCTACATATAGTTTACCATTAGTATCTACATTAGTCTCAATAGGGTCTTTCATAAACATGTAAACTATGAGTTTAATGTAGTAGTAACCAGCAATAGCTGAGTTAAGAGCCATAATAAGAGCAAGAGCAGTGTAACCACTTGTTACCGCTGAACTAATCATATAAATCTTACCCCAAAATAAAGCGAATGGAGGTAAACCAGCAAGACTTAACATAAAGATAGCCATGATAACTGCAGCTACTGGAGATGTTTTTATCATACCAGAGAATTTTTCAAAACTATGATCACTTTTTTGGTAACCTGGAAGTTGTTTCTGTCTTGAAATCCATAACATAGAGAATGAACCAAGGTTAGTAAAACTAAAAAGTATCCAGTAAAGGAAAAGTGCTGAGTTAGATTGAGTAGTACCAATTAAGATAGCTGCCATAACAAAACCAGCATGAGATATAGAACTATATGCAAGCATACGTTTTACATCTGTTTGAACTAAAGCCCAAATATTTGCCGCAGTCATTGTAACAACTACTAAAATCCATAGTACTACTTCTAACCAAACTACACCACTATGAATTAAGAATTCAAATAGTCTCATTGCAACTACAAAAGCTGCAATTTTTGGCACGATTGACATATATCCAGCCATCGCTGCACTTGAACCTTCGTAAACATCTGGAGTCCAAGTATGAAAAGGAACAACTGAAAGTTTAAATCCAAATGATGCAAGCATAAATACTACACCAACAAGTACAAAACCGATATCTGCATAGTTGTTATTTGCTAAAATAGTCGCTATTTGATTGATCTCTACACTTCCGGTAAGGGCATAAAATACCATTGACCCAAAAGAGTAAAAACCAGCAGCTAAAGCACCCATTGTGAAGTACTTAACAGCAGCTTCAAATGACTTGTCACGGTTATGCATAGCAATGAGAGTATAAAGAGCTAAAGAAGCTGTCTCTAAACCAACAAAGATAAGGATTAAGTTATCACTTGAAACCATGAACTGGAATCCAGCTACCATGAAAAGGAAAAGTGCAAAGAACTCAGGATATGAGAACTCGTGGAAACGCTTGTGTGTAAGTGCTAATGGAATGAAAAGCATTGATGTAACAACAATGATAAACTGAGAGATAATAGCTAAACCATCTATAAGCATAACATCAAATACACCAAGCATAATTCCATCTTTACTAAATGCACCAGCAGACTCTAAAAGAGCACCAAAATCTAGTGCTAAAAATAGGATACTGACAACAACATAAAGAGTTTTATCAAGATTACTTTTAAACAGATCAATTATGATAATAAATAAAGCACCGATGATTGGAATCAACATAGGTGCTAAAGTGATAAGGTTGAGTGATTCTAAAGAAACATTTACAGGACTTAACATTAGTGTGCCTCCCCAGAAGTAGTTTTACTAATAACAATACCAGATACATTAGGTATTCTTAATTTAGCTTCTTCACTAGTAGATTTGTTGTGCATAAGTTGCACAACTGCTTCTACTGAGTTATTAATTGGTTCAAGAATTGGTTTTGGATAGATACCTAACCAAATAGTGATAAGTGCTAATGGAATAAGTGCTAAAAGTTCACGCTTATTTACATCTTTAAGATTTTTATTCTCTTCGATTGTAACTTCACCAAAGAATATTTTTTTGTAAGCTGCTAACATATAGATAGCACCAACAATAATTGCGATACCTGCTAAAAGAGTTAAGATATGAGACTGCTCGTAAAAACCAAGAAGACTTAAAAACTCCCCAACAAAGTTAATCGTTAAAGGCATACCAACAGAAGCCATCATCATAAGACCAAAGATAGTTGCATATTTAGGCATAACATGCGCCAAACCACCAAACTGATCCATCATCTTAGTATGACGTCTATCATAAATAACACCAACTAGTAAGAACAGAGCACCTGAAACAACACCGTGACCAATCATTAAAAATACTGAACCAGAGATACCTTCAACATTTAATGCAAATGTACCAAGAATGATAACACCCATATGTGAAACTGATGAATAAGCGATAACTTGCTTAATATCTTTTTGAGCATAAGCTACCATCGCTGTGTATATAATCATAATAATCGCAATAACTGCAATTGGATACATGAAGTATACCGCTGCATCTGGAAATAGTGGCAGAGAAAAACGGATAAATGCATATGTACCCATTTTAAGTAAAATCGCTGCTAATATAACCGAACCGATAGTTGGTGCTTGACCGTGTGCATATGGTAACCATGTATGAAATGGGAACATAGGAACTTTGATGGCAAAACCAACAAAGAAAGCTGCAAATAACCAAAGCTGAAATGATTCTGGAAGTATAAGTCTATACCAGTCAAGAATCGCGAACGACCAAACGCCAGTTGCTTGGTAAAAGAAGTAAGCCATAAACAGCATACCAACAAGCATAACAAGTGAACCCATAAAAGTATAAAGGAAAAACTTAACAGATGCATAAATACGAAGAGGTCCACCCCATGCTCCAATGATATATAACATTGGAACAAGAGAAAGTTCCCAGAATACATAAAATACAATTCCATCAAGAGCAGCAAATACACCAATCATAGTCATCTGTAAGAACAGAAGAGTAATAATCATGTTTTTAACATTCTTAGTATCTGTAAGTGAAGCTATACCAATCATTGTAAAGAATGCTGCCATAATAATAATAAACAGAGATATACCATCAACACCTAAGATATAGTTAATACCAAATGCTGGGATAAGAGGAATATTTTCCATAAACTGCATACCAGATACATTGTTATCAAATGCAAACCATAACCATAAAGACAGTGCGAATTCGATAGTAGCTACAGCTACACCGTAAGCTCTCATACTATCTTTTTGAATCATAAATCCGAACACTCCTGCAAGTGCTGGGAAGAAAATTAAAATACTTAAAATATGATCTAACATATACTAAACTCCTAATCCTGATAAGATTACACGAATCTCATCAGAGTATCTAGCTGCTAGTCCAAAAACTACAGCGAATGAAAGTAACATAACCGTACCTGCAACCATCCATTTTAACATCGTAGATAAATTTCCACTCTGCATTTCTCTCGTATTTTCACCTGCACTATAAAATGCTTTTGCAATACCATCAACAGTAGCATCAACTACTGTATTGTCAAGTTTCCACATTGCTGCAGAAAGATCATTATATGGTTTAACAATATACTCTTCATAAGCATAAGGAATATAATACTGATTAATTAGTAGTTTATATGCAAAACTATTTTCCATTTTACTTGTTCCATCAGGAAGAGTAACTGGAGAAAATGCATATTTTTTATATGCATACATAATAGCTGCTGCAACAAAAACTTGTGTACCAATTGTCATAATCCAAAAAGTCAGTTCACTATGAATATGATACTCAGTATTTGGAAGTAACTCCGTAATCATTTCAAAGTAAGTACCTTTCAAACTTCCAGCAATAATTGCTAGTATAAGTAAAGGACTCATTCCTACAAGCATAAATTTGTAAGCTTCATGTGGATCAATACCAAAAAGTTTATAACGCTCTTCACCATGGAAAATCATAGCAACTAGTCTAAATGAATAGAATGCTGTAAGACCGGCTGTAAAAAGTATTACAGAGTAGATAATATAGTGATGTTCAGCAAATGCAGCTTCTAAGATAGCATCTTTAGAGAAGAAACCTGCAAGTGGAAAGATTCCAGCTAATGCAACTGAAGCAACAGTCATCATGATAGCTGTCCATTTCATCTTCTTACGGAGTCCACCCATCTTAAAGGGATCAAGTTCATCGTGCATTGCATGCATAACATTACCAGCACCAAGGAAAAGAAGTGCTTTAAAGAATGCGTGAGCCATAAGGTGAAACAGTGCTACCCAGTAAGCTCCAAGACCAGCAGCAACAAACATATAACCTAGTTGTGAAAGTGTAGAGTATGCGATGATTCTCTTCATATCGCGGTTCACAAGTGCCATTGAAGCTGCAAATAGTGCAACAAATGCACCAAGAGAAGCTATAAATAGACCAACATGAGGGATTAAATCATAAAGTTCATTTGAACGAACAACTAAATAAACCCCAGCTGTTACCATCGTTGCAGCATGAATAAGTGCTGAAACTGGTGTAGGACCTTCCATTGCATCTGCAAGCCATGTATGAAGTGGGAACTGAGCCGACTTACCCATAGCACCGACGAATAAAAAGATACCTATCCAAGTTAAAGTTGCAGTATCAAGATGTGCCATTGCAGGGAATGCGATGTCATACTGTAATGAACCAGTGTTCCAATAAACAAGGAAAATACCGATTAACATTCCAAGGTCAGCAATACGGTTCATAATAAATGCTTCGTTTGCAGCCCAAGTAGCGATCTCTTTATGAAACCAAAAACCAATTAGACCCCAAGAACAAAGACCAACACCTTCCCAACCAATGAAAAGACCAGCAAAATTATCACTCATAACAAGAATCATCATAGAAAAAACAAAAGCTGAAAGCCAAGCGAAAAATCTATTAAAACCTTTATCATGATCCATATAACCTATAGAGTAGATATGAACGATAGTAGATACTAAAGTTACAACCATCATCATAGTTACAGATATCTGATCAACTACAAATCCAAAAGGAATATATAGATTACCTGTAGCCATCCAAGTCATCATTTCAACATGAACAATTTCTCCACCACCTAAGATATGTGTAAGAAGAATTGAACTAGAAACAAATGCAGTAAAGATTAATAGACTTGCTATTATTCCTACAAACTGTTTCTTTGGTGTATTAGTAAACAATGCCGAGAACATAGAACTAACTAGTGGTGCAAAAAGTGCAATATATAAATATTTTTCCATAATTTATCCTCTCATGCTTGTCATAGTATCAAGGTCAATATTTCCGTGGCGTTTGTACCAAACGATTAGAAGACCAAGTCCTACAGCTAACTCTGATGCAGCGATTGCTATTACAAAGAATGCAAACATCTGACCAGTCAAGTCACCATAGTAGTGTGAAATCGCAGCAAATGCGATATTAACAGAGTTTAAAAGAATCTCTGTTGCGAAAAATAACAACAGAAGATTCTTTCTACGCATAATACCTACTAAACCAATAGCAAATAAAATTGTAGATAGAACTAGATAGTGATTTAAACCAATTTCCATCATGAAAGCACCTTTTTATCTTTTTCTTCTATCTCTACAATCTCTTCAGCATTCATAAGAGTAAGAGATAAATCCATTTTCTTTCCAGCTAAAACGATACCTGCAATCATTGCTACAAGTAACATAACTGCTGCAACTTCAAATGGGATTAGGTACTTAGTAAAAAGAACTAAACCTACTGTTTGAGTATTACCAGCACCTTCTATCATAGGATAAAAAGCCATCATATTAGTAGAAACTATTGGAGCCATAAAAATTGCTACAATCATTACCGCTGCTAAAGTTGAAAGACCAATAATAATAAACTTATTACCTTTTTTCTCTTTAACATCACGAGTTGTATCAAAAAACATCATTCCAAATGCATAAAGTGCCATTACTGCACCTGTATAAACGATTATTTGAACCGCACCTAAAAAATCAGCACCAAGAATAAAGAAAAATGCTGATATAAAAATCATTCCCGCTGCTAATGCAGTTAACGCATATAAAGCTTGTGATGTCATAACTGTAATGCTAAACATCGCAATCGTTAAAAATGCGAACAGATAAAAAGCTACTGCTTCAAACATAATCCAATCTCCTTAATAAGATAGAGGTGTTTTCTTAACACGCTCATCTTCATGTGGTGTAATAGCACCAAAACCTTCGAACTCTTGTTGTGCTTTGGCTTTCATAGTGTCTAAAGGTGTTAACATCTGCTCATAGTCAACAAAATGTTCACGTTGATCCGAAGCATTTTCATACTCACCACCATGAGTAATCGCAAGCTCAGGACAAACTTCAGCACAGTAACCACAAAAGATACAACGACCAAGATTAATCGTGTACTCAGTCACTTCTTTACGAGACTCTTCATCTATCTTAGTATCCATACGAATACAGTCAGAAATACAAATTTTTTCACAAAGTCCACAACCAATACAACGCTCAGCATCAGATTCCCATAGACGTTTCATTTCGTGAATAGCACGGTAACGAGGTCCAATAGGCATCTTCTCTTGGGGATAAGAGATAGTATGAATGTCAAACTTAAACATCTCACGTAAAACTACCCATAAACCTACAAAAAGCTCAAGTTTAAATGTTCTATCTACAACACGTTTGAATTTTCCCCAACCAGTAGTTGGATAATCTTCAATATCTACTAAATAGTAACCACCTTCGGCTACATTTCTATTATTAAATTGCTCCATCATCTCTCCTAAAACATCATTACAAAGCCAGTGATAACTACGTTAATCACTGCTATTGGCATAAGTACTTTCCAACATAACCACATAAGTTGGTCTGGTCTAACATCAGGCCATGCAGCTCTTACCCATAGGAAGAAGAAGAAGAAAAATGCCATTTTACCAAGAAGTGCTAAAGCTCCTAATACACTACCATCACCAAAACCACCCATAAAGATGATAGGGATAACAAAAGCGATAAAGAACATATTTGCATACTCACCGATGAAGAAAAGACCCCATCTCATACCAGAGTACTCAGTACCAAAACCATCAATAATTTCATGATCATTAGCAATAAGGTGGAAAGGTGTACGACCAGTTTCCGCAAATGCTGCAATCCAAAAAAGTATAAATGCTACTGGTTGAGACCAAAGAATCCAACCGTTTTCAATCTGATAGTTGTTAAAATCAACTAAAGAGAGTGAACCTACCATCATAATTGGAGCTAAAAGAGAAAGTCCTGTTACAACTTCATAAGAGATAAAAACTGCTGCTGCACGAGCAGCTGAAAGTAGTGAAAACTTATTTGCACTTGCCATACCACCAAGAAGTGGACCAAAAAGACCAACAGCCATAACACCAAGTACATAAAGAATACCGATGTTAATATCTGCAATTATTGGATGAACTTCGTATCCAAATATCGTAAATGCTGGTAAAAATGGAATAGCTGCTGCTGACATAAATGCAGTAGCAGCAGTAATAACTGGTGCAATTTTAAAGATTGGTGCTACAACATTTGTAGGGATAATATCTTCTTTTGTGAAAAGTTTAATACCATCTGCACCAACTTGAAGAAGTCCAAAAGGACCAACATTCATTGGCCCAAGACGACGCTGCATAAATGCAAGTATCTTACGCTCAAAATATGTACCAATACCAGCTAAAGCTGAAAATACCAGTAAAAGAACAACGACTTTTATAACCGTTTCTATTAAATATGCTGTATCCATATATTACACCTTTTGTATCGAAGCTGTTGCAAAACGGTAACCGTTTACTAAAGCCTCTGAGTTTAGATTTGAATCAAAAGTTGGTAAAATCACGATGTTACCTGCAATTTTATTATCACTTACGATATTTGCTGTAAGTTCCCCATTTGTAGTCTTAACAACTACAGTGTCACCCTCATTTAATTCAGAGTTTCCAAGAGCTTCTTCGCTCATGTAAACACCACTAACTTCATCTAAATTAGTTGTCTTTTTTGTAAAGTCTGTAAATTGTCTTACAGGGTTTGCTAAGTAGATTATATCATCTTCTAAAGAAGCTGACTCATCTATCTTAGTTACACTCTCGTCTGATGTTACATTTACAGACTTAACTTCAAGTTCATATCCACGAATCTCTTCACCACTATTTGTATAGTAGTCAGGTAAATCATCGAATTTTTCAGATTTAAAGCCTTTAACAACTGGTAACTTTTGAGTATAGTCAATAGTATTTTGAGCGTTTAATCCAAGTGCATTTGCAATATCATTTAGTGTATATCCACCGTATGAAAGAGCAGCATTTGTAGGGTTGACACGCTTATTAATACTAGTTAAAGTTCCTTCCTGCTGATTAATCGCTGGCATATCAATATCACCATCACCTAATGCTGAAAGTGTAAAATCTGCTTTCGTGTTATAACCAACTGCATAAGTCCCTGACGTATCAGAAAGTTCATTGATTAATGCTACACCAAGAGTATTAGTAAGAGTTGGAATCATTACGATTTCAAACGCTGAATATTTTTCAACTAATGCAACTAAACGAGCTAAGTTTTTAGAGTTTGGATGATTATAAAGGTCTGGACCTACTATCATAGAAAAAGAGTCTTTTTTCTTCATCATTTTTTCAAAAACTGCATCAAAATCATCTTTAATTCCAAGTATTGCAAGAAGTCTATTATCATCAACTTCTACTTCTTTACTTACTTTTTTAGGAACCATTTTAGATTTTTCTACTTCAACTTCTTCCTCTTGCCCAGTCTCTTCATTAACTTTCATCTCTTTAACAATTTCAATCACTTTTTCTTTTATAGTTTCAGTAACTGTAATAGTCTTAGTAGAGTGAAAAGATGCAAGATACTCAACTATATCAGTTGGTAACTTAGACTTGTCAGCAAATAGGTCTAGAACTAAGTATAAAGCCGTCTCTTCTTGAAGAGGTTTATGGTTAATACTTAGAATGTTTTTACTCATAGCATCAACTACTGGGTCTGCTACAGGGTGGAAGTATAACGCCGCACCTTTGTTTACAGTTAGTGAGTTGTTTAGTGAGTATCTAGCGTTTGGATTATCCGTTTTAATAGCAGTACCGATACTTACTATAAAGTTAGTATTTGCAACAGCTTTTAAATCACTTCCATAAAGAGTAGTCCCACTAATCTCAGAGTAATCATTTAAAAAGTTTTGGAAAGATTTCGCTTCATCATTTACAAGTTTGTATCCGAACTTATCTTTTAACTTCTCTAATATATGAGCTTCTTCGTTTGTGATACTGCTTGTAAACTTAATAGTATCAGCCTTTTTAAATGCTTCAACAGCATTTAAAAACGCCACTTCATCCTTAGTTACATCAGCATTTTGGTAGTCATAACCATAACGCCCAGCACCACAAAGAGATACATAGTTCCACTCATTCATAACACGGTAGATTTTATCTTCTGGGTTATCGATACTTGCATGTTTAATATCATAAGATATTTGACATCCAGCAGAACAGTGTCCACATGTTGCAGGTACTTGAGTAAGTTCCCATGCATTTGACTTGTACATAAACTGTGTATCAACAAGTGCTCCAACTGGACAAACAGCAGCACACTCACCACAAGATGTACAGTCAAGAACATCAGTTCCATTTGTAAGACCAATAACAGACTTGTTAAGCTTATTCCACATTGCATAAGCATCTTTAGGCATTTCAGCTTTATACTCAGCATCTAATGCATCTGCACCACGAGCTATTGTTTTTAAAGAGTTATCACCAATCATATCTTTACAAGCAGTTACACAACGCTCACAAACGATACAGAGACCCGGATCGTAGTGTAGGTGACCCCAGTCATGAGAACTTCTATCTACATCTTTAACTGAGTAGCTTTGTGAATCTACACCTATTTCTAAAGTATAGTTTTGAAGCTCACACTCACCTGATTGATCACATACACCACATTGAAGAGGATGATTTACATCATATACTTCCATGATTGCACGTTTTTCTTTCTCGATTGTCTCAGTTGATGTTATGATATTCATTCCGTCTTTAGCTTTTGCATTACAAGCATATACTTGTTTACCATCAGCTTCAACGAGACAAATACGACAAGCCAAGGTTGGACTACACCTTGTTAGATAACATATAGCAGGTATAAAGATGTCATTAGCACGAGCGGCATTTAGTAAAAACTCGCCTTCTTGTGTAATAATCTCCTTTCCATCAATGTTTATAGTAACATTACTCATTATACTTTTCTCACTATTTTGGATTTTAAAAATTTGTAGCTACCAGCTTCTACATTTATGTCAAATGTAGGGTTTAGTGCTATTGTCCCTTTTAATTCTTCGTCTAACTTAAACACTCTAGTAATTGTAGACTTTCCGAAGCTAATCTCAATTGTATCACCATCTGAAATTTTCGCTGCAGTACTAAACTGAGCTGAACCTCGGAGAGTTGTATCTTTTTCTAATTGTGTTGTAATATTTGTATACTCATTAAACTGAAGTACTGGATTTGAGTGATAAATCACTACTCCGTTGTACTCAGGTAAGTCAGCGATAACTTCAAGAGATGCATCAGCACTACAAGTTACTTCATCAAGGATATAACCACGAGTGTCATTCCCTTCTTTGTCTAAAAAGTTTTCTAAGTCATCAAACTTGATAGCTTTAAAACCAGAAAGTGAAGTTAACTCTTGTGTATAATCAATAGTATTCTCTTTAACTATACCTAGCTTATTAGCTAAGTCATTAAGAGTGAAACCATCAAACGCTAGTGCTACATTTAAAGGTAGTACACGATTGTCAATACTGACAACTGTACCTTCTTGTTGGTTAAGTGCTGGGACTGCTAAGTCTGCACCTGATAATGAAGAGATAACAAAGTCACCCTCTGCATTATAAGCAACAACATCACCAATATTTTCATCTTTGTCTAAGTCACAGATAAGTGAAACACCTAAAGTATTTACATTCTCTGGGATTACAACTAAAGAAAAATCAGTGTATTTTTCAATCATAGCTGCCAGTTTTGCGATATTTGAAGCACGAGAATGTGCTAAAACATCACTACCAACTATTAAGATTCTATTTTGAGATCTTTTAAATGACTTTGTCATTGATTTAAGTTCATCATCGCCAACATTACTCTCAGCTTCAAGGTATCCTAAATCAAGGTCATTAAAAAATGCTCTATCTTCATCACTTAAATCAGCATCACGAAGAAGTTCATTTGCTAAAAGAGCCATTACACCCTCTTCCGCACCTGCTTCATACTTCATAAACTGAGTGATAGTATTTTGCATTAACTCATCTTCAATAGGATGAGCATAAACAATCTTCGCACCATTATGGCGAGAAGCACTTGTAAGAGCATATCTTACACCTGGATTATCCGTTGCCACGCGAGAACCTATTATGATAGCTGCATCTGATTGCTTAATAGCATCAAGAGAACCACTATGGTGAAGCTTTCCACTTACACTTGAGTATGCTTTCATAAACGCTGCATACTGTCTTGCATCTTCATTGAAAAGCTTGATTGAAAGCTTTTCTTTTAGAAGTTGTAAAGTATGAGCTTCTTCATTTGTAATCATTGAAGAAAAACGAATAGCTTTAGCATTTGACAGAGCATTAACTGCCGCTCCAAATGCTCCGTTATCACGAACTGCATTGTTATCAAAGTCAAAACCAAAACGCCCAGCACCACAAAGTGATGTGAACTCGAAGTTGTTTTTAACTCGGTAGATAGAATCAACTGCATTTTGGATACTAGTGTTTCTTGTCTCATACTCTAATGAACATCCTGCAGAACAGTGTGCACAAGTCGATGGAACACGAGATAATTCCCAAGCATTTGCTGAGTACTTAAAGTCAGAACTTACAAGTGCTCCAACTGGACAAACTGCGATACACTCACCACAAAAAGTACAGTCAAGGGTCTCGGCGTTTTTAGGGATAATAGTCGAACCATAACCACCGAACTTAACATCAATCGCGTCATCACCGATAACTTCATTACATACATGAGTACATTTTTCACACATAATACATAATGCAGGATCATAATTAATTAATCCCCAATCTTCTATCTTACGTGGTTGATCTTTTGCTGAAAAGTTTTGCTGACTTACATCAAACTCTAAAGTTTTGTTCTGTAAGTCACACTCACCAGACTTATCACATACACCACACTCTAAAGGGTGATTCACATCATAAAGCTTCATGATATTTGTACGTTCTAGTTGTAGCACATCACTCTCAGTGTTTATTTCGATTCCCTCCGTTGGAGGAGTATTACAAGAGAGTACAAAACCCTCTAATCCTTCAGCTTCAACAACACACATACGACATGATGCACATGGTGTAGTCTTAGAGATATAACACATAGTTGGAATGTAGATGTCATTTTTACGAGCTACTTGTAGAATAGTCTCGCCTTTTTTTGCTTCTACATCTTTGCCATTTATTTTAAAATTTACAATTTTACTCATATCTGACCTCCTATGCCTGAACCATAGCGATGTAGTAACAACGCATACAGCGATCAGCTTCACTTAGGGCTTGATCTTGTGTAAAGCCTAAGTTTACTTCTTCATTATTTGTCTTTCTAAATGCTGTGTCAAGAACTGAAGAGTGTTCACGAGGTAAACCTGGAAGCCAACCTAATACTTTCTCTTTCTTGTCATAAACTTTCAGTTTAGAAAGGTGATCTGCCATAATCTCATCATCAGTAAGAGTTATCTCACCAGTGTGAATATAACGACTCATAACAGAAGCACCACGTTTAGCTTGACCTACTGCATTTACAATAGTCATCGGACCATACTCACAATCTCCAGAAGCAAAAATACCTTTGCGAGATGTCATGTAGTCTTTACCATTTGTTTTGATAGTAGCCCATGAAGTCATATCTAGTTCCCACTCTTCAGGTAGAAAACCTAAATCAGCAGACTGAGAAACAGCCGGAACTAAATAATCAAAATCAATAGTCTCTGATGCACCTTCAATCTTAACAAGTTGAGCGCGCCCACCATCTGGATCTGGCACTAACTCAAACTTATCAATAACTAAAGCTTTTAAAACATCATTTTCATCAATAATTTCATTTACTGCTGAGTGGAATAAAAATTCTACACCCTCTTGGACAGCTTCGTGATACTCTTCATAAGTAGTATTACGAATGATAGTCTTTTCATCACGACGATAAATCATCACAACTCTAGAAGCACCTGCACGGATAGCACAACGAACAACATCCATAGATGTAAATCCACCACCAACACAAGCAACTGTTTTACCAGTCAAATCAACAAAGTCAGATGGAAGCATCTGCTGTTCTTGAACTGCTTTAGGAGTTTTAATGTCAAACTTCTCATAAAGATTCACCCAGTCAAGGAAGTCAATAGCCCCCCAATAACCTTTGATCTCTTCACGCTCATTTGCACAACGAACAGCCTTAGATATACGAGTACCAGATGCAATCATAGTTGCATCATAGCTTGTTTCAAACTCTCTCATTTCATCAGCAGTAACTGCATGATTGATAATAAAGTTAACACCCATATCTCTCACACATTCGATATCTTGAAGGTACTTATCCCATGGCATACGATACTCTGGAACACCAACAGTAACTTCACCACCAAGAACAGGAAGAGCTTCATAAACATCAACTTCTACACCATCAGCAGCAAGATAATATGCAGCAGTTAGACCAGCAGGACCGGCTCCAATTACTGCAACTTTTTTACCATTAGCTGGTTTAGCTTCCATTGGATGAAAGAACTCATAACCATGATCAGTTTCCCAATCAGCACCAAGGCGCTTAAGTGCCATAATACTTATTGGTTCATCAAGGTTTGTACGACGACAAGCATCTTCACACGGGTGAGGACAAACACGACCACAAACATGAGCAAGTGGCATAGTCTGACGAGTAGCTTCTAAAGAATCATCAAAACGTAAATCTCTTACACCTTCGATATATCCAGGAATATCAACATCCGCAGGACAAGCATCACTACAAGGTGAAGTTATCTTTGCAATGTATCCAATGCTCTCTTTATAATGCTTAGACTCTTTTTGCTCATTAATACACTCCATGAATGTATCTTCAAAATGAACCATAAGATCTATAATAGGATTAGGAACAGTTTTACCAATTTCACATTTAGATGTGATTTGCATACTTTTTCCAATCTCTTTTAAGTGATCCAAATCAGCTACAGCACCTTCACCACGAGCAATCTTGTCAAGTTGATCGTATAAAATACGTCCACCCCAACGACCAGGAGCACATCTTCCACATGCTTCTGAATACTCTTGATACTGTGCTGCATACTCCATCGCAAGACGGATTACATCTACATCTTCAGCAAATAGTGCCACACCATCCCAACCTATAAAGGCTTTAGAATCACGGTGGTCATCGTATTGTGCTGGTAGATTATATGCTGATTCTTCCCACTCTTCTTCAGGTTTACCGATATTGTTTATCAGTTCCCCTTTCCAAGTAGAAAAATAGACTTTGCTCAAAATTAAATCCTAATCTTTTTTAACGACGATAGTCCAATCGACTTCGTTGAATTTTAATGAGTTGTATAACTCATAACCAGACTCTTTAACTAAGTCAGCACTTCTTTGAATAGCAGTGAAATCACCTATTTCAAATAGAAATATTAGTGTTTCATTCGCTTTATGAGATTGGGCAAGTATATCTTTCATACGAGGTTCAAATTCATTTTTTAAATGTCTTAAATCAAATCTTTTCATTATCTGTCAACCTCACCAAATACGATGTTTGTTGTACCAATAATAGATACAACATCTGGAATATAGTGACCTGGTAAAAGGTCAGTTAAAATACCTGTGTGCCAAAAAGATGGTGCACGAAGTTTAAGTCTGTAAGGATAAGGTCCACCTTGAGAGTTTATAAAGAAACCAAGCTCACCTTTTGGTGACTCAGTAGCAATATAAACTTCACCAACTGGTGGTCTCATACCTTGTGTTACAAGAACAAAGTGTTGCATTAAAGAGTAGTTTTGAGTCATAATATCTAGCTTTGGAGCTGAAATATATTTAGGTGCATGAGCCATTAACTCAGTCTCACCATTCTCTACACATTTAGCATACATATCTATTGTTTGGTAAAGAATTTTTGCAGTTTCTCTCATCTCTTCCATATATATACGGTAACGAGCAAAGTTATCACCTTTATCTGAGAAAGGTACATTAAACTCTACTTCATCATATAACTCATATGGCTCTTCTTTACGAATATCCCAAGCTACACCAGATGCTCTAAGCATTGGACCAGTACAACCCCATGAAAGTGCCATTTCAGTTGAAATAGTTCCAACTTCTTCCATTCTCATTAACCAGATACGGTTAGTGTCAAGAAGATCTTCATAATCTTTGATATTTTCAGGAAGTTTATCTAAGAATGTTTTTAACTGAGAGATAAAACTATCTTGAATATCTAAAGGAACTCCACCAATACGGATAGCCGCATGAGTAAGTCTAGCGCCACAATAACCTTCGATAATGTCCATTAGGTATTCACGTTCACGGAATGCGAATAAAAACACTGTCATAGCACCGATATCTAGAGCTGTTGTAGCTAACCAGAAAAGGTGAGACATAAGTCTGTTAATCTCTAAAAGCATCATACGAATAACTTTCGCACGACGAGGAACTTCTACACCTATAAGCTTTTCAACTGCAAGAGCGAAACCATAGTTGTTTGAAGAACTAGCAATATAATCCATACGGTCAGTAGTAGGCATAAACTCGTTATAAATCATATTTTCAGCCATCTTCTCCATACCACGGTGAAGGTATCCAACATCTGGATGAGCTTTAGTAATCATCTCTTGTTGAAGGTGAAGCATTAAACGTAACTGCCCGTGAGCAGAAGGGTGTTGAGGACCGAAGTTTAAAATGAGTTCATTATCTTCTCTATCGAAAGTAATGTTTTCAAAAAACGGTGTTAATCTATTTTTTACCTGTGCCATTCTCTACCACCCTATCTTTGTGGATCATCAATAATTTTTGATGATTCTTTAGTATATTTTTTAATGAGGAAAACGCCACCCTCTTCTTGGTAATCTTGAGGATTTTTAGGTTCATTACCTGTAATCTTCGTACCTTTTGGAACTTCATAACCAAGACGTGCAAAACGATCAGAGTCATAACGATCAACACGTGCAGTGTCACGAATTTCTGGTCCAATTACATCACGAGCTTCTTTTCCATAAATCTTATCAACTTCATACCATGCAGCAAACTCATCACCTTGTAATGGATAAGTTTTAAGAAGTGGGTAACCTTTCCAATCGTAAGGTAAAAGGATACGTTTCATAAATGGATGATTATTTGCTTCGATACCGAACATATCGAACATTTCTCTTTCAGACCAATCAGCTGAGCGGAAAAGTTTTTCAACACTGTCAACAGCATCACCGTTGTTAATGAAAAACTTAATACGAATACGCTTACGTTTAGTCATAGAAAGCATTTGGTAGAAGATTTCAAAAGTGTCATCTTTAGCTAACCAATCAATTGCTGACATTTCACTTAGTTGTGTATATGTAAGCTCATCTTTCATGTACTCTAAAACAGCATAAATATCATTTGCATTGATATAAACTATCATCTGTCCAACTTGAATAAATGCTTCTTTAACATCAAACTTTGCTTTTATAGCTGCTAAATCTGCTGCAAAAACTTCATCAGTTTCTACTTCTTCTTTTGGAACTTGAGGAGCTACATAGTATCTGTCTGTGTAGTAAGCTTTTGCTTGTACATCATCTTTTGGAGTATACTTTCTCATATTACATTAACCTTTTTGGCTTTTGAGCATTACCAGCTTTGTTAGCACGAATTTTCTTCTGTAGTAACATCACACCATACTGAAGTGTCTCAGGACGAGGTGCACAACCAGGAAGATATAAATCAACAGGAATAACACGATCAACACCTTGAACAGTTGCATAAGTGTTAAACATACCACCAGTATTGGCGCATGAACCCATAGAAATAACCCATCTAGGCTCAGTCATTTGGTCATATAAACGCTTAATAAATTCAGCATGTTTTTTAGTAAGTGTTCCAGCAACAATCATAACATCAGCCTGACGTGGAGAAGCACGGAAAATAGTACCGTATCTATCGAAGTCAAATCTTGATGCACCTGAAGCCATCATCTCAATACCACAACAAGCAAGACCATAAGTAAGAGCCCAAATCGAGTTTGAACGACCCCAGTTTACTATTTTGTCAATACTTGTAAGTGCGACTGGAAGCCCAGCATCTTGTGTATAATTTACCTTATGTTGTGCCATTCTAGCGCTCCTTTTTTCCATGCATATACGAAACCAATTGCAAGAAGTAGTATAAACATTAACATCTCAGCAAACCCAAACCAACCTAATAGCTTAAAGTCAACTGCCCATGGGAACATAAATACGATTTCTACATCAAAAAGTAAAAACAGTAGTGCAAACAGATAAAACTGTGGAGAGATTCTGTTTGGTTGTTTTGTGATTTCAGGTCCACACTCATAAACTGAGAGTTTAATCTTCTCACTATCTTTTTTAGCAAGTGCACGACTCGCTAGACGTGCAATTACTGTTGTTGCCATAAATGCACCAAACGTCATTACGAATAGGACAAATACACCAAAATACGGATTTGCAGTTGCAATATGTTCCATATAACCTACCTTTTAAAATTCTATTTAAGAATATATTTGTTTTCCACACTTTAAAACAGCTATTGTTCGGACACAGCTATCCCTTTGTGATTTGGAAAAAACAGTTACTGCACTATATCAAAAAGAGTATTAAATGAAAGATTTATGTTTAGAAATTGTAAATCGATGTCACTAAATGCAACACCGATGAGAAGGGCTTAAAAAAAGTGTGTAAATTTGTAATACTTATTTTAAGTTTTACATCGAAAATTACTTAACGAGAAAACCCATAGATTTTTCACTGTCGAAGTCTCCAGTTTTTTCACGATTGATTTCATCTATGAAATCTTGAACTTTAAAAAGAGGTTCATCCTCTACAGCCACCTTGTATGCAGTGTTTTTAATAATCAAATTAATTTGACCACCGGATAAATCATACTCGGCTAAAACTTTTAGGTCAAAATCCTTAGCATAAGGTGCATCAATAGGTAACATAAGTTCCCATAATTCTTCTCTTTGAGCTCTATCTGGGCGTTTGAACTCTATCTTATAATTAAAACGACGAGAGAATGCCTTGTCGATATTTTCTAGTAAGTTTGTTGTCGCTATTAACATCCCTCTAAAATTTTCTATCTGTTCTAAAAAAATGTTTTGCATCTGATTGTGCATCTGGTCTGAGCCTGTGATATTTCCACTACTTCTAGCTCCCAAAAACTGATCTGCTTCATTTAGTAAAAGAATAGGCTCTGTTTTCGTTTTCTCACTAAGTTCATAAAAAGTGTCAAATATTTTACGAACATTTTTTTCACTCTCTCCTACATACATTGAGAGAATTTTAGAACAGTCAAAGGCTAGAACCTGCCGTTTAAGAGATTTAGCAAGAGAGTGTGCAGTCATAGTCTTACCAGTTCCCGCTGCTCCATAAAAGATAATACGTGCATCAATACCACTTTTTTTATCTTTTATGCCCCATTTTACAAGTCTAGCTACTACTTCTTTATCTACTTGTTGCATTAAATTATTTAGAGTCTCTCTTGTTTTTTCATTTAATACTACATCATCTAAAGATGTTTCAGAATCAACTAACTCAAAAATATCTTGTTCTTCTATAAGTGCATTTAGTTTCAGACGAGTTACTTTTTTTCTTTTTTGAGGGTGAATGATACTTTGAAGTACCTCATCTACAATATAAAAAGCACGACTAATCCCACCAAATGGATTTAACATCTCTTCATAGTCAATAATTCCACTGCTAAGAAGATTTGCACCATCTTCTAATAGTGAACGATTTTTAATACGCTCATATTCATCTAAAGATATCAAATCTATAAGAGCATTCATCTCTCTTAAGGATGCATCTGTAGCACTATACTCTTCACGCAGAAGTGCTATGAAAATAACTTCTTCAAGATTATTCATCTTTTTTTGTTTAAAAAACTTATCTAGAACAAGGTTTTCAGAAGTCTCTTCAACTCGTTGAGAAATCCTTTTTTCTAAAAGTTTGAGTTTATTTTGCAGTCTATCTATTCCAAGGGAGTGTTCATGTACATTTTGACGGATAAGAGACATTTTTTGATAAAGCTCTATACGAAAAAACTGATCTTGTAGATACTCGAGGTGATCGCCATAAGCTTTCACATCAGGTAACTCAGACTCGCCAGAACCTTCTTGTAAGAGTTTTAGAAAAGATGGTGTTAGTCCTACTGCTGTGTTAAGTAGTTCTAGAGGTGTTACATCTGAAATCTTCATGGGAGTAAAACTCTGCTGATGAATCCAACCAAGTTCAAGGAGGTTTTTTAGCTCACCTAAGTGCTCTAAGTGCTCATAATTATCAACACTATAAAGTTCTTCAAGTAGCTCGAGTATTAGAACATCATCTTGACCTTTCATATATGACAGAGCCATATACTGAAGCATTTTAGCTTCAGCATGACTACATTTGAGATGTGTAAAAATATCAGATTTTTCAATCTCTTTTTGCGATAAAAAGTTAACTAAATTTTTCAAATTGTTCCTTAGAATCTATAACCTAAACCAGCAGAGATAAGAAGTGCAGTTGAGTTTGTAAACTCACCGTTAATTCCATTAGTGTTGACTGTATTACTTACTGTTCTATCATCTTTCATAGAGTAAAGAGCTGCAAGACCTATGTCCATACTTTCATTGATAGCATAACGACCACCAAATGATACAGAAAGAGAATCACTACCTGGAGACTCAAAACCTAAAGTAGTTTCAGGTGTTGGTGTTTCATCTATTACAACACCAGCCATAAGAGTTACACTGTCAAGTTCTTGAGTTAGCCCTAAACGGAATGAATTTGTGTCTTTCCAATCTTTTGGTTTAGCTCCACCAAAAATAAATTCTGCAGTTGGATCTTTATACTCAAAATTAATCTCTTTATATGCTGACCAATATGTTCTTTCATAAACAAACTCTATTGTCGTATCTGTTGGTAATGTATATGCTATTGCTGCTGAAAAAGTTGCTGGAAGAGGTACTGAAACAGCGACATCATAATTTCCATCTAATGTGGCAGGGTATTTTAAATCAGCTGTTCCAGAAGTTGTTAAATTTACTAAAGAACGATACGTTAAACCAACTTGAATATCAGATGTTGGATGATATGCTAATGCTAAATTGTAACCAAAATCTAAAGAATCACCTGTCATGTCTTGAGAAACATAAAATGCAGAATTATCTGATGGTGTAACTTTTACAATACCATTTGTATGAATAATTCTAAACCCAACAGCTATAGCAACGGTATCACTTACTGCGAATGCAGCAGTAGGATTGATTTCTATTACCTCTAAAGTAAATTCTTCTGCTGATTTTTTTGCTGGATTATCATTCCACTGTCTACTAAGCCCACCAGGAACTACAACACTCACACCTACTCTCACATCATTATCACCTAATTTTGGAGATACATAATGAAGTGATGGAATTATAAATGCTTGTTCTTCTGCACTAATAGATGAACCCGTAGTAGGTGTATATTCTGTAGCAGAAGTACCAATGTACATTAAGTCTGCTTCTATATGATTACTATCAGACATAAAAATCATGTTTGCTGGATTATCATAAGCTGCATCAGCACTCTTAACATGGGCAATATTTGCTCCACTAAGTGCTACTGAGTTTGTTGAAGTTTCTGGAATCTTATATCCACTTGCTAGAACTACTGAACTTGCCACTAATGACATTAATACAATTTTTTTCATTTCTTTCTACCCTTAATTTTAAAATATTATATTAAGTGTAGCCAAAAACTATATAAAATTATATTATTTTACAAAACTGTATAAAAGTTCTATCTCTTCTTTCCAAATAGTATCATCAATTGTTTCTAACACAAGTGGTATGTCATCCATTCGCTCATCATTCATAAGAAATCTAAATGCATCAAGACCTATCTCCCCTTTTCCAAGTGAGTGGTGTCTATCTACATGAGAACCTAGAGGTGGTTTTGAGTCATTTATGTGCATACCCATTAGGTATTGAAAACCGACTATACTTTCAAAATCATTCCAAGTCTTATCATAAGTCTCACGAGTTCTTATGTCATAACCCGCTGTAAACATATGACAAGTGTCTATACATATACCTATGCGTGACTTATCTTCTACCTTATCTATGATGTGAGCTAAATGCTCAAAACGCCAACCAAGATTACTACCCTGTCCTGCTGTATTCTCAAGAACGGCACTTACGCCATCAGTTTTATCAAGGGCTATGTTTATAGACTCAGCAATTACATCTAAACACACATCTTCGATAGGCTTCATAATCTCTAAGTTTTCTTTATCACTCTTTTTTACTTTAGCTAAATGACTCCCAGGATGAAAGTTAAGACGGTCTAGTCCTAAAAGTTTACAACGCTCAAGTTCATCTATAAACGCCAGTCTACTTTTTTCTAGTTTTTCAGTTTCTGGATGTCCTAGGTTTATAAGGTAAGAGTCATGAGGTAAAACATGTTTAGGAAGGATGCCACTAGCATCTAACATACTTTTGAACTTATCAATAGTCTCTGTGTCTAACTCTTTACCTACCCATTGGCGTTGGTTTTTAGTAAAAAGAGCGAATGCTTTTGCACCTATTGCTTCAGCGTTTGAGATAGCATTAAAAACACCACCACTAGCAGAACAGTGTGCACCTACAAATTTCGTATGTTTCATTATTTCACATCCTTGATTTTAAAAATTATTCGGTTTTTTCTATCTTTGAAAAAAGTTTCATTTTTAGTAACTCTATATTTTATATCTACATTATCAGTTTGTATTATCTGCTCAAAGCCACTTGGCGTTTGAACTCTGTTTTGTCCATCATAAATCATTTTTGATAGAAGAATATTTTGCAATATATTGCTAGGATATTCGGCATTTAAATACTCTTCATTGAAACTATTTTTCAACATACAACCCTCATTAACACAGATAAGATGATTTATACTTATTTTTTGAACACTTACACCTGCCATAAATAGTTCAATCTCCACATCATCGTTATTATGGCGAATATAACCTAGATCTGAAAATTTGAGTTTTGGTGTTTTAATAATGATGATTTTAGACTCTTCGTGTTTATAGTTTTTCAAACTACATCCACTAAAGAGTAAAAAGAGGACTAGAAAAATGTATCTCACTTGAAAACTATTTTTGTATGAAGTTTCCACATTTTTTGACAGCAGAACCACCAAAACTTTTAATATAAGCTGCCGTAGCATTTTTTGCTATTACTTGTCTGTTACACTCATCTTTTGCTATACACTCAGGATTTTCGCATCCTACATTTACTGGTTGTGCCATATTTAATTCTCCATATTTTAATTATAAAACGAATTTTATCGAATTTATTTGCAATTTGACATATTTTTGAAGTTTAATTTGAAAATAATGTATAATTTATATATGAAGATACACATAGATATCGACTCTTTTTTTGTAAGTGCTGCTCGTATTGTTGACCCTTCTTTAGAAAACAAAGCAGTGGCAATAGGTGGGCGAAGTGACACTAAAATCTTTTCTAAAGATGCAAAAAACCAAACTGTAAACTTTAAAAACACAGGCTCTTTTGTACCGACTTTTTATAAGGCTTATGAAGAAAAAGACGATGATATCGATGCTTTTAAAGATTCCGATGGTCGGATTCGTGGGATTTTAACTACATCATCCTATGAGGCTAGAGCCTTTGGTATCAAAACAGCTATGACTATTAGAGAGGCTCTACAACTCTGTCCTCACTTAATCATCAAAGCACCAAATATGTCACTCTATCAAGAACTTTCCCACAAACTCCATGAGTTTTTAATGCTTAAAATCCCCCTTATTGAACAAGCAAGTATTGATGAGTTTTATGGGGATGTGAGTGGTTGGGTTGAAGATGAAGATATTCCAGCATTTATAGACTCTCTTCGCCATGAGATAAAAAAAGAGTTAAAACTTCCTGTTTCCATTGGTGCAGCACCAACTCGTTACATTGCCAAACTAGCGACTACTTATGCTAAACCTTTTGGCTGTAAGACCATAAAAGAGTATAACTTTGATGAGTTTGTAAACCCCATAAAAGTAGAAAAGTTTGCTGGAATCGGTAAAAGTATGAAAGAAAAGCTTTCCGGTGTTCATATCCTTACACTAGGAGAACTTCGAGCAAATCGTGGCATAGTTGAGTCCTGGAGTCCTTACTCAAAAGAGTTGTATAAGCGGGTAAACGGAGAAACAGATGCTCCTATCAAAACTACTCATAGGAGAAAATCAATAGGAATTAGTAGAACTTTCGATGCTTTGTATGATAGAGTAGAACTTAAACGCCGGGTTCATATCCTCGCTCGTCACCTTAGCTTTGCAATCCTAAAACTCGATGTTATTCCTACTGTATTTCATCTAGGTATTTCTTACGAAATGAACCAAAATTCGCACAAAAACATCTCCCTTGCAGAAATATTTACAGAGAAAAAGTTTGATACTCTTTGTGTAAAACTTCTCGCTGATGCAGATACACAAAAAAGGCTCAAAGTAATTCGTCTAAGTATCACTTGTTCTTCCTTTACAAGAGACTCAAAAAGAGAACTTTCTCTGATTGGTTTTGATGAAGAACAGAAGATGTATTCTCTCACAAAACTATCACAGAAACTACGTGAGAAATATGGAATCGATACTTTAAAATGGGCAAGTGAGATGCTTTAAACTAAAGAGTGCTAGTATTATTGTTACTAAAGGAGAGAATGTGGATTTTCAAAAAGTATTTCAATACACTAAAGATTTAAAAGTACTCTATGTTGAAGATAACAAAGATCTACTTCTAGAGACTTATGATGTGTTAGAAGATTATTTTTTATCTGTAGATAGCGCTGAAAATGGTAAAATCGCACTCCAAAAATATAAAACTTATGCTCAAGAAAATTCTTTCTATTATGACCTAGTCATAACAGACATAAATATGCCTGTTATGGATGGCATGGAACTTATTAAAAACATACATGCTATTCATCACGATCAGAGTATCATAGTTTTCTCTGCATATAACGAATCTTCGAGACTAACTGACCTTATCCAAGAAGGTATCACTAACTTTGTTATGAAACCTATAGCACCACTACAGCTTATGAGTATTTTATACAAAACTACGAAATCTATATACAATCAAAAAGAGTTAATTAAGCATCAAAAAGAGATTGAAGAGCTTAATGAAAATCTTGATGCAAAAGTGCAAGAGCAAGCAAGAGAAATTCTCTTTACAAGACAAATTGCCATAGAGACTATTGTAAATATGGTTGAAAGTTATGATGATGAAACAGGTTCACACATTAAAAGAATAGAAGCTTACACTCAACTCATGATAGACAAAGTTCCAAACACCAGTAACTGCCCTAAAGAGTTACGTGACTCCATACCATTTGCTTCTCTTTTACATGATATTGGAAAGATGATGATTCCCAAACATATACTCTTTAAACCTGGCACACTTACAGATGAAGAGTTCAATATCATCAAAACTCATGCTCCACTTGGTGGTGAAGTTCTTAAAAAGGCGAACATAACATTTAAAGAGACGTTTAATAAAGATAGCTTTTTAAAAGTCGCTAGTGATATAGCTATGTATCACCATGAAAAATGGAATGGTCTTGGTTATCCAGAGGGTCTAAAAGGAGAAGAGATTCCAAGCTTTGCCCGAATAGTCTCCGTTGCTGATGTATATGATGCTATCAGAAGTAAACGAGTCTATAAGGAAGGTCGCTCACACAAAGAAGCACTTACAATCATAAAAGAGGAGAGTGGTAAAAGTTTTGACCCTTCTATAGTTAAAATATTTGTAGAACTCAATCAAGAATTTGATAGGATATTTACCAATCACTCTTAGGAAAAGAAATGCTAACTACACTCAAAAGTGTTAATTACAATAAAAAACTTATTAAGATGCTTATTGACTCCAAAAGTGGAGCAATTGCAGTCAATATTTTAGGTCCTATTTTCTACTTCTATATTTTTTCTGGCACCATCCCTTTTATAATACTCTTCACTCTTATACTTATTCAGTTTAGCCTCTACATCTTACGTGTTATATATGGAGAAAAACTTTTAAAAACTCTTCAAGAAAAAGGAGAATTTGAGGCAAATAAATCACTTGCTATTTATCTTCAATTTCTCTACATAAGTTCGTTTTTTTGGGGTCTATCAACTATCCCTGTTATTTACCACGGAAATGAATCTCAACTCTTTACTATCATGGCTCTTGTTTTTGTGATGTTAGCAGGCTCCCTTGCTACTTTGACACCTGTATTTCATGCTGTTTTTATCTTTATTTTCAACATAGTAACTCTCTTTATTTTAGGCTTGATTATCTGTGGAACAAGTGCCATTTATTATCAAATGATATTTTTTTTACTTATTTTTGCATTTGTAAGTATTCCCTCTGCCTTCAAAATTCACACTGCACTCAGAGACTATATCACTAAAAGTGAAGAGATTCAAAAACTAAATGAGGAGCTAGAACTCAAAGTAAAACAGGCAATCCAAAATACAGCAAAAAAAGAAAAACTTCTACAAGAGCAGACTAGACTAGCCCAAATGGGTGAAATGATTAGTATGATAGCACACCAGTGGAGACAGCCTCTTGGTGCAATAAGTAGTGCACTTATGAGTATCAGCACTAAACAAGAGAGTGGAAAATATGATTTGGACAATAAAGAAGATAGAGAAAAGTTCTTAGTCTTTATGACAAAAAAACATACAAATATTGATAATTATGTTCAAGTTTTAAGTACTACTATTGATGACTTTAGAAACTTTCTAAAACCAGATAAAAAACGAGAGCTTGTAAGTATAGAGGCTCCTATACTAAAGGCTCTTAATATTGTACAGAGCTCTCTTGAGTCTAAAAATATTATTCTAGAGTTAGAACTTTTCGTCAAAGATAAAATTCTTCTATATCAAAATGAAATGATGCAAGTTATTTTAAATATAATTAAAAATGCGGAAGATAATTTCATAGAAAAAAAGATACAAAATCCAACATTATGTATTAAAACTTATAAAAATGATGTTACACTCTTTATATCCATCACTGATAATGGAGGTGGAATTAACGAAAATATTATAAACAATATTTTCGATCCATACTTTTCAACTAAAAATGAGAAGAATGGTACTGGACTTGGTTTATATATGTCAAAAATTATAGTCCAAGAGCATAACAAAGGCAATCTAAGTGTTAACAATACCAATGAAGGGGTACGATTTTTAATCGAATTTACAAATGACAAATCTGAAACTTCTTGAACAGTTCCGCTCTTTTTATTTTCGTAATTATCCAGATGATATGGAGATTCAAATCTCTTATTTTGCCATCTTTGGCGGTCTAGGCTGGGATATAGACACATCTAAGAGTATTGACTCTTTAATAGAATCGCTTATCCTAGAAAATTATGAAATATTAAATGCTAAGATGGAGGAACTCACACAGGGTGACTCTGTAAATAAACGATTACTTCAAGCACTAGCAGTTGGAGATAGAAGAATCTTTTCGGCGTTTAACAGAGCTGGGCTTAATAATGGAAACGGGGGTGCTGCTTTAAACTTTCTTCAAGAGAGTGGTCTTATCCAGATAGAGTACTCACGAGAACAACACCCACGAGATAAAAATCCAAATGCTAAACTAAAACGTAAAGATGCAAGACATAGAATCTCTCACAAGGTTCTTTTTACACACCCATTTGTTAGATTTTGGTTCTACTTTATAGCCCCACAGAGTAAAAACATCAAAAATGGTGAATACTCTAAACTTTTTGAAAATATAGACGAGAGAATAAATAGTTATACAAGTCTTGTTTTTGAAGAATTAAGTGAAGTTCTTCTCAACTACAACCTTCGTGAATCACAAATAATAAGTTCAGGAAGTTACTGGGATGCGAACATAGAGATAGATATACTGACAATAACCGATGATGAAAAAATATATGTAAGTGAATGTAAATGGAAAAATCATAAGGTAAATAAAAAAGAGTTACATAAACTAACTGAAAAATGTGAAAGACTTGACATAATTCCCGATCAAATCATTCTTTTCTCTAAACGAGGTTTTTCTAAAGAGCTAATGCAGATGAGTTCATCAAAACTTGCACTTTACAGTTGTGAAGAGTTTGAAGCACTCCTCAAAAATAGTTCACGAGGTGAGTTGATTAAAAACTTTATTAACTAACAACTCGTAGTGCTGTATATGCTTCTTGAAGTAACTGAAACTTCTCTGTGTAGTGATCAACCATGTGTGGGCTCTCATGAATTATTTTATCAGGATGGTAAACCTTAGTTAGCTTTTTGTATGAGCGTTTAAGAGCATCTTGACTCGCACCTATCGGACACTCTAAAACTGTATAGAAATGAGTGTTTTCTTCTGTTTCATTTTTACATAAGTCACCAAAACTAAAGTTAGCAAAATCACTATAAAGTTTAGACATAAAATGATTATCATAGGTGTACTGAATCTGATAATGCAAAATATGGCGTTTATTGAGTGCTCGTTCAAGCCTTGATTTTGCTTTAAAATCACTTACATCTACTACAAGAGACATATCTGTTCCTCGTTCAATATAGACTTCCAATTGCGAACGCATATAGTTTAAAACCCATGAATTTGAGCTATCTAAAGATATAAGAACTGTATCTTTATCGTAAGCATATAGATTGACCTTTACAACTTCTGCTTCTTGGAGTTTATGCAGTTCTATTTTAATAGGTTGTGTTCCAAACTTTAACATACTTCTCAAAAAGAATTCATGGTTGAAGTCATGTGTTTTAGCATGATGCTGAGATAGTTGAGATAAAAATTCTTCACGAACTTCTCGTAGAGTTTCATTACGAAAAACAAGTACTGCCTTTGGTAAAAAAAGCATACCACGAGCATGATGATTTAAAAAATCCTTCATCCAGGAAGTATTTAAAGTCTCAAATCCTGTCGTGATAAGAATGAGATTATTACGTAATACAATATCCATATATCCTACCTTTATTGGGATAGTTTTATAAAATAAAGCAATTCTAGTTCCA
>Ga0256826_1000046_pt1 | contig 54541 bp, 53 predicted proteins | sample CV79metaG_FD_185975 | JGI IMG/M metagenome (GOLD analysis project Ga0256826, IMG submission 185975) | Hydrothermal vent microbial communities from East Pacific Rise, Pacific Ocean - CV79 | ecosystem: Environmental > Aquatic > Marine > Hydrothermal vents | place: Pacific Ocean: East Pacific Rise...
GCTAAAACTACTTCTTTAGCCATATATGTCTCATTTATCATCCAAACACCATCTATGTACTCTAAACTATCCACTTTTTGTTTTACAAACTTAGCAGACTTTGCCATAGCCTCACACATTTTTTTGGCGTTTACAATACCGGCATTTATAGAAAGGCTCTCTTGTAGTTCACTCTCTAAATCCAAAAGTTTTAAAGAGGTTTTTTCTTTGTACATACTCAGTATCTCAGCATCACTATCATCTTTAGCTATATGCAGAAGTTGTGCCTTTGTTAAAAGTGCTGGGAAATTTTTCTCATAAAACTCCATGGAGTAGATAAAGGCATCATGAAGTATCTCTTTTAACTCTCCACTTTTAGAAAACTTAGGAGAGATAAAAGCACCAGCAGCCCCACTCCCTCCACTCGCAATACCACCTTCATCAAAAAGTATAACTTTTTTCTTAGCATCTGTAAGTTCATGGCTTATACTACATCCATTTATTCCCGCACCTATTATCGCTATATCGTACAAGGGCTACTTCTCATTTGAAGGTTTCACGATACTGTAGCGTTTAAGTATACGGGAACCTGCTTCTTTTGCTTTCGCTGTATCTATAGCTATTTCAACACCATCACCATTTTTTAAGACGATAAACTTCTCTTTTGAACCTTCAATCATGTTTTTAAACTCGGCATAATCTTTAAACGGTTTACCATTGATACTATCAGGTTTCCATAAAGAGAGACTATGATCTCCTCTGTTTGTCTTATCTGCTAGGACTTTAAGAAGTACAACTACCTCATCTTCTTCTTGTGTAGCCCATCTACTTGAAGCCTCTCTAAGTTGCAGTGATGCTTTTTTAAGAAGGAGGTTTCTACTTACCGGGGTAAACACATAACCACCATAGATAAAGTATCTGGGCATAACATCATGTTCTACTGTATTTACAAGTAAGTCATCATCTGCGATATTTACTATCTTTACCTCAACACTCTTTCTCTTAGTATCACGAAGTATCTCTAGTGTTATACTCTCCCCTATCTGCTTCTTATCAATAAAGTACATTAGAGATGTAAACTGCCCTGGTATAAACTCTACTGTTCCATCGTTTTTTATTATATGTCCATCTATACTAAGAAGTATATCTCCAGACTTAAGTATTCCATGTACTGATGATTTTTGGGACACATCTACAACTCTTATCCCTGTTAGATCATTGTCCATACCATAGAGAGTTCTGAGAGCCTCATTTTCCATATACTGAGTCCCAATACCTAAATGCCCAAAACCATCGTAGTGTCCATCTTTGATATCTTCTAAAAAATGTTGGATTATTTCTGTAGGAACTAAATAGCCTATACTTTGACCCTTGGAAACATGTTGCATCACGACACCTACAATCTTTCCATCACTTATAGCAGGTCCACCACTATTTCCAGGGTTAACTGCTGCATCTATCTGAATAGCTAGAAACCTCTCCCGAGAGTGTGCATAAGTATTATGTTCTATGCGTGAGACTATTCCCTTACTAACACTTAAAGAGTTTCCACCCATAGGAAAACCATAAACAGTTATTTCCTCTTGAAGTTTTGGTAATGAACCAAGCTTTAAACTTGCCACCTCTTGGAAAAACTCTTTATCTTTTACTCTAAGTATCGCTAAGTCACTCTGATGAGAGATAAACTCAACCTGTGCCTCGTATCGCTTAGTATCTCCATACTTCTTGACCTCTATGAAAGTCTCATTAGCAACTACATGTGCATTTGTAAGGATTCTATCTCCAGCTATGATACTTCCAGAACCATGAGCTCTTCTTATTGTTGTATTCCAAGGAGTTAAATAGTTTGGAACTTTAGAGACTGTATATATCTTTACTATAGAATCTTTGATACTAGAACTAGCATGAAGACCTATAAAAAGGAGTAGTGTTATTAGGATGTGTTTCATTTAATTACCTCTTCTTCATTCTAGCATAAGCTTTGTAAATCAGTTCTCTATCTGGATAGTTCCATCTATCAAGTTTTTGAAGTGTTTTATTGTAAATTGACTCTTTAGTTGTGTGTTCTCCTAGCATCAAAAGGTTAAGATAAAAGTACTTACTACCCTGTTTTGCATACCTTGGAGCATCTTCAAGAGAGAGAAGATACTCTACTGATTTTTTATCTATATGCTCAGCATTTAAAGAGAGACTTAAAAGTGTATACTTATCTGAGAGTCCACCCATATAGTAAAGTCCATAATGCCCTTCTGGTTTTTTATTTATATATACTCTATAAGGATCAGCACCATTATCTAGAAGTAACTTGAGTGTCTCTTTACCTCCAAACCAAGCAGTCAAAGCTACTGCATCAAGTCTTAGTGTCTCACTAAGAGTAAGACTATCTATTCTAAGCCCTAAATCTAAGAGTGCCTGAACAACTCTACTCTCGCCATGTCTTGCAGCCATATGTAATAAAGTGTAATCTTCCCACTCAGACTTAGATGCTCTTATGTAGTACTCATAAACATCTGGTCTAGATTGAAAAACAGATGTTTGAATGAGTTGATGAACATCAAAGTTTGGATTTTGAAGTACTTTAAGGGCTATATCTTCTTGATGTGCTTTTATCGCATAACTTAAAGTTGAGTTCCCTGCTATATCTACAGCACTTGTATCACTTCCATCAGAGATAAGTTCTCTTGCAAACTCATAGTGCTTATTTCGCATAGCACAGAGTAGTGGTGTCTCATCTCTTGAGTTTGCACGGTTAAGCTCTGCACCTTTTGAGATAAGAAATTTTGCTACTTCTATTTCATCATTTTGAATCGCTAAAAAAAGGAGGCTTGATTTTACTCTATCACTTATAGCGGTAGCCCTAGTATAGTAGTAACTACTACTTAGTGGTTCAAACATAGGTAAAAGATACTTTAGCATTGGGATATCACCATGTATCATAGCAGTAAAAAGAAGATCTCTACTATCCTTTTCAAATCTCTGTATCTTTACACCACTTTCTATGAGATACTTACTAAACACTAGGTTTTTGTTTTGAACTGCATATACAAGGATATTTCGACCTGTATTACTTTTTACATTTATATCTGCACCATGAGTTATAAGATATTTTACTACTTGAGGATGACCTTTAAATGCAGCTTTGAGTATCGGACTAGATCCTGAGTATTTAGTATCGACATCAGCACCTCTATTAAGAGTCTCCTTAACCATACTAAGATTTCCATCTTCGGCATACTGTAGTAACTCATTATTAAGATTTTTTTGAGTCTCACTTAGTGCATAAATATTCAGTGTCATTAACAAAAGTAAAATTATTTTCATCATTTGTTATCTCTTACTTTTTAGATACTTTTTCATAACTTCACGATCTATTTTTTTAGAGTACTCATAAGCCTCTGTAAACTCTGCACTTCTACTTGGATATGCTAATTTTAGTACATTAAAGTCTTCTTTCATATAGATAAGAGCAGTTGTACTTTTGAGTTTTACAAAGTAGTTTTTATATGCTTGGTATGCTCTTTTTTTGTCACCTTTTATGAGATATACATGCCCCATGTTTGAGTAAACAAAAGGTAGTTTGTCTTTTTTAAGTGATCGTTTTGAAGCTTGGATGCTCTTATCATACTCTTTTAAGACTAGGTAGATGAAACTTAGGTTCTTATCTAAATGCTTCTCTTGTAGTTGTTGTGCATACTTTTTACAAGCTTTTATAAGCACTTTCCCTGCATTTGTACTCAAATTACATTTAACCTTAGCATCTACTTTCTCTGCTGAGATATCCATCATCCACTTGTAAGCTCTTTGGTTATCCCTTACATATTGAAAGTTTTTTGCGATACTTAGTTTTTGCTTATCATTAAAACTATTTTTTACAAGTAGTTTATCAAAAATCTTCGATAATCTCGCTCTGGATTTTATACTGATATATCGCAACTCAAAACCATCAAAGCCGTAAATACTGAGATACTCTTGGAGCTCTTCATCTCTATCATTTACAAGATAAAAGTTTATATATGACTTACCTAACTTTATAGAATTTTCACGAAAACCATTATCAAGTAGGAAGTTAAACATTTTAGAATCACCATACTTATAAGCTATAAGTATATATCCACCATCTTTAACATTCATACTATCTACTAGAACTTGAGCAACACGGTAGTTATCCAAGACAGCAGCGACTACAAGAGGTGTGACTTTTTTGTAAAGCTTTGAGGTGATATCAGCATCATACTTTATAAGTATCTTCAAGATTTCAGCATTATCAAACTTTACAGCCTTTGCTACGGCATTGTTTCCTTGATAGTCTTGGTGATTTACATCAGCACCATATTTCAGAAGTAGTGTAACATTCTCACTATTTCCCTGTGTTATTGCATTATGAAGTGCTGTTACATTTTGATCTGTTTGAGCGTTTACATCAGCACCATGGATTAAGAGCAAGTTTGTCATCTTTACACGACTAGGGTCATAAGCACAAAAAGAGAGTATAGAGTCTTTTTGTCTGATAGTTGCATTTACATCAAAACTATTCTCAAGTAAAAAGTTAAAATTCTCTTCTCTATTTTTAGAAGCTGCACCACTAAACGCTGAAAAGTTATTTATATTTTGTGCATTTGCCCCATACTCAAACATCAGTTTTAAGATTCGACTATCCTCTAAAGAACTACTAAAAGCAGTTACTGACATATCTAGATATGTGTCTCCCATCTTTTCTAGTGGATTTGCCCCATACTCTAGTAAGAGTTTAACCATCTCATAGTTATCTGTTCTTACGGCTAATTCTATAGCAGAGAGTCTCTTCTTTTCTACATTTGGATTCATTCCATTTTCAAGATATGACCTTACTTGAGTGATATTATTTTCAACAATATCACTCAAAAAGCTCAACTGCTTAGTAGTGTTTGCTTCAGATAATGGAGTCGGTTTTGGTGCCTGGTGAGGCATGCAACCACTCAGATAAAAAGTTACTATTATTAAAAATAAATATCTCATTTTATCTCCTTAAGAATTTGTATTGAACGAATGAGACTCTTATCCACACCTTCATTATCTTCATACACTCTCTCTTCTGGATTTAAACCTATCTTGTTAAGTACCCTAAAATCTCTATAGAAGTACTCTGCATCCTCAAGAACTACAAAATCATTTCCATTAAATCTTTCTATATAAAAACTGTTTGATATACCAGAAGTATCTTGACCTATTACCTTTATGTTATTCTTAAATCTTAAAGAGTGTGCCATAGCTTCACATGCGGAGCCTGTCATCTCGTTTACAAGGATTACTATCTCTGCATCTTTTAAAATCGTACTCTTTTGTGTCGCTTTTAATGTGCTTGACTTATAGTTACCTTTTGAGTCCAAGTATCTTCGTGAATAAATAATACCTTCAGATACAAAAAAATTTGCGAGTGCTGAGACATTCAACGAAGAGGTAAAAAAGTTATTTCTCAAATCTAAGATGAGTTTTTTTGGCTGCTTTTCTTTGATATATGTTCTAAGTTTTCCAAGGTCATCATAAGTGATTTTTTGAAGATTGACATAAGTTATATCTTCATACATTTTCACCTCATAAGTTGAACTATTATCCATCAAAAAAGCAAACTTTTTAAGCATCCCTTTTTTTGTATAAAATCCACTCTCCCCATCTAAAGAGAGATTTACTAAAGCATACATCTCAGTAGTAGTAAGTGAGCCACCCTCTTTCTTTATTTCAGAGAGTCTATCTTCCATCTTTTTCAAATTTAATTTATTTCGATAATAGTAATGCTTTGATATCTTACTCATCATGCTATAAAAAAGAGATAGCATCTCTTGATCTGTAAAAGTTTTTTCGATTTTTGGAGTTGTCTGGAGTCCACCAAATACAAGAGAGTTTATAAGGAGTAGACCTAGAAGTATATTTTTTATCATTAGAGTCCTTTGAGTTGTTCGATTGCTATATTTTCAGCCATATTTTGTGTCTGTTTTGCCGAGTCACCATCAACTATATCGTTCCATCTATCTCTAGCATTTTGAGTCCTATGAGTTTCATCTTTATGGGCATATATATAGTAAAAGATATATACCAGAAAAAGATTTATTATGATAACAAGTGACTTTTGAAAAAGTGTCTGCTTTTGTGACTTATTCATTCGATCCCTTTTTATTTTTTTCTAAAAGTTTAAGTTTTTATAAGATACTTCATCTTAAAAATAACTCTTATAGATAAAAATACCCAGACCAATAACTAAAACAAAAAGTAAAAGATTCGAGTAGTCGGTACGGTACTCTCTTCCACCTACATCTTCACCACGAAGCTCGGCAGCTTCTCTTCGCATTCTTTTTGAGTTTAGTTTAGAAACCAACCAATGCATTGGTGATAAAAAGATCCATAAGCTAAGTAACATTCCAGCAATTAAAGAGGGTATCTCTATCATTTGAGTATGACTAAAAAATGATGTTTTTAGCCAAAGTTCACTCATACCATTTATCCCAAAGATAACAAAAAGTATCTTGAAGTACTTTAAAAATATCTCTTCACCTTTTGTATGTTCAGCAACTCTAACACCAACAAGAGTGTTAGCTAAAACTCTAAATAAAGTAGTATCACTAATCATCCAAGAGACTACAGACTCATCTTCACTCTCACCTTTGAGACTAAAGTAGTGACTGATCTGGGTAATCTCTTTTACTTCAAAATCTTTAGAATGACGGCGTTTTGCTTTTGAGTACACCACTCGGAGAGTCTCCTTTTCAAAGACTAACCTTAACTCAGAGTTTAAAGTTCTAAAAATCATCTTTTTCTCTTCTTTAAATGCTGTAGTGATTTTTTTTGCTCTAAAGTTTACAAGCTCTTCGTAGAGATTACTCAGGAGTATAAATGCTTGCATATCTTGAGTATCAGCTTTTAGTTCTAAACGCTCATCATCGTTAAAAATGAGAGTAATATATAAGTCTCTTTTTTCATATACAGAGTTTGTAAAGTTTGCAACACCTCTATCGTAAAGACTCATAACGGTGTTAAATGCTACTTTCTCTCCAGCATAGTGGAAAAAATCTTCTCCTTGTGTAAATGCTAGTGTTGTATCTTTTTTACTAAAAAACATTATTTTACACCTTTTACTAACTCTAGAGTCTCTACTCTTTGCCCAAATCCATCTACGGGGAGTTCAATACTTAAATCATAAAGCGAACTAGAGGCTGGGTATTCCCAACCTACATACCCACTCTCACCATTTTTCACATTTACAGGGTGTCCCCAAAGACCAGCATCAACTAAATCCCTTCTATCTCTAAATGTATCAAAAAGTTTAACATACTCTACTAGTGGTAACTCATAACGCTTATGTAAAAACTTGGATTTCACCTCAGCGATAGCATCTATAAGAGTATCTCTAAAATCTTCTTTGATTTCTCTAAATGGAACATATATTTCACCATCTTTTAAAACAGCCCACTTATCTTTTTCTTTGACAAAAAATATTCTTTCTTTATAGTGAATAGTTTTTTCATAAGGTGATTCAAATATTCTCTCCCCTCTCTCATCAATAACTATCGTCCCACCTTGCTCTTCTAAAACACAAACCCCATCATTAAAAAAATTCCAATCTTCAAACTGACAAGCTATAACTTCCTCAGCATTTTTATCTATATATCCCCAGAGGAGTGTTTGAGTATCTTGGACTGGTTGTAGAGAGTATGCCATCATGATTTGAGTATATTTAGCAGATATTTTTTCATTATTTTTTGTATGAAACTGGAGTAGTCTATCTTTATCTACACTTATGAAAGTTCCCATACTTAGTGAATTTTTCAGTGCTTTTGTTGAGACTGTTTTTAAACTTGAAAGCTCTAAAATCTCACATACTAAGTCTTTATAATCCTTAATATTTTCTATCTTGTACTTTTGAATTTCAGCATAACCAAACTTATCAAGAGAGATATAGTGATACTTAAACGCTAGGATCTCTCTATAATCCAGTTGTTCTTTAAAACTATCACCTGTATGTATTAGCCCAAACTTTCCATTTTCATCTATCATCACAGTATGACCACCACTTAATGTAAATGGCATACTTTTTTCACTCTCACTAGGGAGTATAAATGCAGAGCCCATCTTAAGTATATGATAATGTTCGCTAGCATCCATAGACCAGATGAGTTTTGCTCTGTTTGAAGCTTTTTTAATATCTCCAAGAGTGTAAGGAGTTATTTTATAAAAGCTATTTTTAAAAGATGTAAAAAAATCTTCATCATCTAAAACATCCTCAAAACTAACACTCTCTATACTATGGACACTAATCCACTCTTCTATCTCAAGTGTATAAACCTTTTTTGTAGCACTATAAGACTCATAAGAAGCTTTAAGTGCTTGGGCTTCACTCCTACAACAACAGAGTTCTGAGTTAAACTCTCTCTCACCATGTTGCAGTTTTAAGTAGTAGAGTTTTGTTTGCATATCAAAACTCTTTTGAGTTACAGCATCTTTTACATAGGAGTTTAGCTTAGATTCAAACTTATCATCCCCTAAAAGTGAAAACCCACCACTCTTTTGAGCATGATATTTTTCAATGGCGTTTACAACTAACTCATTATAAAAGATGGTATTTTTCATACATCGTTTACTCTCACTACCATCAAGGTCTAATCTGTATAAATCAAATATCAATCTTAGAAGATAAAGGATTACTCCAATAGATATGAAAACTTCAATAGACAATAGCATCTTCTCCAGATAAAATCTCTTTATACTTTTTGTTTATAAACTCATCGGTATCTCGCATCGTCATACTAATCATCTCTCCAATAAAGCCAACACTCCCTTTTTCAACACCTGAGAGTTCACTTTTTGAAATATTTGCATAGTCAAATTCTCTACCATCCACTTTAAATAGTTTCACACTATACTCTTTGAGTAAGTAGTCATTAAGTCTACTGATGGCTTTAAAAGTTTGAGAGTACTTTTTATGAGTTTTATCTAAAACAAGATTTGTCATTTCTCCATAAAAAACGAGATAATCATCTTCTACATTTACATAGTTTTCATACTCTTGTATCTGAAATGCCAACTTATCAGCTAAGTACTTATTTGAACTACCAAGAGCATCTAAAATCATTTTCGCTTCATCCCGATAGTTTTGGCGTTTAGTTCTACTCCAAAAGATTGGTGGTCTCGCTGTATTTGTAATTCTATCGGCTAGTTTTACCATCTGTACACAATCAGGTAGTAGTTTTAGTCTATTTAAACTATCTTGCATCTGCTCTTTTTTTGTTGCTAGTGTTTCATCTTTTGTAAGAGCCGCTACACCCTTAACAATAAGCTCTTTATCTCCAGCTATCTTAGATTCTAATGTCACTTTAGTATCTGTGTCTTCATTTACATCATGAAGTAAGGCACAGGCTATGGCAGTGTTAGCCTCTTTAAACCCAATAGACTTAATTCCTATAGCATTTATAACCTCACCAGCTACACTTACTATGTGAAAAGAGTAAGAAAGTCCTGTTGGTGTCTGTTGTGAGCCATGAGCTTTAAGTGCAAACACTAGGTTAGCCTTATACTCATCTAAACTATAAAGTTCTTTAGATGTACTCTTGTCTGTTTGTAAAAATGTAGCTATATCATCAAAGTGTCTCTCTATACCTTCAAAACTATGATTTCCACCCTCTTCTACTATAACTCTGGCGTTTAAGAACTTATCTACAGATTCTTGGAAATCAAGTGTCTCATCACCTTTTTGCACTAAAAGCATAAAATCTTCTTGCTTTGGTACGTCAACATCGTATGTTTTTAACATACTAAGATGTCTTTGATTCCACTCAAAACTACTCAAATCATAGAAACTAGGAGCAGAGCCTAATGTCTGTTTGAGTGTTTCATAAGGATAGATAGAAGGATTTATAAGAACTGCTTTGAGATTGTACTTACTTGCAAGATAGATACTCATATACCCACCCATAGAAGAGCCTATAAGTGTTATCTCTTCATCGTATGATTCTATTAAACTCTCAAGTGTTTGGATAGCTAAATCAGGTATATATGAGAGTGAAGGAGCGATAAAAGAGATACCCTTGGCTTTAAAATACTCACTAAATTGTTGTGCCTTACTTCCTAATCCATGACTACCATAACCGTGTATATAAATTATCATTTACTTCTCTCCTCTATCATTTTGTTATATTCTACCATCTTCTCATATCTATCACTAAAATGTTGATAAGCTAAAAGAACTAAAACACCTACAACTATAAAAATAAATGTATCTTTGAGGTTACGTGTTATCACTACTCTATCTGTAGGGGTAGAGATAAACTTACCTAGGCCCGAACGCTGAGACTCTTCTTCTTCTATTTTTTCATCTATCTCTTGCCCGTACTCTGTGGTTTGAGATGTTAATGCTTTTGTAAAATATAGGGCAAATATGAGAAAGAGAATCATCCATTCTTGATGAAGTAGACCCATAATTACAGCACCAACAATAGCTACCACACTATAAACAACTATAGTCAGAACAAAGTAGTTCTCATAGTGACGAGAATAAAAGAAGTTTGAAAAACTCATAAACCATAAAACAAATATAAGCCCTCCAGCCTTATTCTGGGAAAAAGAAAAAGAAAAGATCTGATGTAGAATGAAAGAGAGAGGGATAAAAAGTAAAATAATATGAAACCATGTAAGTTTTCTATTCATTTTATAATCCAAAATTTTGGATAAACATATATATCCTTTTGGAGTATGTTTTAACTTATTATATCATAACCATTTCATCTAATAGTAGTTCAAAAAGTATAAATTATGTATAATAAAAAACTAAAAAGGGTAACAATGAGCGAAGAAGAAAAAAACAAGAACAATCCTCTACATGGAATTAAACTAAAAGATATAATAGAAGAGTTAGTAGAATTTTACGGATGGAAAAGACTCTCTGAGTACATAGATATTGACTGCTTCATATATGATCCTAGTATCAAGTCAAGTCTAAAGTTTTTAAGAAAAACACCTTGGGCTAGAAGTAAGGTAGAGATTTTGTACATAGAGATGCAAAAAGAAAAAAAGAGTGAAGAAGCTTAAGCTAAAAACTCCTCTATCTCTTCTCGTATCTCCTCAATAGCTTCACTAGCCTTCTCATAAAGAACCTTAGAAAAACTACTCTCATCTATTGCGTCACTTGGTTCTAAGTTATTTAAAATCGAGCGTTCACAAAATGCTGCCATTGTGTTTACCCCTACAACATTACCACTAGTACCTATAACTATGAAGAGTTCACAATCTTGCATATGTCTGTTGAGCTCTTCATACATAGGTGCAGCTTCACCAAAAAAGACTATGTTCGGTCGTAGTTTTATGGAACATTTTGGGCAGATACCATCGTTTAGAGTATAAAGGCTTTTATATCCTATGTCATAAATGCCAGAACAAGACTCGTTTTGACACCTTACTGCTGGCATAAAACCATGAAGATGTAAAACATCTTTAGGACTCACACCTGCCTTTTCAAAAAGGTTATCTACATTTTGAGTGATGATGGCTATCTCATCACCAAATTCATCTTTTAACTCCTTAATGACCTTATGAGCATAGTTAGGTTCTTTATCTTCTAACTCAGCTCGGCGTTTATCATAAAACTCAATAGTCAAGACTTCATTCTTTTGCAAAGAGTCATAGTTACAAACAACTGAGACATCATACTCTTCCCAAAGCCCACCACTATCTCTAAAAGTACTTATACCGGACTCTGCACTTATACCAGCACCACTTAAGATTACTACTTTTGCCATTATTATTTAGTCTCTCTTTATATTATCGTAATGTTTAAATTAAATACATTCTACTCTCACTTCAAATATATAGTACTACTATATCATATTACCTCTCATTGTAGAAAATAAAATAATATCTATTCATATATAATTAATTATTAATATTTAATAAGATTATTTATTGTATAATTTCTAAAATTAAGGATTATAAATGAATAAAAGTAAAATAGCTCTATCAATATTATCTATCTCAGTAGTATTATTTAGTGGATGTAGTTCAGTTCCATTAGAACCTAAAGCGATGTCTAAAAAAGCAAAAGCATTTGAAAAACCATCTGAAGGAAAATCAGGAATTTATGTATATAGAGACTCTTTTGTAGGACAAGCATTAAAAAAAGATATTTGGATAGATAGTAAGTGTCTTGGAGAAACAGCAAATAAAGTTTTCTTTTACCAAAGTGTTGAAGGTGATAGAGAGCATAAACTCTCAACCGAATCAGAATTTTCAGCAAATGACCTTACAATTAAAACACAAAGTGGAAAAAACTACTACATAAGACAATATATAAAAATGGGTGCCTTTGTTGGTGGTGCTGGTCTTGAAGTAATCGATGAAGAAAAAGCACAAAAAGCTATCTTGGATTTAGATATGGCAAAAAAGGGAACTTGTAGCAAATAACATCTTCTATCTTAAAAAGGGAGTACCCTTCTCCCTTTCTCTAATCCATATAACATAAATCAAACAATTATTAATTTTACTATCTACTCTACTCAACTAAGATAAGTTACTCTTAGTTGAGTACATTTAGCTATAATTGACTTAAAATTTTAGAGATGCGATGAAGGTTGTGATATGAATAGTAAAGAGAGTATGAAAGTTAAAGCACAAGAGAATATTAAAAGTATTATTACGGATGTTTTTGAACATACTGATGAGCAAAATGCAGTTGTTGTTTATGATACCAACTCTACTATTTCAAACCTACTATATGGTGCTTATAAAGAGGCTCTTCCAAATGCTGTATTTATTGACTTTAATGCTACACAGCCTGAGAAAATTCTAGAAACACTTACATCATTAAACGAGTCTGATTTTGTAGCACTCATCCAGTCTACTAACTTTCGTCTCAATGCCTTTAGAATTAGAGTAGAGCTTTTTAAACGCAGTATCAAAGTTATAGAGCACCCTCACCTCAATCGTATGAGTGATGATGAGGTTGATTGTTATGTTGACTCTATGAAGTATGATAAAGAGTACTTTAGAGGTGTAGGTCGTAGACTTAAAGCTAAGATAGATACTTCATCTTGTGGAGTTATAGATAGTGATGGAGAACTGCTCTACTGTGACTCTACTTTTGAGTCTGCAAAACTTAACATCGGTGACTACTCTGAGATGGTCAATACTGGAGGTCAATTTCCTATAGGCGAAGTATTTACTGAAGCTAAAGACCTCGAAGCGCTTCATGGTCGTGTTAAAATTTTCATCTTTAGTGACACGAGTTATCAGATAAACAAACCAGAAACTCCAGCGATACTCATCATAGAAAAAGGTCAAGTTATAGCAACTGAGAATACTACTCCTGAATTTGATGAAATTTTAGATCTTATTAGAGAGGGTGAAGGCAGTATATGGGTAAGGGAACTCGGCTTTGGACTAAACCGTGCTTTTACTAAAACAAGAACTGTAAGTGATACAGGAACTTATGAGAGAATGTGTGGACTGCATCTCTCCTTAGGAAAAAAACATGGAATGTATGGTAAACCTGGTTTCAAACGTGGAGATGGAAAGTTTCATGTTGATGTGTTTTTAGACACAACAACATTTAAACTTGATGATACAGTGGTTTTTGAGAATGAAGAGTGGGTTGTCTAGAAATATTATATTTAGATAAATGCTAAAAGAGACACCCATTTGGTTGAGGAGAGAGAAGCTCTACTTTTGAAGAGTTTTTGACAGTCTCATCTGTCTTAATAAACCCCTCAGAAATACTCCCTTTAAAAACATCACCCTTATAACCGCTGGTATTCATATGTGCACGGATATAAAGAGTTTGACTTGGAGTAACATTTACCTGACCACCAGCACGGCGAAAAGGCTGATCATCAGGATGTGAATGTACTAAAATACGTCGATAAAGTAAGCTACCATTCTCATCTAAAACCTCCCACCAGTTTGCATACTGATTACAGCCTGTTTCATTACTTGATAAAGTAACATAAAAATTATATTTTCCTGTACTACCTTGTGTATCTACATTTATTACATTTGCACTGTTAACTGCTATGTTTGCGCTACAAGAGCTAGAAAATATTGCCAGTATAAATATAAAGCTTTTCAACATTACTAAATGCTAACCTCTTTAATATCAGCGATTTTTAAAATACTTTTATATACTGAAGCTACAAGAGATTTTCTGTTAGCTTTAAGTGCTTCATCTTCTGCATTTACCATTACGTTTTCAAAGAAATTATCTAGTTGTGGTTTAAGTCCTAGAAGTGCATCTAGTTCTGCTTCATAACTACTATAAACTTCTTCATTTACTTCATTGAACTTAGCATAAAGAGTTTTCTCTGCTTCTTCATTAAAAAGAGTAGCGTTTAGAGTTAACTCAGCGTTTAAGTCCATATCTTTAGTGATGTTTGCAACACGTTTAAATGTAGAGCTTACTTCTGCAAAACCTTCAGAGTTTACAAGGTTATTAAGTGCTTCTATCTTACCACTAAGAGCACATAATTCTCTCTCACCAGAAGCAAATACTGCTTCAATGATAGATGGGTTTACATCGTAGTAGCGTTTAAGACGCTCTATCATAAAACTCTCTAGTTTTTCTAAGTCTATCTTAGCATACGAAGTAGATAACTCTTTCATAGTCTCTACTATGTCAAACTCAAAACCAAATTCATTTACTATACGAACTATTCCATTTACAGCACGACGAAGAGCGAAAGGATCACGAGAACCTGTAGGGATTTGGTTTACAGAGAACAGTCCTAAAAGAGTATCAAGTTTGATACTCATAGCGACTACTGCACTTAGAGGAGTTGACGGAAGGTCGCTATCTTCACCATCAGGAAGATACTGCTCTTTAATTGCGATAGCTACTTTTTCATCTTCACCCTGCTCTATCGCATAGTATCCACCCATAAGACCTTGAAGCTCTGTAAACTCATAAACCATTTCACTCATAAGGTCAGCTTTTGCAAGTTCAACAGCACGGTTAAGATGCTCTTTTTTACAAGCTAAACCAAACTTATCAAAAAGAGTGTTTGCGATGAGAGTTTCACGTGCTATCTTATCTTGTACACTTCCAAGACCTTTAAAGAAAGTGACTTTTTCTAGTCCTTTAGTGCTTAATCCATTTTTAAGGTCATTATCCCAAAAGAAAAGACCATCTGCTAAACGAGGACGAAGTACAACTTCATTTCCTTTTATCACTTCGCTAAAGTCATCAGTAAGGGCATTAGAAACTACTACAAACTTATTGATTAGTTTTCCATCTTTAAAAACTGGGAAGTAACGTTGGTGTTCTTTCATAGAAGTGATGATAACCTCAGGGGGAAGTCTTAAAAATGCCTCATCAAAAGAACCTAAAAGTGCAGTAGGATTTTCAGTAATAGCTACAACTTCTTCAAACAACTCTTCATCTATCTCTATAGTTAAACCACTAGCAGCTTCTATTGCCTTAAAGTCTGCAGAAATTTTCTCAGCACGTGTATCAGGAAAAAGTGTAACTCCACCATCTTTTAAAACTTCAAAATACTCTTTTGCACCCTGAACTTCTGTAGCACCAAACTTACTTATACGGTGAACATAAGTCACTTTAGAAGAGTCAACACCAAAAAGAGTAAGTGGAACAAGTTCATTGTTTAGCATAATATTTACCCAACGGATTGGACGAATAAAACTTTCACTAGAGCTTCCCCATCGCATAGTCTTACCAAATTCTAAAGACTTCACCCATTTTTCGATTATTTCAGGGAGCAGATCTACTGAAGATTTACCAGCTACATCTTTTTTATAGTAGAGAATCTCTTTACCTTTTTTCTCTGTTGAGCTTAACTCTTCAAGAGAAACCCCACACTTCTTTGCAAAACCATTTGCAGCGGGAGTAGCTACACCATCTTTGTATGCAACAGCCAAAGGAGCACCAAAGAACTCCTCTACAGAATCTTCTTGAGCTATTTTAAACTCTCTATGCCAGATTACTAAACGTCTAGGAGTATAGTAAAACTCAAATTCACACAGAAGTGAATACTCTTCTAATATTTTTGCATATTTAGTTTGAATATTTTTAAGTTCTTTTAAAAGTGGAACAGCTGGAAGTTCTTCAACGCCGATTTCGATAAGTAAAGTTTTAAGCATATTTGATCTCTTTTATATATAGTTATCGCGATTTTATCTATAGTTTGGTTAAAATATACTTTTTTAACTAACAATGGAGAGCAGTTGCGATATTTTTTCTTAATTTACATACTATTTCTATCACAAATAAATGCATCTCCTCTTACCTCAGTAGAAAGTGATAAGACAAAACTGACGAACTTTAAACTAGAGTATTTTGTAGATAAAAGTAACAGTCTCTCTTTTGAGAAAGTGAAAATTCAAAACTTTACAAAGGCTACAAGTTCTCTCTCTTTAGGTGTTTTTCAAGAAGTGACTTGGCTCAGGTTCAAACTCCATAACTCTACACAAAAGAAGCAAAACATCTACCTTCACAATGAAAATGCTTACATCGCAAACAAACTCGATTTTTATGCACTTAAAAATAATAAAACTTTAAATTCACTTCACATAAACCTAAGAAACAAAACTCAAACCGATGAGAAAATGTTTGGAACGGACTCTATTTTTATAATCTCTTTAGATATAAATGAGACTCAAGAGATTTATATTAAAAGTCTTATGTCAGTAATGCAATACCCTCACTTTACTCTATATGACGAAAAAAACTCTAAACGCCAAATAAGTAAAAATAATAGTCTTCTTTTTATCATTGTTGGAATGCTTCTTTCTCTTGGTTTATACCACTTAATCCTCTATTTTTCAACACGATATAAATCCTATTTGTACTACTCTTTATATATGTTTAGTGCTGTTGTTTGGGAGGCACTTCTTTCTGGTCTAATTGCAAATAATTTTGGAGTTTACTTTACTGATATAAGTGAAAAATTTCTTCTTTCCATCGCCTTACTACCTCTATTTTTAGCACTTTTTTCAAAGTCTATTTTTGACACTAAAATCAACTATAAAAAAGAGAACAAACATCTAAACTCTGTTATCATTCTTTCGGGATCTATGTTTATATTTGGATTTTATAATCTTTACCTCACTTTAGTTTTAATGTCAAATGTTTATATCTATATGTTTGGTGTTCTCTTTTTCACAACTTACTCCATTATGAAAAAAGGGAATCCTTTTGCACTTATATTTCTAGTAGCAAATACAATATTTTCTCTTTTTATGATAGTTACAAATCTATATTATATGGGTTTTATCAACTACTCTTTTTTCGCTTTTAATAGTGCAAGTATAGGTGTGATTACTGAAGCAATTATTCTCTCCTTTTTACTCTCATACCGATTTAAAATTCTTCAAGATAAGGAACTTATTAGTACAAAAGAATTAGCACAACAAGATGAGATAAAAAGAATGAATACTTTACTACACTCAAGAATAGTAGAAGAAGTAGAAAAATCTAGACAAAAAGATAAAATGCTCTTTGAACAGCAAAAACTTGTAAGTATGGGTGAAATGATTGAGAACATTGCACATCAGTGGAGACAACCTCTCTCTCAAATCAATTCTTCTGTTCTACTAATAGATACATACTTGGACGACAATAACATTCAAAATGATGATATAGAAAAAGAGCTACAGGCTATAGAAAACCTTAGTATCCACATGTCTAAAACTATTAACAGCTTCAAAAACTTTTTTGAACCTAATAAAGTACATACAGAATTCAGTATTTCCAAGCTAATTGATTCATCTCTTGCTATAGCTACAAACTCTATCTTAAATAGTAATATTAAAATTGAAGTGTGTATGGATAAATCAGCTGAATATTTTGGTCTTGAAAATGAACTTCAACAGGTCATAATTATTTTACTAAATAATGCTAACGATGCACTCATTCAAAAAGATACACTTTCTCCTAAAATACGAATAACAATTGAAAAGCTCGATCAAAGTTATAAAATTAGTATTTGTGATAATGCACAAGGTGTGGAACCTTCTACAATTGACAAAATATTTGAGCCCTATTTTACAACTAAGCATAAAGCACAGGGGACTGGTCTTGGCTTGTATATCTCTAAAGTGATTATTGAAGAAAACATGTCAGGTACACTTAGTGTACATAATAATCAAGAAGGTGCTTGTTTTGTTATTGAACTTCCAATATTAATCTAACTTTTAGGTTTAAGCTTATAAAATCAATGTATGATTAAAAATAAGTATCTTCAACTTCTATTTATTTATGTTTTAATAGTCACAATTTTAGTATCCATGAGTTTCTTTCTAAATGCAGATTATGCCAAGCAACTCAAAAGCACACAAAATAAATTAGAAGGTGTCGAGTATATTTCCAGTTTGCATAAACTGAGTATAGATATGGCTAAATATTTTCAAATTCAAACTATACATAAGCAAGATAAAATATTGCACAAATCTATTGTCATAAATGATATTGAAACTATCTTTAAGCTACAAGAAAGATACCCTCACTTTGTCAATCAAGAGTTTAATAGAAAGTTACAAAAAGTACAAACACTTAATATCACTAAGTATGATGCCTATAATTTTATTGATAGGGTTAATAAAGAGAACTATGCCATAGGGCATCTTTCTGAAATTCATTTTCAAGAAAGCGGAGAACTTTACTATTTAGGGACATTAGTCACACACTACATGCCAGAGTATCTTTTGAGTACTTTAATCGCCCATGGTATTCTCGAAGAATATCTTATTGATGGTACTATTTCAGATAAAGATAAGAATATATTTATAGAACAGAATAAACTCATGTATTTAAGTTTAGAAGAACTAAGTACTATTGTCAAGCTTCTAAACAGCTACACTCACACCTCTAAACTACAAAATATTCTCAATAAGATTAAACTCTTACATACACATACCAAAAACCTCTTTTCCAATCATAATATGCTACTTAAGAATCTTAAACAGACACATCATATTCTAAAATTTGCCTATCAATTAAATATTGATACATTTAAATTAATTAATTACAAACTTCAAAAGAAAAAGTCTTTTTTAAAAAGTAAAATATATCAATATAAAATTATTTTTTCTATCTTAATACTTACTTTCTCTTTTTTAATGTTTTTATACTATAAATTAAAAGTTTCTAACATTCAAAAAGATAGAAAAATTCAAGACATGACAAATATTCTTGATAAATTTGTAATTTTTTCTAAAGCAGATAAAAATGGAAAAATCACTTATGCAAGTGTGGCACTGGAAAACATCTCTGGCTATTCACAAGATGAACTGATAGGCAGTGACTATAGACTCTTTAAAAATGAAAAAATGGATACACGTGTTTATAAAAAACTTTGGAAAACTATTCTTACTAAAAATACTTTTCATACTCAAATGTTAAATAAATCAAAAGATGGCAAAGAGTATTGGGTACAAGAGACAATAACACCAGAACTGGATAATAATGGTAATATTATCAGCTTTAACACTTACATGGTTGACATAACAGATAAGATAAACTTACAAAGTGCTCATGCAAAACTTCAAAAACTATCTATATATGATCCTTTAACCCAAGTATATAATCGTCTAAAATTAGATATGCTTTTACAAAATAACTATGAAAGTTACAAACGATATGGAAAAATATTTTCAGTAATTATTATTGATATCGATTATTTTAAAAAAGTTAATGATGAGTATGGACATCTAGTAGGCGATGAAGTTCTTAAACAGATGGCCTTAGTTATTAAAAGTAATCTTAGAGAGAGTGACAGCTTTGGGAGATGGGGTGGAGAAGAGTTTCTAATCATAAGTGAATTTACAATTAGTAGTGATGCCTATGTACTGGCAGAAAAGATTAGAAAAGTTGTAAGTAGTTTTGAGTTCCATACTGTAAAAACAAAAACTATTAGTTTAGGTCTTTCTCAAATAGAAGAGGATTTAACTATAAATGACCTTCTCCAAGAAGCGGACAGTGCTCTTTATCAGGCAAAAAACAATGGTAGAAATAGAACTATCATGTACAAAAAATAGACAAGGATTTATATGAAAAAAACAATTTTAGGGCTACTTATCACTTGTAGTGTTTGGGCAGCTTCAAATCATTCAGCAGAAGTTTTAGAGACATTAGAGAGTGGTGGATATACATACATGAAAGTACAAGAGGGTAAAAACTCTTACTGGATAGCTATGACACATAGAGATGTTAAAGTTGGAGAGACAATTAAGTATGCAGAACAAGGTTGGATGAAAAACTTTCATTCAAAGACACTTAATCGTACATTTGAAGATATTTTATTTGCAAGTACTGTAACCAAACAAGCACCTAAGAAACAGATACAAGAGAAAGCAAATAAGATGGACTCTAGCTATCAAGAAAAAGGAACACTCAGTGTTGCACAAGTGTTTGCAAATCGTGATAAGTATCTAGGTAAAGTCATCACAGTTAAAGGAAAAGTCACAAAAACATCAAACGCTATTATGAAGTTGAATTGGTTGCATATTCAAGATGGTAGTAATTTTTCTAATATGAATGACTTAGTATTTACATCTGCTGATCCAGTTCCAGCTGTTGGAGAAGTTATCTATGCAAAAGGTATTTTAGTAAAAGATAAAGATTTTGGTTATGGATACTTCTATCCAGTAATCATACAAAATGCTTCGTTTAAGAAGTAGTTTCTAAAATAAAACTTAAATAAGACAAATATACTCTTATTTATGTTTAGCTAAAAGTTTTTGAAGATACAATACAAACATTAAAACAAAACACAAGGAATTTAATATGCCAAAAGTACATGTATATGAAAATATTGACAACGTAGAAAGAGAAGCTAAAAAAGATTTAATCGATCGTCACTCACCATTTATCACAGTTGAGGGTGAAGCTAAAAAAGGCGAAACTTTAAAAGTTAATGTTAAAATGGGTAACGAATATACTCATCCAGATGATTTCGATCACTTCATCGAATCTATCACTCTTTTTAATGGTGAAACTAAATTAGCAATGGCTTCTTTTGTTCCAGGTACACTTGGAAATGAAAAATCTCACTGTGAAGTTACTTTTACTATCCGTCCAATGGGTAAAAAACTTAACCTTGTTGCACACGGTTACTGTACGAAACACGGTATCTGGGAATCAACGGCAGTAGTAGTTGAAGTAGCTCAGTAGTTACTACCTCGTAATATAGGGCTTTTATAGCTCTGTATTACACCTCTAAAATCCAATTTGGTAGCTATTTAGTAGCTCTTCTTCTAAAAAACTTATCCACATATTTTTCTATCAACTATCTACCATAATGAGATTTCAAATATTATGCATAACACTATTTACAAAAATATTATTTGGATCAAGTATTAATATATCATCATAAAGTTTTTGTAGATAAGGAGAAGCTGTTTCTTTGTAGATAAAAGCCAACTGCTCTAAAAAGAGGATATCGGTTGGGTAGAGCACTAACATTTTTTGTACTATTTTAGTAGCTATTTCATACTTTTTTTGTGCATTAAGAGCTGTGATTATATAGAGGTTTGCATAGTAGTTATAGTAATCTATCTTGAGAAGTTCATAAGCAACTTGTTCGGCATCACTATAGGAGGCAGTTGATAAATAGACACGTATGAGACCAAGCCTAGGATCAAGTGCATAAGGGTTTGTTAAAGATGCCTTCTCGTAATGCTCTTTTGCATTAGTAAATTTTTTATTTAAGAAAAAAAGCCATCCAAAACGTAAATTTAAAGTGTAGCCTTTAGGGTACTTTTTATAAAGAGGAGATAGTACTTTGAGTGCTTCACTGTATTTACCCATCTGTTCATAGTTGTAAGAGTTGAGATAAGCCTCTTTTATATTTTTTGTTTGACTCTCTCCATAGAGCAAGCTAAGTGTCAAAAGAGTGAGTAAGATAAACTTCATATTTTAAAACCTATAGTTAAGAGATGCAACTATCGCTTCACTTGTGCCATCTTGGGTTAAGCCAACTTCCCTAAATGTGTTTGTATCGTAGCTTAGAGTAACTGTTGTTGTGTATGCAAAAGTATATCCTAGTTTTATACCGTATCCACTTTTCATAAGGTCTAAAGTATTAATAACAGTAAATCCACTATCTTTGACTCCTGTTCTCATCTCTCCACTATATCCTTTTAATGTCAAAAATGACTGTTTGTAAAAAATAGTATCACTTAGCTCAAATGAGCCATAACTCTCTTGAATATAATCCTTAGCTATCTGGTAGTTATAACGGAGAACTAAGGTGTTTCCCCAGTTAAGGTTAAATGCTTTATAGTAACTAAGATAAGGAGAGAGTTGAATGATATTTATAGGTTTAATACCATCCGTATTAAGTTCATCCCGTCCTTTTGCAAAAGTGGTATAGTAGTTATCTAGACCATACTCGAGTTTGTTATACCCAAAATAGTTGTAGCCACCGAGTGAGGCAAAAATGGAGTAACCATCACCTAAAAATACATCGTTACTTTTGATATAGTGAGCACCTGCTCTTAACATAAAGTTTGTGAAATATTTGCCATAAGCTATCGAAATATCATCTTGGTTGAGCTTTTCAAATGTGGGATCTTTATAAGTTGTTTGAAACTTTGCATAATCAAACTCTAAAAGATATGAAAGTGTTCCAACTGATGTATGAACACCATAAAGTGTTGAACTATCTTTGATAGATTTCTCAGCTTCCTTGTTATATGAGATAGTCGCTCCATAGGGTAGTATAGTAACTACCTCTGCTAAAAGGGAAGTCGCAATAAGTGTTGTGCTTATGAGTAGTTTTTTCATAGTTTTCTCCTAAGTTGTGTTGTATTGTAAGTTATAAGTGTTAGTAGTTTGTTAGTACTACTCAAAGAGACTTCTCCTAGTTTTGAAGAGACTACCTCTCCATCAAAACTGTAAATAAACTCTTGTTTATATCTCTTTTTGTTAAGTGTTGAAAGTAGCTCAATAAAGAGTGTCTGTAGTTTTGATTTAACTACATAAACAGGTAAGTAATCTTTAAAAAAGAGGCTTTTTGAACGGACAAAAGGAATACGAGGAGCAAGTTTAAAAAGCCATTTAAGATGTGACTCTTCTCCTTGATAGTTATAAAAATAGAACTGTTTGTAGTCATTATAAAAGTAGAGCTTATTTTCTCTGTTGTCCTCTAAAAAAAACTGACTGTACTCATTCATTTTTACTTGAAAGAGAACACTCTCTTGAATCTCTCCATCTACATAAACATCATACTCATAAGTATCATCGAGGACGAGATGTAGGCGAGAACTAATACTTCTATCGCTAATAGTTGCCTCAATAGACTGATGCTTTTTTGGTACACTGTTAAAAATGAGTTCATTCTCAAAAATATACTCACTAAAACAGAACTGTTTTGTAAACCCACCTAAAATACCAAGCTCTTGAACCTGTATGTGAATATGTGGCTCAGGAGAGTAGCCACTGTTACCACATTTGGCTATGACACTGTTTATCTGAATATAATCACCTGTTTTAAAAGCTAAGGAGTACTGCATTAAGTGGCTAATCTCTACATAGAAACCTAAGTCGGACTTTATGATGATGTAGTTTCCCCAGTTATTGATACGGTCAACCTCACCTATAATGTTATCTACAAGGTCATCTCTTGCAGAGACTACATAGCCACTTACTGGTGATAAAATAGACTCCCCAAAGGCATAGTAGTCACTTGCATATAGCCCTGCATTAGCATAGGTTTTATCATCTTTATACTTGACAAAGTCATAGGCATATTTATACTTTCCCTTATGTGTCCACTTATCATCAAAAGCTTGGTAAACACTCCAAGTCCCACTAAAAGGGAGAGAAATACGTTCATATAGCTCTCCAAAACGAAAGATTTTACTCAGATAGTTTGAGAGTGAGTACTCGGGGGTTGATTTTATGTCTATATTGAACTCTTTATAATATGTCATAGAGAGAATAAAGATAAAGACTATAACTGTTATGTTAAAAGGAAGAGTGAAAACAGGAATACTGTAGTAGTGAAAAAGTGTTGCTATAGCATCTGTAAGTACAACACTAATAGCTACACCTATAAGTGCTAAGAGATAGTTTTTAATTGTTGGTAGTAAAAAAACACCACATAGTGCTATAGCGACTAAGATGTAGTTAAATGCATAAGGGTCTTGAAATGCTTGTGCAAATGAGCCGATAAGATAGGCATGTATAGTTATCCCAAAGTAGTAGCCACTCAGAGCCATAATAAAAATAATGCGAGAGTAATACAAAACGACTAAGAGAAGTAAAATACCTGCAATATTTGAAGGAAGAAAAAAGATAGTTCCAAAAGATTTTAAAAACCCGCTCACTACCAAAGGAAGCTCAATATCAAAACGATTTGAGTTGTTTATAAGAGTTGAGAGAAGGTTTGAGTACTTTAGAGATGCTAAATAGATAAACATCGTTACAAGAGAGAAAGGGAGTGATAAAATAGGAATCTTGTAAACGCTAAAGAGACGGTTGAGCATAAATGCTAACATAAAAGTAAATGCAGAAGAGATAGCAATAAGTGCCACACTTAAAATAGAAAGCGAAAATATGAAACCTATGCCCATTCCAACGAGGAGTGAGTTATAAACATAAAACCCTTGGGCTAAATACTCCTCTTTAAACTCTATAAGTTCTGCAAAAAGAATGGTAAAAACAACTGCTAGTAAGCCACTAAGTGCCACAGATGGATTTGTAAATGTAATTGCAAGAAGTAAAAATCCTGCAATTTTGTTGTTTAAAAAGAGAAGAGAACTGTATGGTTTTACAGCACTCAGTATAAGTGTTTTATAGTTTGGCATCTACAGCTCTTTAAAGTTTACCGTTTCTAAGTCATCGACCTCTTTAATGCATCGAGCAACTCCCTCTTTGTTAATAAGAACTGCTGCGGGTTTATAACGAATAAACTGCATCGCTTGCGTATAATTATAAGCTCCAACAGGAGAGATAGAGAGTACAGAACCTCTCTCAAGTGGAGGAAGAGGAAGATTTTCTTCTATGACATCAATATTCATACAGAGTGGACCATTTAAGATAGATGGTTCGTTATCTCCTTCATAATGTTTATCTGTTTCTATTGTAAAGTTGTACCATGTAGAGGTGTAGAGAAGATTTACCCCTGCATCTAAGATATATCCTTTTTTGCCATCTGGAAAACGTTTATACCCATGCACAGAAGTAAGGAGATAGCCCGCTTCATCTATAAGGGCACGACCAGTTTCAAGATAGAGTTTTGGTAACTCTTCACTCTTGTTAAGTTCATAAATGACATTTGTAATTGCTTCAGCATAATCATCAGCAGTTGGGATGATGACATCTGTTGACTGATAAATTCCCTTGAGGTTTGATTTACTCGCAAAACCACCCCCTAAATCTATGTAGCTAATTGTTGCACTAAAGTCTCTCTCAACCTGCTCTTTGAGTTGCATAATCTTTGTCGTTGCCATCTTGTAAGCATTTGCATCAAGCATAAATGTACCGATATGAGAGTGGATCCCTACTAAAGAGATCTTTTTACTTGCATACATTTTAGCTATTGCCTCGTAAGCATCCCCATTCTCATAGTTAAAGCCAAAACGACTCCACTGTGGGTAGACACCTACATCCATATTTATTCGAATTGCTACAGGGATATTCATATTTAACTCATCAGCAATTTTTTCTAAATCATCAAGTTCGAAAAGATTATCAACATGGATTTTAGCACCCTCTTTGACTGCAATTTTGAGATCCTCATAAGGTTTATATGGACCATTAAAGATGATATCTTTTCCCTCAACACCTAAAGCACGAGCTTTTTGATACTCAAACTCACTTACAACTTCAGCACACGAGCCTAAATCATGAAAGATTTTACAAATTTCGTTGAGGTAGTTTGTTTTATAGCTCCAACCAAACTGTACATTTGGGTAACGAGTACTAAAGGCAGAATAGAGGTTATGATAGAGTTCTTCTATCTTTGTTTGTGAAAAAACAAAGAGGGGTGAGCCAAACTTCTGTGTAAGTTCATTGACACTCACTCCATCTATCTCAGTTCTAATTTTTTGTGTTCTTATTGGAGAGCCATATTTTGAACTCATCGCAAAGTCAATTTTATTAATAGTCGGTTTTTGATATGTTAATTTTTCCATTTTAAAGTTCCTTAGTAGATAGTAGTTTCATAAAGTCTGTAAAGTCTGTTACCAATTCACCGGTATAGCGAACATACATCTTGTTTTGAGGAAAGGTAAGCTGTGGTGTAACTTTTTTCCCCTCCATAATTTGAGTTACCATAAGTGGTAAGTTCACTCCAATCTCAGTTGCAAAATATACCCATGCAGGAAAACGTGGGTTAATTTCGATGAGATAGACTTGATTCATGTTGACCATACACTCCAACTCAAACGGACCTCTCCATCCTGTCTGTTTTACAAACTCTTGTGCAATCTGCATTAGTTTTTCATTTTGAATAGTAACTGCTGTCCAGATTTTTCCTATCTCTGTTGTTGTAAGTTTTTTAATAGAGACAGCACCTAAAAGAGTTCCCTCTCCATCGCCAACACCTACAAGGTTTATCTCTTCACCCTCTACGACATCTTGTACAAGAACAGGAAAGCCCCACTCATTTGAAATTTTATAAAAATACTCAACAGCAGACTCAAAGTTATGTGCCATATAGGCTTTATAGTAGTTCCCTTTTATCATTAAAGGAAATTCATGTCCATCATCTAAGATTTTTTGTAAGTCAGCTATAGTTGCAATTTCATATGTTTTTGGATAAGTTATTTGTAAAGACTCAGCGAGAGTGTCAAGTCTATTTTTGTTACGGAGCTCAAAGTTTTCTGCTGAAGGTAGGCAGAGTTTTATACCTAGTGCTTCTATCTCTTTTTGATATTTTATATAGAGAGGAAGTTCTGCATCAAGATTTGGGATGATAGCATCAATTCCACTCTCTTTTTGGATGTGAAGCAGTCTTATTTTTAACTCTTCAAATCCTAAAGATGGGTAAGGCATAAGATATGTCTTTTCTGTCAGATTCATATAGTTCCCAGGCTCATTAGGATCATAGGAAAATCCTATAATTTCATGAGTATCTTGGAGACTCTTTATAACAGGTATTCCGGGGGCAGGATTATCTGTGTTGTTAAGCCCACTGATCGCAATCCTCATCGTACTAACCCATAAACTCTTAGTTTTGCAAAAAAATCACTAATATCTATAAAAATATTGTTATACTCAACATCATATTTTTCAAAAAGTGTTTCGATTATTTGATATTTAGTTTTACCTTCTTGAAGTAATACTAGTATATCTTTTCCAAGTCCATTAAGCTTGTAACTATTTCCCATCATAGGGTGAAAAGCCATATTGTTCTCATCTAAAACAAGTTGGTTAATTGCTTCCATTATATTTTCCTTTTTTATATTATTTGTATTTTGGCATATAAGTGTAAGTGAAGTGTTAGCAGATATTTCTATTTTACATCACTCTTTTTGATACTTTTCACAGCTTAGTCGACATTTACTCCTTTTTAAGTAGTTTATTAATGTTAGCAAGGTATAGTATAATTAATAATTATATAGGATTTATAAGTAGTGGTAAACAAAAAAAAGATTTTGATCGTTGATGATAGTAAATTTGTTAGAAGTATAGTATCAAAAGCACTTACTCGTTCTGATGAAATAGATGGTGAAGTTATTACATCAGACTCTTATGCTACTACATTAGATATTCTAAAAAACAATAACTTCCATGTAGCCATACTTGATGTTAATCTTCCTGATGCACCAAATGGTGAAGTTATCGATCTTTTAATAGAGAAAGATGTCCCTGTTGTTGTTCTTACTGGTGGAATGAATGAATCAAGTAAGAACATAATCTTAGAAAAAGATATAGTAGAATACATCACTAAAAGTAATCCTAAAAGTATTCAATATATAGTTACAATAATCAAGCGTATTCTTAAAAATTATGATGCTTATGTACTTCTTGTTGATGATTCTCAACTAATGAGAAAGATGACCCGTACTAATCTTGAAAAAATCCATCTAAATGTCCTAGAAGCTGCTAATGCTGAAGAAGCTATCGAAATATTAGAAACTACTGATAAATATATCCCTCTTGTTTTAACGGACTATGAAATGCCAGGTATGAATGGTATGGAACTAACGATGCATCTTCGTCAACACTACAGTAAAGACCAACTCTCTATTATTGCAATAAGTGGAAGTGAAAATTCTAAAATTGCTACAAGTTTTCTTCGTCATGGGGCCAATGACTTTATCAAAAAACCTTATACAAATGAAGAACTATCAGTCAGGATCAACGTAAGTCTTGAACTTATAGACCTCTTTCGGCAAAATAAAGATACTGCTAACAAAGATTTTTTAACAGGTCTCTATAACCGCCGTTATTTTTTTGAGAGTGGAACACCTATCTTAGACAAGTCAAACCGAAGAAAAACACCTGTTGGTTTAGCTATGATTGATATCGACTTTTTTAAGCGTATAAATGATGCTTATGGTCATGAAGTGGGTGATATAGCTATAAAGGAAGTTGGTGTTATATTAAAACAATTTCTCAGGAGTAGTGATCTTCTTGCTCGTTTTGGTGGGGAGGAGTTTTGTATACTCCTTGATGATATTTCAATGAATGATTTATCATCAAAGTTTGAACATATTAGAGAGGCTTTTGAAAATAATTTTATAGTTCAAAATAATTTAAAGTTTTCATACACTGTATCTATCGGGATATTTTATGGAAATTCAAACTCACTTGAAGAGATAATAAACTTTTCAGATAAAGCACTCTATGAAGCGAAAGAGACAGGAAGAAACAAAGTAGTAATTCACACAAAGGTTAAGGAATAAACATGTCAATAACAAAAAATATATCAATTAAAATCAAAATGGCTACACTAGCTATTGTCCCACTTATAGGACTTTTATATTTTTCATCCACTTCAATACAGAGAAGTTATAATGAAGATAATAATATGCAAAGTATCAAAACTATTGTTCACTTTACAACTAAAATGAGTGCCTTAGTTCATGCACTACAGAATGAAAGAAGTGTTTCAACTGCCTATCTTGCACCAAAAGGTAAAAGATTTGCTAATAAACTTCAAGTACAAAGAAAAAAAACAGACAGAGAACTAAGTTCATTTAAAAAACTCGTTGATTCATTAAATATGACTAACTACTCTGATAGGTTTCGTAATAAAATCGAAGAGACTCTTGACGCACTTACGCAAATTAATACCATCCGTAAAAATATCAACTCTAACAATATAAATCTAGATGAAACACTTACTTATTATATGGATATAAATGGTGCATTTTTAAGCTCTATCGCTGAAATCGCTAAAATGTCTACAGATGCAAAGATATCTATGGAGCTTAACGGTTACAGTGCTTATTCTTTAGCAAAAGAGAAAGCCGCAGCACAAGAAGCAGCTCTAAACTATGTCTTTATAAACAATGGTTATCCAAAAACTATCAAAGATAAAGTCATTACACTCAAAGCTCAAGAAGACAGATATATGAACTCATTTCTAAAACGTACTGATGATATGAATATTGACTTTTATCAGCAAAAAATGAACTCGCCAAGTATTAATGATGCACAAGACTTATATATGGTTGCAACAACTAAAAAAAGAAACTTTGGTATTAATAGTGCAAAAGCCTTTGTAATTCTTGATGCTAAGATAGATATTCTCAAAGAGATTGATGATCATTTAGTTGATTACCTTTTAGATGAGACAACCACTAAAATGGAACATGCCCACTCTCAATATACTGAGTATCTTGTATTTAGTGTAATTATTATTTTACTTACTATTCTTATCGCTTTTTTTATGACAAGAAGTATTATGAGTTCATTAGACAATTTCAGAGATGGTCTTGTATCTTTCTTTGAATTTCTTCGCAGGGAAAGAGATGTATCACAACCGATAAACTTAGACTCAAAAGATGAGTTTGGTCTTTTAGCAGCTATGGTAAATGAAAATCTAAAAAGTATTGAAGCTGAGTTTGAAAATGACAAGATATGTACTACAGAAGCCGTAGATGTACTTTCCAAGGCAGAAGCTGGTTATATGAACTTTAGAGTAAATGCTACTACTCAAAATCCTCAAATAAGTACACTTTTACAATCAATCAATAATCTTATGGATAAATTTGAAGAACAAATTGGTAAAGATATTACAAAAGTTTTAACAAATATTTCAAACGGTGAACTTGATGCTAGAATTGAAAATGAGTACGAAGGTCTATTTTTAGAGCTAAAAAACTCAACGAATAATATTGCACAGACAATTGAGACACTTTTTAGTGAATCTGGGAAAGTTTTGAATGCTCTCAGCCAAGGTGATTTAAGTAATACTATTTCTGGAAACTATGCCGGTGACTTTAGTATTGTAAAATCGTCAGTAAACGACTTAGTGGTAAAACTTTCTAGCATTATGCAAGAGATAAGTACAAGTACTATGCAGATGCAACTAGCAGCTTCAGAAGTTAATAATTCAAGTGCATCTATCTCTCATGGTGCTACACAACAGGCTTCTTCACTTGAAGAAACAACAGCTGCTATTGAAGAGATGAGTGGTGCAGTAAGTGAAACTGCGAGAAACACAACTCGTACTAACCAAATGGCAGAAGAGTCTGCAAAACTTTCCATCAAAGGTTCAGATGCAGTATCTAAAACTATGGAGGCAATGAATACTATTTCAGAGCGTATTCAAGTTATTGAAGACATTGCATACCAAACAAATTTACTTGCACTTAATGCAGCCATAGAAGCTGCTCGTGCTGGTCAACATGGGAAAGGTTTTGCAGTTGTTGCCGCAGAGGTTGGAAAGCTTGCTAAACGCTCACAAGTAGCTGCAACAGAGATAAGCCAGATAACAAAAGAGAGTGTTAAAGTTTCAGTTGAAGCTAAAGATATGATTGACTCTGTAGTTCCTAAAATCGAAGAAACAGCAAAACTTATCAAACAGATTGAAACTGCTGCAAAAGAACAAGATATAGGTATCGGTCAAATCACACAAGCTATGAATGAACTTGACAAGATTACACAGTTAAACGCCACTTCATCGCAAGAGCTTCTTACTGCTTCACAGCAGTTAAGTATTCAAGCAAGTCAACAGAGTGACCAGATGAGTTTCTTTACTCTCGATGACCTAATTGCACCTAGTTCTCCACTTAGAGTAGCTCCAAAAAAAGAACAGAATATTCGTTCTTTAGCTATAAGCTCCACACCACAAACGAATGATGATTTTACAGATATCAATCTTCGTGACTTTGATAAATTTTAAAATAAAAGGAAAAATATGAAACTTCTTATAGTAGACGATGCAAAACTAATACATTTTTTGATCAAAAAAATCTTAAAAGCTAATGAGATTACAGATATTGAATTTCAAGATGCTTTTGATGGAAATGAAGCGATAAAAATTGCTAAAGAGTTTGAACCTGACTTAGTACTTCTTGATGTTGTTATGCCCGAGAAGGATGGAATAACTACACTTAAATTTCTTAAAGCAGAAAATCCAAACCTTAATGTAATTATGGTTAGTTCTTTAGGAACTGAAGAAAAAGTTGCACAAGCTTTAAAGCTTGGTGCTAGTGCATTTATTCAGAAGCCTTTTGATGAAGATGAGTTATGTACTCATGTTAAAAAATCAATTCAAGGATAAACTATGGCAATTAAATTTTTTGGTCACTTTCTTCTTGATGAAGGAAAAATCACAAATGAACAACTAACTCTAGTTGTTGAGTTTCAGTCTGCTAATAACCTCTCTTTAGGTGAGTTAGCAATACGAGAAAAACTTCTTACTCAAAAACAAGCAAACCTTATCAATGACAAACAGCGTAGTTTAGATAAGCGTTTTGGTGAAGTTGCTATCTCCTTAGAGCTCCTAAGTGATGCACAAATAGTTTCTCTTTTATCTATACAAAAGAAAGAAAAACTCTTCTTTGGAGATGTTTTAATTCTTAAAAATATAATGACTAAAGAGAATCTAAACGCTGAGTTAGCTCACTTTGAACAACTTCAAAAACTTGAAATAGTTGAGTTAGATGATGCTATCACTGCTATTGATAAAGATGAGACTATTAAGAAGTCTCTTTCTATTCTTCAGACTATCTATTCTCGTGTAGTCCATGACTATATTAAACTTGTTAAAGTAGAAAAATCCACTCAAATAAGTAAAGGTATTTTAGCACTTCAAAAGATGCGTGGTGATATTCATTTAGACTTTGCTTTTCAGCCAGTTGACCCTGTTTCTCTTGCAATATCAAGTAAATTTTTAAAAATGGATTTTGATAGTGTTGATGAAATGGTTTTAGATATCATCCCTGAGTTTTTAAATGTTGTACTTGGCAATATTGCAGTTAAATTTAGTGAGGGAAGTGTTAAAGTAGATTTAACTCCACCACTTATCTTAGAGCCAAAAGATTTTGATACTACCGGTTTTTACTCCTTTGATTTTGTAACTACACAAGGCGAGTTAAGAGTCTATCTTAAGATATAGCCTTACTCTCTTCATTGATGATCTGTATCATCTCATAAATGGAGAGTGCTTTTATGGCACTCCCCATCTCAAACGCTACCTTTGGCATGCCATAAACTACTGATGTCTTCTCATTTTGAACATAAGTTTTAGCTCCTGCTTCCCGCATTAACTTCAAACCTTTTGCTCCATCATCACCCATCCCAGTTAATATAAATCCAGTAGCATTTACTTTAAAGTTTTTAGCAACTGAGCTTAAAAAAACATTTATACTAGGACAATGTGAATTGACTTTTGGAAATTCTCTAAGTCGTATAGTGTATTTTAAACCTTTCTTAACTACTTCAAGGTGTAGACTACCTGGAGCAATATAAATGGTGTTGTTAGAGATAACATCACCATCCTCAGCTTCTTTAATAACACTGTGTTTACTTAAATCATTGAGTCTATTTGCGAGTGAAGCAGAAAAACCTTTGGGAATGTGCTGTACAACAACTATTCCACAGTGAATCGAGTTTATATGCGTAAATATCTCTTCAAGGACTTGTATTCCACCTGTAGATGAGCCTATAGCTATAATCTTAGCACTTGGAGCATGAAGATGTTCCATCTTAACTACTTTTTTTTGTGTATTTATCTGTCTATTATAGTTTGTATTCGCTTTTGCAACTACTCGTATTTTTTCAATTAAGTCAGCTTTATATGTAATAAAAAGCTCATTAAGATTACTCTTTGGTTTTTCTATTATTTCTGCAGCACTTAGTCTCATGGCATCTATTAGTTTAGTAGAACCTTTACTTACAAGAGTCGAACAGATGATAACTGGTGTTGGGCGTTGCTCATTTATCTGTTTTAAAAAAGTAAGCCCATCCATCTTTGGCATCTCTATATCTAAGATGAAAAGATCAGGTAAACCCACCTTTTTAAAAATTTTATATGCATCTATAGGATTTTCTGATTCGCCAATAAGTTCTATATCATCCATCTCATCAAAGATTTTTCTAAATCCATTTCTAACTGTAATAGAATCATCAATAACAAATACTTTAGTCATTAAAAAAAGTCTACTTCACTACCATCATCTTCACTGCACTCACCACTTTTACAATCGTAAGTACGCTTGAAAAAATCAATTGAGTTTTCTAAAGAATCTTCAAAAAGATAAACATCTGTAAAATTACGCTCAACAAAATAAAAATTAATATATGTGTTTATATCATCAATTATCTCACTAAGATAAGTTATTGCCTCTTCACTATTTTTCAATCTATTGTACTCTAAACTTACAATTAACTCAGCAAAATTTTTAAAAAGAGGTGATACATGTTGTGTATAGGTTGAGGACAAAAATACATCACTTACATCTTCCACTTTTTGTCTCAGGAGCACTAATGTCTGAACAGTGAATGTTCTCTCTTGTAACTCAGTAATGAGTTCTTCAAGATCCTGGGAAAGAAAAAGAACTTCACCTTCATAAGTATCTAAAAATTCTTCTGTAACTTCTGATTTTTTCATACCCTACTCCTTATCTATTTTAATCTAAATACAGATGAAGTGACTTGCTCAAGAGCATCTATATTTATATCATTTAAATTTTCTGTCTGACTTATTACTAAGAGACTCCCAGATTTCATATTGTACAAGAGGTTTTGTACTACTTTTTCTCTTATTTCATTATTAAAATAAAGTAGTACATTTCTTAAAAAAATGATATCGAATTCTCCGAAACTGTTATTTATTTCAAGTAAGTTATTTGTTGCAAAACGAACATTTTTAGCAAGTTGTCTATCTATGAGAAAACTTCCCTCATACTTACCCTTACCTTTTAAACAGTACTTGTTTCTAAACTCTGAAGAAATTTTCTCTGACCACACTAGAGGATATAGACCCATACGAGCTTTTTTTATAACATTAGAGTTTATATCACTACCCATAACTTCAAACATACTAGAACTTAGCAGTGAGTCGCACACCATCGCAATAGAGTAAGCCTCAGCCCCTACAGAAGAAGCTGCACTCCAGATTCGTAGTTTTACAGCACTATCATAATCTAAAATATACTTTTTCAAAAAATCAAAATGCATGGATTCTCTAAAAAAATATGTTTCATTTGTTGTGATGAGATTTAACATCTCAATCTTTTCTTTAACATCCTTCATACAGATTTCATAGTACGCATCAAAGGAGTCTAACTTATAATGAACTATACGTTTATAAAAACGTGACTCCATAAGAGCTTGTTTAGAATCATTAAGTGTCATACCTATCTCGTTAAATATTAACTCTTGAAACTTCTTATATACAGTATCACTTATACTTATAACTTTCATAAGGTCAACTCACGAAGAATCACTCTGCTGAGTTCTTGCATATCCATTTTTCCGATGACTACATTTGTCCCTATGTTTAAAAGCTCTTCATCCATGATATCATTTGCCATATTGGTATGCACTAAAACTGGTACATCATTATAAAGAGAATTTTCTCTAATTTTTGATACAACTTCACGACCACCCATCTTTGGCATCTCTAAGTCTGTGATTATCATATCAACTTTTTCTTCTGGATTTTTTTCAAGATACTCAATCAAAAATGAGCCATCACTAAAAACTTTGTATGTCAACTTAAGTCGATTAAATAAGTCTTCTACTAAACTACGAACTAATTTACTATCATCAGCAAAATAGACAACTCTATTTTTAAGTGCTAAAATATCATTTTGATTTACTTGGACACCTGTTTTATACTTCACACTACCAAAAATATCAAGTAGCATCTGATCGCCATCATAAACAGTACATATCTGTTCTCGTCCTTCAATATGTATCTTTGAGACAAAAGTTGTTTTATTATCATTATGCGAGTTTTCACTCATTGTGTCAGCTTCTATTGTAGTAATATTAAGAACACCTTTAACGATTATTCCTACTTTTTGTCCGCCATAATTTACCAATATTATAAGCTCATACTCACTATCATCAAGATGGCTATTTCCAAACCAATCATCAAAGTAAACTACAGTAGTCATGGATTCTCGTATATCAGCTGTTCCATGGATCACACCACTAGAATCACTATTCTTTGCTATTTGAAGATTTTTATCAAAAACCATGACTTCTTCTATTTTAGAGACATTAAGTGCAAAGAGTGAATCATTTGAAGCCTTAAAAATCAGATACTGGTTAAAATCATTTGCATCGGTACATACAAGTTTCACTAAATCCAGTTCATCATTTTCTAAATCATTTATCAGTAAACTACTCATAGTTACACCTCTACTTTAGAAATTTCTGAAATATTTAAAATTTCATCAAAATTTAAAATTGCAATATAGCTATCATTGTACTTCGCCATATTTCTCACAAACCTTGGTTCTATTTTAAAGCCAAAATCTAGTGTAGATTTTATATTTTGAGGGTCTATTGTATTAACCTCATGAACTTCATCAATTATCAATGCTATTTTATCTATGATAACAAGTGAAGTTTTTTTCTTTACATTTGCCTCACCTAGTCCTAGCCGTTGGAGTAGGTCTATAACAGTAATAATATTTCCACGAATATTTGTTACACCTTTGATATAGGGGGACATCATCGGTACTTTAGTAAATGCTTGATACTTCACCATTTCACTAACACTACTGGCTTCAATAGCATAAATATCTTCTCCAAGTTTAAAGAAAAAGTACTGCTCTACTTCATTACTCATGAGTTCCCCTTATACTCTATTAATCTTGCTATATCAAAAATAAGTGCTATCTCACCACTTCCAAGAATTGAGCCACCGCTAATGCCTAAAACATTAGTAAAAACATCACCAAGTGGTTTTATAACAGTCTGGTGCTCCCCAAGAAGTTCATCCACTAAAAGCCCCACCATTTTTGCACCAAAGTGGACTATAACAATATTTTGTCTTTTGCTAAGACTTGGTTTTTCACTTAAAACAGTTCTGACATCCATCAAAGGAAGCATCTCTCCACGAAGATTTATAAACTCATTTCCTTGCATCTTATCTTCATCTTCTTTTGTCAGTTCAATACATTCTTGAATACTTTCTAAGGGAATGATATATTTAGTCTCCCCTACTTTAACTAAAAAGCCATCAATAACAGCAAGAGTAAGTGGTAAACGAATAGTTATTTTACTCCCCTTACCTAGTGTAGAGTCTATGTCGATAGTACCACGAAGTTCTTCTATATTTCGCTTAACAACATCCATACCTACACCACGTCCAGAAATATCAGAAACACTCTCAGCAGTTGATAACCCCGCTGCAAAAACTAGCTTGTAAATCTCTTCATCACTTAAAGTGGCGTTTGGACTCACCTGTCCATTTTCAATAGCTTTTGCAAGAATCCTATCTTTATCTAATCCTTTACCATTATCTTCTATCTCAATAACAATCGTTCCTGAATCTGGATATGCACGTAAGTCAACACGACCTCTGGACTCTTTTCCTTTAGCGACACGCTCCTCTGGTAGTTCTATCCCATGGTCTATTGAATTTCTCAACATATGTAAAATAGGATCAGATATTCTTTCAACTACTGTCTTATCAAGCTCAGTTTCACCACCACTTATAACAAACTCCACATCTTTACCAATTTTTTTAGATGTGTCATTTACTATTCTCTTAAACTTGTTAAAAGAGTCTCCAACTTGAACCATTCTTATGTTCATAATACCATCACGTACATATTCTAAAAGTTCTCGCATTAAAACTGCAGCCTCTTCTAGTTCTATATTATCCTCTTTATCTACTAGGGTAATTATTTTAGAGTTAGCAATCACTATCTCACTCATGTAGTTTATAAGTAAATCAATTTTGTTTGAATCAACACGAAGCGAGGCTGATGGTTTTTTAACAAGAGTCTCTTTGGCTTCAAGAACTTCTTCTTTTTTTACTTCTTGGATTTCTATCTTTTTACACTCATCTTCTTTACAAAATGAAAACTCTATAAGTTGTGCTTTTAAACCTTTTTCTTGGCGTTTAGAGATAAGAGTCTCAAGTTGAGTATGATCACTAGCATTAAAGACTATAAGATCTATATCATGTTCTACAAACTCAAAGACTTCTAATATTTCAGCATAAGAGATATCTGTCGCATAAATCAACTCAAACCCTATGTATGTAGAAAGTGGATCAATATCTTTTAATAAAGGAATATTATAAGTAATAGGAATATTTTGAATTATATTTCCGGTAAAATTTAAAAAATTAAATATTGCATGAATACTCATACCTGTCGTAAAAAAACTCTCTTTAAATCGAATAGAAATATGCCACTGAGGTAATTCTACTACATCTTTTTTTACTTCTACATCACTTAAACTTATCTCTTTAGACTCGACCTCTTTAAACTCAATATAAGTATTTAATTTTTCAGAAAGTTCTTGGCCAATTGCTTTTTCCTCTGCATCTAAATCTGTCGCAGTAGCTTCAGCATTGATAAGTTTTTCTACATGATCTCTACAGAGTAAAAACATATCAGTCATATCTTCTGTAACTTCAATAGTTCCCTGACGAATAAGTTCAAAAAGATTCTCACCAATATGTGTAAATGCTACAATATTATTAAAACCAAACATTCCTGCACTACCTTTTATGGTGTGCATAGCTCTAAAAACAGAACCAATATTTTCTTCACAAGAACCTTTCTCCTGCATCTCTAAAAGGGATGCTTCCATAATACTAAGCTGATCATCACAGTCTTCTAAAAAAATCTCTAATTCTTCATCCATGAGAAACTCCAAGTATGTCGCTACAGTAACAAACATTAATATGCTCCAAAACAGAATCCTGAAGATTTATAAACTCTACTGAAATGTTTTGAGTTGAGAGAGAGTTAGTTAGGGAAATAAGTAGTTGAATTCCTACCATATCTATTTTTTCAATATTTTTCATATCCAATATGATATTTTCTTTTGAATTTAGAAGTTCTAAAAAAACATCTTTAATATTTTGGGCTTCATAAATTGTTAATTCGGTTAATACATCAAGTGTCATCTACTAACCTAGAATCTTTTTTAAAACAAGTAAAAACTTATCTTTATTAAAAGGTTTTAATAACCATGCTTTTACATTTGATTTTTGTGCCCTTTGTTTGAGCTCTTCTTTAGACTCTGTTGTAAGCATCACAATAGGAATAAACTTATATCTATCATGCTGACGGATAGTTTCAATCATCTCAAAGCCACCCATTATTGGCATATTTATATCTGAAAATATAAGCTCAATTCCTCCTTGTTCAAGAGCATCTAATCCCTCTTGACCATTACTCGCTAAGACGGCTTCATGACCAGCTTCAACAACTGCTCTCTCCGCAATATTTCTAATTAAACTTGCATCATCTACTATTAATATTTTTTTTGACATATTGACTCACTATTATTTCTTAAATAAGTTTTTTTTATATTAAATTATTCTATCGTAAAATTGCAAAATATCTACATTTTATGCAACATTCTTATGTTTTTTAATTATGTGTAGTGCATTGAGAAGGGTTTGAAAGCTTTGTGTAGCACTGTGAGAACTATTCTCCGACTCATATGTAAAAAGGTCAGGATGACACTCTTTGGCAAGTTTTTTATAACTTTTTTTGATCATGCTAAAAGAATCATTTATATCTACATTCAAAACACTACAAGCTTTTTCAAGTTCACTTTTTTTGTTTGTCAATGATACGAATGTTTTAAGAGCCTCTTTGTTATAAGCAAACGAGAGCTCTACTCCATTTATTTCTGGCTTAAAAAAGAAAAGTTTTAAAAAATTTTTCTGTTTATTTGAACTAGCATTTATCTCGTAAATATTAAATATTTTACTTTTTAAAGTCAGATTATCATAAAAGTAGTTTTTAAAGAAAGCATCGCATTTTGCATTTGCCTTATTTAAAGAAATATGACAAATATTTTGTTCATAAAAAGTAGCTGATATTTCAATAACAACTTTTTCAATAGGAGGAAGATAAAATTTTATAGGTTTTTCTAGTCGTCCTAGTAGTGCCATTCGCAACTCACTGTTTACATTTGTTGCTTGATTTTTATAATAAGAGTAGAGCCACTTCATTAGAAAGTTTCTTTGTGGTTTTTCTGATGATGACGAGGGAATACAGATAAGTTCATCAGTCACTTTAGCACTTTTAAAGTGAGTATCTATAAACTTAAGTATTTGATTGAGAGAATCTCTATCGTCATTTACTCTAATAACAGTTTCTTTTACACCTAAGAGTATCTGCACACAACTATCCTTAATTAAAATCATAAATTTTAAAGCAAATGCTATACCATCATAAAATAATGATATAATATTACTAATTATTAATCGGAGAGTTAAAAAATGAAACTGCTATTTGTATCTATTATGATGAGTCTATTTAGTACACTGTTTGCCCTAAGTGTTGTTGGTGAGATAGAATCACTTAATGGAAATGTAAAGGTCAAAAGTGAAGGTTCTATAAAAAAGAGTAAGCTCTCTTCTGGTCAATCTATAAATGCTGGTGATTTAATCATATCTTCTCGTGATTCAAGTGTAAAGATAAAGCTAGTAGATGGTTCATCTTTAGTTTTAGCAGAACTTTCAACTGTTCACTTCACATCAATATATGAAGCAGAACAAGTAGAGGGAAAAGTTCTCTACTCTATTACTTCAAGAGATGCCAAAAACTCTTTAAAAATAAAAACACCATTTGCTGTTATTGGAATTAAAGGGACTACTTTTATTATTAATGCTACAGAGGAATCATCAGTTACTCTTAAAGAGGGTCTCATCGGTGTAACAAGTCTAAACGCTGAGTTTGAACTCTACAGAAAGAAAATTGATGATGAGTTCAGTGCATTTAAAGCTCAGTCTGCCGCTGCTATGCAACAAGAGAAAGATGAGTTTGAGAAGTTTAAAAATGATAACTATACTAAATATGAAAAACCTATAATCACTAAAGAGTTTGATTTACATGCTCTACACCGTATCTCTTTTGATGGCACAAAAGTAAAAGAAGATGCTTTTGAAGAAGCCGATAAAAAAGCATTTGATTACTTCGCTAAACTTCTAGAAAGTATGAAGTAATCACGAATGAAAGGAAAACTCTTATACCTTGTAGTTTTTTTAGCTGTAGTTGCTCTTACACTAACTCTACAACTCAATAAGGTAGAACCTTTTGAAAGTTTTTCACTTCGTTTTAATGACATAAATTTTGATCTTCAAGATAAAGAACCAAACGAAAACATAGTTTTTGTAGCCGTTGATGAGCGGAGTGTTAATACTTTTGGTCGTTGGCCATTCAATAGGGAAATCATTGCACAGGGTATTAGCCATTTAGGTGAGGCCAATATAGTTCTGATGGATATGATTTTCTCAGAGCTTACTTCGCCTAGTGCCGACCAAGCACTCTCTAATTCTATTGGAGGATTAAATGCTAGTGTATGTGGTTTTTTTCTAAGACAAAAATCTACACAGTATCTACCAGATGAAGAGTTAGATTTATTAGATGACTCTGCACTTGATTTACTCCAGTCACAAGTCTCAAAATTTAATAACCCTCATTTTGTTTCAGCGCCTTTTGCAGAGATAAATATTCAACCTATTTTAGAAAACTGTACTCTTTCTGGAAGCTTTTCTACACTCGCAGAAAGTGATAAACTACTTCGTGCTTATCCTGTTGCTGTCTATTTTCAAGATAAACTTTTCCCTTCTCTTGGTATTCAAGGACTTAGACTAGAGTTTGATAGTGATATTAAGAGAGTCTCTTCACATTTAGTAGAGCTCCATAACACTCAAATAGTCCTTAATGATAAAGGATTTATAAGACTCAATTTTTATAAAAAAGAGCAATATAATATCATCTCATTTTTAGATGTAGTTACAGGGAAAGTCAATGAGAGTTACTTTAAAGATAAGATAGTTATTTTAGGTATTACAGAGATTGGCTCAGGTGATGTTGCAAGTACTCCAATTGGTCTTTTATATGGACCACTTCTTCACTACACTTTTATCTCAAACTTTTTACAAAATCATCTTATAAATGAACCTCAATATATTAGTACAGTTATTATGATACTGTTGATACTTATACCTCTTATCTTACTTTTTTCTATCAAAAGAGTAGCACTTCGGGTTACTTTAAATATTTTAGTTTACACTCTGACTTATATAGTTGTTCGCTATCTTTTTGTTGCTGAAATGATTTATATAGACCTATTTTACCCTCTACTTGGTATCTTATTGTCTGCTATTTCCCTAGAATCTTTGGCATTTACTCAAGAAGAAAAAAGTAGTAAGTTTATTCAAGATGCTTTTTCTGCTTACCTCTCTCCTGATTTACTTAAAGAGCTTGTAAAAAATCCAGATGCCCTTACTCTAGGTGGAGAGAACAAAGAGATCAGTATTTTATTTAGTGATATTCGTGGTTTTACTACTATATCAGAGTCAATGAGTGCCCATGCCCTTGTTAAGCTTTTAAATCGTTACTTTACACCTATGACGAACTCTGTTTTAGAACATAATGGGATGCTTGATAAATATATTGGTGATGCAGTTATGGCATTTTTCAATGCACCTGTTGATGTCCCTAAACATGCTGAAAAAGCCTGCTTAAGTGCTCTAGATATGATACAAAGACTTCATGAACTAAACAGAGAGTTAAAAGAAGAAGGTATTCCCACTATTCATATAGGTATAGGGATAAACACTGCAGATGTAGTTGTTGGAAATATGGGCTCTCAGCAGCGTTTTAACTATACTATTATGGGTGATGGTGTAAACCTTGCAGCGAGAGTTGAATCCATCACAAAACGTTATGGTGTGGAGATACTGATAACAGAGTTTACAGCTAAAGAACTTAGTGATGTGTTTACATATAGAAAGATAGAAGCCGTAGTTGTAAAAGGAAAAGAAGAGGCTGTTTTACTTTATGAACTTATGCCTAATACAGAAAAATCAAAAGTAGTGAAAAAACTTTATGATAAGAGTTTAGATAGTTATATCAAAGGTGATATTACAAATGCCACTTTAGGATTTAAGAAACTTGTTAATGATTTTGAAGATAAACCATCTCAATATTTTCTAGATAATATAAAAGCTTCTTTACCTTGGGAGATAAACCGTATGACTAGTAAATAGTCACACTTTCCGCTTGATAGGCTGCCATTTTTCCCTCGTATGAGTGTTTTGAAGAGGTCAAATTATTGACTCCTTTTGTACCACTGTAAATAAGAACACAGTCAGCTCGTAAGTCATCATTTAATTTAACTTTGAGTTGTACACTTCCAATAGCAGAACTAATTGTTATCTCTTCATCTTCTCCATACCCTAAAGAGCTATTCAGATAAACATTACTTTCACATCTAAACTGGGAATTAAGACTCTTAGGTGCTTTTGAAGTTATTAGATACAACTCATCACTTACTTTTTTCTTTTTATGTCTGTTTTTACTCATCTTGATTTTGTTAGCTTTTTTATCGATATCTACTTCTTCTAAAAATAAAAACTCTCCATTATCCGTATCAAAACCATCTTGATATGGAATACTTTCTCTTCCTTTAACTTCAAGACTTCCATCTAAAACTTCTTTAGCAAAACTTTTAAAATGTGTTAAGTACTCAGATTCTAATTTTATTTCTATATCAAACTCTTTACAAAGGTATGCACTTAAATCATACTCACTAATCCCTATCTCACTCTCAATGAGTTTATTCATTGGAAGTATCGCATTATGCGAATATGAAGTTCTAATATCATTTTTTTCTAAAAAGTTTTTTGCTGGAATGATTAAATCAGCCACAGCACTTGTTTCATTTTCATAGAGCCCAAAGTAGATAATATTTTGAGTATGATGTATCGCATTTTTCACTCTAATGCTGTCTGGCATTTGAGAAAGAGGATTTGATCCTTGTATAAATACTGTTTTAAATTCATCAAATGCAGTATCAACCTTAGAAACTCTTTTCGCTTTGGTATTAAATGGCGAGGGGATATGCTCTTTAGAGTTACCTAAGTATGCTACACCACATCCTTCTTTACCAAATAGACCTAAGGCTACAGCTATACTATCTATGGCTCTTAAGATATCTGCACCATCTCTATACTTTTGGACACCAACTCCACAAACTATAGCTACTTTTTTATCTTTTACCATTTCAATTATATCGCCAATTTGTCCCAACGACATATCCATATTATCTAGCATTGATTTAATACGAACTGTTTGAGTGAGTTCATAATACTCTTCAAACTCACTTGCATACTCTTCTAAGTACTCATCATCGCAAGCATCATTAATATGTAAAAAACGTGCAATTATCATTGCTAAATACATATCAGTATGTGGCTTAATCTGAATATGTAAATCTGCCATTTTTGCTATTTTTGTTTTAATAGGGTCAATAACAATGAGAGTTTTATCTTTTAAAAGTGGTAGTAAATGAGAAGAAGTAGTATGAGGATTTCTTCCCCATATAATAACTACTTCAGATTTTTCTATCTCATGAAGAGGCATGTTTTTGTTACTACCACGTCCTTCGAGTATTCCATATTCACCAGCACCATCACAAAGACTACCATCTGTTAAGACAGAACCATGCTGTGCAAAAAAGTGTTCAGTTACATCTTGCATAAGAGCAAAATTACCATGGTTTTTATAATGTAGAACTTCACTAGCATACGAAGAGTTTAATATCTCCCCCAGTTTAGTAAGTGCCTCGTCCATACTAATATCTTGACCTTTATATCTAGGCTTAGTTATTCGATCAAAGCTCTCATAATGATTTAGATGTGGGCAGAGGAATCCTTGTGTATACCCTTCTTTAACGCCAGTTAGTTTTTTACCATCATAGATAATACTACAAGCATCAAAACAATCAAGGGGACAAGCAGTAATATTTGTACTCATTCTATTTCTCTTTCAACTCTATTTTCACCAGTTTAGAAAATATACTTGGCGCTTTGACAACTATCTGAGCCATATATTTAGAGATATTTTTACTATCAGCTATAGTTAAAAGTCTATCTACTTTATAAGATGTTTTTTTACCGTTAATATATATAATTCTATTTTTTGCATCTGCCACATCCTCAGCATTTAGGTATATAGTTAATATTGCCTTACTCGTGTCGACAACAGTTGCAAGTGGTGTACCCTTACTAACAACCTGCCCGACTTTTACATCTAAAGAGTATAAAATATATCCCTTATTTTTTAAAGTTTTATCACTTATACTTCTTATCAATTGTGCTTTTCTTAGCTGCAAGTCTGCTATTTGTGTTTTGAGAGTGTTCAACTCTTTGTGTGTAACTAAAAAAGAGTTCTCACTAGCAACTAAATCATAAAATTCTCTATCTTTTTCTACATTAGATTTTATTTTCATTGCTTGAACTTTTTTATAGTTTTCTCTCTTTTTCTCGACTGAAATTTTAAGATTTTTTAAGATCTCTTCGTTGGTAACTACTGTAGACTTAGAGTATTTTATCTTCTCATTTGTGAACTTTAGTTCAGACTTGTCTAGTTTTGCATCTATTACTATATATGCTTTTGAAGAGAGTTTTTGACCGAGTAGATTTTCATTAACAGTATCTACTACTCCTATCACATTTGAACTGATATTTTTAATTTCATAAGGTTCAACTTTTGAGTAATAGACATTTGAATAGAGTACTGAAAAACTCAGTAAAATAAGTGTAAATAATTTCATAATTTTTAATAGCCTTTTTATTAATAGTATATATTTTAGCACTTCATTACTAATATTCAAGAATATTTCATTCTTATTTTGGTATTATAATAATATATACTAAAAAAAAGGGTATGCCATGTCTATGTTAGATAATGTCGATGCTGCAACAAACCTCGCAAAGAATAACGAACTTCAACTATTAGTCTTTAGAGTTAGTGATAAAGTTGATTCAGCTTACTATGCGATAAATGTTTTCAAAACAAGAGAAGTTGTTGAGTCAAAGAATCATTTTTTAACTCAAATACCTTCATCTCATCACCTACTCGAAGGTACAATTATACTTCGTGGACTGCAGATACCAATCTTAAATCTTCCATCATGGCTAGGCACAACACTTACGAAAGATGAAATTGAAAAATCAAATATCTTAATTTGTGATTTTAATGGTGTAATTATTGGTCTAAGAATCATGTCAGCATTTAGAGTTATCAAGAAAAACTGGAATGAAATGCATGCACCAGATAGCTACAGACTTAAAGAAGAAGGTGTAGTTATGAATGATACTAGACTTGAAGATGGTTCTTTGTGTCTTATCCTTGATTATGAAAAACTTCTCGCTGATGTGATACCGCAAGCTATGGTTGATGTAATATCTGACACTGCCAATCTTATAGATATTGTTATACCGGAGAGATTAAAAACAGGTACAGTCCTTGTAGCTGAAGACTCTAAAACAGCACAACGTGCACTCATTCAAATCTTTAGAAATGCAAATATTAACATGCAACTATTTGACAATGGTAAAAAACTTGTTGATTATGTAGCTAGCTTAGAAGAGAATGCTGCACAAATTCCCGTAATTATCACAGATATAGAGATGCCTGAAATGTCAGGTTTTACAGTTATCAAAACACTTAAAGCAAACCCTTTTAGTAAAGACATTCCTCTAATCGTAAATAGTTCAATGACTGGAAATAATAATAAACGTGAAGCAGAAGTACTGGGTGCTGATGGCTTTATAGACAAGACTAAGAGCCATAATATCATTCCACTTATTGTATCGGTTATGAAGTAAGTTATAAGCCCTCTACATAGTTCTAAATAACTCTCATGATATTCATGGGAGAAACCTCTTCCTACAAATAATCAAATCATATTAAAAATAAAAGAATACAAAAGCAAAAAGAATAAATTTAAGGAGTGGTGTAAGTGATAGGCACTGATGAGGAAGGCTACTCTAGTAGCTGACGAAGAAGTAACGACGCAATTGCGCCGCTATTTAAATTTTACTGAAATAGTGAGATTAATACACCAGCTGCTACAGCTGATCCGATTACTCCGGCTACATTTGGCCCCATAGCATGCATTAAAAGCATATTGCTACGGTCAAACTCCATACCTACTTTATTAGATACACGAGCTGCCATTGGAACAGCTGATACACCAGCTGAACCGATTAATGGATTAATCTTATGTCCTGGGAACATATTCATAACTTTAGCCATTAAAACACCTGACGCTGTACCTACTGAGAATGCAATAATACCAAGAGCCATGATAAACATAGTTTGTGGAACTAAGAACTGATCTGCTGCTAGTTTAGAACCAACACCAAGACCTAAGAAAATAGTTACAGTATTAATAAGTGAATTTTGAAGAGTATCATTAAGACGCTCAACAACACCAGACTCTTTTAAGAAGTTACCAAACATAAACGCACCGATAAGAGGCGTAGATTCTGGAAGAACTAAAATAGCAAGTGTAAGAACCATAATAGGAAATACTAGTTTCTCTAAACGTGATACATGACGAAGAGTCGTCATTTTTATCTTACGCTCTGCATCAGTTGTTAATGCTTTCATAATTGGAGGTTGAATAATAGGAACCATAGCCATATATGAATAAGAAGCAACTGCAATAGCACCTAAAAGTTCAGGAGCAAGTTTTGTCGCGATAAAGATAGATGTAGGACCATCCGCTCCACCAATAATAGAGATAGCTGAAGCTTGTTGAAGAGTAAAGTCAACAACACCATACTGAGTAAGTGCTACAGCACCTACAAGTGTACCAAATATACCAAACTGAGCAGCTCCACCAAGTAGTGCTGTTTTAGGGTTTGAGAGAAGAGGACCAAAATCAGTCATAGCTCCAACACCCATAAAGATAAGGATAGGGAACATCTCATTTGAAAGACCCATATGATAGATAACACCTAAGAAACCATGATCACCTGCAATTGCAGCAACTGGAATATTCGCTAGAAGTCCACCAAATGCAATAGGTAACAATAGAAGTGGCTCAAAACCTTTCTTAATTGCTAACCAAAATAGGAAGAAAGTAAGAAGAATCATAATAATACGACCCCATGATTTATGAAAGTCACTCATCTTCTTACCATCTGAACTTAGTTCATCTGGATTAGGATTCATAAATGCACTAATACCTGTTGACTTTAAAAAGCCACCTATCATCTCTGAAAATGGTTTTGCCTGATAAGTCTCTTCCTTATGGACAGAGACAGCTTCTGCAGAAGTTGCTGCAGCATTCGCATTAAGAGTTGTGAAACCGAGCACCATAACTAGTGCAAGTAATTTTAAAACAAAAAACTTCATTTGATTATCCTAATACTGCTACTACTTGACCTTCTACAACTTTATCATTTGTAGCAACGTTAATAGATTTAATAACTCCACCTTTTGGTGCAATAACATCGATCTCCATTTTCATAGATTCTAGGATTAAAATAACATCACCCTCATTTACACTTTGACCTGGATTAGCAACAATTTTCCAAACACTACCTGGAAGTAATGCTTTGATATTTATATCATTCCCTGAAGATACTGGAGCTGAAGAGGCTGCTGTTTCACCATTTACTGCTGTAACTTGAATATCTGCATCACCTTCGGCAACCTGAACACTAAACTTTTCGCCATTTACTACTACTGTATAACTTCCATTACCCATTGAACTTCCTTCACAATCGTTTTTCATTTCTGATATTTTACGTACGTTTAATTCGCCTTTTCCAAGTAGGAAAGCGATACCTTTTTCTTGACATGCTGCTGCAATGAAGATATTTTCTTCAGTAATTTCAATACCAGCTTCTTTTAACTCATCAATAGCATGCTGAAGAGATTTAGCTGGATCTGCATCTGCAATATCAATTGCATTTTCAGTTGTAGGCTCTAGACCTAATTTTTCTGAAGCAATTTTAATAATTTCTGGATCTGGAGCGACTGGTGTCTTACCAAAATAACCAAGAACCATTTTTCCATAACCTGGAGCAATAGCATTCCATGGTCCTTGCATAACATTATTAAGTGCTTGCTGGAAATAGAACTGAGAAACAGGAGTTACAGATGTACCATAACCACCTTTTTCAACTACTTCTTGCATAGCTGCAATTACTTCTGGAAATCTATCTAAGATATTGTTATCACGCATCATTTGAGTATTTGCAGTAAGTGCACCGCCTGGCATTGGAGAGAATGGAATCACTGGCGAAACCATAGTCGCTTCTGGAGGCATGAAATAATCAGAAAGACAAGACTGTAACTCTTTTTCATAAGTTAAAATTTTACCAATTTCTAATCCACCAAGGTCAAAATTCATTCCCTTAGTAGCATGAAGCATAGTTAATATATCTGGTTGGCTTGTTCCACCAGAAACAGGTGCTGCAGCCATATCAATACCATCTATACCAGCTTCTAATGCTGCCATATAAGCAGAAACAGATACACCAGCAGTCTCATGAGTATGCAAACGAAGGTGTGTCCCTTCAGGAACTAAAGCACGAGCCATTTTAATAGTTTCAAAAACTTTTTGAGGATTTGAAGTTCCAGAAGCATCTTTAAAACAGATACTATCGTAAGGAATTCCAGCATCTAAAATATCACGAAGAGTCTTCTCGTAAAACTCTACATCGTGAGCACCTTTACAGCCTGGTGGTAAGTCCATCATTGTTACAACTACTTCATGCTTAAGACCATGGTGAGAAATTCTTTCACCTGAATACTTAAGGTTTTCAACATCATTAAGTGCATCGAAGTTGCGAACAGTTGTAGTTCCATGCTTTTTGAACATTTTTGCATGAAGATCGATAAGTTCTTTTGAACCAGTGTCTAGCATTACTGTATTTACACCACGTGAAAGTGTTTGAAGATTTGCATCTGGTCCAACTATCTCACGGAATTTGTCCATCATTTCAAATGCATCTTCTCTTAAATAGAAGTAAAGTGATTGAAATCTTGCTCCACCACCAAACTCGAAGTGATTTATACCCGCTATTTTTGCAGCTTCAACAGCTGGAAAAAAATCGTTCATTAGAACACGACCGCCATAAACTGACTGGAAGCCGTCTCTAAAAGTTGTATCCATTACATCTATAAATTTCTTAGCCATTATATTCCTTAACCTTCTCTATGATGTTTAATTGCTGCTGTAATTGCTGCAATAACTTTCTTGTTATCTTTTGGAGCAGCACTAGGTGTTGCAGTTACTTCTGGTTCGGGAAAAAACGTATGAATTATTTTAGACATGAGATTCATACTAAATATCATTACTATTAGAAATAAGAACACTGTTCCCATTCCAAGTCCCATAAATTTAAACCCTTCGACTACGAGGTTAGTTTCCATAAAATTACCTTTATCCATAATTTGTGGGATTAGTATAGTGTAAAGATGTTTAAAGAAAGTTTGATGTTCTTTTATTAGTTTAGAATTATCTAGATTGTTACCTTTTGATTATATACTTATGAAAATTATAAAGTGAGGTATACATGAAAGATAGTGTCAGAAAATTCGGATTAATTAATACTATAGAAGGCTATTCTTATTTACTCCTTCTATTTGTGGCTATGCCTCTTAAATATATTTTAGGATTTAGTGTAGCAGTAAAAATTGTAGGTATGCTTCACGGCATTTTATTTATTGTCTTTTTAGTCCTTCTTCTTCAAGCTTGGATAGATTCTAAGTGGGCAATTACACAAAGTATTATTTTCTTTATTGCATCACTAATTCCTTTTGGTACATTTTTTACAAAAAAAAGAATTCAAAGTTATGAATAATAAAAGTTTATTCTGATAAAATACTCTACACTTTAAATATAGGAATAAACTTTTATGATAGCTGGAATGTTTGAGCAAGATTTTGCTGCATATATAATCTTCGGATTAATATTAAACTTTTTATTTTCAATTTTATTTGGTATCTATCTTTCTAATAATATTGGTATGCAGGAGATGATTACATCAAAAGGAGATAAAGAACAACCTTTAGTTGTTAAGATAAGTCTTTTTATCCCTTTTGCTAAAATGCTGATTACACTTTATAGAGTTGCTATTCTTCAAATATTTTTTTTAAATAAAGGTCACACTTATAAAGAATTTTGGATTTATATGACTCATAATGATGTGAAAGATGACAGACTTTAAACTAAAGTTAGTACTTAGTGCTCTTGGTGGCGTGGTCTTTTCATTTATATTTATACTCTTAACATTTGCTCTTCCTGTCAAGAAAAAGCATGATGTGTATGTAGCAAAACCAAAAGGTAAACTACAAACTATCTCTCACTCCATGAAAAATAGATAAACTAAAAACTACTTTTTACTTCTAACAACTTGAGAGTGCTAAAAGCACACTCTGGTTTAAGACAAACAACTGATGCTTGAAGTGCTTCTACACAGAAAAACAGATACTCTAAATCATCTTTTTTCATTAAATCAAAAAGAACTACTTCTCCATCTTTTATACGTAAGTTTCTAGCAACACCTAAGTTTTTGTGTGCTAACTCTCTAAGTTCTGTATAGTCCAACTCTTCTTTTGCATCTTTAGCATTTTGAAGATCATAAACTAAACGCTCAAAAGTAGTTATATATTTGATTATTTGTGCAACATAGTCCTCAACAAGTTGGTGAATAAGTTCATCATCTAAACCTAATTCATCCATAGCTTCTTGATCATTATATTTATATTCTTGTTTAAAAAATTTAGAATAAACTTTTTTAGCTTTTGCTACAAGATTACGAATATTTTGATTTCGGCTTTGACGTCTTTCAAATTTTATTTTTTCATTCATGGACATAAGATAACATTTATTTATATAAAAACAAAGAAAAAGAGATGGGAAATATTGCAGAAATATGACAGTGAGTAAAAAAAGTGCCCTAAAAGCACTTTTTTTAAACTATATAGCTTTAGTAATTATTCTATTAAGTCTTGAGATAAACTCAGCAGTATCGCTTAACTCTTGACCATCAAATAGTTTTGCTTGATCTAGTAAAACATGGGCTGCATCATTTACAAGATTTAAATCAGAAGAGTCATTCAATTTTTTGATAAGTTCATGGTTAGGATTTATCATAAAGATTGGAGCTGGTTCTGGTACATCACCACCCTGACCCATCTGTTTCATCATCTGAGCCATTTGGTAAGCAGGATCTTCTTTATCAGTTTTAATAGCAACTGGAGAGTCCGTAAGTTCAGAAGTAGTTTCTACTGACTTAACAGCATCACCAAGAGCATCTTTGAACTCTTTTGCAAGACCTTCATAAGTTTTAGCTGTCTCTTCTTCTTTCTTTTTCTCTTCTTCACTCTCTTCAAATTTCGCATCAGCAACTGGAATAAGCTTATACTCTTTATACTCAGTTACCATTGGGAAAATGATAGTATCAACTTCTTCATTAAGAACTAAAACATCGATACCTTTAGCCTTGAAACGCTCCAATGCTGGAGAGGATTTTAACATTGATAAAGAAGTCTTACCAGTAAGGTAATAAATCTCTTTTTTCTCTTCATCAATATTTTTTACAAACTCTTCTATCATTACAGTCTCATCAGAGTTTAAAGTATTAAACTTCATAAGCTCTAAGATTTTCTCACGGTTATCAAAGTCGTTATAAAGACCTTCTTTAAGTACATTTCCAAACTCAGAGTAGAAAGTGGCATATTTCTCTTTATCTTTTTTAGCCATTTTAGAAAGTTCTGATAAAACTTTTTTAACAGAAGTTTTTTTGATTTTATCCATTGTAGCGTTTGACTGTAAAATCTCACGAGATACATTAAGTGGTAAATCTTTAGAATCAATCACGCCGCGTAAGAAACGTAAATATGTAGGCATAAGCTCTTTTTCATCATCTGTAATGAAAACACGGTTGATGTAAAGCTTGATACCTGTTTGGTAATCAACTCTAAACATATCCATCGGTGCTTTAGATGGGATGTAGAAAAGTGTAGTGTACTCAACAGCACCCTCAGCTTTATTGTGCATCCAAGCTAAAGGCTCTTCACTTGAGTGAGCAATAGAGCTATAAAAATCTTTATACTCATCATCACTTATCTCTTTTTTAGCGATACTCCAAAGTGCATTTGCTTTGTTTATCTGCTCATTTACCATATCTGTTCTTGATGGCTCTAACTCTTCTTTACCTTCATCATCCATAACAGCAGCTACGAAATTCTCTTTATCCATAAAGATAGGAAAAGGAATGTGATTAGAGTATTTTTTGATGATAGTGTCAATACGATGTGACTCTAAAAACTCATCTTCATCTTCTTTAAGATGCATAACAATTGTAGTTCCATGACCATCTTGAGTTGTATTTTCAATTTCAAATGAGCCATCACCAGCACTTCTCCATAAAAGAGCCTGATCTTCACCAGCTTTTTTAGTTGTAACTTCTACTTTGTCTGCAACCATAAAACAAGCATAAAAACCAACACCAAACTGACCAATAAGGTTTGAGTCTTCTTTTTGATCGCCAGTAAGGTTGTCTAAAAATGCTTTAGTACCACTTTTTGCGATAGTACCAAGGTTATTCATAAGATCTTCTTCGTTCATACCGATACCAGAGTCTTTAATTGTCAAAGTTTTTGCTTCTTTATTTGCAACGATATCTATACGAGGGCTAAATGCCACATCTTTATATTGTGCATCTGTTAAAACTAACATATTAAGCTTATCAAGTGCATCTGATGCATTTGAAACTAACTCACGAATAAAGATCTCTTTATTTGAGTATAGTGAGTGAATCATTAAGTTTAGTATTTGTGTCGCTTCTGTTTGAAACTGATGTTTTGCCATTATTAAAATCCTTTAGTTTATATAGATGTTAGTTTATCCAAAAAAAGTTAATAGATACAATTGCCATCACTTATCTTTAGTCGAATAGACTCAACTTACCTTAGTCAAATATAATTTTAAGAACTCTTAGTTATAATCTCTTTATGCAAAATGAGTTTATAAATGAAATCCAATCAACACCAAAAATCAATACTAAAAAGTGTAAAATCATCTCTTTACTCTTAAGACTTTTTTTACAGTTTGGAGTCTATCTAGTAGGATTAATCACTTGGTATGTGTATGATTATTTTATGGGTATTGGTCTCTTTCTTCTTAGTTTTGTCATCATGGGAATCATCCGTGCAAAACTACGAAACTCTGTCATTCCAAAGACACAACAAGAGTATAACTACAACGATCAAGGTATAGCTGATTGGTATACTGCTCGTGAACTATGTATAGAACTTAAAGGAGAAAAGTAAATGTCAGTAGGATTTTTCGCAGTATTTGACGATATTGCAATGCTTTTAGATGATGCAGCCGCTATGAGTAAAGTAGCAGCTAAAAAAACAGCTAGTATACTTAGCGATGATTTAGCAGTAAGTGCTCAAAAAGCTTCTAACTTTTCAGCGGCAAGAGAGTTACCTGTCTTATGGGCTATTACTAAAGGCTCGTTTATAAATAAACTTATAATCCTTCCTCTTGCTTTTGTACTAAGTGCTTTTGTCCCTTGGGTAATCATTCCGATTCTTATGTTAGGTGGTATTTATCTAGCTTACGAGGGTGCCGAAAAAGTTTTAGAATACTTTGTACATCACGAAACAAAAAACAGTTCTACAGTAGAGCATAAAACAGAAGAAGAGATTTTAGAAATTGAAAAAGTAAAAGTTAAATCAGCTATCTTTACAGACTTTATACTCTCTATTGAGATTGTTATCATGGCACTATCTACTGTACAAGGGCAGACTCTTCCTATCCAAATTATCGCTGTTACTTTTGTAGCATTTTTAGCAACGATTGGCGTTTATGGAACAGTGGCTCTTTTAGTTCGTATGGATGACCTTGGTTTTAAACTCATTGAAATAGCAAAAGACACAAAACCTCTTATGAAAAGAACAGGTGAAGTTTTAGTGATGGCACTTCCTAAAGTTATAAGAGTATTAACATTTTTAGGTACTATCGCTATGTTTTTAGTAGCTGGAGGAATCTTTGTACACAATGTCCATCAACTTCATGACTTCCTACACTTTATGCCAGCAATCGTAGGTGAGCTACTTGTTGGTGGGGCTATCGGTGGAGTCGCTGTTCTTTTCCATCAATCATTTTTAAAACTAAGAAAGAGTTAAAGCAACTTCCTTTGCTCTTTGTATAGCA
>Ga0256826_1000047_pt1 | contig 54320 bp, 59 predicted proteins | sample CV79metaG_FD_185975 | JGI IMG/M metagenome (GOLD analysis project Ga0256826, IMG submission 185975) | Hydrothermal vent microbial communities from East Pacific Rise, Pacific Ocean - CV79 | ecosystem: Environmental > Aquatic > Marine > Hydrothermal vents | place: Pacific Ocean: East Pacific Rise...
CTCACTCCAAATATTTATTTGAAGTTATAGTATCTTTTTTACTTAATAAAGTGGTGCACTTTTAGTTTGCACTACTGGTGTATTTTACCTTTGCACTTGACAGCAATCGGATTAGCGTAAGCTCGTACTACAAAAACAGCAGAAGCCGTATGAAAACGTGGATCACGTGAGGGGTTTGAGTAGATACCGAGTAGTCTAACAATCTCCACTTCTAATCCTATCTCTTCTAACATCTCACGCTTTAAAGCCTCCTCAACCGACTCACCCACATCCACAAAACCACCTGGAAGTGCCACACCTAAAGGTGGGTTTTTACGGGTAATAACCACAACACCCTCTAAGATATTATTATTATAGATTTCGACAATACCATCGGTTGTGAGGTAGGGAGTTTTTGGTTTCCAAGAAGTTGACATAATTTTCCTTTTTTTTATCAGCGAATTCCACGAATTATAAATCTCTACCGAGATTGTAGAAGAGTCAATCGATTTATCCGATGGAAATCTTCTACCGAAGATTTAATTAATATCATTAAACACAGTATCAATAATATTGACAACAATTAAGCAAAGCGAAAATGAAAAATTTTAAAAGAAAAAGAGTGGTAGGGGATAAAAATTAAGAGAGTGATTAAGATGGTGTCTTACTCTTTGGCGAAGCGTACATCGGTACGTGAGCTAAAGAGTAAGACGGCAGATTGATTGCTATCTTAGTTTTTATCAGTGTTAACGATTTTGTTTTTTGCGATCCATGGCATCATCTCACGAAGACCATTACCAGTTTGCTCGATTAAAGATGCTGCTGCATTATTACGTTCAGCATTCATACGAGGATAACCTGCTTGACCTTCAAGAATGAAGTCTTTTGCAAAACGGCCATCTTGAATCTCTTTAAGAACTTCACGCATTGCTGCTTTTGATTCATCATTGATAACACGTTTACCAGAAACATAGTCACCATATTCTGCTGTATTAGAGATAGAGTAACGCATATCAGCAATACCACCCTCAAACATTAAATCAACAATTAGTTTAAGTTCGTGAAGACACTCAAAATATGCTAATTCAGGTGCGTAACCTGCTTCTGTTAATGTTTCAAAACCTGCTTGAACTAAAGAAGTTACACCACCACAAAGTACTGCTTGCTCACCAAAAAGGTCAGTTTCAGTTTCATCTTTGAACGTTGTTTCGATAATAGCCGTACGACCACCACCAATAGCAGATGCGTAAGAAAGTGCTAACTCTCTTGTAGTACCTGAAGGGTTGTTACCAATAGCGATAAGGTCAGGAATACCACCACCACGAACAAACTCAGAACGTACGGTATGTCCTGGAGCTTTAGGAGCGATCATTGTTACATTGATACCTGCTGCTGGAGTGATACGTCCGTAGTGAATGTTAAAACCATGACCAAAAGCGATAGTATCACCATCGTTTAGGTTTGGAGCAATCTCTTCAGCGTAGATTTCAGCTTGGTTTTCATCTGGTAAAAGAATCATAATTACAGATGCTTCTGCAGATGCTTCAGCAACAGTCATTACTTTAAAGTTTTTAGCTTCAGCCTTAGCCCAGCTAGAACCGTTTTTACGTAAACCAACGATAACTTCTACACCAGAGTCACGTAGATTTTCCGCGTGTGCGTGTCCTTGAGAACCAAAACCGATCATTGCTACTTTTTTGCTTTTAATTAAGTCTAAGTTACAATCTTTGTCGTAATATACTGTTAATGCCATGAAATGTCCTTCATAAATGCCTACTAATAAGGCTAAAATTTCGCGAATTATACCCTAAGAAAGTGAAAAGTTTGTTTATGTGTAGCTTAGTTTTTAAAGCTTAGTTGAGTTTTTTAAATATAGCGTGGTAGAATTGCCCCTATATATATTATTGAGACCGTTTATTGGCTCAAATTAAGGAATATTTTAATGAAAAAATTTAACCTCGCAAAAGAGATAATGGTATTTAATCGTCAAGATATTTTAGCTGCTATTGCAAGTAACAAAGAGTTTGGACTAACAACAACGGGTGACGTTGAATACCCACCTTTTAATGAGACCAGTCTCTTTATCTTTAAAGGTAAGTCAACACCACCTAAATCTTCGGCTTTGAGTATCCCTAAACCGGTAACACTTGTTGATGTTATTGGAAATGACTACCGTGTGGTTGAAGATGAGGGACGTATCTTAATTAAAGCAGGTCTTGCTTGGAATGGCATTATCAGTTTTAACAACAAATCAGCAGAGTATGATGACACCACAGCAGATGGTATCGCAGAGTTCAAAGATAAAGAACTTGAAGCTATTGGCTGGCATGCAGATGAGTTTAAAACTGCTTATCGTGAACTAGTTGAAGTGATGGAAGAAAAATGTGAAGGGACAATTCTTTGTATCGAACAAGAAGAGCCTTACCAGTTTTCAGGTCTTGGATTTGTAAGCGACTTAGAGTGCGCTCGTAAAGAAGTATTTGCTTATGCACAAGCTAAAGCTGCTGATAAAATCAAAAATGATGATGAATTCAAAATAGAGATGCTTACTGATGATGAAGAAGAGGCTGCGCGTTTTTTCAAAGTTATCTAATTAAAACTAAATAAGTTTCTTTATGTTATTATCCTTTCAAAAGGATTTCCATGAAGAAACAACTACTCTTACTTCTCCCTCTATTTTTACTCTTTCAAGGCTGTTTAGGCAGTGATACCCCTACCTGTAGCGACTCTGATGTTAAAGAGCTTGTTCACGAAATTATTGATGATGATATACAAGACGATTTAATACTTAGCTATTTTAAAAACACCTATCCTGACAAAGTCATGCAATATGCTATGCTTAAAAACTATGAGGGTATTAGTGATATGATCCCCGATAAAGCTAAAGAGAAGATGAAAAAAGCGGATGAAATTCCAGAATTTATAGCCGCGAAGAAAGAGATGGAATCACAATTTTCTAAAATGTCGTTAAAACTCACATCAATTCGTAGTACTAAGATTGATGATCCTTTGAAAAAAGTTTCATGTTCGGCTACTATGAAAGTACAACTTCCTGATTACGATCTGATTACTTATGATTTAAATTATGATGCGCAGGTTACGGATGATGGAGAAGAGTTAATAGTTGAAGTGCACGACCTTGAGTAGTTAGGCGAGGTTTTTACCTTCACCTACCAACCAACGTTCTAAAATAATTTTTGCAGCTAAAGAGTCAACACGTCCGTCACGTTTTTGCTTCATCTGCCCCTTCATCATCGCCTCAGCTTCCAAAGATGTTCCCGCTTCATCTTGATAATACACAGGTCCCTCAAATGCAACAAGGTTCATAAAATGCGCCACACGACGACGCATTTCATCCTCACTACTACCACCAAGAGGAATACCAATCACTATCGTTTCAATACCCCACTCTGCAACCTCTTTTTTAACAGCATCAGAAGCTTGGTTACGGTTTTTACGTTCAATAGCACTAAGTGGTGTCACAAAATTTTTATCGGCACTATAGGCTAAACCAATACGTTTAAGACCTAAATCAATGGCTAGTATTTTCAAAATATTCCTTTTTTGCCTGTGATAAGGTAAATGGTGAATGGATAATGGTAAATAGGTAAATAAAGTTCTTTATTTTTAAAGTTAGTGCTTTCTGCTCCCCATTATCCATTCACCATTTTCCATTTCCTTCACCGTAGGTGAACTATTTCCCTCACCGAAGGTGAAGATAAACTACTTACCTAAACAGAAGTTCCCAAACATCTTGTCAAGCATCTCATCATGCTCAAAGGGTCGTGTAATCGAAGCCATTGCATTAATGGCTTGGTTAAGATGGAAAGAAAATATCTCTAGTTCTTGATCACTTAGAGGCTCATGTGCCTCTTTTATATTGGCTAGGGTCTCTTTAACTGCATTGATTTGGCGCGCGGAGATAAGCATAAGTTCATCAGAATTGTTACTTTGGTCCATTATCTTCTCTAAGGCACTAATCAAGTTTGAAACATCTGCCTTACAGCTCATTGATGTTGGTTCATACCTTTTTACTAAAGTAGCATCAAAACGCGCTTCTAAATCAATTTTATTTAGAAGTACTATAAAGGATTTTTCTACTTTGTACTGTTCAATAAGGCTCACAATTTTTTCATCTTCTGCATCGCATTCGCGAGAGTTGTCAAATAAAGCAATAACAATATCACTCTCTTCTATCGCTTCAATAGAGCGTTCAATACCGATACGTTCTATCTCATTATTAGCTTCACGAATCCCTGCAGTATCAATAATACGGATAAGATGTGTCCCAATTTTGACCTGTTCTTCAATGGTATCACGTGTTGTTCCTGCTATGTCACTCACAATCGCGCGGTTGTAGTTTAGCAAGGCATTAAGGAGTGAGCTTTTACCTACATTAGGCTTGCCTATAATACAGACTTTAAAACCTTGCATCAAACCTTGACGTGATAGTGATGCATCTAAAGTCTGTGAAAGTTTTGTATGAATAGTATCAAGACGTTCTCCAATTTGAATCACAATATCTTCAGGTAAGTCCTCTTCTGCATAGTCAATAACCACTTCAGAATAGGCTAACGTTTCTAAAAGTTGATCACGAACATCTTCAACATAAACTTTGAGTTCACCCTTCATCTGTTTGGCCAAAATCTTAGCAGCATCATCGCTTTTTGCTTCAATAATTTGGGCAATTGCCTCTGCTTCCGTTAAGTCAATACGTCCATTATGAAAAGCACGTTTTGAAAATTCACCGGGTTGGGCTAATACAGCTCCCGCATCTAAGGTTGCCATCAAAATCGACTGCGCCACAATCATCCCACCATGACATTGGAACTCAACAACATCTTCAGCTGTAAAAGAGTGTGGACCCTTAAAGTAGATAACAATAGCTTCATCAATAAGGTGGTTTTGAGCATCATAAAGTGTGCTTAATGTTGCATAACGGTTTGTTAATGTTTCACGTTTTGTGAGGGTTTTCGCAATAGAGAGTGCCATTTCACCACTAAGGCGAATAATGGCAATAGAGCCGATACCATGAGCGGTTGCTATCGCCGCAATAGTTGTGTTCATAGAAATGTCCTGCTCGTAACGCTTAGTGCTCGTTATAGTGGTTTACAATAATGTATTTTGCACCATCACGAGTGGAACGGATAGCTACATATTTATCAGGATAAGAGCTACGGAGTTGCTTGAGTGCAATCTGAACTAAAACACCATCAAGTACTTTTGTTTGCGCACGACCATCACGGTTAATACTTTCACAAACACCAGTAAGATAACGTTCAATTGACTCTTCTTGATTTTTCAAAAACTCTGCAATTTCTAAACGAAGTTGCATCTGGTATTTTGCATTAATCCAGTTAAATATCATGTAAGAGAGTGCTTTGTAACGATATCCCTCTTTTCCAATAAGTAAAGCAGCATCATCACCACTAAACTCTACAAGAAGTGTGTTGTCATCATAAACACTTACTTCAATAGTATCAATACTAAAACATGCGGCATCAAAAAGTCTATTGATATCCACTTTAACTTCAGCAGCAATAGAAGTTAGGTCTTGAACATCGTCATATAAATCATCATCTTCCGTTGCATACGCATAGTTGTGATTTAAAAGTTCATTATCCTCTTCATCCATCTCATCTTGATCGGTAACAAATGATTCTGGAAGCATTGTGTCATTAAGCATTTGAGGTTTTACTTCACTCTTTTTTTCTGCTTTTTTTATGGGTTTTACGTTTTGAGGTTTTACGCTTTTAGTGCGCTCTTTTTTACTAGGTTGTACTTTTGGAGCTTCCGTTTTTTTAGGTGCTGGTGCTGGTGTCTCTTTGACCTCTGCATCCAGTCCTTCAAGTGTACAGGTGGCCACAATAATGGCGCTTTTTTTGAAAAAACCTAAAATCCCGTTAGAGGGACTTTGAATTACTTCAACATTGAGTTCTGTCACCGAACACGTTAAACGTGTCGCTGCTTCAGAATAAGCAAGTTCAATTGTTTCTGCTTCAATTTTTATCATGATGCTTCTCCGCTAAATGCGCTTCGTGTAGTGCTGCTTTTTGAGCGGCATAGTTACGATTAACAACAAACTGTTGAGCGATAGAGAAGAGGTTATTCACAAACCAGTAAAGCACAAGGCCTGAAGGGAAAGTAACAAAGAAAAATGTAAATACAACAGGAAGGTATTTAAAAATCTTCTCTTGCATAGGATCAGTAAAGTTCGTTGGTGTCATCTTTTGTTGGTAGAACATTGAAATACCCATTAACACTGGTAAAACATAGTAAGGGTCCATACGTGAAAGGTCATTAACCCATAGTAACCACGGAGCACCTTGAAGTTCAACAGCATTTAAAAGGACACGATAAATTGCGAAGAATACAGGGATTTGTAACAGTAGTGGCAGACATCCACCTAATGGATTTGCACCATGTTTTTTGTACATTTCCATTGTTGCTGCATTCATACGTTGTGGATCACTTTTGTGTTTTTCACGGATCTCTTTAATTCTAGGTGCTAAATCTTTGATCTTTTGCATTGACATCATACCGCGGTATGTTAATGGATATAAAAAGAGACGAATAATTAACGTTAAAGCAATAATAGCCCAACCCCAGTTACCAAAGAAACCATGCAACCATGAGAGGAGACTAAAAAGTGGACGTGAAGCAAAAGTAAACCAACCATACTCAATAGCATTGGTTAGAACAGGATTAATTGCATGAAGTACTTTATGATCTTTGGGACCAATATAACCATGAAGAGACATTGCCTGTGTACCATCTAAGTAAACAATTGGATTGTCATCACGATCCCGTTCTACTATAACATTAACATCAGGAGCAAAATCATAAAATATTGTTGCATAGTATTGATCAAAAGCAGATGCTAAATGAACATCATTAAATGTAGTACGACCTTCAACATCACCATCAGCAAAGATTGTTGTTAAATCGTCTCCAGCATAGATCATTGAACCCACAACTGTCATCATTTTTTTATTGATATCAGGACGTTTACCTAAGTAAATGTAGTAACGTTTTGTATTTGAAAGATTTACCGCAATATCATAATGACCATCAGAATAAAAAGTAAGTTTCTTCTCAACAGTAACATCTGGAAGTGTTTGAATTAAGGTTACTTCTTGAGATTCACCTGCTTTAAGTGTAATCTCTTTCTTATTTGTTTTATATGTCGTTGCCATAGCCGATTCATTAACTTTGTTATCGGCAAAACGAATAAAGAGTGGTTTAGCACCATTAGATGGTACTAACTCAGCATGGTTATCTTCTTTATCATTAAACTTATCCGCTAACATTACTTTAGACGCAATACGCCCAAGAGTGTCAACTTTTAAAATAAAATCTTTGGTTGTAATAGTAACCAGGTCACTTGAATTGCTTGATAACATCGATTCATCACTGCTAATAGTGTGACCTACACTTTGTGATGCTGTTGGAGTTTGAGTTTGAGACTCACCTAGGGGTTGAGTAACTTGTTGAGTGTTATTGTTTTCTAAAGTTTCTTGTACTTCTGGGGGGAAAATCGTTGTATACGCTACGAAAAAAATGAATGAAAGCACGACGGCTAAAATTAATCTCTGGTTTGGTGACATTTTATCTAACAAAACTAACCTTTATATCTGAAATTTTTTATAATGTGATAACGCTTATGCGGCGCTGGAACAAGGAAGTATTTTACCTTATCAAAGGTTAAACTTGCTGGATTTTCTTTCAACTTATGTAAATATGGGTAATCAATACCGCCAGGGAACATTTGGTTACAGGTTAAAATGCGAATTATTGAGTGGTAAAAGGCCAAATGAAGCGGATTGTTTTCAAATTGCTGTTTAGCATATTCTGAACAGGTAGGATAGTAACGGCATGATCCATATCCAAAAGCGACCGTTACAAACTTCTGATAAAACCATAATACTTTTAATAGTGATGTTTTAATCATCTAAAAGCGCACCTGTTTTTTTAAGTACTTTTGTAAAGTCTTTTTGGAGTTGTTCGAAAGAGGTATCAGGGGTGGTAGTTTTAGCAACTAAAACATAGCTACCATCTTGAAGTTGTGGACACATTTGTGCGAATAGTGCGCGCATGCGTCGTTTTGATCGGTTGCGTTTTACCGCATTACCAACTTTTTTGCTGGCAGTAAAACCAAGTTTTTTATCCCCACTTTTGTGAAAATAAAAGAGGACTAATGAAGCCGAGTGGCCGTTTTTGCCTCGTCTATAAACAAACTGAAACGCTTTATTTTGTTTCAGAGTGTCAAAACACTTTACACAGTTAAGCGTTTTCTACCCTTAGCACGACGTGCGTTAATTACGTTACGACCGTTAGCCGTTGACATACGTTTTCTGAAACCGTGAGTACGCTTACGTGGCGTATTATGTGGTTGGTATGTTCTTTTCATTACCATTCCTCAAATTAATTTTTAGTCCGCAATAATAGTCAAATTTTACTTAAAGAATAGTTAAGAATCAGTTTAACCACACTTTTTATTTAAAATACTTATCTTTTCTCTTCTTAACATTAAACTAACAGTTGTTTGTTATCATATAGATATGGAGAAATTATCATGAAAAAACAGTTCACCCCTCTTTATCGTATATGGCATTGGTTGATGGCACTTTCCACACTAGGATTGCTTTTCACTGTCTTTTTACGAAAGACTTTTTTAAGTTGGCACACAAATGCTGATATCATTCAAACCCAACTTGCTGTCTTGGGAACAGATATTAGTGCTCAAAGTGCTAAAGTTGTCGCGAAAGCAATTCGTGCGCCCATGTGGGAGTGGCATTATGTATTAGGCTTAGTACTTGGCATCAGTATCTTAATACGTTTTTATATGATACTCACGAAACAAGGCGAGATACCACTTATTGCACTTTTTAAAGCTAACGATATACATGAACGCATTAAATATAGTGTTTATCTTGTTCTATGTTCTATCTTAATATTTATGAGTGTTACCGGTGGGCTTATCTATTTTTATGAGTTTTTTGGTTTTACAAAAGAGTTTGCCCACGATATTAAAGAGTTGCATGAGTTGATGTTATATCCACTAATCACTGTTGTCTTATTACATTTTGCAGGAGTTCTTCGCCATGAGTTCACAACCAAAGAGGGTATCATCTCAAAAATGATTCATGGTGATTAAATAAACATTTCAATATGACGATATAGCTTCTAACTATACATAAAGGAGGGAGCTTATTCTCATGACAAATTATTCAGCTTTAAATGCCTACCGTTCCCACGAACTCAATATCGAGATGCGAACATCCTCTGGCGATGTTATCAACATGGATTACCTCAACGAATCCGAACTTTCCATGCAAAATACTCAAACAGCCAATGGTTCAAGCAGTAGTCTTAGCTTCTCATCACTGCAATCATTTAGTTTTTCAATGAAAGGTAATGGTCTTGATGCCCAAGACAAAAAAGAAATTGCAGCATTTATGGAGATAGCACAACCCTACATCGACAACTTTATGAGTGAACTTTCAAATGAAGAACAACATACTCCTTTCAATAAGGTTGCCAAACAAGTAGACTCCATTTTCGCCCCACTAAAAGGTCAAAATGAAGCAGTATCACAAGCCAGTAAAAATGGTATCGTAAACATGTTCGACAAGGCAGCAGACCAGATTAATGACCTCGATAAGATATTCAATCAAGCCAAAAAATTACTCGAACGCATTTTAGAAGACTTTGATAAGGTAAATGAAGAGATCTACGTTTAGCCATTTAGTTAAATGTTTCTATGAGGTAAAAAGAAAACAACCTCAAGACCTATAATATCAGGGATAAAACCAAAGGTTTGACTTCAAAGTTATATTACCTACTACAAAAAGGTCCTAAAGTTAAAAAAACTTTTGCAGAGAGTCGATTCTGAATTAAATTCAGAGTAACAAAAGAAGTGTAAATACCGCAAAGAAGAAACTCAAAGTAATCACTTCATAAGTCTAAACAGACTTATAATTCTATTGCAACAAAAACTCTTTTAAAGGCTTCTGATACGACTGCCCCGTAGTAGGAGGGACACTCATTATCTCCTCAGTCAAACCAACATGACAATCCCGACACCCCTGAATCACATCATGCTCACGAACATTAGGTTTGTTGATTTTTTCCATAGAGTGACAACCAAAACAGTCATTACCACACTCCGCCATAGAGTTAGGATCAGCACTGTGACAGTTAATACACGTCAACATCGGTTTATGTCGCAAGTCTTCATTAATAGTTGGTACAAGCTTAGGATGACACGTCAAGCAATCTCCGGTACAAGCAAAAGTAGAAAAAACCATCAATAAAATAAGAAGTAATGCTTTCATCTCTGTTTTTCCCTTTTTGCATCAAAAGTACGGTTTTCTTGAATATCAATATTGTAGATAGTATCACCCATCTCTTGAGCTAGTGTTTTAAGTGCTTCTTTTGTACTGCGTGTTGCAATACCACGTAGAGAGCAACCATTAGCACCTTTTTTATTATACGTCATACGCCATTTTTTATCACTCATGAAAAGCCAAAATCTTTTTTGGTACGAATCACTTTTTTAAGTTCAAAGATAGGGGTATAGTTAATAGCTACAACTTCATACTCTTTTTTACCCTGAGACAAGTTTATATAGAACTCATCATCTACTGCCTTGCCCATCATTAACTTAGCAAGAGGTGCATGGATAGAGATGAGACCATTTTCAGGCTCACTCTCTAAAACACCACAGATACAGTAGGTCTCTTCCTCATCACTTTGAAGATTTAGAAGTGTCACATTAGAACCAAAGTGTACCCGTTCACACCCAAGCGTACTGGGATCAATAATTACCGTTTTTTCAATCATCGAGTTAAGATAAAAAAGACGTTTATCAATATGACGTAACTTCTCTTTTGCCGCATGATACTCCGCATTTTCACTACGATCGCCTTGAGCGGCTGCTTCTTGTTTTTCTACATTAACACGTGGCTTCTCTTCATCTTTTAAGAATTTAAACTCTTCGATTAAGAGGTCATATCCCTCTTGAGTAATAGGTTCACGTGATGCTGGCATGTTTAGTGTTTAAACCGTTTTATATAGTACGTCTCTTTGCCCTCTACTTTTTCAAGTTCTACCTTGTAACGCTCAGAAAAACGGTTAATCTTTTCTAAGGCTTCTTCAGTACGTTCTGGACTGGGTGCTTCAACTTTAATCTTTAAAAAATCAACACTGTTAGACATTGCTACATACGATGAATCCACCTTCAAAGCATCATGTAAATCAACAATATGTTTCTCTATCTTTTCAAAACCTTCTGTATTTTCAATAATACGTTTAAGTTGTATTTTCAGGGTTGGGTTTGGAGTGTAATCAAATTGGTTTAAAAGTGCATCATATTGCATAAAGTTCCTTTGTAATTTTAGAAATATTATTTTAGCATAGAGTGTTTTGTAAAAAGTAAACAATTACTATCTAATCTTAATTTACATTAGTGAAAAGAGATGTCAATACTACAAATTCAACTTATTAACAAACGTTTCTGTTTATAAAACACTCAATAATGGAAGTCTCTTATTAATCTAGTTGAAAATTAGTATGCCAATAGAGGAAGGTGATACTCTTTATCTTCATTTTTGACACCCAAACACATTTTGTGAGCTTTTTCATATTTTTTAGCTTTTTTCATATCACGCGATGTCCCACGTCCGCTAGCATACATTCGCGCTAATATCTGTTTGGAACTACATCTTTTTTTTGACTTTTCAGCATAAATAAAAGCTTCTTTTGAGTTTTTGGCAACATTACTTACCCCCAGACCATTGTAATAATACTCTGCTAATGCAGCAGACGCACGTAGTGAACCTGCTTGTGAGGCAACATGAAGGAGTTTCATTCCTCTGTCAATATCGCGAACACCACGTGGTCCTTGTATATAAATCATACCTCGATGATACGTAGCTTCTTTTATTCCTGCTTTTTGCGCTAGATTCAGGTAATGTAGGGCATTTGTAATATTGTTTTGAAATTGTCCCGCAAAACGGATACGATACATACCACCTAACTCATTTTGAGCCTTAGCATTGCCCTTGTCTGCTGCAATTTTCATCAATTCAAAGGCCAAGTACGCTTGTGTTTTGACCAACTTATCATTATAAAAGATATCAGCAACGTTATAATAACTCGAAGCAGAAGCCTTTTGTGTTTTATCAAGTCTATCTTGAGCAACACTTTTAAAGTCATGCCCAAGAGAGTGATGACTGTTTTTAAGAACATTCACACACTTTTGATAAGCCTTTTTTTCAAAGTACATGATACCTTCAGCAACTTTAGCATCAACAACACCTGCTTTTGATGCTTTTTCAAACCATTTCTTTGCTGTTGTCTGAGATCCTAGTGCATATTCTAAAATTCCTTGGTTGTACATCGCATGGGGTGTATTTTGTATTGCGTCAAGTCGAGAGAGTGCTTTAGCACGCTTAATATTGCCATTTTCAACTAAAAGTGAAACCTCACTATAATTGTTTCCAAACAGACTTGTCACTATAAAAAACATCAATAAATATTTCATATTTGCTACTTTCAGAATTGATTTACATTTTTGTAACTATAATATACCTAAATCTCTTGTAGCTTTCACTAGAAACCTACAAACAAAAGCGAGTCTTGATGCAAGAAGAACTACTTAAAAAAATTAAACAACTACCACCCCTTCCCGAATCTGCGATGCAAATCGAAGCCGTTTATCAAGATGAGAACTCCACCTTTAATGATATGGTGAAAATCTTAGAAAAAGATCCTCTACTCACTGCTGATATTTTAAAAGCTGCCAATTCACCTTTATATGGTTTTTCACGTGAAATCAATGCTATTTCTCAAGCCGTTGGTCTTTTTGGTATGGGTACTGTTCGTGGATTTGCACTTGCTAGTATTGTTAAAAAGAGTTTTTCACTTGACTTAGCACCTTATGCTATCTCAAATGATCAATTCTCGGCACTCTCAAAACAACAACATGGTCTTATGACAGCATGGAACTTACGTAAAAACGCAAAACTTTTGGGTGTCTTATCGCCTGCGGCATTTTTAGTTGAGATTGGTAAAGTACTTCTTGCGCAGTTTATTGCAAGCGAAGGTAAAGTAGCTGAATTTCAAGATAAGATGAAAGAACTTGGCAATGTAGAAGCCGCTGAAAAAGAGATTACAGGAATGACCACACCTGAAGTGAGTGCCACTATCTTTAATCATTGGCGTTTTGAAGAGTCTCTTGTTGATGTTATTCGTCACTGTGATGACCCTTCTCAAGCGGAAGAAGATAATCAACTTGCCGCTAAGGTACTTCACGTTGTTCGTGTAGCAATTCCTATTACCGGAGTTGCAACAGACGAAAGTATTGCACAAGCAAAAGAGCTTATTGAAAAATATGATCTTGATATGGAAAGCTTCGACACTGCTGTTGAAAACGTAAAGTAAGATCCTTCACCTGCCCTACTTTTGTAGGGTACATCTAAAACTTGTTATAATCTCACTTATTATATTCCACACTATTACCATGACACTATATATTTTTGAGGTACACCTAATTTGAAATCCCTACTCACCCGTTTAACACTTGGCTTATATGAACAAGACATCCTTGAAGAAGAGCGTGATGCTATAAAAAAATGGCTCGATGCTAAAATAATTTTACAAGAAGGAAAACTCTTTCGTCTGCCTTCTAAATATCGGGCCGGTACCATTACCATCTCACAAAAAGGCGGTGCGTACCTTCAAGTAGTAGGCGCTAATGTTCGCGATCTTTTTATCCCTCAAGATTATATGGGCGATGTTAAAGAGGGGGATATTGTTATTGCTACACGTTTGTTAGGGGTGAGAGGAACGCCTTCGGCTAAAATTATTGAAGTGGTTGGTCGTGCAGAGTCTTATAGTATTGGTTATATCTTAGTGAAAAATGGCCATAAGTCTTTGGTAGAACTTCGAACCGGTTATCCTGTTGGCATCCCACTTAGTGATGAAGAACTTTCCCAACATCCCGAGGGAACTGTTTTTCAAATCAACAACCAAACCAACAAAATCATAGAGACCTTAGGAAACTTGTCCGAACCAAGTGTTGATGAGAAAATCGTTTTAGCTCAGTACAACAAACATGATGACTTTAGTGACGAGGTCTTAGCACTTGCAAAAGGATTTGATCCCGTTGTTGATGCAGCACTCTATCCTGACCGTAAAGATCTTCGTGACTTAGATTTTTGTACAATTGACCCCGTAACAGCAAAAGATTTTGATGATGCTATCTATTTTGATGTGAAACGTCATGTGCTTTTTGTGGCTATTGCCGATGTGAGTGCTTATGTTACCCCTTTTGGTCCCATAGATGTTGAAGCTATTTATCGTAGTTTTTCAATCTATCTACCCCACCGTTCTATTCCAATGTTACCGCGTCAACTCTCGGAGACCCTCTGTTCGTTACAGCCCCATGTTGATAGACTCGCTTATGTTTTTGAAATGTTTATTGATAAGGAGAGTTTAGAAGTTACCAATACCAATCTCTATGAAGCTCTTATCCACTCAAAACGTCGTTTTACCTATGAAGATGTAGATGCCTATTTTGAGGGAAAACTCAAGCCAAAAGATGTTCAAGAACTCGATGTTATGTCCTATCTTAAACCCTTACGAGAGCTCACCGATAAGTTAAAAGTCAAACGTATGCAAACCGGTTATGAGTTTCGTTCCCCTGACTTACAGATGAGCATTGATAAAGAGCACAATTTAGCCACAACAGAGTATGCCCAAGAGACACCTTCTCACGCACTAATAGAAGACTGTATGTTACTTGCTAACAAGGCAGCAGCAGCTAAATACGAACGTGGTGTGTTTAGAATTCACGAAGAGCCTTCTCAAAGTAAACTCCAAGCACTCTACACCGAACTTGCAGGTATTGGTATTATCGTTGAGCCCAAAGAGTCAATGAAAGAGACCATTAACTTTATTCAAAAAGAGGCAGAAGAACGTGGTCTTGGTTCTGAAGTAGATACCTTAATTATCCGTTCTCAAATGCGTGCACGTTATGCACCTGACAACTCCGGGCACTTTGGTTTAGGGTTTGAGCGTTATACCCACTTCACCTCCCCGATTCGACGTTATTCAGATCTTATTGTGCATCGTCTTTTAAAAGCTATTGAAGCGGGTGACACTGAAGAAGGTTCATATGTTTTACGCAACATTGATGCGCTCACTATTGCTATCAGTGAAAAAGAGCGTGAATCTGCTGACATTGAGATCCAGTACAAACAGCGTAAGTTTGCACGTTGGGCACAAACACAAATTGGCAAAGAGTTCCGTGCCCGTATTCAAGGAACCGACCCCTATCTTATTGCTGAAATTGATGATGTTATCAAAGGGGCTCAAGTTGATTTAACCGCACATCAACCCACCGTCCTTTTTGAAGATGTTATCTTACGTATTGACAATGTTGACATTGCACGAGCCAAAATCTTTGCTGTTTTAGTCCAAAAAGTTGAGACACACTAATGTTAAAACGTCAAGACCTTGATCGCTTACATCAAAGTGGTAAACTCCCAACCGCACTGATGCTTTTTGGTGAGAGCCACTTCTTAATTGACCGCTATATTAAGATGCTCTCAAGCATAGCTGATGCTAACCTTTTAACACTCTACTATGATGCCTACAATTTTACTAAGGCGAAGGAGCATCTCTCTCAAGGATCTCTTTTTGGAGGGCTTAATATTTTAGTTATTAAAAACGAAAAGAAAGTACCTAAAGCAGACTTAGACACCCTTGTTGGACTCTGCGAAAAGAACCCAGACAACATCCTCTTATATGGCTATTTTGGAAGTGATTTTAAAACCTCTAACAAGGCATTTATCAAGAAAAAACATGCTGACTTTGTACGTTTTTATGCACCTTACTTAAATGAAGCAAAAAGTATTGTTATGCAAGATGCTCAAGCTAAAGGGATACAGTTAGACCAACATAGTGCCACCCATCTCTTACTCACACAAAACTCTGATCTGTCACTTGCTTGTAACGAGTTAGATAAGCTTGCTATTTTACAAAAGCCTATTACGATTAAAGATATTGATGACTTGGTATACGGTTTAGGAGAGGTAAAACTCGAAGAGTTACTTAACAACTTAATTGCTAAAAAAGATTTTCGACAAGACTTAGAGCGTATTTTAGAGAGTGGTGAAGATGAAATTCGTATTATTACCGCACTAAGTGCTTATATCACGCAACTCTATCTCTTTTATGCCTATATCAAGGTCAATGGTGCTCCCGATGCTAAAGCTATCTTAGGCTATAACCCACCTGCTTTTGTAGTAAAAGATAAAGCCAACTTAGCCATTAAGTTTCAACAACATACTTATGCCGCACTTGTAAAGTTACTTCTAGATTCTGAACTTACCATGAAAAATCAAAAAAATGTTGATAAAGAAGCTATCTTACTTGCGACACTGATTCAGATGCAACGACTTTTATAAAAGCAGTTTATTTAGTTAATTTGAGGGAGGGGTGCATCGATATAAAACCCCTGGGAATAATCAATGCCAAGATGCTTTACCTTGGCTAAAATAGAACTCGAATGAACATACTCTGCTATCGTTTCAATACCTAGCTTTTTAGCAAAATCGACTATTGTCTCTACTACAATTTCAGCACCTTTATCGGTATCGATATTGGTAATTAACGAACCATCTATTTTAAGATAATGCACTTTGATTTTACTCAGGTAAGAGAAGTTAGCAAAGCCACTTCCAAAGTCATCAATAGCGACCTTGGCTCCAAGTCGTCTTACCTCGTTTATAAACTTTGTCACCTTTTCATAGTCATGAATATGTTCTGTTTCTAAAAGTTCAAAAGTAACTCTTTTTCCCATCTTAGAACTACTAAGTTTTTCCATAATAAACGTATAAATTTCATGACTCATAATGTCATCTATAGAAATATTGATTGAAAAATGATAATTATTGTCTTTAAAAACCTCAAAAGATTTATCAATAATAGTTGTTGTCACTTGAGAGTAGACCTTAATTGTTTTAGCAATATGTAAAAATTGATTGGGTGCAAAGATATTTCCTTCGCTATCTATCAAACGCGCTAAACATTCATACTTCGTAATTTCACCTGTTTTATTTGAAACAATTGGTTGAAAATAGGGAACAATACCAGAATTTTCAATAGCTTGTCGAATTTTAGTCGCTATTTTCAGATTGCTTTCATACTCATCTTTAAAGGTCATACTCTCTTCATAAATCCAATAAGGTAATCGCATCTTTTTAGCATACTGAAGTGCCATACTCACTTTTGAAAAGGCATCATCTAAAGTATTACTTGCAGATGAAGCAAAGGTCAAATCAACATAGACCGTGTTTCCGCTGTACTCATACTGAATAGTTGAACAACATTTGTGAAGGTCTTCTAAATAGGCTTCAAGTTCATAAAATTCTTTGTACTCAGGCAACAAAATAGTAAACTCAGCACCACTTGTTTTATAAAGTGTCACATCGCCTAATAATGCTTTTAAAGTTACGGTTAGTTGTTCGAGTAAAAAGTCCCCAACAATAAATCCATAAAAATCATTTATCAGCTTAAAGTTATCGATATGAATCACTACAAAAGTAGACAAATCAGCTTCATCAAGATCATGTCGTAATTGATAATGGTTTGGAAGTTGGGTTAACGAGTCCACAAAATAACGTTTTACCAATTCTGAACGCGTTTTTAACAGCTCTTGTTTGATAGTAAGGCTATTTTTTACCTGATCAAAAAATACTAAGTTTTCAATAGCTGTTTTGTTTTCATCATAAGAGAGCTCTTCTAACATTGTACCCTCGTAAGTATAGACAATAAGTTCAGTGGGATTGGTTTTATTGTTAGGTAAAAGGTGTAGGGTGATATTGGGGAAACTTTTTTCAAGGGTTGTTGATAGATTATGAAAAAGCACTGTATTATGCATATAAGATGCTAAGTAAACCACAAGATGGCCTTTAGCATTTTTTCTTATGGCATCCACAACCTCGTCAATCTCTTGAGAAGAGGTGAGTGAAAAATAATAACTTTGATAACTATTTTTTTCAAACATTGGCGGGGAGGACACCTTTATTATTGTATTAGAAACTATTATATCACTAATATTGAAAAATTCATCACATTTACATAGTAAGTTTACCAAACAACTCAGGTTGCACTAAAATAATTTTCCAAAACAATCTAAGTGTGTTAAGTATAAACGCATATCAAGTTCTAATTGATGATAGGAGGACTCCATATGTTCACAAAGTTTATAAAAGGCTTTGTTATGTTCCTTCTCTTTAAGATGGGCTAACTCATGCACCACAATCATCTTCAAAAAAGGCTCTGGAACTTTTTTAAACATAGAAGCAATACGCAACTCATTTTTTGCTTTGAGTTTGCCGCCTTGAACACGTGAAATATAAGTATGGGTGCCTAAAGCATTTTTAATAACATTTATTTTACCATCGTAAATCACTTTTGCTATGGGACTAGACTGACGCATATAGCTGTTTTTCAATCCAATAGTATAGTTATAAAGTGCTTTGTCAGTATTATAGTTATGGACACTTGGATATTTGTTTAAAAGATATTTTCCCAATTTTTCAGCATCAATTAATGCTTTTACTTGATCTTGAATATGTTGAGGATAATGGGCTATATATTTCATATTATACCTGCAAAAAGATAGAGCCAAAAGATAGTAGAAACACCACCAAGAGCAATAGATAAAGCACTCATAGACCCCTCAACTTTCCCCAGTTCAAAGGCACGGGCCGTTCCAATAGCATGAGCACTAACACCAAGAGCAATTCCTTTGGCTATAGGATTTGTAATCTTTAGTATTTTAAAAAGTCTGCTTGCAATTAAGGCACCAAAAAGTCCTGTAATCACTACCGACACAACACTTAACCCTACAATACCTTCAACCATATGTGAAGCACTAATGGCAATAGGCGTCGTCACGGACTTCACTAAAAGTGAGTGCATTAATACCACATCAAGCCCTATAAGTTTCGCAAAGAGATAGACACTAATTAATGATGCTAAAGAGCCACTGAGTACCCCTATAATTATGGGAAGATAGTAACGTTTAAGCTCTTTGTGATGTTGATAGAGGGGTACTGCTAACACCACAGTAATCGGACCTAACAACTTCAAAATAACATCACCACCTTGAGCATAGTTTTCATAAGGGATATCAAACAGTAATAAAACTGCGATAATGCTCACCATGCTCACCAACATGTAGTTGAACCAAGATTTATTGATTTTTTCACGTAGTTTCATAGTGATATAAGCCACAACTACTGTTAGTATTATTCCAAAAAGAGGATTTGCTGTTAGACTCACTTAAGTACCTCCTTGCCTACAAAATACTGAACAAGGACTCCTGTTATCGCCATTACAAAAGCTGTTGATATCATCACCAGAAGTGTGATTTCAATAACAAAACCATCCATGAGATAATAATTCACCATCACACTGACACCCGCTGGAATAAAGAAAAAAGGCATATGTCCCAATAAAAAAGAGGCAATATGTCGAATATCGTCTACCTTTATCAACTTTAAATGCAAGGCAACTAATAAAAAAAGCATGCCTATTAATCCACCAAAATACTTCATATCTAAAAAGTAGGCACACAGCTCACCAAGTAGATAAAGTCCTAATATAATGCTGATTTCTCTTAATAACTGTAACTTCATAGTGAAAGGATAGCACTTCTTTGTACTATTTACCCCTTCAATATCATTTCTTAAACAAAGCTAAAGCAAGCTTTGTCTATAATCACGCGTTCCTTACTCTTTGTACTCGTTTTACGAAGTATATTTAAGTCGCAAAACTGTTTGTAACTAGATCCATAAGGGCACAATTCCAAAAGGAGAACTAGATTCTATGAGACATTACGAAAACTTAGTAGTTGTTAAACCAACACTTACTGAAGAAGAAATTCAAAACACAATCGCTATGGTTGAATCAATCATTACTGACAATGGCGGTAATATTGTTATCCGTAACGATATGGGAATGCGTAAACTTGCATACCCAATTGATAAAAATGAGCGTGGTTTTTACAGCGTTATTTATTTCGAAGGTGAGCCTTCATCAATTAACGAAATTGAGCGTCGTTACCGTATCAATGAGGAACTTTTACGTTTCGTTACTATCAAATATGATAGCAAACGTGAAGTTGCTGCATGGACACAACAAGTTGAAAAAGTACAAGCTACTGCTAAAAAAGCGGCAGAAGCACCTGTAACTGAAGCACCAGTTGTTGAGACTACGGAAGCACCAGTTGCTGAAACTACTGAAGCACCAGCTGCTACAGAAACACCAGCTTCTTAAGTTAAGGAAAACCCATGTATAACAAAGTCGTTCTAGTTGGAAACTTAACACGTGATATCGAGTTACGTTATTCACAAGGTGGTATGGGCATTGCCAATACTGCTATTGCAACATCTCGTAAGTTCACCTCTAATGGTGAGAAAAAAGAAGAAGTAATGTTTATTGACATCACTTTTTTCGGTAGAAGTGCTGAAGTTGCTAACCAATATCTTCGCAAGGGTTCTAAAATTCTTGTTGAAGGTCGTCTGAACTTTGACCAATGGGTTGACCAAAACGGTGGAAAGCGTTCAAAGCACTCTGTGACTGTTGAAACGATGCAAATGCTTGACTCTAAAGCAGATGCAGCAGCTATGGGTGGTGCACAACAAGGTGGCGGTTATAACGCGCCTTCACAAGCACCTCAAGGTGGTGGCTACAACCAACCACAACAAAATAGCGGCTATAACGCTCCGGCAAAACCACAGCAACAACAAAGCTATGGTCAACCGCAGCAACAACAAGCCCAACAGCAACAAGCGCAATACAACGCACCTCAAATGCCGGAAAACAACATCCCTGTCATAGACATTGATGAAGATGAAATCCCATTTTAGAAAATAAATAAAGCATAAAGGAAAAAATTATGGCTGAAAAAAGAAAATATAAAAAACGTTTTTGTAAATACTGTGAAGCGAAGATCGACTTTATCGATTATAAAGATGCTGCATCTTTACGTTTCTCACTATCTGAGCGTTACAAAATTATGCCACGTCGTTTAACTGGTAACTGTAAACGTCACCAAGACATGGTATCTGTAGTAATTAAACGTGCACGTGCTGCAGCGTTAATTCCATATACAGTAACTCGTAAACAAGTTGTTTCATCTCCATTTGAACTACTTAAATAGATAACTGCGTCTTAGGACGCACTATCTACTCCTAACGCTTCTCATACACTTCTATTTATAAAACCTCTCTCTTTACACACTATATTAACACTTAAATTTCATACTCTTTACCTACATAAAGTTAAAGGTCACAGATGCAAATTAAAAAACAACTACTCGCAGGTATCCTCATTTTAACACCTATCATGCTGGTCATTACTGCTCATATGATATACCAACATAAATATAATGTAATGTATACTAAAAAGATGGGTGAAATTATGGCTAAACGTACAAAAGTGGTAGAGATAGGTGAACGAAAAGTTACCCTTACTCCCACTCGAAACTACTTTTAGACCGTATTTTTTACGCGTGTTAATATTGTTATAGGAGATAAAATTCTAGTCGATAACTATTTATAAATTACAATAAATTTACCTACTGTAGCGCAATGTAACATCTCAAAACACTCTCAATTTTCTTGGTTATACTAATAAAGTACTAGCGCTCTCTTTAATACTACTATATCACTTTTTTTAATATTAATAAACTTTATTACTTTATATACCTACAATTACATTTTCTCTTTTTTGTGTTACTATTAAATATGTAAGAAAAAAATGTCGATATATTATTATCAAGAAAAAGGGAACTCATGCCATTTATGGAACGTATTCAAAGTGCTTTTATCTTAAAAACACATCTTTATCATCCTAATGAAGCACATATAATAGAGCATCCTTATATTCAATTTAAACACGCTATTAAAACAGGTAACATTGCCCTCTTAGAAGCACTTATCTATGAAGGGTTTGATGTTGATTATCATGAGAGTACTGCAATACCGGCTCTTATGCTAAGTATCTTAGAAAACCAAAGTAGTGTTACGCAAGTACTTTTAATGCATGGTGCAAATCCTAATACACAAGATGTTAACAAGCAAACAGCACTCCATATCGCTGTAAAACTTAAAAAATATGAGACCATTCATCTATTACTACGTTATGGAGCTGATATATATCTAAAAGATTTAACCAATAGCTCTGCACTGGACCTTTCAAAATCAGTTGGCGATACAATCGCCGAACGTACTTTGGACAATACCCCACCCATAACAATCGAAGAGTCCAATTTGTTTAGTGCCGCAAGTGATGGAAATCTTCATACACTGACACTTGCGATACAGCATGTTGATGATATCTTTGCTACTAATGGGTCCCAACAAAACCTTTTACACCTCGCTGTTTATAGTGGGAATGTGAAACTTATTGCTTACCTTTTGAACAAACAGCTAGATATTGATGCCACGGATGAATTTGGGAATACCCCGCTTATCATTGCCGCGCAACATACCAATCGTTATGAAGTTTTAGAGTACCTTATTTCGCGTCATGCTACCTTAGACCATAAAAACGGAAGTGGCTCAAGTGCACTAAGTTTGGCCCTTTATTATGGTTATGCTACTAATGTCACCCTACTGTTAGAGAAAGGTGCGAGTATCTATATCCATGATGGTATCCATACACCTCTAACATTAGTGCATAACGCTATTGCCAAATATCCACAAAGTGCTAAAGTATTTCGTGACATTGAGACAAAACTCTTAATTCGAGGAACAACAGTAGATATCCCCGGTAAACATCTCAATTGGACACCACTTATTCACACGGCAACTCGGGTGCCGGATGAAGAGAACTTAAAACATCTCAACCTTTTAATAAGTCTTGGTGCAGACATCAACTACAAAGATATGAACAAACGAACCGCCCTTATGCTTGCATCTTCTATGGGTCGAAAAGAGGCTGTAGATATTTTACTAAACAACTATGCCGAAGCAGATTTTATTGATACCTTTGGTTGGAGTGCTTTGATGTTATCGGTGTATTACAATCAGTATGATGTTGCCATTGCACTTTTAGAGTATGGTGCAAACCCTAACCTCACCTCTGATAAAGGCTTAAGCGCACTCTCAATTGCACAACAACATAACCGTCAACGTATTATTATGGTACTCCTTGACTTTGGGGCGATTAACCATGAAAAAGAGGATGATAACAAGGAATAGAAGTTGCTACTATAAAGAAAAAACATCTAAAGTGACCCTATGATTAAACTATTTTCTTTAATAACACTCTATTTTTCCATCACCCTTTATGCTAATAACCTCTACTCTATTGTTATTGAAGAACCTTTTGAAAGTGCTTTGTTTGGAGTGACACAAGATCATGATGGTGATATATCTACCATCGGATTTTCTACAATCAATAAGCAGACACAAACAAGCAGTATTAAGTATACAAATGCCTTTGACTTTTTAAAAGATAGAGCCGGAGCAGATGGTAAACAACTCCACCTTATCAAACTAGACAACAGTGGTACAACGACACTTAACCTTACTACAGTACTTGCACGCTTCAACCGTGGTGTTAGCGTGGTAAAGACCCCGAGTAATGGCTACTTTCTTGGTGGCTATACCTTAGATGGAGAGCTCCTTATCATCAAACTTAGTGCTGATGGTAAAGTCCTTTTAGAACGTCAGTTTGGCACCAAAAAATTCGATAAAATGAATAAACTTGTTCCGCTCAAAGATGGGGGTATTTTAGCTGTAGGTTCTTCAATAACTTCTCGTGATCAACACGATCCTATGTTCGAACAAGGGCTTGGTCTCAACGATATCTACATTACCCGTTTTTCGCGTTCAGGTGAAAAGCTTTGGAGCAAAAAGTATGGTACGCTTGATGATGATAGAGGTATTGATGCAGCGGAAGCTTTTGATGGTACAATCCTAATTTTAGCAACAGCATCTAAGGGTAAAAATAAAACCCCTATATTAATGCGTGTGAGTGAAGATGGCGACAAAATCTGGCTAAAGAACTACATTAAAAAGGGAGTTTTTAATGTTTATGGCATTATTTCTCTTCGAGATGGAAACTTTTTAGTTTCGGCAACACAGTATGACAAAAACCACAAAGAACAGATACGCTTAATTAAATTTGACTTACAAAACAATATCCTAGCCGAACAAGATATTAACACCAACTACAACAGCGCTCTTAATGAAATCCGAGAATACTCAAATGGCACTATTATTGGGGTGGGTTACTCAACAGATACCCACTATGTTAATACCGATGCCCTTGCAATTATGTTTTCACCCGAACTACACCCTATATGGAAACGTCAATATGGTGGTAAAAACCGCGATGAGTTTCATGCCCTAACTATTCTAAGAAATGGACAGGTTGTTGCCGTAGGCGAAACAACTAATAACGCCTCACAAGTACGAAATATGTGGATAGTAAAACTTAATAACGATGGTTCAATTGCCCTTAAAACAGATAATAAAACAACTGATGATAGTTTCTATAAAGCCTTACGTACCTACTTTCAAAAAGAGCTTACCACGAAGCAAATCCTTATTGAAAAAGATCTACGTATTAAGCTAAATTCCGATGCCCTACTCTTTAAAGTAGGTGTTTCAAAACTCACATCGGTACAAAAGCGTTTTCTCAAAGAGTTTTCAAAAAAACTAATGAGTTTCATGTACCAACACAAGTCACAAATTAATGGTTTTGAAATCAATGGTTTCACCTCAAGCGAGTGGAAGAACACAAACTACTCAAAAGGTTACCTCAACAACGCAGAACTCTCATCAAAGCGTGCACTAAACGTCTTAGCCTGTTTTTATAACTCCAAACAGAAGCAATCACATCAAAAGTGGTTAAGCACACTCACATCAAGTAATGCCAATGCCTACGCACAACAGATAAAACAAAAAGATATTGAAGATAAAAAAGCCTCAAGACGTGTGGCATTTCAAATCAACCTAAATTAAGCGTACCTTCAAACAGTAGACTCCAAACTAAATCAAGAGTGACAAAGGCATGCTGTTTATTACATCCTACAAATCTTAGATATAACAGCACCATGAACCAAATCAATACTCAAAAAAACAGTTTAAAAAAGTAGTGAGCAGAATAATAAATTGAAGTATCTAGTAAAAGTTTCTTTATGCGAAACTAGCGTCGTTAAACGTTAAAGATTGTAAAAAAAATATTTATAGAAATTAGTATATTTGAAGGTTGAAGCTTATAAAGAAGTAACTATTGGAAAATGGTTTAGATTTGGTGTAGTTTGGGGTTGAGGATTGTAAAGCGTATCTAAAGTACGTTCTCAAACATCGAGCGCAAAATGCGCCGAAGCTAGAGTGTTTTTAGCCACAAGAAGGTACGTTTCCTGAGTCAGATCCATATTGATATAAGAAATCTTTTAAGTGTGGTGCAAGTTTCTTGAATTTTTTAGAGTGAAAGAATTTACTAGCTTTCTTTTGTTCTTTAGCATTAGCAATGTCTTCATGTGTTTTGATAATTAAAGCACCGTTATTTTCAAATAATGCAGTCCACTCGTCTTGAGTTTTCATTGCAGCACCCTTAGTACCATTACCATGACACTTTTTACAGGTCTTTAGGTAACCTTTTTGACCTTTTTTAATTTCTGCAGATGCAGTTGAACTTAGCATTCCAAGTGCAACGATTGCGCTTAAAAGAAGTGATGTACTTTTTTTCATGTATGTCTCCATTGTTTTTTTATAACACTATAATACTATTATTTCTTAAATCTAAAGTAAAAAACAACCTTGTATAACCCTAAGTTGTTTCAAAAAGTCTCACTCTAAAAAGTAGTTATTCTTCTGTATCACATTTCACTTCGTTCATTATTTTATCTTGTTTTATTTTGCGATTTACCTTACGAGCTGTCTTGTCAACAGTTTCATCATCCATCTCTAACATTGAAGCGATAGTCGCTTTGTCAAAGTCTGCTTCTTTAAGAACAAAGTAACGTAGCTCTTTTTTTGTCAAATGACGTTTCAGTGAAGCATAAAGTTCACCCTCATCTTCTTTAAGAAGTTCAATATCTATTTTACACATTTCACTAATAGCTTGTGCAATTGTTTTGGTGTCGTTGTACTGTTTCCAGACTGAATTTTCTAACATTATATTTTCTCCAATATTTGCGTTAAATCTTTTGTATCAATAATGATATTGGCCTCTTTTTTAAGGACCTCTTTGGCACAAAATGCCACACGGGTGCCAGCATGTGCAAACATACTTAAATCATTTGCTCCATCGCCAACAACCATAGTCTCTTCTTCACTTACACCTAAGATGTTTTGCAGACGTACAATCATGTCACCTTTTGAAAAGTTGAACATCATATCCCCACCAACAAGACCGGTTAGTTTTCCGTCTTTGTGATGTAGCACATTTGAAAAATCTGCGTCATAACCTAAGATATCTTTAGCAAATCCTGTAGCACTACGAAAGCCACCACTAAAACAGACCACTGTCATCCCCTTGGCTTTAAGTGCTTTGATTGTTTCAACAGCACCTGGCATATAAGGAAGGTTTTGGCATATTGCTTCCACTTTGGCATATTCAAGCCCTTCTAGTAGACCAACACGTTCTTGCAGACTCTCAAAAAAGTCAAGTTGTCCACTCATGGCGCGTTCTGTAATTTCCGCTACTTTGGGTCCAATACCTAAAGCTTCTGCAAAAAAGTCTATCGTTTCACCATCCATAAGTGTTGAATCGAAGTCAAATACACATAATTTAATCAATTGCTATCCATTTTTTTAGCATACTTTGTAGTATCACAAAGCGCTTTTAGTTATAATGATGCAATTATACCCAATAGGCAGAATATTGTTTAATACATTAGTAAATAAACTTCAAAATGACACTTACATCTCTTTAGAGACAACACCCTCACACTCTCCACAATTTAAACCTGTGGTGGATAAAATTGAAGCGCTTGGACTTCAAAATCATGTTGATGCTTTTAGCACCACTGATAATCCTCTTGCAAAACTAAAATACAATGCTCTTTTTGCAGCAAAGATGTTACAAGACAGATTTAACAAACCCGTTCTTGCTACGATGAGTATGCGCGACCGTAACAGAATTGCCCTTCAGTCAGATTTACTGGGTGCCAACGAAGTTGATGTTCGTGCTATTTTAGCCTTGACAGGTGATCCCGCTAAGATATCTGACCAACCCCATACTAAGGGCGTATTTGAAAGTGATTCAACGCTTTTACTTGATATCATCTCATGTTTTAATAGTGGCATTGACTATGGGGGTAAACCTTTTACAACTCGCCCTGAACCGATACTTCCGTTTGCCGTTGTAAACTCTCATGCTAAAAACCCTAAAACATTACAAAAGAAGATGACTAAAAAGATTATGCATGGAGCCAAGGGAATTATTACCCAACCCGTATATGATGTTGAAAATGCCAAGATGCTTTTAGAACTCATGACATCAGCCAATGAAGAGTGCTGTTCTGAAGGGGCTAATGCTACTTTAATTATGGGAATTTTCCCTATTACCAAACTACGTACGGCGCAGTTTCTTGCTTCTCATGTACCCGGAATAGATGTACCTGCTTACTGGATTGAGCAGTTACGTCGTGCTCATGAAATTTCTGAAGAAGAAGAGACAAAGGTCGGTTTTGAACTCTCAAAAAATCTTTTTGATGAGATTAAAGCCCTTCATCCTAAAATTCACCTAATGACAGCTAATAAGTTTGAACTTGCACGAGATATCTTAGTCTAAACTTTTTTTACGAATAGGAAAAAGTGTTTTGTAAGTAAGTGATCGCCAAATCCATTCCAGGGGACCAAAGGTAAAGTACCTTTGCCACCAATAACTAAAAACCACTTCAAATGCATAGATACCTAAGGCCAATAAGGTGATTTGCACTAACCCCATCGTTCCCCATAAATCTCCTGCAAAATTATAAAAAACAGCAATACCAATTATCGTGTGTAAAAGATAGTTTGTAAATGACATACGTCCTACCGGTGCGAAAACATCAATAAAGGGACGTAAAAAAGTTTTATTGTATAAAATACTTAATAAGTTAATATACATCATCGCCATAAAGATCTGTCCTGTTACCATGATGGACTTGTAGGCTACATTTTCAAGAGTATATGACCATTTTGACATTGAACCACCAATTTCAAGTGCAATATAGGTCATTCCAATTCCAACAACTGCATACAAAACAAGCAGTTTCAACGAGTCAGCATAACGTCTAAAGTAATCAATACTCATCAACCAGTATCCCAACATAAAAATCCCTAAAACCTTAGTTACACGACCCGAAGGCATAAAGTCATAATAACGCCAATAAACATTATGTAGATTCTGTTTCCAAACCTCAAAGATACTACCTTCTTGCATCACAAGGGTTAAGGATTCAGGACTTTGGTCACTGTATTGTTTATAGGCATAAGGAGTGTCTATCATTTGGTTTGTAAACATTTCAGCAAAAGCAAAATCATAAGTCAACCATGAATAGTAAAACATAATAGCCAGTACTAAAAGTTTCGTATGTGATAAATTTCGAAAAAGCACAAACATAAAACCTACAGAGCCATATAAAAAGAGAATATCACCAGACCAAATAAGACCATGAATTAAACCAAAGAGCACTAGATAACCTAAACGACGGCGATAAATCTTCATAAAAGGATCTTGATCTGCTCGGAATTTATGAAACTGAAGATAAAAGCCAATACCAAAGAGCATGGAAAAAAGTGTATAAAATTTTGTATCAATAAACATGTTAAAAAAGTACCGCAACGTATCATTGTATTCATAGTAAGGAAGTGTAGAAAGTACATCAAAACTAATATACTTATACCCACTCCAACTGTGAATATTGGCAATTACAATACCTAAAATAGCAAAGCCACGAATAATATCAAGAACCTCTATCCGCGATTGTTTACTAATGGGGGTAATGGTGCTCATCTTTAGATACCTCATAATGTATTTAATAAAGTGAGTATAACGGGTGTTTTATAAAACTAAGCTCATCTACAAAAACACCTAATTTTAATCTCTTTTTGTTATAATCATCTCAATTACAAAGATACTATTTAGGACCAAAATGATTGACTTAAAACTACTCCAAAAAGATTTCGAAGCCCTTTCAAAAGCATTACTACGTAAGGGTGTTAGCGTCGAACTACTTGATGAACTCAACCAAAAAAATGAAACTCTTAAAAAAGCAAAGGGTGCTTTTGAAGCAGCTCAAGCCTCTCAAAATGAGATGAGTAAACTTTTTGGTGTTTATAAACGTGAGGGCAAAGATATAGGCGAATTAAAAGCTAAGGTAGATGCTAACAAGCTTGTTGTTACAGAGCGTCTTGAAGTGCAACGTGAGGCTGAAGAAGCATTAAACGCACTTGCAATGAGTGTTCCAAACCTACCTGATGAGAGTGTACCCGATGGTAAAGATGAAGATGACAATGTAGAGATTAAAAAAGTTTTAACACCTCGTGCCTTTGACTTTAAAGTAAAAGAGCATTGGGAACTCTCAGATGATAATGGTTGGATTAACTTTGAAAAAGGTGTAAAGTTAGCAAAAAGTCGTTTTTGTGTTCTTCAAGATATGGGTGCACGACTCGAACGTGCCCTCATTAACTTTATGCTCGACTTCAACCGCGAACGTGGTTTTATGGAGATGAGCGTACCCGCATTAGTAAACCGTAAAGCACTAGAGGGTACAGGACAACTTCCTAAGTTTGAAGATGATCTCTACAAGATGGATGGTGAAGATCTGTTTCTTATCCCAACCGCTGAAGTACCCCTCACAAATCTCTTTCAAGATGAGATTATTCCCAAAGAGGAGCTTCCTATTAAAATGACAGGATATACATCTTGTTTTAGAAAAGAAGCAGGAGCTGCAGGACGTGATACAAGAGGGATGATACGTACGCACCAGTTTCATAAAGTAGAGTTAGTCTCTATCACAACACCAGAACAGTCTGAACAGACCTATCAAGAGATGGTGGCATGTGCCTCAGACATGCTAACAGCCTTAGAATTACCACATCGTCTTGTAACACTGTGTACGGGAGATTTAGGTTTTGGCGCATCTAAAACTATTGACTTAGAAGTGTGGCTACCAGGTCAAGATAAATACCGTGAAATCTCTTCTGTTTCAACCACTAGAGAGTTCCAAGCACGTCGTGCCAAAATCCGCTACAAAGAGGGCAAGAAAAACCTCTTTGTACATACACTTAATGGTTCTTCATTGGCAGTAGGACGTACCCTAGTTGCTATTATGGAAAACCACCAAAATGAAGATGGAAGCATTACTATTCCTGATGTTTTAAAACCATATTTGGGGATGTAACCTCTAGTTTTTACCTGCATTGTTGAAGGTAGTTACCACGTACAGCCACTTTTATGAAAGATAGCTTTATAGGAAAAGGGCTCTTTAGAGTTCCCTTATTACATTTTTTAGCACGTCTATAGAAGCACAACTCGTATATCATCATAACTGACTTCAGAGTCTAACAGTTCAAAAATAGGCTTCAAACGAGGTCTTCCATCATCACTAAAATCATCCCCATTATTTCTCTCTTTGATTTTTACTAAGGCCTCTTGAATACGTTTTATTATTTGGGAATCGGGCATAAACTTATCCAAGTTAAGCTCTGGATTTTGCTCTTTTAAAATACTAAGATGTTTAATAATAGTGCCCTTACTCATACCTCTTTGTAGTGCTAAGTCATCAATGGAACTTGCAGTTTCTAGCATCTCTTTTGTTTGAATATGAGTAGGAGTTACACTGTTTTTTATTACTTTTTTCTCTGACTTTAAGACTGCTTCTTGTGCTTTTATCTCATTTATATCTAGCGTTCCATCGATACTCATAATATAAGCATTAAATATTGCTTCGAGGTTTTCAGACGATACCGTGGCTATCTCATCACTTGCCTTTTGAGAAGCTGCTTTAATTCTATCGTCTATATGTAAGATAAGAGGATCAACACTAAGGGCCTTATCATTTAAACCCATTAGCCGAAGTCCCTCTATATTTCGAATACGAGAGAGTGCCACATAACCCTGCCCTACTTCAAATGTTTTCGAAAGATCTATCTCAGCAGAATCAAGTGTCATACCTTGAGATTTATGTATTGTTATTGCCCATGCAAGCTTAAGGGGGATTTGCATTACTCTTGCTATGATATTCCCACTATCGTTTTCAATAGTCCAATCTTCTAAACCTACGTTGATAATAGCACCATACGAAGTTTTTACAAGGGGAGAACCTGTCTCTTTATCAAAATCTACAACAACCCCTGTTGTGCCATTCACATAACCAAGATCATAATTGTTTTTTATAAACATTACCACGGCATCTTTTTTCAGGCTTATCGCTTCTAAAACTAGCGAAGATTTAAAGATCTTCTCTATATTTTTAGCAGTACCTTCTGACTTATGTGTAAATAGCTGCGCCGTGTTGTTTATCTTACTTAGCTCATCATTGTTTATACGGTCAACATCGATATTGTGGGTATAGAGTTTTGTGGGTGTGAAATCAATGTCTAACTCTTTGTGATGTCTTGAGTTTAAAATATCATACGAATCCGTTGAGACATCACCACTTCTAATCTCATCCAAAATTCTAATCAGCACATTATCATCTTGGCGAAACTTCTCTTGTAAATAACATGTTTTCAGATTTAATGCTTTCCACGATGAAGATTGCCAAGCAAAGCGTTTTTCTTTGGGTGTTCTTGATATAGGTGGTAACTGAAAGAAGTCTCCTGAGAGAATGGTTTGTACTCCGCCAAATGGTCTGTTATTCTTCTTAAAAGCTCTTAGTATCTTATCCATTGCCAAAAAAATCTCAGGAGATACCATAGATATTTCATCCACGATAAGGACCTTTAACTTAGCAAACCTTGTTTGAAGATATTTTTTCTCCAACAAAGACTCAATATAATAATCATCTATAGTATCACGAATACCAAGACTAAAAAAAGAGTGTATTGTTTGACCTTGTAGATGGGAAGCAGCTATCCCTGTAGGCGCAACTATTGTTGGGATTATTTTTCTTGCTTTCAAATAAAATGTAAATTGATCTAAAAGATAGGTTTTACCGGTTCCAGCAGAACCCGTAATAAAAACATTATTACCTGTTTTTAATATGTTAAGAGCTGTAGTTTGCACGTTTAATATCCTTTAGTTTAGCAATTGTATCTATTGGTACTTGAAAATATTTCATATCCTACCCTACTTTTACACTGTTTAGTCTCTTATACTTTATATTTGACACCCCATCCTTAGATCCTCATTATCATCATAGAAGTAACATATAGCATTAAAATATAATCAAATAAATGATATAATTCACCTAGAAACACAACCTCAACTAAGGCACTTTTATTGATAAATACAATTAAACAATTTATCGACAGTGTCCGGTTAATTAAGCTAACACGGCATGTTCGTGAAGAGTGCCTTATTTACAATGACTTAGCACTTTTGATAGAAAAAACCACTCGTATTGAATCACTTTTGACCTATTTGCATGGTGAAGGAAAAGGCATTTATGAAAAAGCAGAGAGTGTCGTTGATGATTTACCACATGGATTTTTAGAAAAGATCATTGAGGTCGCAGAAATACGAAATAGAGCAGTCCATGGAAATGGACACGTCAAATCTTTGAATATACATATAGAAAAATGTGACCGTATTATTATAATTTTAAAACAACTTTTAAAAATCATGAACCTAAGAGTTGCCGTAAAACTCAAATTAAAAGAGTTTCATTGCAACTCTAATATTGAAGCGAGTTTTGATCCAAAACTTTCAGCTTGGTTAATTAAGTTGCATCAACGATGTGACATATGCGGTACTGACCAAATAGATGCTTTTTTAGATACAAGTATACAGATGTTCAATCAACTTAATGGCTACTCTTGTAAATACTACGCAAAACGTTGGCTAAAACATCTATTGCGAGCGACACTTGTTATCCTTACGCTCTTTATTCTAGCTGTTTTTATTATGCAGAGCTTGCCCTCATGACACTAAAGATTATTTCAGAAGTACTTTATCTTACCTCAAAAATTGAAAAACTATTAGACTCTAAAGGTGCGAAGGTTGAAGGTTTAACGGCTAAAGTAAGGTTCTTTGATAATTTTGAAAAGGTTGAAAATTCTGAAGAATATAATAAAATAGGACATAAGTTTTACTTTAAAGATGGCAATTATTTCATCAAAGAAGAGTATGAATTTGACTTAGATATTGAAGAGTCGCTAGAAGCATATGAAGAGTATAAAAATCAAAACTACTATTATAGAATATATAAAAGAGATTTACTCGGCGGTCATTTTAATAACCTAGTACGTATCGCACATGAACGTAATCAACTCTTCCATATTCACGACTACACTATTAACAACTATCCCGATTTTTTCAAAGCAGCCTTAGAAACAATACATTACTTAGAAAACAGTCAAAAAAGTCTCTTTTTATGTAAAGTAGACCTTCTTAAAGAGCGTGAAACTACGCCCCTGATATTTACAGAGCAGACCCAATTACGATTTTTTGATCAATGTAGTTTAGCTTTTTTTGAGAATATTTTTTATACGTTAGGATTTCTCTTCCTTAAGCTGTTATTCTGGCCATTGAAACAAATTATGAACAATATTTTCCCTGTTATCATTATTGTACTACTGTATTTTGGTTATCACTACATAACTAAAAAGCCTATCTCACCCGTGGATACCTGTCACTACTACCAAGTAACTTCTAAAGCATTAAACATTAGACAAAAACCCAGTAATAAAGCAGAGATACTTGCAAAGGTATATAAGGATGATATCATTTGTGTTACAGATAAAAAAGCGCGTTGGTTATATATTAAAGAAAGAGGATGGATCTATGGTAAGTTTACAAAAGAGCAAAACCCCTAATGTTTAAGTTTTTAGGTGCTATTTTCGAAAATCATTTTATGCAAGCATCTATGGCTCTTGCTGGATTTGGAAGTCTCATATCTGATGCATATTTTGGCAATATTGGTTTTGTCATCTCTCTTGTTTTAGCCATAGGATTACTGTTATGGGCCTTTGTTGATGAGTACCAACACTACAAAGTATTTAATAATGAAATACTTCCTATTCCCGTTGTTATTAGCATTGATGATGTTACACCTCTTCCTATTATATTTTCTTCTATTGTTAGTAAAATAGAAGATGATACCGCCTTTAAAGACCTTGAAAAATACCTTGAAAAATATTTCCATATTCATAAAGACATGCTGATGTTTAAATATAACGGTTCCATGTATGACACAGGCCAACTCCTCTCTTTTTTCAATGTCATTCGTTATCAACTAAATCATGTAGAAAAACGGCTTAATAACAAGGTGCAGTTTCATGTTGCCTACTTAAGACGTCCAGCACTTGCTATCGCTATGGGTGGTATGTTTCGTACAGATGGTATTGTTGTCTACCAAAACAATGATCACAAAGATTGTTTTGATAAGGTTGCCACCATTGACTCACGCCAATATAAAGAGAAGGTAGATAGCTTTAAGAAGTTTGATGTAACGTATAATATTAAAGAGGAAGAAGATGATACCTATCTCATATTTATTCAAATTTCAAGCCATTTAGTAACAAAAGATCATCCTGAGTTTGATCACTTTAAAAACATTATTACTATTACAAGTAAGGGTAATGGTACTATAGGTCAAGACGAAGATTGGGTACGGTATTCACAAGAAATATATACAGTAATTAACCAATTAAATGTTGGTAGAAAGAGCATCACTCTGGTTCATTCTATGCCTGAAGCAGTTGGTATTATTTTGGGCATGGCACTTGAAAATTATTGGCATATTACTATCACCCAATTTGATCAAAGTGACTACAAAAATGTTATCACCTTAAACTCTATAAAGTATCTCTCTTAGCCTAACGCAAAAAAACTTTTCACCTCTTGTATAAAGTGTTTTTCATCAAGTTTTTTAGCATGATAGACATTAATACCTGTATGATACGCTCTATTTTTTGCACCGCCTGAAAGCATTGGAGTACGCTTGTTGGAACTTATTTTATAATCATTTCCACCAACAATGAGTAACATCGTTTTACCATCTGCATCTAACAAATCAACAATTGAATCATACTTATAGAGAAAGTTTTCTGCATTATTAAGGAATTTACTAAATTTACACTCAATAATATGAAGATGATTATCTTTGATCCCTAAAATATCTAGCTCGTTATGAAACTGCTTACTACTATCTTGAGGGAAGTAACGTACTTTAGTTCCTAAAGCAACATCATCAAAACCAATGTTCTTAACTAGCGTGTAGATATACTCTTCAAACATCCCACCATCTATAAAAAACTGATCATCACGCTTGTCAATTTCTCGAAGTAGTGTCTCAATCTCTGCATATTCACTTAGATAATCACTCTTTTTAGACTGATGTCTAAAAGGTATAAACTTTTCACTCATCGCCATTAGTTTTGAAACAGTTTGAGCTCTTGAAGCTATTTCCTCGTAGTTAGGTGCTTCATAATCAATATTTTTCAGTAATAGATGCTCACGAATTGTCATTCCTGAGATAACCTCTTTGCGCATCCCTTCATTGGAGACAATATTACAACTGTTGTCAAATCGGTCATATGCTAAAACTTCACCATTTCGTTCAAATATTTTAGTATGCATAAGTGCTAAAGTACTAGCCATACCATCACTCATATTAAAAAGTAACTGTTTGTTGTGAGTCAAGCGATCAATACGCTCAAATATCGTCTCAACACTTGACTGAAGATCCTCATCAAACTCCATTTCGAGTAAAGCTATATCAAAATCATACTCTTGAGTAAAGCGCTTTAAACCTGATTGAATCTGTTGTGCGTGATCTAAATCATAACGATGTTTGTCTGTAATTAAAATATGAGTGTCAATATCTTCAGCAAAATGAAAAAATAGTGGCAAAATATTTGAATCAAAATCTCCGAGTAGAGAAATGAGTACCATGAGGCTCCTTTAAGTCCCTAAGTGTAGCAAATTTAAGATTTAAAACAGAAGTATCCGTAACTTAAAATGCCAACACCTATTATCGTCCCAGCCATACCATACAGCCACAGTTGTGCTTCACCTTTAAAAAGTAATATTACTAAGGTAACATAACCTAAACTCAAAAAAAGTTCCGTTGTATGTTGTACTATTTTTGTTTGCTTCTGCATACATTTAAGAAGATTTGGAGTTTTTAGTTTTCTATACATATATCCTGCAACAGCAACTCCACTAAAAAAAGTCACTAAAGCATAAGTTGTATTATGTACACTAAACGGTAAGATGACATACATAACCATACAAGCGATTAACCCAAGTGAGAGGGCCTTTAAAAATACAAAGATCAATAAATCGTATGTAAAGTATTTATTTATATCTGTTTTCTTTTGCATGATTTTCCTTTATTTTAAACCTGCTCCACAATGGAAGCAGTAAAATTAAAAACGTTTACCTATATATACATAAGCACGAGAATAATCTTGATCGAGGTCGACATATGCAGTACTCATAGTTAATGTTCCTGTTTGATATCCTACCCCTATAGGATACTCTTGTGCAATATAATACTCAGCGTGTGCACCATATACCATACCACTTAGTGTTGCCGCATCTCCGATAGTACCTAGAGCATAACCAACATCTGCATTGAGCATAACATCACCTATCTTGTAGCCTAACGAAGGTAAAACTGTCATCAAGACCGTAGTATCATTAAAGGTACCATTTCCTTGAGGTGTATAGAAACTCATATCACCCTTAAAACCTAAATAGATGTTGCTACCCATCTCCCAATTAAACTGTAACCCAACATCAATAGATGTTTGTGAACTCTCGGCTAAACTCAAGTCAGAAGCACCTATATGTAAGTTTCCAATTGTTGAATCGTTTGCAAATGCAGCTGTTGTTAACGCTAATGCAGCTAAAGCTGCTGATAATGATTTTTTCATTTATATCTCCTGTGTTTGTTGAGGAGTATTATAAGAGTACAAAACGAAGAGGTTTGTTCGTGTTCTTATCAAACCATCACTTTTAACCTGCAAATTTATCTTTTTTCCACCAAAATAATGTTGTCACTTTGATCTTGTAATGAAAATTGACGTTGCGTCACATTGTTGATCCATTCAAGATAATTATTTTGCTGTTTGAGACTTAAATTTTTAATAGCACACTCAGGTTTATAACACTCTGGTGCTTTTGATTTTATGACACGTAAAGATTGAGGATCTATAAAATCAGGATAATCTTGTTTCGTATCATTAACATAGTACATATAATCATCGATACTCACAACACGTTTCGCTTTTCCAGATGTCTCATCAAATACAGGTAACAACTCACTACTTGGAGGTAAAACACGTTGCACATAGACTTCTTCTAACAAAAGCATCTCTTGTGTCTCTTTTTTAGCGCTTACGGTATTTATAGAAGGGCTTGGTATTTCTAAGGATGGCATTTGTATTTGGGGTGTACTTATGGAGGTTCCTGGCACACTTATGACACTGCTACTATTTCCCATACTATTACGACAGACACAAAAAAGAATCAACAATAGTAAGATAATAACAATAATTTCAAAGAGTCTATAACGACTACTCCAAGAGTAAAACCACCACTCTTCCTCTTCTGCATAGCTATCTTGTAATCTAGTATTTTTGTCGCCTACATGATAATGACGTGAATATTTATTTCCAAACTGTGCCATTAAAATTTCGCTTTCGTTAAGTTAGAATTAGTAAAGAAACGAAGGTTAGCCCCCTGATCTTTGAAAAAACGTTTATAAAACAGTTTAAGCTGATTGACCTTCTCTGCATCCATCTCACCTGTTACGCGAACGTAAACATTAACTCCTTCTAGCGACATAACCACACCACGATCTTGATTGATTTTCTTCAACTCATTGTAAAATATACTAGAACCTAAATTCGGAATAATATAAAAATCACTACTCGAATCAACATTCATCATAGAACTATATAGGATTAACGTATCCCCTGGTTTCAAGGGTTTATTGTTTTCTAAAATACTATTTAGTTGTAAAAACAGAGGATCATTGTTAAGTGAAATTCCCTGCATCATATCTTTTAAATCATTCGAAGTGGCATTAAAAATATAGCCTGTAGTTGAAAACTTTTTTAACATCTCAATATCAGCACCACCTACTGCAACCACCTTCATATTAATTTTTTGTTGTTTAAAACGCTTTGTAAGTTTAAGGGCCTCTTTATGATCATTAATCTCTTTACCGTCTGTAAATATAAGTACTAAAGTGTTTTTAGAGTTTACCTCTCCTAAAAGTCGTTGTACCTTTTGAAGTCCTGATCCTAAAAATGTGTCATATCGAGATACTTTTAACGTACTAACACTGTCCAAAAGTTCACTCTTATTAACAGTGAAATTTTGTGTTACACGCGAACGATTGCTTGGTTTCATGTTCTGCTTACCATCAAAAGTCACAATAGCTACTTTTGATTTTTTACTTTTGGCGTTAATAAGATACGTCATTGTATTTTGGACTTCTCCTATCACATCCCCCTGCTTCATACTTCCAGAAGTATCAACTAGAAAAATAATATTAGAACGAATTGGTGCACGTTTTTTAACACCTGCTTTTTTAAGTGCGTTAAAAAAACTTGCATGCTCCTTCCGACTCTTTTTCCATGCAGACTCTTTCTTGTTTCTTGGATAGTAGGTAAACTCTTTACTCACACTTCCATTAGCCCTAAAAGCAGTTAAAACGACATTATCACCTTTATGATAAAGGTCATTTTCAACATTTTTACTCGGTTGGGTCAAGTTACCTAACTCGTTATATATAGGTCGTGTTATACCATTAGAAACATCTGTTACTATATATATGTTTTTAGCCTCTAAACTCATTGCCAGTAAGGCTAACAGTAAAATTTTATACATTTTTAGCTCCTTTTTCATTATGTGTTTCTACTTTTGTTGGTTTTTTATAATCGTATATAAGGTATTCCTCTATAGTGTTTACATGATGTAACTCTTTTCTATAATCAAAAACCACCTTATCTTTAATAAGATCTTGATAATTGATGTCATCTATCACAATATCTTTTGTCTCATAAATATTTTTAAGATAATTTTCTATCATCTCCATCTTTAATTCAAAAATTTGGACATAGGTGTTATAAGTACGTACTTCTTTGTCATAAAGTGCTGCACGATATAAAAGTTCTGTAAAAAGTCTGTTAATGGTGTGGTCTTTAAACTTCATAATCTTTTTATCTAATTTTAAAATATTTTTCTTTAGATGTTTTTGCTCCTTTTCCAACCGGTTAATAGCATCTAAAATAGTCTCATAAACAACACTTGATGTGTGTGTTGAATAGGCTAAAACAATACCCCCAACAACAATAAAAAGATTGATCCATATAAATAAAAGTGCCGTAGCTCCTTTTTCCTCAACAACTTCAGCTCGTAACTGCTCACTTTGACGTTGTAGTACTCCGTTTGTAGTGTTTACTTTTGGAGTTGCCTTAGTTGTGGGACGCGCTTCATTGCCAAAACCACCTTCATCTTCTCCAAAACCACCCTCATCATTACCAAAACCACCTTCACCATCACCAAAACCACTACTATCACCATCAAGACTATTTTCAGGATTTTCTCCTCCAAAACTACCCCCACTCGTAAAAGAGGATGAAGCATCATCAATCTGATTATTAATCGTACTTACTTTTTGATCTTTTGCTAAGATTTCATGCATTTGACCTCTAATAATTACCGTAGAGATAATAGCAGCCAGTACAATAGTTCCAATAACTATAAATTTAATAGTATGTGCTTTAACTTCATTTGCGTGAAGATTACCCCAGTGACGTAACATCTCTCCGAGCTTATGGGCTAACCATATAATCATCAAAGTAAAGCCAGATGCCATACCTAAGGCCATCATATCAACAAGCCATTTATCTTCAAGTGCCATATCTGCCATAAGCCCTATTTCCTGAGATAAAAATACATTTTTATAGATAAACAACTCTGCCAAACCAGCGATACTCATTATGCCTATAAAAACCCATGTTGGTAACTGCTTCAGATCTCCCTTAACTTCTCGATCAGCACCTACTTTATTAAACTTTGCCTCAATAGCTCTTTTATCAACTTCTAAACGTGTTATCTCTTCTAAAACCAATTCACGTTCTTCTCTTAACTCTTTTTTACCTGTTTCAAGATTACGTAACTCATAGTAAAGTTTATTATCCAGTTCAGACTTTGTTTTTGAGTAGGATGCTTCTAATATCTGCACTTTTTTATAAAGATGATGAGATGCATTAATTACACGTTTCCACAAGCTAGTCGCTGCATATATTAAATTTGTTTTTACTTCTCGTTGTGGATAAGGAAGATCATTAACTTCCTTAAAGCGATACTCTTTATCAAATTCTGCAAGAATATTGTCAGACTCTTTATCTAAAAAATCATTTGCAATAACATCCTTATGACCCCAGGTACTAAATTGTAATCGTTTAAAAAGATTCATTCTCTTCCTTTTGTAAAAAGCGTTGTTTCAACGTAGCAATTTCTTGATTATGATGCTCTTTTTGTGTGGCATCATCTTGTAGTGTTTGTATAAAAATTTTGGCATAACGATCAAATTCATCAATTAACATCATCACCTCAAGGTCATAGTGTGTTTCGAGTCGGTGCAGTTGCGTTAACTCATTACGTTTATTAATATACTCTTCTTCTAACATAGTCAATTCTCTAGAGAAATTTTTATGTACAATGGAAAGTTTCCCTTCAACTGCATTAAACATTTTAATATAGTAAGGCGACTGCGTTATTTCGCTCTGTGAAAAATCATAATAATGCTGATAATAATCTAAAGTCTGTTCAAAGTCTGTAAAGTAGTTGTCAAAGTAAAGTACAAAAGGTTTTTTAACAATTCTAGGATCTTGAGGTAGCGCTACAAAAGTGTAATACTTAGCAACTAGATAAGCATAAAAACTGACAACCTCTTGTTCAACAGATGCATACTTAACTAAAGTGTCAGAAACATCTATAGTAGTATCATTAAGTGCAAATTCGGCATTTTTATTATTGATATTGACATAGTTTTGAATGGTGGCACGTATATATTCTATATCATTTTGTATACTTAGTAATTTATCTTCCGCCTGATTACTTTGCATTGCTAATCCATGAACAGTTACGATGTCTAACCTATGAAAATCAGGGTGAATAGATGTTGCACGTGTATTTTTCGTATTGATAGGAAGAAACATTACATTAGCGCTACTATCTGCTTGTGATGTGTAGCTAATAAAGGCACTTTCATAAGCCTTCACAATATCAATCTCTTCTGAACTATTGTTACTTAATAAAAGTAGTTCATAAGCATTACGAATTTTTATCTGAGTTGCATCAACTATATTTGCTGGAATTTGTTCTAAAAACTGCTCTTTTTGTGTTGCTAGAAGTTGCTGTAACTCTTCGTCTTGTGTTACATCATAGCAGTGTTGAAAATAGGTTTTTAATGACTGTTGTAAGGGCTCTTCTTTCATCAACTCCATACCATCTAAGAGTAATACTAATTGATTACTTTGAAAATCTATAACATGCTGAATAGATACAATACGTTCTTCATAAGCACCTAAAATCGCTTGTTCTTTTGCTCGTGCACCCTGTGTTTCATCATTCATCTCTAAAGCCAATAGATCAATCTGTTTTTGATAATAGAGCTGAATCTGTTTGAATATCAATGTATAATTATTAACATTGAGACTACTTATATTTGCGAAGGTGGCTTCTGAAACGATATAGTTAATATATTCATCATTTTGGTAATCCACCTTATCTCCAGAGAGTTCACATATTAAAAAATATTCTGCACTTTTTAACTGTTGCGTCCATTTAAAATAGTGCGTACGATAAAGCGTAATAAAATGTACGTAAATATCTTGAGATAAAGGTATTGATCTGCTTTTCGCACGATATTCAAACTCCTGTTTTAACGCTCTTTCAAAAGGTGATAGGTGTGTAATATACAAGGCATGCTGACTATCTATAAATGCTCGAAGTTTAATACTAACGTCACTCCAAATTAATGGATTCGGCATATCAAACATACTTGAGAGTTTTTGGCATAAGGTATTATCATAATAATAGATCGATTGATAATCCTCTAACAAATCCTGATAAATCATCTCTATTTTGCTTAGATCTTCACTCTCTTCTGCCTTACGGTATGCTTTTAAAATATTACGATACCGCCTTTGTAAGGTATGACGTATTTCAGATTCTTCTAGCTTATGTTGGTTTTCTAAAGTATCTATAATATTTAAAAATGTGTTGTTATCTCTAATATCTGACAAGCATTTCCTTTAAATCTTTGTTTTTTCTAGGTACTGTATTAACTCGTTACGAATACGTTCGCGAAAACGTAAGGGAGATAACACTTCAATATGTGGTAACCATGATTTAATCAAATTATCAATGTCTTCATCATGTGACACATCAAAACTAATTTTTAAACTTCCATCAGGATAAGTCTCTAAAAGTTCTTGAGAATCAAGATGTTTTTTTAGATTAAAGTACTCTGCAATTTCGGGATAAACCTTTACAATCACTTCAAAAGAAGTACCTTCAACAAACCATTCAGACTCCATAGTTTCTAAAATCTCTTCCAAATTAGTAATCGGTTCAAAACGTTCGTTTGTAATAAAGTAATCTTCTACGTGCGATATCATATAGTTACGAATACTATCATCTTCTATTCCATCTGCTAAAAGATACCAAATCCCCTCAAACGAAGCAATCTTATACGGGAAAAGCTCAATACTTTTACCTTCAAAAAAAATCTCTATCTTTAGATGATTTTTTATAGCTCGTTTAAGATCTTTTACCAATTCACGTTTATTATGAAAAGGTTCAAAAGTCTCTGCTTTAATAAAAAATGGCGTTTCCACATTTTCAACGTAGGTTTTTTTAGCTATGCGTTTTACACGATCGGAATACTCTTGATCAATATCTTCAACTTGAGAAAGCCCTAAAGCTAACGTTTGACGCTCTTCTTCATAAAGCGATGTTTTTTTATAAGGAATAGGCGCATTCAATATTAACTCATGATTGTCATTAGTTGTAATACCAAAATGACGTAATACATTTTTGATATCTTCTTGTATCACCCGTTGGGTTACACTAAAATCTATTCCTAAACTTTTAGTGGTCATAACCTCACCAAGTTCGATCCGTTGAATGATCTGTATACGACGAACCATCGCTTTTATATTGGGCGTGTTTTTTGCATTTTTTGGTTTGGGAATATCCACAAATAGGCCTTATAACTATAATTAAACAACATACTACAATATTGAACTTGTATAATTGGTAAATTATATTTTTTTGATAACGAATAAACCTATTCGTTCTATTTCTATATAAAATAAGCCTCTTTTTACTACAAAATTAATCTATATATCACTAAAAATTTGTATACTATCACCAAAAATTAGGAATATATATGTCAGTAGGTTTTTTTGCTGTTTTTGATGATATTGCAATGCTTTTAGATGATGCCGCCGCTATGAGTAAAGTAGCTGCTAAAAAAACAGCAGCTGTTTTAGGCGATGATTTAGCTGTAGGCGCACAAAAAGCATCAGGTTTTTCTGCTTCACGCGAACTTCCTGTATTATGGGCAATTACCAAGGGTTCTTTTAAAAATAAACTGATTATTTTACCTTTTGCTTTTTTATTGAGTGCCTATGTACCTTGGATAATTGTTCCTATTTTAATGATTGGTGGTCTCTATCTCGCTTTTGAGGGTGCAGAAAAAATATACGAATACTTTGTCCCACATCCAAATAAAAAACCAAAATTTGATGCTCAAAATACCGAAGCTTTTTTAGAATATGAAGCTAAAAAAGTAAAAGGTGCTATATTAACAGATTTTATTTTATCCATTGAAATTATTATTATTGCATTAAACACTGTCTTATTAGAATCTCTGCCTATACAGATTATTGTTGTAACACTTATTGCCGTTCTTGCGACTATTGGCGTTTATGGTTTTGTTGCCCTTCTCGTTCGCATGGATGATGTCGGTTTTAAAATGATTGCTTATTCCAATAAAAAAGGGATTATTAACACCTTAGGAAACATCCTTGTACAAGCACTCCCTCGTGTTATTACCTTTTTAACTGTTGTTGGTACACTCGCAATGCTTTTAGTAGCCGGAGGTATTTTTGTACATCACATAGAAGCCCTGCACCATTTTCTTCAGGTATTGCCCAACCTTCTAGCAGAACTAATAACAGGAGTAGTACTTGGCTTTATCGTTTTGACTTTTTATAACATCATCAACACCTTGAGAAAAACAACAAGCGAATAAACCTCTTCGTTTGCTCCCCTTACACTTCTTCCATCACAATAAGGAGTGACAAATGAAATTAATAACAAACGTAATAACTTTAAGTTTAGGTGCTATTTTGCTCTTAAGTGGCTGTGGTGGAGCCTCAGATGGTTCGACTCAAGGGGATCAAGGTCCCGAAACTAAGACAAGCCTAGAAGCACGAAACTTACAACCCTATGCAAGCCATCTTAAACAGTACTACGGCAACTGTACCTATAGCGATGGTTCAGGCGTTCCGGTTATGATTGATGTAGATAATGCCCTCAATGATTTTGTAGTATTTATACACTACACTTCACCTTTTGGACATGAGGTTTTTAATGCTTTTAACAGTGCTGGAAGTATTGATCATATCGAATATGGCGGAGGGGGAACACTTAACCCTAACCCTACTTGGAAATTTGCATTAAGTAGTGACAAGAAGCTTTATCAAGGGAGTATGAATCAAGGAACCATTTTTGAATGTACCCTCAACATGGCCTTAGATGCTGAAACTGAAGAGGGTTTAAGAGACGTTGTTGCCGCACACTCTTAAAGCTGAGATAACTTTGGGCTATTAGGTCCATCACTTAGCCCAGTAATACACACCTATCTATTACTGGCCCTGGCCTCCTTTAGTTTTTCTTTAAGGACCCTCTTAAAACTTAATATATTTACTAAAAAAACACCCTCTATAAAAAAATTTGTAAACGGTAACGAAGAAACACCTTCGTTTGCACCACCTATAATCACATCAACATATTTAAGGAGCATAAATGCTAACAATTACAAAAACAGTTTCAATAACATTAGTAGCCGCAGTACTTTTTCTAAGTGGATGTGGTGGTAGTGAAAGTGGTGGTGCATCTCAAGAGAGTACCTTTAGTGATGAGGAGAAAACATTAATCAATAAGTCTCTAAGTTATATTGGGTCAGATACCTTAACCTATATGCATGATGACAAGAAAATGTACTCTTATGAAAAGTTCAGTGACAACTACTATTACTGGGATCATATGGATGGAAATTGGGACTATGATGAAGAGAACCATCAACTTGTACTTAACTTTAACGATGGTCAAACAGTCCGTTTTAGTGATGAGGGTAGCTACTATAAAACACTCTCTCAAAGTTTACCCTATGATGCTAATGTTGTTGTAGACACAGCACTAATGCAAAAAGTCATACAGGATTTTTATTCTCAAACAGACCCTGTTCCTAACAGCTCTGGCTTTACTAGCACTCAAATGAGAGGTAACTGGGAAATAAGTTCCAATGGTATCAGTTCTACCATCACTTTTTATGATGATGGAAGCATTAGTGAAGAGGGAAGTCTCTCAGGTATCTCTAGCAGTGATGTATGGCGCGTCTCTGATGGTAAGCTTCTTTTAGAGTACTACATTTCAGGTATTAAAATTGAGTATCGTACCGTTACCAACATTGGGCAAGATAGTCAAGGATGTATTTTAGCGGATGTCATTCAAAGTAACAGTGGATATAACCGTCAATGGCGCATGTGTAAACAGTAACTCAAAAGAAGAAATTTCAATTTGTAGTAATTTTGTACTACAATATAGGAATAAAAGTTAAGAAGGCTACTATCTCATTAAAGGTAACTATACGGTCAAGAGTAGATGAATCATTGGAATTCAATACTGAACATATTTGAAAATAAAATAGTATCAGAACATAGGATACCTTTTACCTTAAAATTTCCAAGTAAAAGATTTAAAATCTTAATTAAATATCATCTGTTAAAATCAGTCGATATAAGTTTTCATAGTGAATTATTTGATGAAGTTCAACTATACAATTTAAATTAGAACATATAAAACGTCTTTCAATCATTGATAAGTAATCTAGGTACTAAAATTGCTTAGATATAGAGAATTAAACTAAGGGTCGTTTGTGGCAGAAGAAAATGAAGAGATAATTGTCATTGAAGAGTCGGATGCTGCTGGTGTCACACTTGAAGAGGTCAAAGAAGAACAGACCACAACCTCTTCTAAAAAACTTTATATAATTATTGCTGCGGTGGTAATAGTTCTTATTGTTATTGTTTTAGCATTTTTTTTACTACACGGTAGTGACGAAGTTAAAACCGATAACTTTGAAGTTATCAATGAAAAACTCACTCAAACCAAAGAAGTACATGTTGAGCCATCGCAACTAGAGAAGATGATTGCAAAAGCAAACTTTCTTTATACCAACGAAAACAAGGATGAAGCCCTAGCCCTTTATGAGCGTATTGCCCAATATTCTGAAGCAGTATCCCTTTATAATCTTGGTGTTGCCCAGCTCAAAGAAAAACAGTATTCTGAAGCTATTACCAGCTTTAAAGGTGCTATACAAAAGGGTGAAAACCGTTGTGTCAGTGCTATTAATGCTGCTGTTTGTTCACTTCATCTAGAGGATAAAAATCGCTTTGAGTACTACATTGATCTTGCAGAAGCGTATCTTCCTTATGAGATAGATTCTCCTCTTTATGACTACTACTACACCTTAATTAATTACTATAAGGGCAATTACTTTGAACTCTTTTCTTCATTAAACAACCCTTCATCAGATGAATACACTTATCGAAAAAAAGATCTAAAAGCTAAGGTTAATGCACTTTTCAACAACTACTATGAAGCCATAACGGCACTAGAAACACCTTATGAAGATAAAGATGCACTTACTTTAGGTCTTTTATATGCCAATATTGGAGACTTAACACTTGCTAAAAAGTATCTTGGTGAGGCCATTATGCAAAGTACACAGAGTGTAAGCGCCCAACTCTCTCTCGCTTATGTCTACTTAAAATCAGGGCAGATTCAAGAAGGGGCAAAGCTTTTACAAGCCACTACCGATATGTATCCTGAAGAGGTTTATAAAAAGTTCCCTGTTAATGTTTTTTTAAAAGAGTCACTTTTTGATGCGGCTAAGGCACAAAAAAACTATAGAGAAGATGTTATAGGTAACCGTTTTTTTAATTATCAAAAGCTTTTTTACTTTGCACCTTATAAGATTTTTAATGCTACTCAAGCCATCAACTATATCCGTAAAGGCAATGCCAATATCTATATTGATGATATTTCAACAGCGAAAGAGTATCTTAAAAAGAGTTCTCATGCATCTAATATCAACCAAGGTATTGCTCAAGCCATTAAAAAAGCACTTAGTTTTCATCTTAGAAGTGCCAACAAACAGCTATTGTCACTTTTAAAAGATAATCCAAAACACTCTGTTTTACACTATAACTTAGCCCTTACTTTTGCTCAAATGGGAAATATGCAAGAGGCCTACAAACACTTTATTCGCTCGTATCATCTTGATGCTAACAACTATCTCTCAGGTGTATTTTCGGTTATGAGTGCCCAATTGATTCAAAAAGATCACAAAAAACTTCTCGCTATTTTAAAAGATAACCTTGCTCATGAAGATGAAAGTGAACAGTTTGAACTCTATCGTACCCTACTTTTTATTGCACAAGACAATATCTTGGGTGCCAATCGTTGGTTAGATAGAGATGATGAAGAACGCCCTTTATACTTAATGATGAATTATGTTATTGGTAAGAAAATTTCTAAAGCTTCCGTAATGGAAAAAGCAAGTGAAAAACTGTGTAATCAACGTCCAAATGACATCTTGCCCCACCTCTTATATATCAATGGACACTTCTCACAGCTCAAAACCAAGGCCTATGCAAAAAGTGCTCTTAACTACTTAAAGAAACAGACTTTTCATTTTAATGATCTTTACTATGGTCCTTTTGTCACACGTTATGCTTACACTCAAATGGCACTAATCACAGGGTACACATACAAACTACGTCTGCAACTACAAAACAAACTCGAAGTAACACAAGAAAATCCTGTCGCTATTATGAAAGGTTTAGCACTAGCTTCTATCTATGATAAGGCCTTTGAGAATGCCTATCTACTCTACAACGAACTTATTGATACTTACAAGATACGCGATACACAGACGCTATATCTTGGAGCAGTAGCTTCAATAGGTGCTGGACATCATGCTAATGCCATTGCCCTCCTAGAGCTTGCTAAGCTTAAAAACAAGACCTTTGAAGAGATACGTTATGCATTAGGCTTACTCTACCTAGAGAGCCAAAACAACCACGGTGCAGGAATACAATTTTCAAAAATCACTCATGATGGTTTTCATTCTCAATATTTCAACTTTAAAATTAATACGGATAAACTTTTATATGAAAAGCAACTCACTAATCAAGTTGAATAAGTCATTCATACAAAAAAATAACGTAACTGATAGGGATTTATAAACGAGGATAAAACCAAAAGTTTAACTTAAATAAGTTGCATTGAGGGTAATAATAAAAAAGATTATAATGGATTAGATATCACATATCTAAGAAATGCTAAGAAGTACTTCCTACTTCTTAGGATGCCGCGTAGAGTAATTTAGAAGTGTTATAACCGCACGAACCGGTCCATAAAAAAGGTAGAGGCTAAAAAGAATAGCAAAGCCTTCTATAGGATATAAAAAGATTGTTAATGCTGCCATCAAGAGTCCTATAAATAGACGCATAAAGTGTGGTTTTTTAAGATCGACTTTTTTGAAACTTGGATAGCGAATATTACTCACCATTAACAAAGCAACAAAAACTGCCATCACTAATATAGTAATTTTAAAACTCTCAAGCTCAGGATAGCGTGTAAACAAAAGTACTAAAACAGATAAAAAAACTGCCGCTGTAGGAATGGGAACTCCAATAAAAACAGAAGGCTCACTGGTTGCAGTCATCACATTAAAACGTGCCAAACGAATAGCACCAAACATAACATATAGAGCCGACACAACAATACCAAAACGACCAAATTCATGCCCAACAAACATATAGATCAATATCGCAGGAGCGACACCAAAGGCCACGATATCAGCAAGTGAGTCAAACTCAACACCAAACTGTGAACAAGTGTTCGTCATACGTGCCACACGACCATCTAAACCATCAAAAATAAGTGAGAGTAAAATAAGCCATGCCGAAACAGCAAAAGCACCATTAATAGCTTCTACCATAGAGAAAGTACCCGCAAAGATACTTGCAGCAGTAAACATGTTAGGTAAGAGATATTTTAGTTGTTGAGGGCGAGAGTGATTTGACATAATTAAGCGAAGTATCCTACTAGTGTTTCACCCGCTTTAAGATGGGTTCCAACATTCACAGCAACACGTGAAGAGGCAGGGATATAAAGTGTTGTCACACCTTTAAGCATAACACCATAGCGACTCCCTTGAAGAAGTTTTTGTCCCTCTTGCGTTTGGAGGTTAAAGTCGTCAAAACTCTGTTCTAGTTGATGTTGTACAAAAACCATATTGTCATTTTCATTTTTAAAACCAAAACGTGCACTCTCATTTAAAAGGGCAAAACCAGCGCTACGACTTGAAAGTCGTGCCCCTCTACGAACTTCTAAAACAGAAACTTCCGATTCAAAAGGTGCTCGTAAAATTGAGGTATCAAAATAACCTGAAGTAATGGTAATTTTATAACAAGGTTCTTTACCTTTAGGTGCGTTGTCAACACTCTCAATAGCTACAACCTTGCCATCACAAACACTAACAATACTACCCTCTTGATAAAAAGGAGTAATACGTTCAGGATTTCGGTAAAAAGCCGCCACAACAACCATAGCTACAAAAGTAATAAAAGCTAAAAACTCAGCATCAATCATCTCTAAAACAATAAAGATAAAGGCTAAAGCCCCAATAAATCGCCATGCCGGTTTTGCTATGATAAATGTATCGCCTGTTTTCATATTTCCTCTTCTACTACTTCTTCAAGTTTTTTCCCACCTTTTTTAGGAGAGAGTTTAGTTTCGATATCATGCTCTTTTTCAAACTTAGAAATGGCATCACGGACTTCATCACCGGTAATGTTTTCAGTTTCATATAGACGTACAACCATATCTTCAATAGCAGGTGCATACTCTTGTAGACGCTGTTTAACAGCTACATAGTGCTCTTCGAGTGAGTTTTTAATAAAGGCATCCGTATCTTCAGCCATCTTTTCACTGTATTCGCGAGCCGGTCCTTGACCACCTCCAATAAAAGATTGACGCTGTTTTTCAAGAACCATTAAACCAGCAACATCGGTCATACCATACACTTGAACCATAGACTTAATAATATCCGTCGCACGCTCAAGGTCATTACCAGCTCCGGTAGAGATCTCACCAATGAAAATCTCTTCTGCTGCACGACCACCAAGAAGGACATCTACTTCAGCCCATAACTCATGACGTTGCATCATATACTTGTTCTCTTCTGGTGTATTAAGCGTATAACCTAAGGCTGCCAGTCCACGAGGAACAATTGAGACCTTAGATACTTTCTTAGCACCCTTGGTAGTTTCAGCAAGAAGTGCATGACCACTTTCATGATAAGCAACAATCTTCTTCTCATTTTCATCAATACGACGGCTCTTTTTAGAAAGTCCCGCAATAGCACGTTCTACTGACTCTTGCAGATCTTCTTGAGTTACAGTTTTTTGGTTTTTACGACCTGCTAAAAGGGCACCTTCATTAATAATATTGGCTAAGTCAGCCCCTGCTAATCCGGCTGTTAAACGCGCAATCTCTTCAATGTTCACATCAGCATCTATTTTAACATCTTTAACATGTACCTTTAAGATTTTAATACGACCTTCAAAGTCAGGCTTATCAACAAGAACTTGTCTGTCAAAACGACCTGGACGTAAGAGTGCTGCATCTAAAACTTCAGGACGATTTGTTGCTGCTAAGATAATAATAGGCACATCCGTTGAGAACCCATCCATCTCTGCAAGGAGTTGGTTTAAAGTCTGTTCACGCTCATCATTTCCACCCATCATACCGCCAGCAGCTCTTGACTTACCAATAGCATCAATCTCATCAATGAAGATAATAGAAGGTGCATCTTTTTTAGCTTGTTCAAAAAGGTCACGTACACGCGCAGCCCCTACACCCACAAACATCTCAATAAAGCTTGAACCTGATACTGAGAAAAACGGTACTTCTGCTTCACCAGCAACAGCCTTAGCTAGAAGTGTTTTACCCGTACCTGGAGAACCAACAAGTAAAACACCTTTTGGAATTTTTGCACCAAGTTCTACATAACGCTCTGGAAATTTCAAGAAGTCTACAATCTCTAAAACTTCTTCTTTTGCTTCATCAGCACCCGCAACATCATCAAAACGTGTTGATGGTTTTTCTGAGTTAATCATCTTTTTAGAGTTACCCATACCAAGCATTCCGCCACCCATACTCTTTTGCATACGTCCTGCAAAAAACATCCAAATACCTATGATAATTAAAAAGGGAAGTAACCAACCAAACATATCCGTAAACCAATTTGTTTCTGAAAAACCTTTATAGTCAATCCCCTCTTTATCAAGTAATGGAATTAAGGTGTTATCTTGATGAACCACACGTGTTACATAGGCAATTTGACGCCCATTCTCACTACCTAAAGCACGAATACGTGTTTGACCGATAGCGACACTAGAGACTTTTTTCTGAGTAATTAACTCTTTAAGTTGTGCATAACTGACATCTTTTGTTTTAGCACTTTGGTTTCCAGTCAATTGGTTTAAATTACCTTCATCACCAATAAGTGCTTTGAAAACTAAAATAATTACAATTGAAAAAATGGCAAAGGTTATTAGTGGGTTTTTATTAAAAAAATTATCATTTTTATTGGGTTCTTGTTGGCTCATTGAGCTGTTTCCTTATTTTTGTAAAATTAATGTTACCCATTCGTCTTGGGTAATTCGTTTGATAACACTACAGTCGCTGTATGCGCGCAGTACTTTATCCTCATATTTGTCTAAAATACCTGAAAGAACAAGCTTAGCTTGAGGCTTAAGAACTTTTTTCAAATCTTTTTCGATGAAAACTAACACATCCGCAACAATATTGGCAATAACCACATCATACTGAGTGTTTGAAAGTGAAGCCGAACCTTCCCAAACATTGCGAAAATTCACTTGGTTAAGTTCTGCATTTATTTTAGCATTGTCTACGGAGATAATATCAGTATCACAAACATCAACAATAGCCCCCTTTTTAGCAGCAGCTATCGCTAAAATACCAGAACCACATCCTACATCTAAAACTGTCTCTTTTTCACTAACACTTAAAGCAATAGCACTTAAACAAGAAGCTGTTGTTGGATGATGTCCCGTACCAAATGCAAGCGCTGGATCAAGCACAATATTTAATGCGCCATCTTTGGGCTCACACCATGTAGGGTGAATGTAAAAAGGTGCTACTTCAACGGGTGTAATACTATCTTGGTAGGTAGCAATCCAGTCACTGTTTTGTTTTTTGAAGGTTTCGATTTCAACATCAATAGGTTGATGAAGTGCTTTTGAAAGTGCCTCAGCAAACTGTTCAATACCCCATGCCATAGTGTCAAGTTCATCTTCTGAACGAATAATAAAAGTGTTATCAGATTCTTCAAAACCTACGGGAAGAGTGTCAGAGAGGAAGTCGCTAAAGAGGGAGTGATGAGAAGAAGGTCTCACCACTAGTTCGTGGTAAAACTCTTGCATTAGTCCTCAACACCCATAACCGCACCAAGTTTCTCTTTCAAAACTTGTGGCGTAAATGGTTTTACGATGTAGTTGTTTACACCAGCTTTAAGTGCAGTAATTACCTCTGCCTTACCACCTTCAGTGGTAACCATAATAATAGGTAAATCTTTAAAACGTTCATCTGAACGAACTTTTTTAACCAGTTCCAGCCCATTCATTTCAGGCATGTTCCAGTCAGTAATTAACATACCAACATCAGGGTTAGCATCAAGCACATTCCAACCAACAAGACCATCTTCACCCTCTAAGATATCTTTGTATCCCAAACGAGCAAGCGTGTTTTTAATAATACGGCGCATTGTAGAACTATCATCAACGACTAGTAATTTCAAGCCACATCCTTTTAATTGCGAGAGTAGTCTCTCTATATTTAATTATATTATAGCAGATAATAACAAAAAGAACTTTGCAATATCTTTAAGAATTTGCTGCTAATGCTTTTTCAAGGTCCATTGTACCTTCATAGTACGCTTTACCAATAATAACACCATCAATTTCACCTGTTGCTTTAAGTGCATCTATGTCGGTTACATCTTTAACACCACCACTAGCAATCGTTGGAATTCCCGATGCACGCGCAATATCAAGAGTAAACTCTACATTGACACCACTAAGCATTCCATCACGACCAACATCGGTACATATAATTGCTTCAACACCAGCATTAGCAAACTCTTTAGCTAGGTCGGTTGCTTTCATCTCACTCACTTCACCCCAACCCTCAACAGCAACATAACCATCAATCGCGTCAATTCCAACAACAACAGGATACTTCGCCGCCATATCTTTAACAAACTGCGGATCTTTAACGGCAATAGAGCCTAAAATAACACGTTCAATACCCATATCAAGGTAACGTTTAATAGTGGCTTCATCACGAATCCCACCACCAATTTCAAGTTTTACAGAACAGTTTTCACGAATTTTTATAATCTCTTCATGGTTGACAGGTTCGCCAGCAAAAGCACCATTGAGGTCTACTAAATGTACCCATTCAGCTCCCATCTCTTCAAAGATTTTCACCTGTTTCCATGGCTCATCTGCATAAATCTTTGCAGTATCCATTAGTCCTTTAGTAAGGCGAACTGCTTTACCATCTTTTAAATCAATTGCTGGGAATAGTGTCATAATATCTCTTGTCCTTAATTTTATTTCATAAAATGAAGGAAACCTTCATCTTTTTGTCCGTTAAAGGAGCAAAAGCCCCTCTAACTCCGCTTGCGCCGCTGTGGCGACTAAAGTTATTTCATAAAATGAAGGAAACCTTCA